>ERZ842401.7938-NODE-7938-length-10655-cov-46.869717_pt1 | contig 10655 bp, 6 predicted proteins | sample MGYA00521270_ERZ842401 | MGnify/ENA primary metagenome ERZ842401 (study PRJEB31892, sample SAMEA3878208) | bioreactor metagenome | biome: Moose rumen | place: Sweden | collected 2011-10 | study: EMG produced TPA metagenomics assembly of the PRJEB12797 data set... | reverse complement strand
AGTTCAAGGAGCGCATCAAGGACGGCGGCTTCTTCCTCTGCCACTGGGACGGCACTGCCGAGACCGAGGCAAAGATAAAGGAAGAGACGCAGGCCACCATTCGCTGCGTGCCCTTCGCTTACGAGCAGACTCCTGGCATAGACATGGTGAGCGGCAAGCCTTCAAAGGCCCGTGTCATCATCGCCCGCAGCTACTAACACCACTGCGTCTGCACAAAAAAAGCAGAATCAAACAGAAACAGGAGATAAGCACCAACGACGAGTGCTTATCTCCTGTTTCTGTTTGCTAATCATTCAGCATCTTACCAAAGCTGCAAACGCTTCTCTTTGGGAATGAACATCTTGTCGCCGGGCTTCACGTTGAAAGCCTCATACCACATGTCGATGTGGGGCAAGGCACCGTTCACACGCCATTCGCTCAGCGAGTGAGGGTCGCTCTTCGTGCGGTTGCGAATCTCCTGTTCGTTGATGTTCTGTGCCCAGACACCGGCGTAGGAGAGGAAGAAACGCTGGTCGGCGGTGAAGCCCCCCTTCTCCTTCAGCGGTTTCTTGGCCGTAGCGTTCTTATAGGCATACCACGCCACCTGCAGGCCACCGTGGTCGGCCAAGTTCTCGCCCAGTGTCAGACGACCGTTGGCGTTGAGATCGGGCAGCACCTTGATGTTCGAGAAGAAATCGGCATAGAGGTCGGCACGCTCGTTGAAGCCTACTGCATCGCTGGCCGTCCACCAGTCGTTCATGTAGCCCTGAGCGTCGAACTGGCGCCCCTGGTCATCGAAGCCATGCGTCATCTCATGGCCAATCACTACGCCAATGGCTCCGTAGTTGAATGCCTCGTCGGCCTTGGGGTCGAAGAATGGATACTGCAAGATGCCGGCAGGGAAGCAAATCTCGTTGGTGGTGGGGTTGTAGTAGGCATTCACCGTCTGCGGCGTCATGAACCACTCGTCCTTATCGACGGGCTTGCCCGCTTTGTTGGCAATCTCCTGGTCATTATGGAACTTGCGTGTAGCCATCACGTTCTCATAATAAGACTTCTGCGGGTCAATGACCAATGCGCTGTAGTCGCGCCACTTGTCGGGGTAGCCTATCTTCACATAGAACGTAGAGAGCTTCTTGTGGGCATTGGCCTTGGTAGAGTCGCCCATCCATGTCTGGGCATCAATGCGCTCGCCCAGTGCCAACTGCAGGTTCTTCACCAACTGCTCCATAATCTTCTTCGACGAAGCAGGGAAGTAGCGTTCGCAATACATCTTGCCCAGAGCCTCGCCCATGGCACTCTGCACGCTGTTGGTGGCACGTTTCCACAATGGATACTCCTCCTTCCTGCCAGCCATGGTGCGACCGAAGAAGTCGAAGTTGGCATGGCGGATATCGTCCGACAGCAAGTTGGCTGCGCCTACAATAACGTCCCACTCCATGTAGGCTTTCAGGTCCTCGGTGGTCAGTGCGGCATAGAGTTTGTCGAGACCATCCATGAACACGGGCTGGCCTACAATCATCTCCTGCATGTGCTCGCTCTTGATGCCCTCGGCCATTGCCAGACGCTCGAAGGGGATGTTGGGATAGCGGCTCTTGAACTCGTCGAGCGTCATCTTGTTGTAGTTGGCCTGCGGGTCGCGCAGCTCGGTGCGGCTCTTCGAGATAATGGCAAGTGCCGTTTCGTAGCGGAACACGGCATCGCGCTTCTGCATAGCCTGCTCGTTGCTGAAGCCGAAGATTCCAAACATACGTGCGATATGCTCTTTGTAAGCCTCACGAATCTTCACCGTGGCGGCATCGTTGTTCACGTAGTAGTCTTTCTGTCCCAGTGTCAGACCACCCTGCGACATGCTCAGGATGTTCATGGTGACGTTTTTCTCGTCGGCACTGAAGCCGAAATGGAACGGCACGCCGAAGCCAAAGGGTGCATGAGCCACCTGAAAGTCCTCGAGGGCCTGCTTGCTGGTGGCCGTCTCTATCTCGTCGAGCAGAGGTTTCACGGGTGCTATACCTTCATTGTTGCGACGGTCGGAGTCCATGGCCAGCTTGTAGAAGTCGGCCAGCTTGCGCTCGGTGGTTCCTTCGGCAAATTTCTTTTTCTGCAGCTCGTTCAGAATGCTGTTGATGCGTTTGTTGTTGTCTTCGCCCAACACGTCGAAGCTGCCAAAGCGCGAATAGGCTGCGGGCAGCGGATTGTTGCGCCGCCATCCACCGGTTGCAAACAAGAAGAAGTCGTCTTGTGGTCTTACGCTCTTGTCAAGGTTTTCTGCCTTGATGCCCATCTGGCTCTGTGCCTGCCCTGAAAGTGGGGCTACTGCCATCATCATAAGCGGTATAAAATGTTTGATATACATACATTAATATATTAAGTTGTTAATAATCCTTCTAACTCTTCCGAAAGCGTCTCCCAGCGCTCCACCTCTTTGTCAAGCTGGCGCTTTGTGTCGGTATACTCGCCCACAAGCGTCATGTCCGATGCCTTGGCAGGGTCGCACAGCAACTGGTCGAGTTCTTTCAGGCGCGCTTCCATGCGGGCTATCTTGTTCTCCGACTCTTCTACTGCGCGCTCGGCTTTGCGAATGCGCTTCTGCTGCTCCTTGTGGGCGGCGTAGGTGCTGCCTCCCGCTGCCACCGGAGAGGTCTCTTTTGCCTTGGGAGCACTCTTGCGGTTGGACTCAAGATAGGAATCAATCGTGTCAGCACTGGGGGACAACAAGGGAGACTTAGTGCGCAGGAAGTCGTAGATGCCACCGATATGCTCGCGCACCCGGCCACCGCCAAACTCAAAGACTTTAGTCACCAGCCCACTGAGGAACTCGCGGTCGTGGCTCACGATGATGGCCGTGCCATCAAAAGCACGTATAGCCTCCTTCAGCACGTCTTTCGACTGCATGTCGAGATGGTTGGTAGGCTCGTCGAGAATGAGCAGGTTCACAGGTTCCAGAAGCAGTCGAATCATGGACAGGCGGCTACGCTCGCCACCGCTGAGCACGCTCACCTTCTTGTCGGAGGCCTCGCCGCCAAACATAAAGGCGCCCAAGATGTCGTTGATGCGCAGGCGGATGTCGCCCTTTGCCACATAGTCGATGGTCTGGAACACGGTGAGCGAGTCGTCGAGCAGCTGTCCTTGGTTCTGCGCAAAGTAGCCTATCTGCACATTGTGGCCCACCTTCAGCATGCCCTCGAAAGGTATCTCGCCCATGATGCACTTCACCAGTGTAGACTTTCCCTCGCCGTTCTTGCCGACGAAGGCCACTTTCTCACCTCTCTTAATAGTGAGGTTCACGTGGTCGAACACCACATGGTCATACTCTTTCCTTAGCTCCTCGCAGATAACGGGATAGTCGCCACTGCGCAGACAAGGCGGGAACTTGAGGTGCATGGCAGGATTGTCGGTCTCATCGACTTCGATGGGCACAATCTTCTCCAGCTGCTTCACCTTCTGCTGCACCTGCACGGCCTTGGTTGCCTTATAACGGAACCGCTCAATGAAGGCCTTCATGTCGGCTATCTCCTTCTGCTGGTTCTCGTAGGCCCGCTGCTGTTGCTCGCGACGCTCCTTGCGCAGCACCACATACTCGTCGTACTTCACCCGATAGTCTATCACACGGCCACAGCTTATCTCGAGCGTGCGGTTGGTAACATTGTTTATGAAAGCCCGGTCGTGGCTCACCAGCATGACAGTGCCACTCCACGTGGCCAACAGCTGTTCAAGCCATTGTATGGAGTCGATGTCCAGATGGTTGGTCGGCTCGTCGAGCAGCAACACGTCGGGCCGTCGCAACAATATTTTGGCCAGCTCTATGCGCATGCGCCATCCACCGGAAAACTCGCTGGTGGGACGACCGAAATCCTCGCGGACGAAGCCAAGGCCTGTAAGCGTCCGCTCCACCTCGGCCTCATAGCCACTGGCTCCCAACAGCTGATAGCGCTCGTGCTCCATGGTGAACTTCTCCACCAGGGCCATATAGTCGGCACTTTCGTAGTCGGTTCGCTCGTTCATCTCGCGCTCCAAGCGTGCTATGCGGTCAGCCATCTTCTGCATGTCGGCAAATGCCTTCTGGGCTTCTTCGAGCACGGTGGTGTCGTCTTGCAGCCTCATCACCTGTGGAAGATAGCCCATCGTCGTATCGGGCGATACTGCCACTGTACCTGCCGTGGCATGCTCCAGGCCACATATTATCTTAAGCATGGTCGACTTGCCCGCACCGTTCTTGCCCACCAGGGCAATACGGTCGCGGTCGCCTACCACGAATGTAGCATCACTGAACAGGGGCTTTGCCCCAAATTCCACTTTCAGACCTTCTACAGAAATCATTCTTATTGCACTTTTGCAGCATGCAAAGGTACTGCAAAAAGCACGAACGACAAAATTAATTGTGAATTATTTGCAAACACCCGTGCTTTTTGGTAATGATGCGAAGATTGTTGCGCCTGATGCATCGCCATTTCGATTTTTTTACTTACCTTTGCATGCAAAATAGCAACTTATCTATTATGAGAGCAACACCTATCAGTAAGGACATTGTCGACGGGCTGATAGCCCAGCTGGGCATCAACGACTTTGCCAAAGCCACTATCCGCGAAGTGAAGCAAGTGGCTGCCATGGCCGAGAAACAGAGCGGCGTGGAGTATATCAAGATGGAGATGGGCATCCCCGGGCTGCCTGCTGCGCAGGTGGGCGTCGATGCTCAAGTGAAGGCGCTGCAAGATGGCATTGCCCACTCTTATCCCGACATACAGGGCTACCCGGAACTGAAACGCCAGGCCTCGCGCTTCGTAAAGGCATTCATCGACATAGACATACAGCCCGAAGGCTGCGTGCCCGTCTGTGGCTCCATGCAGGGCACTTTTGCCTCTTTCCTCACTTGCTCGCAGGCCGACCACAGGCGCGACACTGTACTGTTCATCGACCCTGGTTTCCCAGTGCAGAAGATGCAACTGCAGGTGCAGGGAGTCAAGTACAAGACATTCGATGTCTACGACTATCGCGGCGAGCGTTTAGGCCCGAAGCTTGAGAGCTATCTGAAGGAGGGAAACATCTGTGCCATTGTCTATTCTAACCCCAACAACCCGTCGTGGATATGCTTCAACGACGACGAGCTGCGCACTATCGGGCAACTGGCCACTCGGTACGATGCTATCGTGATGGAAGACCTGGCCTACTTTGCCATGGATTTCCGTCAGGACCTGAGCGTGCCCTTCCAGCCTCCCTTCCAGCCTTCGGTGGCTCGCTATACCGACAACTACATGTTGCTCATATCTGGCTCTAAGGCATTCAGCTATGCCGGCGAACGCATCGGTGTGGTCTGCATCTCCGACAAGCTGTTCCACCGTCACTACGACGACCTGGCACAACGCTACGAAGGACTGCCCTTCGGCCTGGTGTTCTCCACCCGCATGCTCTATGCACTGAGCAGCGGCACGAGCCACTCGGCTCAGTATGCCCTGGCCGCCATGATGCGGGCCGCCTGCGACGGCAAATACCGTTTCCGCGATGAGATTATAGTATATGGCGAGCGCGCCCACAAGCTGAAGGAGATATTCCTGCGCCATAACTTCCACATTGTTTACGACCGCGACCTCGACAAGCCTATCGCCGACGGTTTCTACTTTACCATTGGCTATCCTGGCATGACGAGCGGCGAGCTGGCTAAGGAACTGATGTACTATGGTGTGTCGGCCATCTGCCTTATCACTACTGGCTCCCATCAAGAGGGGCTGCGTGTATGCACATCGTTCATCGAAGACCATCAGTACGAACAGCTTGAGCAACGCATGGCTGTGTTTGCGGAGAACAATCCCGTATAAGACAATTTATAAGAACAAACTATCAAAACTAACGAAACCACGACTATGAAACAAACAATCTTTCTCGCCGCCCTGTTTTTCGCCCCAATGGCGATGACGGCGCAGACTTTCGACTTCGACCTCACCAAGACGCAGCCCGTCTACAACGACCAGCAGGGTTATGGCTACGATGTGTTGCCCGCCCCCAACAAGAAGAAGCCCACCGAACCGTTCTACTTCTCGGTGAAGGTGCCCGACGGCAACTACAAGGTGCGCGTGGTGCTGGGCGGCAAGAAGAACGGCAACACCACCGTACGAGCCGAGGGTCGCCGCCTGATGATGGACAACATCGTGACGCCGAAGGCCAAGCAGACCGAGACCGTGGAGTTTGTGGTGAACAAGCGGTCGCCCTTCATCGAGGAAGGCAAGAAGGTGAAGATAAAGGAGCGCGAGAAGGACTATCTGGCCTGGGACGACAAGCTGACCTTGGAGTTCAACGGCGACAACCCCGCCGTGAAGAGCATCCACGTGGAGCCAGTCGACGTGCCCACCATCTACCTATGCGGCAACTCGACGGTCGTAGACCAGAACAACGAGCCGTGGGCCTCGTGGGGACAGATGATCACGCGCTGGTTCGGCCCTGAGGTAGCCATCAGCAACCATGCCGAGAGCGGACTGACGGCCCGCACCTTCATCGGCTCGTTCCGCTTAGACAAGATTCTCTCCACGCTGAAGAAGGGCGACTACGTGTTTGTGGAGTTTGGCCACAACGACGAGAAAGAGAAGCGTCCTGGCGACGGTGCCTGGTATCACTACCAGTACCAGCTGAAGATTTTCATTGACCAGGTGCGTGCCAAGGGTGCCGAGATCGTGTTCTGTACGCCCACGCAGCGCCGTCAGTTCGACAATGACAAGAAGACCATCCGCAACACCCACGGCGACTTCCCCGCTGCCATGAAGATGGTGGCCGAGAAGGAGAACGTGCCGCTGATAGACCTGAACCAGATGACGAAGACATTCTTCGAGACGCTCGGCTTCGAGAACTCGAAGCGCGCACTGGTGCACTACCCGGAGGAGATGTATGGTCGCAAGCTCGAAGACAATACCCACTTCAACACTTTCGGCGCCTATGAGGTGGCCAAGTGCGTGGTCATGGGCATGAAGCAGCTTCAGCTGCCCATCGTGCAGTATCTGCGCAGCGACTGGAAGGACTTCGATCCCGCCCAGCCCGACGACTGGAAGACCTTCAAGTGGGCACCCTCGCGCATCGTTGAGAACACCAAACCAGACGGAAACTGATGCGGGCTACGCCCTAAATGATAAATGACAAATGATAAATGATAAACTCAATCCTGATATGACAGAGAATAACACATGAGATTATCAGAATACTGATTGCAACAATAAAGACCACAAAAAAGAATAATGTATGAACAATAATAAAAGAAGTGTATGGCTGGTGATAAGTTTATCATTTATCATTTGTCATTTATCATTTAGCACGGCTTTGGCTCAGAGCTGGCCCAAGCCGGCTCTTGAGGCAAAACCGGGCGCCCGCTGGTGGTGGCTCGGTTCGGCAGTAGACAAGGAGAACCTACAATGGAACCTGCAGGAGTATGCCAAGCACGGCATCGGTGCACTCGAGATTACTCCGCTTTATGGCGTGCAGGGCAACCAGCAGAACAACATCGACTTCCTGAGCGACAAGTGGATGGAGATGCTGCGCTACACACAGGAGCAGGCCCAGGCCAACGGCATCGAGGTCGACATGGCCACCGGTACGGGCTGGCCGTTCGGCGGTCCGTGGGTGCCTTTAGAGGAGAGCGCCAACAAAGCCGTGTTCGTGGAAAAGGAGTTTACGGGCAAGACTATCGACGCGCTCGACCTTTCCGCTCCTGAGAAAGAACAGAAGAACGCCGTACTGAACAAGGTGATGGTCTACGGACCGAACAATCGCATCATCGACGTCACCTCTTCCGTGAACAAGAACAGCCTGACATGGTCGGCAGAGGAGCTGCTGAAAGGCGAACTGAAAGCCACTAAGGACAAAGCACAAATGAAAGCCCTGAATGCCGAGCTGAAAGCCCTCAACACCGCTTCGTGGAAGGTCATTGCAGTATATATTAAATATGGTGTGATGAAGGTGAAGCGTGCCGCCCCCGGTGGCGAAGGCCTTGTCATCAACCACTTCGACAAGAAGGCTGTGGCCAACTACCTGAAGCATATCGAGCAGGCTTTCGAGCGCACCAAGACCCCCTACCCTCACACCTTCTTCAACGACTCGTATGAGGTGGAGGCTGCCACCTGGACGCCCACACTCTTCGATGAATTTGCAAAGCGCCGCGGCTACAAGCTGGAAGAACACCTGCCCGAATTGATGTTAAGCGTTAAGAGTTCAGAGCATAGTGACATCACTAATGTCTCTCAACCCTCAACCCTCAACCCTCAACAAGTGCTCAGCGACTATCGCGAGACCCTCGGCGACCTGCTCTTGGAGAACTTCACCGAGCAGTGGACGGCATGGGCCCACAGCCACGGGGCCATCACCCGCAACCAGGCCCACGGCTCACCTGCCAATCTCATCGACTGCTATGCCGCCGTGGATATTCCTGAGATTGAAGGCTTCGGTCTTTCCATCTTAGGAATCAAGGGGTTACGCCAAGATCCAGGCAAGACGCGCAAGAACGACTCCGACTACTCGATGTTCAAGTATGCACCCTCGGCAGCCCATGTCTGCGGCAAGCCCTACACCAGTAGCGAGACGTTCACCTGGCTCACCGAGCACTTCCGCACCTCGCTCTCGCAGCTGAAGCCCGACCTCGACCTGATGTTCTGCGCTGGCGTGAACCACATGTACTTCCACGGTACGTGCTACAGCCCCAAGGATGACCCATGGCCAGGCTGGAAGTTCTATGCTTCGATAGACATGAGTCCCACCAACTCTATCTGGCGCGACGCCCCCTACTTCATGCAGTATGTGGAGCGCTGCCAGAGCTTCCTGCAGTGGGGACAGCCCGACAACGACTTCCTGGTACTGCTGCCCGTGCGCGATGCCTGGAAGAAGCCGACGGGCAAGCTGCTTATGCAGTTCTCCATCCACGCCATGGGCAAGCTGATGCCTGAGTTCCGCGATGCCATCCTCGACATCGACCGTGCTGGTTTCGACTGCGACTACATCTCGGAGCGCCTCCTTATGGGCGTCAAGTGCAAAGACGGCATGCTCGTCACCAAGGCTGGCACGGCCTATAAGGGACTGGTCATCCCCGGCAGCGGCACAATGCCTGAGAGCGTCCGCAAGCACATCGACGAACTGAAAGCCCAGGGGGCACACATAATATATGGTACGCGCGTAGACGAGATGGCCCGTGCCGCCAAGCCCGAGACGATGAAGACACAGCTGGGTCTGAAGGCCATCCGCCGCAAGAACCCCACTGGCTACCACTACTTCATTGCCAACCTGACGCCCAACGACATCAGCGACTACATCAGCCTTGCTGTTCCCTTCAAGCAGGCCGTGTGGTTCAATCCCCTGAACGGCGACAGATATGCCGTTGCTCCTGAGAGCGAAGACGAGATTCTCGTCGAGCTGAAGAGCGGCCAGTCAATGATTCTGGAAACCTTCGACACGCCCGTTGCCGACCTTGGCACCCTGCAGGTGAACGAGCTGACAGACACCTTCGCCATAGCAGAACCCATCGCGCTGGACGGCCCCTGGACACTGACCTTCACCGAGGAAGCCCCCAAAGTTGGTCAGCAATACACCTTGGATAAGCTACAAAGTTGGGAGACGCTTGACGACAAGACCCGAGTAACCATGGGAACGGGCATCTACACCACCCATGTGAAGCTGACCAAGAAGCAGCTGAAGGGTGCCAAGTCGTGGGTGATCGACCTGGGCGACGTACGCGAGTCGGCCCGTGTCTACATCAACGGCGAGCTGATAGGCTGTGCCTGGAGCGTGCCCTACGTGCTGGGGTGTCAGGGCAAGCTGCGCAAGGGCGACAACGAGATTCGCATCGAAGTGACCAACCTGCCCGCCAACCGCATCAGCGAGCTGGACCGTCAAGGCGTGAAGTGGCGCAAGATGGAAGAGATCAACGTCGTGGACATCAATTACAAGAAGACGCTCTACGACCAGTGGCAGCCCATGCCCAGCGGTCTGAACTCGACTGTAAAATTAATTAAGTCAATATAAACAAACAGAAGATATGGCAGAACACCATCATCATCATCACCACCATCAGCACAAAACAGATGGTTCGAGCAAATTCAAGTACAAACAATTAAGGGCTATTGAATTTCGCAGGAAGTTCGAGAAGTATGGTCTGCGCATCATGCTGGCATTAGCTATCGTCATGGTGCTGGCAGTGATAGTCTGCTACACCGTATTATAGACAACCATGAAACAGACCAACAGCACAGCAGCCGACACATCGCCTGCTACTAAAGCAATGCAAGAACAGATACTCGTCCGCATCACCGGGCAAGACCGTCCTGGCCTTACGGCTTCCATCATGAGCATACTGGCCCGCTACGACGCACAGATACTGGACATCGGCCAGGCCGACATACACAGCACGCTGTCACTCGGCATCCTCATCCGCATGGACGAGATGCACAGTGGACAGGTGATGAAAGAGCTGCTCTTCAAGGCCACCGAGCTGGGTGTGAACATAGGCTTCTCGCCCATCACAGACGATGAATATGAGGACTGGGTGGGCCATCAGGGCAAGAACCGCTACATTCTTATGGTCATGGGCCGCGAGTTGGAGGCCCGCCAGATAGAGGCTGCCACCCGTGTCATTGCCGACCAAGGATTCAACATCGACGCCATCCGCCGCATGACAGGGCGCAAGAGCATCAAGAACCCCGCCAAGCACATCC
>ERZ842401.7935-NODE-7935-length-10659-cov-5.399378_pt1 | contig 10659 bp, 8 predicted proteins | sample MGYA00521270_ERZ842401 | MGnify/ENA primary metagenome ERZ842401 (study PRJEB31892, sample SAMEA3878208) | bioreactor metagenome | biome: Moose rumen | place: Sweden | collected 2011-10 | study: EMG produced TPA metagenomics assembly of the PRJEB12797 data set... | reverse complement strand
CCGATCTGGGGTGGTAACTAGCGTTTATGCAGCAGCCCGCGGAACGGCCGACACGGTTCCCATAAATTATTATGAGGCACGAGAGTCTTCTGTTTTGATTCATAATCATCCATCTGGAAATCTTAAGCCTTCTGAGGCAGATTTGCTTGCGGCCTCTGAGTATTCGCACACAGGGCAGGGCTTTTATATCGTAAATAATTCAGTTAATGATGTTTATGTTGTTATGGAGCCTGTTCTTCCGACGGTAATAAAAAAGCTTGAGCCAAACAAAGCATCGTTCTACCTTTCTAAAGATGGACCTTTTGCGCAAAAATCAGAATCTTACGAGGAACGTCCTGTTCAAATAGAACTTGTCAAAAAAATTGTGCAAGGGTTCAATGAAGATCAAATTTGTGTGTTTGAAGCTGGAACTGGGGTTGGAAAATCTTTTTCGTATCTTATACCTTCGATTATGTGGGCTGTTATGAACAAGGAGCGGGTTGTAGTTTCGACTGGAACTATAAATCTTCAGCAGCAGATTATAGAAAAAGACATTCCAGCCGCTGAGCGTATAACAGGTCTTAATGTAAAATCAATTTTGGTAAAAGGTCGGCAGAATTATATTTGTCTTAGACGATTAGAAGAAACTGGCAAGGAGCGGGATCTTTTTAGTGAGGAACAGGAATATTTTGATAAAATTTATGACTGGTCAAAGCAAACTCAGAGCGGAAGTCGTAGCGACATGTCTTTTATGCCACCAGAAAATGTTTGGCAAAAGGTAAATTCCGAGGCCGATGCATGCATGGGAATGAAGTGCCCATTCCGCGAAAAATGTTTTGTCATAAAAGTGCGTAAACAAGCAGCAGATGCAAATATTCTTGTTGTAAATCAAGATGGGAAAACTCCTGAATATGCGCTTGAACAAAAAAATGTTCCGATATCAATGGCCGGATATGACGGTAAATTTCTGCTTGTGACTTCTTGGGGTAAAAAATCAATGGACGTAATATCACTTGCTGATAACGATATTATCAAACAGATATTTTTCAAAACTCAGCCCGATGAAATAATTATGGATTACAAAAATGATATCGCTTATGTTTCAAGCAGCGAGGCATCAAGTATTTACGTAGTAAATCTGAAAAATATGACTCTGACCAAACAGTTAAAAATAAACGGGTTGTGCGAAAAATTGACACTTAGTGATGACGGAAATAAATTGTTTTATTTTGACAAAAACAGCCGTTCAATTTGGGCAATCGAGCTTGATAATCAATATTTGATGAAAGATATCGGTAAATTCCCGAATGTTTCAAAAATAATTTACGCAAACGGAAAAATTTATATAGCAAGCAGAACACAAAACAAACTTGCCATTATTGACTACGAAACGGTAGGTTTTATCGGAGAAACCGATATTTGCAAAAAACCTGTCGATATGTATTTAAAAGATGACACTATATTTATTCTCGGAGCTCAAGAAAATGTAATTCAAACTCTTGATGTTAAAACTGATATTTTATCTGAGCCTGTAGAGCTTCTGACAGGCGGATTTTCTACAAAAATTTATCCGTTATCCGATACGGGATTAGCGATAATTACTGATACAAAATCTTCTATATTGTCGGTTTTTGACCTTACAAATCAAAAGATTTTAAAAACCGTTAATGTTGATATGCCCGTAAAATCAATTGTTATTACCGATAAAGTAAAAAGTGTGAACCCGTGAAGAAATATTTTGATGAAATTACCGAAAATAAATTAAGCGAACTTGAAATTACTCAGAAAGATTTTTGGAATATATCAAGGGTTACGGGTGAATTTCTATATACCTTAATTTGCGAGCAAAAATGTAAAAGCGGGATTGAAGTTGGAACATCAAACGGATACTCGGGTATTTGGCTTGGTAAGGCTATGAAAAAGACAGGCGGAGTTTTAAGGACAATAGAATTTTATGATAAGAGGCAAAGTATTGCGAAAGAAAACTTTAAGTTATGCAATGTTGAAGATGCAATAATTCCGTTGCAGGGGGATGCTGTAACATTATTGGAATATTTACCTGAGGATTTGGAGTTGGATTTTGCGTTTATTGATGCGAACAAAAGAGAATATATAAAATATTTTAAAATTATTGATAAGCATATGAAAAAGGGCGGTTACATAACTGCGGATAATGTGCTTTCGCACAAAGAAAAAACTCAGGAATTTATAGATGCGATAAATTCGGATAAAAAGTATGAAAATGTCGTACTTCCTTTGCCGGCAGGACTTTCTGTTGCAAGGAAAATTTCCGACTAAATGTAATTTTATATACCTACCGCAAATATTGTATATTTTACTTAATAACTTGAAGTTTAGAATGATTTAATGTATCATAATATTAAAATAAGAGGAAAATAGGAGCTAAAAATGTTTGAACGATTTACCGAAAAGGCAATAAAAGTAATAATGCTTGCTCAAGAGGAGGCACGCCGACTCGGCCATAACTTTGTTGGTACCGAGCAAATTTTGCTCGGATTAATAGGTGAAGGTACGGGTGTTGCCGCTAAAACTCTTAAATCAATGGGGGTAAACCTTAAAGATGCAAGAGTAGAGGTTGAAAAAATTATAGGACGCGGTTCAGGCTTTGTTGCTGTTGAAATACCGTTTACGCCTAGAGCAAAGAGAGTTCTTGAATTATCATGGGATGAAGCAAGACAATTAGGACACAATTATATAGGTACAGAACACTTACTTTTGGGACTTATTCGTGAAGGTGAAGGTGTTGCCGCAAGAGTTTTGGAAAATTTAGGTGTTGACTTAAACAAAGTGAGAAGTTCTGTTGTAAAAATGCTTGGAGATTCAAAACCTCAATCTGTATCATCCGGTTCTGCTGCAAGTACTGCTTCAACTACCGGCAAAGCAAAAACCCCGAGTCTTGATGAATTTGGTCGTGATTTAACTCTTGCAGCTCAGGAATTAAGGTTAGATCCGGTTGTAGGCCGAGATAAGGAAATTGATAGGGTTATCCAAATATTGGCAAGAAGAACAAAAAATAATCCTGTATTACTCGGTGAACCAGGCGTTGGTAAGACTGCCGTTGCCGAAGGTTTGGCTATAAGAATTGTTAATTCGGAAGTTCCTGATATTTTGGAAGGTAAAAAAGTTATCCAGTTAGATATGGGGCTTTTGGTTGCGGGAACAAAATATCGTGGTGAATTTGAAGAACGTTTGAAGAAAATCATGGATGAAATTCGTCAAGCCGGAAATATAATTCTTGTGATTGATGAAATGCATACTCTTATCGGTGCAGGTGCTGCAGAAGGTGCAATTGATGCGGCCAACATATTAAAGCCTGCACTTTCCAGAGGTGAAATTCAAGTAATTGGTGCAACAACTTTGGATGAATACAGAAAATATGTTGAAAAGGATTCTGCTCTTGAAAGACGTTTTCAATCTGTAATTATTGAAGAACCGTCAATTGATGAATCAATCGAAATTATAAAAGGTTTAAGACCAAAATATGAAGAACACCATCAATTGAATATTTCTGATGATGCAATCGTTGCATCCGTAAAATTGTCAAGCAAATATATTACGGATAGATTTCTTCCGGATAAAGCCATTGACGTAATTGATGAAGCAAGTTCAAAAGTAAGATTAAAAGTTTCTACGCTTTGTCCTGAAGGTAAAGAGCTTGATAAAGAATTGCGTTCATTAATAAAAGAAAAAGAAGAAGCAATCAGAAATCAGGAGTTTGAAAAAGCTTCTCAACTTCGTGATGAAGAAGCTGATATGAAGGATAAAATTCGTGAGGTAACTCAAAGATATAAAGAAGAACACGAAGCTAATAAACCGACAGTTGTTGCTGAAGATGTTGCAGAGGTTATTTCAACGATGACGGGTGTTCCTGTAACAAAACTAACGGAAGGCGAAAACGAAAGATTATTAAAGTTAGAGGATACCCTTCATAACCGTGTGATCGGACAGCACGATGCCGTTGTTGCAATTTCAAAGGCAATCCGCCGCGCAAGAGTTGGGTTGAAGGCACCGAACAGACCTATCGGAAGTTTTATTTTCTGCGGGCCGACAGGTGTTGGTAAAACCGAGTTGGCAAAAGCTTTGGCTGAAGCTATGTTTGGTTCTGAGGAAAACATGATAAGGGTTGATATGTCAGAATTTATGGAAAAACATTCAACCGCAAAACTTATCGGTTCACCTCCGGGATACGTGGGTTATGATGACGGCGGGCATTTGACCGAATTGGTTCGTAAAAAACCTTATTCAATTGTATTATTTGATGAGATTGAAAAGGCTCACCCGGATGTATTTAACATAATGCTTCAAATTCTGGATGATGGTGTTTTAACTGATGCAAAAGGTCGTCACGTTAACTTCAAAAATACCGTAATTATTATGACTTCAAATGTTGGTGCAAGCATGATTCAAAATGTTTCTAAAATAGGTTTCACAACTTCTGAAGATGAATCAAAGAGTAAGTATGAAAAACTTAAAGATACGGTAACCGAGGAAATGAAAAAAGCGTTCCGTCCTGAATTCTTGAACAGAATTGACGAAACAATTGTTTTTGCGCACCTTTCTAAAGATGAAATAAGACAAATCGTAGATTTAATGCTGAAGGATTTGTTCAAACGTCTTGAGGAAAGAGAACTTTCTGTTGAGGTAACCGATGAGGTTAAGGATCATCTTGCAAAAGACGGATATTCAGAATCTTACGGTGCAAGGCCTTTGAGAAGAATAATTCAGCGAAGAATTGAAGATATGCTCGCCGAAGAAATCCTTTCAGGGAAGTACGACAAGGGTGATACTATAAGAATTACTCTTGATGAAAATGAAAAAATAACCTTTGAAAAAGCAGGCGAGAAAAAGCCTAAAGCAAAAGCTGTAAAAGTATCAAGCGATGCAGAGCAGGAAGGTTAACAGAAAATAAAAACATGTTTAATAAAAAGGGGTATAAGTTAAGGCTTGCCCCTTTTTAACTTTAAGGAAATATTTTATGCCTAAATTCAAATATAATGCGCTAAATGAAAAAACTAACGAGATTGTAACTTCGGAAATCGAAGCGGCATCAGCGCGTGAAGCGCGTGAAAAAATTTTAATGCTTGGTTTTTTGCCTACAAAAGTCTATGAAGAAGATAAAATTTATAATGAAGAGCCTTCAAATAACATAAAATCGCAAGCTTCAAAACAAAAATTTGATTCAAAAGTTAAATATCTAAGTCTTGATGAGAAAATCCAATTTACTTCGCAGTTGGAGGTTTTGATGTCGGCGCATGTACCTATATTGGAGGCGCTTGATACAATTTCAAAAAGTGCGCCCAATGGTAAAATTAAATATATTGCTGAATTCGTAAAAAAATCTATAAAAAACGGCTCAACCTTAAAAGAAGGGTTTGAAAAACTCGGCGGGGTGTTTGACAATGTTTATATAGGACTTATAACAACGGGTGAAATGTCAGGAAATATTGAGCAAACTTTTGAGCGTGTTATGAGAATTTTAAAAAAACAGCGTGATGTAAAATCAAAAGTTATAAGTGCTTTGACATATCCTGTTATACTTTTGTGTATAATGATGGGGGTTATAACTTTGTTTGCAGCCTTTGTAATTCCTCAGATGGCATCAATGTATTCGGCATTTGGTTCTGAGCTTCCTATATTCACTCGGGTTGTTATGAATTTTATAACATTTTTTGCAAATAACAAGTTATTGCTTGCGGGATTATTGGCTTCTTGTGGTTACGGGATTTATAATTTGTTTCAAAACCCTATGTTTAAACGTAAATTTGATGAATTTTTGCTTAAAATACCTGTAATAAAGGATTTTGTAAGGATAACAGGTTTGGCAAATTTTGTATCTGTTATGGAAGTTGGTTATGAAGCAGGGATTCCGATTGCACAATGTATTGAGATGGCACAAAGTACGATAAGTAATTTGAAACTAAAAGATGAAACATCAAAAGTTGTAAAAATGGTTAACAAAGGTCATACTTTGTACGATTCTTTTCATAGTCAGGGGGTACTTGATGCGGTGAGTGAAAATCTGATTATGACAGGTGAAAAATCGGGAGAACTAGGGAGAATGTTCCACGAAATTTCGGAAAGTTTTGATAAAAAGATAGATAATGTTGTGGATATTTTGGCACGTTCCTTTGAACCTATGATGCTTATTATAATGGGTGTTTTAGTCTTAATCATAGCGTTAGCATTTTTCCCTGTGATAATGGGTGTAGGATTGTCATTTTAATCATTTACCCATTACAGATCATCAAATCCCGGTGACTTCATAGGAAGATTTTTGTATCCCTTGTTAGACATTACTGTTTTTTTTATATATTTATTTAAATAATTTCCTTTTTCAAAAAGTTTGCCTAAAGTATTTTCCCTTACGACAAGCGGATGAGTTTTTACGTCACTCACAGGATAAAGTTTCAAAATTTCAGTCCAAACAGCCGCTTCCATAGTCCAAGCGTAAGTTTCTTCTGCAATAGAATTGAATTCATCTTGATGTAGAGCTTCATGTGACAAAAGTGCAGCGATTGCGCCCGCAGGTGCATCTTGGTGGCGCGGATTTATGAAGATATATAATTCTTTGCCCTTTTTCCAGCCCAAAGCATCAAAATTTTTGTATTCCTCATTGATTAATCCTAAATCCTTAAATTCGATTTTCACAGGCCGTTGGGAAAGGTTGCTTCCCAATATTGCGGAACGTGAAAATTCGCCGGTTGTATCTTGAAGCATGTCAAGTGCAATACATATAACAGGTTCTTTTGATACCTTCTTGTACACAGGCATAATTTGTTGAACGTATTCTTGCGTGTATTTAGCAGGAACATTTTTTGGCACAACAACTGTTTTATCACCGATGGCAAATGATGGTGCACATGCCATTGTGAAGATTGAAAGCGCTGTTATTACTTTTTTTATTTTTTCTATTCTCAATTCTTTATCCTCCTTAAAATTTTCCCTCGTATAAAACATTATAATTATTTTTTTTCACGAGACAAATTTTTTAGCGAATTATTTAAAATTTTTCTGTTTTCACCGGCAAGCCTTTTATATAGCTCTTTATATTTCTCGCTATCGTCAAGACTTTCTGCCTCTTTTGAGTATTCGAATGCTGTTTTTATATCATTCTTTTTTTCAAAGATATTACTCATCTCAGCATAATATTCAGGATTATTTAAATCATACATAATGGCACGTTTCATGCATTCAACAGCCTCATCAAAATCTTCTTTTTCAATCCAATATTTTGCTATCCAATAATACCCTTTGGCACAATTTATATCAAGCAAGACGGCTTTTGAAGCAAATTCTTTTGATGCTTCAAAATTTTTCAAATTAAATTCACACTCTGCCAAAACAATATAACCATTAATATATTCTTCACAATCAGATATCAATTCTTGCCCTAATTTTAAGCTGTCTTCATACCGTTTTTCTTTAATATAAAGTTTTGCCAATTCCAATTTGTAATCTTTAATTTCAGGGTTTTGGCAAATAATATCCTGCAAAATACTTTCAGCTTTTTCAAGCATTCCGACTTCTTGATAAACTTTTACAAGCGCAAGTTTATTAAAATCATCATTAAAACCTGACTTAACATTAGTTTCAAGTATATTTTTTGCCCCCAAAAAATCCTTGTCTAAAAATTTCAGCATGCCTTCCAGAGTTCTTGCAGGGTAATGATTTTCGTGTGTTTCCAAGATGTATTTAACTTCATTTTTGCATTTTGTATATTCGCCTATTGAATAATAAAGATTAGCCAAAGAAAATCTCAAATCCATATTATCAGGCGCAAGTTTTATGGCATTAAGATAAGAATTAACCGCTTCTTTATTCCAGCCGTTATAAAAATAAGCGTTTGCGAGGTTAAAATGAAGTATCGGATTTGATTTATCAAGAGTTATCGCTTTTGAAAAATATTTTATTGCTTCAATAAGCTCTCCGTCCTCTATTGCGAAAAGCCCCAAAAAATTCAACACGTCAGAATTATCATCACAATTTTTTATCATCTGAAAAATTTCTTTTGCTTTTTCGATTTCGTTGCGGTCAAAATAAATTTTTCCAAGGATTATTAGTGCTTCTGTATCGTTTTTAAAATTTTCCAAGATTTTTAAAGCTTCATTCGGGCATCTCATGTCATAATAAGCTTTAGCAATTCTTTTTTGTACATTTAAATCTTGATATTTTTCAAGGTTTTCAATTTCTTTTTTATCCTGTAATTTTGAAGCGCAATCTATGAGCAAAATAATATTTTCGCTATTTGAGTTTATTTCAACGAGCTTACGCGCATAATTCATTGCATCCTCAAATTTGTCAGATATAAAATATATTTTGCAAAGAAATTTTAATGCTTCCTGATGGGTAGAATCAAATTTAAGAGTTTGGTTGAAATAGTGTTCTGCCCGTTCAAAATTGTGGAGCATAAAATACAATTCGCCAAGTTGAAATAATACTTCCACATTGTTATTTTCAAGTTCGAGCGCCTTATAGAACATTTCTATTGCCTGTTTATAAGATTTATTGTTTTTTAATTCAAATCCGTGTTTTATGAATTCTAAATTATTCTCCATCGGTCAAACCCTCATGTTCAGGTACAGCTTGGGGAGATTTTGGTTTAAATTTTAATTTAAGTTTATTTAAAATATTTTTATTTTTTTTATCATTTTGTTCACGAATTTTCTTTTGTTCATTTTGAAGCCTCAATTGTTCGGCTTCAATTTTTTCTTGTTCTTTCGGATCGTTAATGATAATTAAAACTTCGTCTTCTCCTGCCATTTTAAGGTTATTTCTGGCAATTCCTTCAAGATTTTGAGATGAAGAAAATCGCGTAATATTTTGGCGTAAATCAATATTATAAGCTTCTGCTCTGGCTTTTATTTTTTCAAGGGTTGCGATTTTTGCACGGTAAGATATAGTTTTTGAGATATTTAAAATTACGCCAAACCCGATTTCTACAAGGCAGAATAATAAAATTATTGTAAGAAAAGAATAATAAAATCTGTTTTTTTTGCCTTCTTGTTTGCTCTTTTCTTGCATCTTAGACATCAAAGATTCCACCTGACGTTTGGCATAACTTTCCACAACGCCCGATTCGGTTTTATTATTTTCGAAATCTTTTTTATCCAAAACTGTTTCCTCACCCGATTATTTAAAAATTATATAATAAAAGATTATTGCGGACAAAAATATTTTTATAAGTTTACAATTTAAATACTGTCGAAAATCTGAACTGAGACTTGTACATTTGGTTTTGCTGATTAAATGAATGCTTTGCTCCAAGTTCAAAATTCAATCTGTCGTCACTCTTTGCACCGAAAGGGGTAATTGAAAAAATAAGTTCTGCTGATTTGATATTATAGGTCATATTTGCAGAAAGTTTTTCGCGTATTGAAAATATATTATTTAACTTGTATGCAGGTTCAAGCGTAAAACTGTCAGAGTAAGTCCCTTTTGTTGTACCAAGTGTTCTTGAATGTCCTGTTGAAAGTGATGCTTTTTTGTATGTATATTTAGCAAACAATCCAGATGAATATTCCAACTGCGATGTATCTAAATCAGAACCGTATTTTGTCCCAAATTCAAGATTTCCGATTTTTTCACTTAATGTTCCCCCATAGGAAGATATTTTGTATTCCTCGTTATTGAATTTAGAAATATCAACATACTGACTTTTAAAAACACCGGATTTAGAAAGGCTTATGGTTGATGCATCCAATCTTTGGGGTTTTTTAATATTAAACTTAAAAACATCATTTTCATCTTTTAAATAGACATCATTAACCCCTTCAATATACTCGGCATAACCCTTTAATACGGCAGCAGAAATTACTTCATCATCAGAGATTTGGATATGCGGTAATTCTTCTTTTTGTTTTTTAAATAATCTTATTTTATGCGCATTTGCAAGTACCTCTTGCGCTTTTAATATTTGTTCGTTTTTTTTATCTAATATCGCTTGAACTTCTTCGTCTGTTAAATAATCACTATCGTTGCCATCATTGTCCTCTTGCTCGATAACATTATTATTTGATACTTCTGTTGACCAAATAAAAATATTCGGAAGCGGGGTATTGTCTTCTGTTACAGGTGTCAAATCAGCTTTACCTGCGGGCAAAACTTCCTCAACCGCTTGAACTGCAATCGGGGGTAAAAATAAAAGCATTAGTAAAATTATTGCAATTCTCATCATTATATCTATATTTTATAAATTTATTCAGCTTTCGTCAAGTGGATTAGAAATAATTAGGCTATTAAACCGGCGTAATTAGTAAAACTTGTTAATTTATATATAAGGTTTAACACGTACAAATTTTAATTTATAACCCAAAAGTTCACCAATCATTTTTGCTTCATCATATTTTAAAGTGTTCCGCATTAATTTTTGAGAAATGTTTGATTGAGAATAATGTTTTCCTGTTTTTTCAGAAATCATGGATGCAAGTTTTGTTATTGATACATCATTTTCCGCAAGTAGTGTTTTAATGTCAGTTCTTACACTCATAATTAAATCCTATATATTAATTATTGACATACACATGACAATATGATAAATTTTATTATTATAAAGGAATAATTATTCCTTTATAATAATAAAGGAGAAGAATATGAATAAAAAATTTAAGAAAGGCTTCACATTAGCGGAAGTTTTGATAGTAATCACAATTATTGGTATAT
>ERZ842401.7934-NODE-7934-length-10659-cov-9.474821_pt1 | contig 10659 bp, 6 predicted proteins | sample MGYA00521270_ERZ842401 | MGnify/ENA primary metagenome ERZ842401 (study PRJEB31892, sample SAMEA3878208) | bioreactor metagenome | biome: Moose rumen | place: Sweden | collected 2011-10 | study: EMG produced TPA metagenomics assembly of the PRJEB12797 data set... | reverse complement strand
GGCGACATCCATGACCGTCTGGCAAGACGGAAGGTCGATGGCAGGGACGAAGACTTTCGCACAACCAGCATCCTTGGCTCGTTGTACGACAGCATCCAAGTCATCACGAAACTCTTCGCCATCCAGATGACAATGGGTGTCTATGAATTTGGCAGTTGGCATTTGGCTATTAGCAATTGGCTTACTTATTGCGATGGAGCAGTTCTTCCATGTATTGGCGCAATGCCTGCTTACGGTCGTCTGGCACACTGACCTTTGCCAAGTATTGGGCAGCCTGATTGAAATAGTAGTTGATCTTCTCCTCGCAGAGTTGGCGAATACCAATCTCGTCATAGAGGCGAGTGACCGCTGCTACCTTCACGTCACGGTTAAAGGTCTTTGCCTCTATCCATCGGGTCAGTTCGGCACGCTGTCTCTCATCGGCACGGTTGTATGCATTGATGAGCATATAGGTCTTCTTGTTGGATGTGATATCACCCCCCACTGCCTTTCCGAACACCCTCGGGTCACCATAGACATCCAAGAGGTCGTCCTGCAACTGGAAGGCAAGTCCCAACTGCTCTCCGAACTTATACAGATGATTGACATCCTCCGAGGGAGCATCGGCAAGGATACTGCCAATCTTCATGGCACAGGCAAGCAGGACGGAGGTCTTCAGACGAATCATCTCCACATACTCCTCCTCACGGACATCATTACGTGCCTCGAAAGCCATGTCGTACTCCTGTCCCTCTCCTATCTCCAGCGCCGTCTCTGTAAAGCAATCCAGCACGTCGGCAAGTTTCTCGGCAGGTACCTGTGCGATGCGCTGATAGGCAAGTACCAGCATCGAGTCGCCTGAGAGGATAGCGGTATTCGCATTCCAACGCTTATGCACCGTCTCATGACCACGACGCAGGTCGGCATTGTCCATCAAGTCATCATGCAACAGCGTGTAGTTATGGTAGGTCTCCAGTCCACACGCTGGCATCAATATCTCCTCGGGGTGCTCCTTGAAAAGGTTGTATGCCATCAGCATCAATACAGGACGGATGCGCTTACCTCCTATCGACAACACATAGCGGATAGGGTCGTACAACGACTGAGGCTTCCGCTCGTAAGGCAGTTGCTCTAGGAAATGGTTTACCAGGTTCAGGATTTCATTAGATGTCTGTATCATAGTCTTTAATGTTTAATCTTTAATGTTTAATCTCACAGTTTAAATACAATAGGAATACTTACTTTCGTCCGACAAGGCTTGCCGTTCTGCACACCAGGTTGCCAGTTGGGCATCATCCCCAAGACACGGAGAGCCTCATTGTCACACTCCTTGGAAAGCGACTGCACGATTTTCAGACCTGTGATGCTGCCGTCTTTCTCCACATAGAAATGGGCGATGACGGTTCCTTGCTTCTTTAAGACCTGTGCCTTTTTAGGGTATTGCAGGTTTTTCGTCAGCCATTTCATGAACTCCACGGCACCGCCAGGATATTGGGGAAGGTCCTCTACGAGTCGGAACTTCAACGGATTGTCCTCCAGGTCGATACCCATCGGAGCCAATGCCTTAGGCTCCTCCTCGCCTTGCAACTCTTTCAGCAACGCCTCATCGTCCTCACCGCCCTCATCCTCAGCGACCTGCTCATCCTGAGGCAGTATCTCCACATTATCGTCCACGATATGCAGTTGCTCCGCCTCCTTAGGTTGCACCTTGTCTGGCTCCAACTGGGCAAACTGCTCCTCTATCGACATGGGAATCATCTCGTCCTCATGCATCAGGTCCGCCAAGTCGATGGTCTCACCATCATCTGCCGGCTCCGCACTGTTCCACTCCAGAGCGACAAAGAGCAGGGCAAGCACTAAAATCGTTCCCAAGAGGAATCCTGTAGTGCGTTGCTGGTCAAGATCAGCCTGTGGCGTTTTCTTTTGTTCCATGTCGACAGCAATAAAAACAACGTTCGTGCGTTATTATTGTGCAAAGGTACGAATTAATTCATAATTCATAATTCATAATTCATAATTATTGAGTAACTTTGTCGCGAATTTAGGAAATATTAGATGAAAAAAGTCGTTTTTGCTCTTATCGGTATTCTTTTCACCCTCCCAGTGATGGCACAGGAGAGTCAGGAGGTCTATAGTTTCCTGCGTCTGCCTGTCAGTGCCCATGTGGCAGCCCTGGGAGGTGACAATATCACCATCTGTGAAGACGATCCCACCTTGATCTTCCACAACCCGGCACTGATCTGCAATGCGGCAGACAAGAGCCTCAACCTCAATTTCATGACCTACATGGAGGGCTCGAAGACTGCCTCCGCCTCCTTTGTCAAGGCTTGGAAGGAGCGCGCCACATGGGGTGTCAGCGCACAGTATATGAACTACGGCAGCATGAAGGAGACAACGGCTGACAATATAGAGTTAGGAACGTTCTCTGCAAAGGACATCGCCATTGCCGGAAGTTTTGCCTATCTCCTGAGCAGCCGTTGGAGCGGTGGTATCACATTGCGGTTCATCACCTCTTCTATCGCTGGTTACAACTCTATTGGCATCGCCTCTGACCTCGGTCTGAATTATTATGATGAGGAACGAGGATGGTCTGTCTCGGCGGTAGCAAAGAACCTCGGTGGACAGGTAAAGGCCTATCAGGATGAATACGAGAAGATCCCCATCGATCTGCAATTAGGTATCTCCAAGCAACTGGCTGCCGCACCTTTGCGTTTTTCCGCCACATTGTCACGCCTCAACCGATGGGATACGAGTTTCATACAGCACCTTGCCTTAGGTGTCGATTTTTTCATCGGCGAGACAATCTATATCGCTGGTGGCTATAATTTCCGTCGTCGAGATGAGATGAAGGTGAGTGACGGGGACAGCAATAGCAGTCATGGTGCCGGACTGTCGGTTGGCGCCGGACTGACATTGAAGCGTTTCAAACTCAATGCCGCCTATGCGAAATACCACGTGTCTGCTTCATCCATAGTAATAAACGCAACATACAGTTTATAGAAATATGAGAAAAATCACTATAGCCATTGACGGTCACTCTTCCTGTGGCAAGAGCACGATGGCAAAAGACCTTGCCCGCGAGGTGGGTTATGTCTATGTAGATACAGGTGCCATGTATCGCAGTGTCACCCTTTTTGCGCTCCGCAACGGACTATTTACCGAGGAGGGCATCAATGAGGACGAGTTGCGCCGTCGGATACCCGAGATTCATATCTCGTTTAAGTTCAATGCGGAGACAGGTCGTCCTGACACTTATCTGAATGGTGAACTGGTAGAGCAAGACATTCGCACCATGGAGGTCAGCAACCGTGTCAGCCCGATCGCCGCCCTCGGCTTTGTCCGTGAGGCTATGGTAGCACAGCAACAGCAGATGGGCAAGGACAAAGGGGTCGTGATGGATGGTCGTGACATCGGTACCACCGTCTTCCCCAACGCCGAACTGAAAGTCTTCGTCACCGCCTCGCCAGAGGTTCGTGCCCAGCGTCGTTACGATGAGTTGAAGGCGAAAGGCATGGAGGCTGACTATGCCGATATCCTCAAGAACGTACAGGAGCGTGACTATATCGACTCCCATCGTGAGGTGTCTCCCTTACGCAAGGCAGATGATGCCATCGAACTCGACAACAGCAACATGACGATTGCAGAACAGAAGCAATGGCTCCTTGACAGATTCAACGAGGCGACAAAGTAATGCCTCCGATTGATGTTAAAGATGCCTTCCGTAGGGGCAACAGGATAAGGGTATAGGGGTATCAGTGCCGTCCTTCGAGGGGTAAAGAAGCATCCTTTCAACCGTTCGGCTATAGCCAAACAACTGAACGGCTCCAGCCAAACAACTGAACGCCTATAGCCGAAAGCAAACCGCTCAAAAAACAGTCGCTGTCTGGGTAGGGAGATGGTAGTAGGATGGTAGCACGATTTTTCAAATCCCACTACCATCTTGCGCCCTTTGTACATCGGTATTTGAGCCACATTGGTAGCACGATAGCAGGATTATTTTGTTTTTGTACTAAAAAGCCGTCTTTTGCAATTTTAGCAGTTCCTTGTTGCCGAGATAGTCCATAGAAGACTAATCCCACTCCATTTTAGTTCTGATTTCAGCGCAGACTCTTTCAAAACGTTCTTGGGCTTTCACCCATTCTGGTAAATCGCGATTCATCCATCCAATTACTTTAAGTATTTCGTCATGAATTTCCTCTACCCGATTCAAGTTCCAACAAATGGATTCATTGTGAAAGATTCTGTTACGAAAACGTCTGAACTGGTTAAGCGGCGCCGAAATATTCCGTCTTTGTCTCTCTTGTCGTGGCATATATGGAAAAGCCCTGCGAAGTGCTTGCCATAGTGTGCGTTCATACTCGCTGTTCAGTAACGATACCCAGAATCCTAATGTCAGTTCTGCCACAACCTTCGAAGGTGTAATTTGCTCATGTCGTGCTGTGATATGTTGTCCTGCTTCAGTTATGTATCTGTTCAAACTGCGTAGTCCTGGTGTAGTAGGAAAAATGGTGTACCAGTCAGCCCGTCCTGTCATAGTTTGTAGTTCACGGCAAAGTGCATTTCGTAGTGTTACTTCCAACACAGACAGACTTATATAAAGCGATTCTGCTAACATCAGATTGCATTCATAATGCATAATGGCACGATCCTCATCATTAGGATAGAGTGCAAAATATCGCTCCATACGTTTCGATGAAAAAACTTTTTCGAAGAAATGCTTGTTTAATTCCATAATTATTCGTAACTTTGCAGCGCAGTCCCGGTAGTTCCTCTCCCAGATATTAGATGCTGGTGATGAATCCGGGTTTTTTATGCTCCATTCTTTAATTAGCGACAAAGGTACACATTATTTTGGATATTCCACATATCTCCTAAGTTCTTTTTTACTTTATCAACGCAAACACGGGTTTCTTTTTAACTCGTTAGAAGTGGAAGATAATTTTCCAATCAGTCTTTCCCTGTGGGTACGTGTAGGGAAAACGGGCAGAATCACTGCTATGCCTGTCGTATGATTATTCTTGAAATTGTGGATTCCTCAGTCCCCCACATTCGATTTGCTGTTGAGGGAGTTGAAAATGAAAAGGCACTGTAAAAACAGTCGCTGTTTGGTAGTAGGATGGTAGCACCATTGTAGCAGGATAATTCCCAACCCTGCTACAGGCTCCGCCCTTTATTCATCGGCATTTCACCCACATCGTAGCAGGGATAGCAGGATTATTTTGTTTTTGTATTTATTGGAGATAGAATAACGGCTGGCAAAGTCATTGCTCTGCCAGTCGTATGATTATTCTTGAAATTGTGGATTATCCACTCATCAATAAAGTCGCTTACCAAAAGAATCTGTTCTTTTACCTAATTGCGATTTTCTTGACTAACTGTCCTGCCTTTACGATATAGATGCCACTTTGAAGAAGGATGTGCCTATCAGAAGTAATGCGATTGCGATAGGTGACTGCGCCTGACATCGTAAGAACCGTGACATCTGTGGCATCCTGTATGTTCTCTACATAAATACCACTGTCCGCTATGCGGATAATAGGATTTCCCTTCGTGTTTGAGATCACATGAATTCCTGTCGTATTATATGGTTCCACACTGATATTCACGGTACTGAACACCTCCGATCCGTCAATGGCACGGGCTTGTACGGTCACTGTCCCTCCTGTTTCGTTCTCCTTTATGGTCAATACACCATTTTTGTCTATCTCTGCCAAGTCATTTCCTGCCGTGATGCTCCATTCCACACGGGCAAGTGTGGCAAGTGCAGGAGTCACAATAGCCTGCATATGCAATGAGGCCTGTTCCTCGTTCAGTACCGTCTTTCCCTCCTGTGTCTGTATGCTGATATTCTGTACCATCGTCACATTATAAGCCTCATCGCTACAGATGATGTTCGAGCGTGCCTGCTGATCAGCAGATGCCGCATGACGGGAGGCATTAGACAACTCGCTCATCAGTGTATAGCCGATGGCATAGAAAGTTGGCTCATCACTCGTGCGGTGATGCACATAACTCAGCGTATTCCCAGAGACCTCGTCTACCACTTGCAGGTTATCCCGTGATGTTCCTGCATAAATGGTATAGGTGGCAACCTGCGCGCCCTCATAGTGGTTCCAATGCAAGTTGATGTCATTACCAAGACCTTGGTTCGCCATCAGCAGAACTGTTCCATGTACCTCGCTCTCCTGACTCTCGGTGCCATAGACTGTAGGTAAAGTGATCATATAGCGGCAACTCTTGATGTCTGGGCGTGAGGTGTTATCCGCAAACTGACCATCAGTCATATTCGCCTCACCGACTACCTCGTATCGTCCTGATATTGCCGTCTCACGATAGACCTTCACCTTTCCCGTCAACATCTCATTCACCTCACTACTCATATTGCTGTCCCATTGGATGAGGCTGCCGTCAGATGTCGCACTGACACGTGAAATCTCTGGCTTGAAATCGATTACCTCTACCTTTTTGGTATAGACCACCTTTCCAAACACATCGTCCTCAGAGACTATCTGAACCTCATAGTTGCCTGCTCTTTGGGGCATAACTACTATTCCCTTATTGTCTTCTATGGTGCAGGTTACGCCATTACTGCCTACCAGTTTTACCGTAGCGTCAGAACGCCAGAAATCGGTTGGCAATTCAACATTAACAACTGAGCCTGCCAATACTTTCTTTGGCATGTAAAATGAGAGATACGGATAAGCGATAATCTGTATCTGCCGACTCGTTGTCACCCCGTTCACTGTAGCCTTCACAGTCTTTATACCCGGTGTTGACCATGAGATGGCATTTCCATCCATCATGCCACCGTCTGTATCTATGACAGGGGTTCCTCCACTATTATCTTTCAGCGAGAACGTTACCCACTGTCCCTCACCTGCTTTCTCGGGCATCTTCAACAGTGTCTGTGCTGTCGGTGTGAATTCAACGACCGTTGAGAAGGGAGAGTGCTCGCACCATCCGTCAATCGTCTGTACCTGCACCTCGTAAGTCTTTCCTACCGTGAACCGGCTGAAAGGGATGGGGAAGCGTGTAGCGTAGCGGTACTGCATGGTGCCCGCGTCAATGGTCTTCGCCTCGTCACGGGTCATGTTTAATGGAGAGATGATGTAACTGCCATCACCCGTTGCTCCTTTCTCCTTCACACTCAGATTGTAGCGTAACGCCATGTTGGGTGTCTCTTTGTCTGTGGCACCACTCCATGAGACAACGACATAGTCATCATCTTGTGTGACACTAACTGACGTGGGGGCTGTAGGAGCCTCATTGGTGAAGGCGGATTTTAATTGATTCTCGTCGTCTGGTTTCCCATCATTATTCCGGTCATTCAAATAAGCACCATCGGGATTAAAAAGATTGCTGCTTCCTTCATAATCGAATGAAGTGCCTCCATTGGCATCACCCATAACGATTGTTTGCTTCTCTGCATTCCAAAAATAATAATAAGATGTGTAGTCTGTATAGCCATTATTGTCAATATCAATGAGCCAAGGCTTGCCTGGCAATTCTATTTGCTCGGAGAAATCCATATCTTTATTACCCAGATATGCCAGTCCTGTGTAATAATAGTCGGACTTTTTCCATTTTATAAAGTCAGGATAACCGTCATTATTCACGTCAAGGAAGACTTCATACCAGTTGTAAGAACCCAGTCCATCTTGCTTTTCTTTTATTTCTTCCATCTCGCCATCTGCATTGATCTTGTAAATCGTGGTCGTGTAATCGACAACCTTTATGATTTCCAGCAATCCGTCTCTATCAAGATCAGCATAAAAGTCTCCTCTCCCTATATACTTATAGGTATAATCTCCTTGATTGATATAGACACCACCCGAAATATAATCCATAAAGCCGTCATTGTTCAAGTCGACGAATTTTCCATATACTGGTCCTTCAGTATCTTGCTCTACTTCAAACTCCAAGTCTCCACGATTGATCAGCCAGTCATACCTCACGCCATTTTTTGTAAGATCGGAACTATGTACATCAGGCAATCCATTCATGGTTTTATCAATAAATACGGGATAAGAGAGTTGAGTAATGTCACTATTAAACATGGTTCCTAATTTAGAGTACATACCATCTTCAAAAGTATAAACACCGTCATAGGCAATTCCTTCTGTTGTGCCATTGGTGTTAATATCAAAGACGTTTAGACTATTAGGTTTTATCATTTCAGTTTTCTTTATCGGCAGAACTGAGAGGCTATGTGTCACCTGATTGCCATCGCCAAAAGAGGCTGTAATCGCTTTCTCACCATAATTGCTGAATACAATATAGGCAGAGTCTCCCTTTTGAAGGATGATTTTTCCGTCATCAGGCAATTGGTATGTTAACGACTTTCCGTTGAGTGATCGAACAACGAGCGTATCGGCAGTCGTGAAAAAGCCTGCATCAATGTCTTTATTGTGTAAAGTAAATTCTGCACTTTGAGTCTCCACTTCGAATGTTGCCGAGGGGCTCCACTCCCCTGATTTGCCATTAGCATCCGTCGCACGGACTGAGACATAGACCGTTCCTTGCTCCCATGTACCTGTATTTGCCACGCAGTAGCGGCTGACACCCGCATCATACACCATAAGATTCTGTCCGCCATCTGTCGTTCCCATCCTCACAGTATAGGTCAGGTCACTCGATGCCGTCTCGTTGTCGCTGCCTTGCTGCCACTCCACCTTCACATAACCACTCTGTCTGTCGTACACCACATTAGGTGTCGTCATCTGCTGTGGTGCCGTATTGGCTGAGGGTGAGAAGGGAGAGTAGATATAGTATGATGCAGTAGAATACGGACTATCATTATCTTTACACATCACTTCTAACACGCCATCACCGTCAAAATCAGCAACTTTAAATGGTGGAATCTTCCAACTTTGGGTGTAGTAATTCCAATCTCCTGTACTATATAATTGACTTCCATTATAAGTTACGCCTTCTTCTGACAAGGTGAGGTTACTGCCCCATGTCAGGAGTTTTAATTCTGGAATGAAACTATATCCGTGATTCGAAAAACCTGCAGCCAGAACGGAAGCCTTTCCATTGTTATTGAAATCGTATGGCTTGCTAAACGCATAGTCACCCGTCAGCATATTCTCTTTTTTAGTAAACTCCCCATTACCCTTATTAATAAAGAATACGATAAAAGAATAACTCTCAGAGGCGGCTTGCAACATGATATCCGTCAGACCGTCACCATCGAAGTCCTGACAGTACATGCCTGTTATGCTACCATTGTCTATCAGTTTCTTCTCCAGATAGTCCTCACCATCCTGACTGAGATAGAGCGTCACTGTATTAGATGTAGTATTGAAATGCACGATGTCTTTTAGTCCGTCGCTATTGATATCCGCAATGGCAACTTTTCCAGTCAGGCTGCCAGCATAATACCTGCCATCAGGCAATGACAACAATGTCGGGTAATTGGTGGAGATAATATCAGGAATACCATCGTTGTTGATGTCAACTACAGCAATGTCGCTGTACTCTTCTTCTCCTAATTCAGACACCCTTCTTGCACCCGCCTCAGAGGAATCAAAAGAAAACTCACGAGCGTATGCAAACATGCCATTTAAGAAAGACAAAGAACTGACTCCACCTGAAACGGTATAACTACCATTACCTCCAGTACTGAACTGCAAATCCTCCAATTCTTTCTCATCTGTCACAACACTTAATTTCTCTATAAAGAATCGATGGTCTTTAGTCTGAATAAATGCAGATGGAGTGTATGAGTTTCCAATATACTGATAAAAGAAAATATCTTTTAGACCATCGTGGTTAATGTCAACAACGCATGGGCTTACAAAAGCGCCATAGGCGCTATAGTCTATTCCTATGACTACTTTCTCATAGTTTGTCCCATTGCTCAGATAGAGAGTCTGACCAACAAAATCAACAATTCCGTCACCATTGAGGTCATCCATTAATGATCCGCCAACATCCTGAATTTGTTTAATAATATTGCCATTAGCGTCTATCCAACCAGTTCTAATCAAATGCTCCAGTTTTCCGTCACCATTAACATCCCAGTACCAATTACTATAATAATCTCCATCACCAAATGAAGCACTGACTTCCGTCAACTTCTGCGCTTTACACTCGTTTGTCGCCAGCCACGAAAGGGTGGTGACAGCCATTAATAATACAATTACTCTTTGTCTCATAGTCTTATCGTTTTAGTTACAATATCCTTCACTTTATTACATAGCAGAAGCGCGGGACTGCCTGTGCCAGTTCCGAAACGAAGGTCGTAGGAAAACCCTAATAGTAAGAAAAGGAATACAGCCCCACGCTATACGTGGAAGCCGTTCTGCCCTACCGCTACTATTTTTGCAATCGAAAATTTCCTACGTTTTCGTTTCGCAAGTTGGGAGCATAACGCTTCTTCTGCTGGAGCGAGTCCTCCTCACTCCGATTGCAAAGGTACGAAGAAGTGAGTAAAATACCAAATAAAAGAGAAACTTTTTTATTTTTACTTTCGATCGGGAGTATCTTCAAGGCTTCAAAGAATGAAGACCCTCCCCTGAATTCCCCCTATTGAGGGGGAGGAAAGCAAAAAAAGTATTATTTAATTTGGAGAATTGAAATTAAACGTTTATCTTTGCAAACAGAAAGAACGTCGGAGTGTTTTTCTCCGTCATTAGAAAACTCCTTGGAAGCAAACGGGCGCTTTATCTCGTCAAT
>ERZ842401.7933-NODE-7933-length-10660-cov-3.053371_pt1 | contig 10660 bp, 10 predicted proteins | sample MGYA00521270_ERZ842401 | MGnify/ENA primary metagenome ERZ842401 (study PRJEB31892, sample SAMEA3878208) | bioreactor metagenome | biome: Moose rumen | place: Sweden | collected 2011-10 | study: EMG produced TPA metagenomics assembly of the PRJEB12797 data set... | reverse complement strand
CCTTCATGCGCTTGATGGCGCGGAAGGAGCCTTGAATAGTGTTGTTAAAGCAGGGCAGCAGATACACGGGCGCCAAAATGCCCAGATACGTCACGCCCAAGCCCACCATGGCGGCGTCTGGCGCGGGCGCAAACAGGCGCATGATGGGCGCGCGCAGCAGGTATACCGCCAGGCACACGCACAGCCCATAGCACAATTCAATGGTCAGCCCCACCCAGAAGGATTGCCGCGCGCGGTCTTTTTTGTCCGCGCCCAGGTTCTGCGCCATGCAGGTCATCAGGGCGGAGGAAATGCTCTGGGCAGGCACGATGGCAAAATCGTCCACCCGAGTGCAGGCGTTGAAGGCCGCCATCATGGCCACGCCCTGGCCGTTGATCACGCTTTGGATCAGCACCTTGCCCAGCGGCAGGCATACCTGCTGCAGGGCGGTCACCGTGCCGATGCGCAGCGTTTCGCCCAGCAGCTCCCGGTCGATCACCATCTCCCGCCTGGGCAGGCGCAGCAGCGGCACGCGCCGCATCAGCCATAAGCACATCAGCATCGATACCGCCTGCGCGATCACCGTGGCGGCCGCCGCGCCCAGCACATCCATTTTCAGCACGCCCACCGCCAGGATATCCAGCACGGTGTTGAGCACCGAAGCGATGGCCAGACACCATACCGGGCCGCGGGAATCGCCCACCGACCGCATGGCCGAGGACAGCGCGTTATATTGGAAGGTAAACGGAAAGCCCAGCAGCACCACCCTCAGGTAAGCCGCCGAGCGGTCCATCACCTGCTCCGGCGTGCGCAGCAGCCTCAAAAAGGGCACCGCCAGCGGAATGCCCGCCAGCAGGATCACGATGGACAGCGCCAGACCGAACAGGCAGATGGTGGATACCTCCCGCCTCAGATTGCGGTTGTCGTTCGCCCCAAAAAAGCGGCTCATCAGCACCGACGCGCCAATGGTCAGGCCGCTGACACCCAGCACGGCAATGGTCATCACAGGGTTTGCGGCGCTGACCGCTGCCACCGCCTCCTCCCCGGCGTAGCGGCCAATCACCACCGAGTCCACCGCGTTGTACAGCAGCTGAAACAGGTTGCCCAGGATCAGCGGCAGCGCGTAGGCTGTCAAATGCCGCGCGATGGAGCCTTCCGTCATCTTTCGCATGGGATCACAATCCTTAAAGATAAATGATATATGCCAAACCCGAGCAGCGCGCCCAGGGAATTGAGGATCAGATCGTCGGTTTCGCTCAGACCCGAGCCCAGCGCGTACTGACCGGCCTCGATCATCAGCGACAGCAGGAGGCCCTGCAGCAGGCAATCCCAAAAGCCGCCGCCCCGGCGGGCCAAGAAATAGCCCCAGGGCGCAAAGCCCAGCAGATTGCCGAAAAACAGATAGGCCGCCCGGCTGTATGATCCCCATCCGATCAGATTGCGGTAGGATACGCCGGGCAGCCACACAACGCGCCCCGAAAAAAGCCCGTGGCTGAAGCACCCGCTGCGAAATACCGTCAGCCGCAGCAGCGCGGCCAGGTAGATCGCCAGCAGGATCATCGGTATCGCGCCGCGCTTACGCATTCAGCGCGGCGATCACGCCATCCAGCAGCGTGCGGAAGGTGCCGCGCACGCGCTCGGCGGTCTCGGTCACCTCCTGATGGCTCAGGGGCGCCTCCAGGATGCCGGCGGCCATATTGGTCAGGCAGCTGACGCCCAGCACCTTCATGCCGGCATGCACGGCGGCAATGGTCTCGGGCACGGTGCTCATGCCCACGGCGTCGGCGCCCATCACCCGCGCCATGCGGATCTCAGCTGGGGTTTCATAGGTGGGGCCGTTGAACCAGGCGTATACGCCCTCCCGCAGCTCAATGCCGTTCTTTAAGGCCACCTCGGCCGCGATGGCGCGCAGGCGCTTATCATAGGCGCGGCTCATATCGGGGAAACGCGGGCCCAGCTCGTCAATATTGGGACCGGTCAGCGGATTCTTGCCCGAAAAATTGATAAAATCGGTAATCAGCATCAGATCGCCCGGGGCAAAATTCAGGTTCACCGCGCCGGCGGCATTGGTCAGGATCAGCGTTTTGATGCCCAGCCGCGCCATGACGCGAACGGGCAGCACCACGTCGTTCAGCGGATGGCCCTCATAGCTGTGAAAGCGCCCGCGCATCATCAGCACCCGGCGGCCATGCAGCGTGCCCGCCCACAGCTCGCCCGCGTGCCCGGCCACCGTGGCGTGCGGGAAGCCGGGAATCTCATCATAGGGCAGCACCTTGGCATCGGTCATGGCCTCGGCATAATCACCCAGGCCGCTGCCCAGCACCACGGCGATGTCCGCCCGGCCCAGCTTTTCCTCCACCGTGTCCGCGGCCCACTGGATGCGCCGCATTTCTTTTTCGCACCCCGCGTCGATTTCATGCAGATAGGATTTGGCCCCGAACCGCTCCTGGAGCCCGAAGAAATCGCAGATGGTGGCGGCGGTGTCGGCAAAGGTTTCCCGGGTGCCGATGGGATGCTGGCCCGTCAAATTCTTTTTCCAGATCAGCAGCGGCGCGTATTCCCGGGTGTGGTCGGTTCCCTTGTAGGTGGGATCGCACCCATGATCGGCGGTGATGATCATGAGATCGTTATCACCCATGCGGCTTTGGAATTCCGGCAGCTTTTCATCAAAGTATTCCAGGGCCTTGGCGTAGCCCGTCACATCCCGGCGATGGCCGTAAATGGAATCGGTGTCCACTAAGTTAATGAACAGCAGGCCGTCAAAGTCCTTGTCCATATATTCCAGCGCCGCGTCGATGCAGGCGGGGTTCCCGGCGGCGTGGTTGCTTTGGGTCAGGCCCTGATGGGCGAAAATATCCTCGATCTTGCCCACGCCCAGGGTTTCAAAGCCCGCTTCCTTCAGCACGTCCAGCACGGTTGGCGCAATGGGGGCCAGGGAAAAATCCCGCCGCCCGCCGGTACGGGTGAAATGACCCTTTCCGGTACCGATGAAGGGCCGGGCGATCACGCGGCCCACGCCGTGCTTCCCCTGCAATTGTTTCCGTGCGATTTCGCACATTTCGTACAGCCGGGGCAGGGGGATGATCTCCTCATGGGCGGCAATTTGGAACACGCTGTCCCCGGAGGTGTACACGATGGGGTACCCGGTGCGCATGTGTTCCTCCCCCAGCTCGTCCAAAATCACCGTGCCGGATGCGGGCTTGTTGCCCAGGGTCTTTGTGCCGATGGCCGCTTCAAAGGCGTCCATCACCTCCTTGGGGAAGCCGTCCGGGTACAGTGGGAAGGGGTCCTTCACCGTCACCCCCGCCATTTCCCAATGGCCGGTGGTGGTGTCCTTCCCTGCGGATTTTTCAATCGCCCGACCATAGGCCCCGTTGCCGTACACCGGGGCCAGGTTCAGCCCCGGCAATTGGCCCAGGCCCATGGCCAGCATATGGGGAATTTTCAAATCCATTTTCTCCGCGATGTGGCCGATGGTGTTGGCCCCCTCGTCCCCAAACGCCGCCGCGTCGGGCAGATACCCCGCCCCCACGCTGTCCAGAACGATCCAAATGACGCGCTTCATAACCTGAACCCTCCCTTAAAATTCCTGTAAAATATGAAATGTTTCCTCCTCAGGCGCACCGATGCCCACGTACAGTGCTTGATTATACTGACCGATTTGGCAATAATGCGCCACCATATGCTTGGCGGAAAAGGGCATCTCCAGCTTTTCGGTTTCAGAAAGCGGGAACCATTGGCATTGACCCTCGTTGGAAATCAGTTTTTCATCCGTCGATGCTTTCAATTCCGCGAAAAAATAATAGTTTTGCCGGATTTCGCCTTTGGTATACCTAAGCGTGATGTACCGAAGGGCCAGACCCTCCACGTCCTCCGGCGAAAGCCCCAATTCTTCCTGCATTTCCCGGAGAACGCAGGCCTTTGCGTCGTTCAGCTCATGCTGTTCAAAATGGCCGCCCGCCGATCCCGTCCACACGTTATTGACCACCCGGCCGCCCTGCCGGTACAGCAGCAGCATCCGGTCCCCCTTGCGCAGGTACACCGTGGCCATGTTCCGCAGCTTTCCGTCCATTGCTCCGTCCTTTACTGATAGTACCATTCCGGCGTGTCGCCGAAATCCCGGTACAGCTTTTCCGCGTATTCCTCCCGCACCTTCACGCACAGTGCTGCGAACTGACGCAGAATTTCCAGGGACTGGCCTTCTTCGGGCACAGCATAATCGTTGCCGACGCTCCCCGGAAGGGATACGCCGAAATTATACCCGCTGATGGTCAACCAAATCCGAAAGCGGTTGGAATAGGTGAGCTTTTGGGCGCACGCTTCATATAAATAGCCGTGCTGATCCTTGCAGGAATAGGTTTGCAGCCAGCTGGGGCCGCCCTTTTCCCGCTCAAAGCCCGTTCCCTTGAATGCTTTGTTCATGGTGATTTTGTCAGCTACGTGAAGAACCAGATTTCCCCCGTAGCCGTCATACGGCTTTAAATTCGCCGCTTGCTGCTCCAGGATGGAGGGCGGCAGCATATCCCGGGCCAACTGCTCCAGCGCCGGTCGATGAACCTTCAATTTTTCTTTCCGCGCTTCCAATTCTTCCTTGGGGACCAAACATGTACGTGCTTGATAATACGGTTCTCCCAGGAAGGGAATCAGGCGATCGATCACAGGCTTGGAGGATCGAATCCCGGCTCCGTCCGTTACGTCGATGCAAATGCTTACATTCGTTCGTTTCAATCCATCATCATATTCGCGGGACAGCTTCACCCGGTTGGAATAAAACGGGATGCCCACAGGGTACTGATCGTTATTCCCGTGGGCGTAATTGATCATCACCGCGGGATCGCTGTCCTCAAACCAGTTGACCCCGTCCAGAATCAAATCGCCGGTCATTCTGTAAGGCCGGGGGATTTTGGAAATCAGATCAAAGATATCCTGCCAATCCTGAGGTTCGGCATACAGATCGCCATCCCGCCAGTTTTCGGAAAAGCTGCTGAAGGTGCGCCTGTCCCAACCCCGGTCTCGCTGGAAATAGTAGTATTTTTTCAGCGCGGGGAATTTTTCCTCAATTTTGCGAACAGTATCTGTATTGTGGCACCCCAGCGCAAAGCCTATCTTTTGATAGCTGTACCCGCATTCGGCCAGCATATTTTCCAGATAGGGGCGCGCGTCCTTGAACTGCGCTTTGTCGGCGATATTGAAAGAATAAGTATCAAAAACGCGCATGCTGTCCTCCTTTTTACGGCACCAGCGGGTCTTCGTCCTCCCCGGTGTTTTCCGATTCCGGGGGCTTGGGAAGCTCCTCCAGGGAGTGCAGGCCGAAATGGGAAAGGAATTGATCCGTGGTGCCGTACAGGATGGGGCGGCCCAGGGCTTCCTTGCGGCCCACTTCCTCGATGAGCCCCTTATTCACCAGGCTCTGCACCGAATAATCGCACTTGACCCCGCGAACGGCTTCGATATCCAGACGGGTGACGGGCTGGCGGTAGGCCACTACGGCCAGCGTTTCCAGGGCGGACTGGGAAAGGCTCTGCTTCTGGATGGGCTGCAAAAGGCGCTCCACATACGGCGCGTATTCCGCCCGGGTGGAAAGCTGGATATGGTCGCCGAAGCGCTTCAAAGTGATCCCCCGGCGGTGGTAGCTGTAATCACTGTCCAGGGCGTCGATGGCCTGGCGGGTTTCGTCCTCCGTCACGTCCAGCGCCCGCTGCACGTCCTTCACGTTCACCGGCTCTCCGGCCACAAACAAAATCGCCTCGATCACGTGGGCCAGCTCAGGTATATCCATCAATCTCAAATTCCCCTTCCATATCGGCGTTGCCCTCCCGGGCCTCCAGCACCATATCCCCGAAAATGCCCTCCTGCTCCACCGACGCCCGGCCTAAGCGCAAAAGCTCCAGCAGGGCCAGGAACAGCGTCACCACCTCGTCCCGGGTGGGCGCGGGTGAAAACAGCTCTTCAAACCGCACGGGGCCCTTTTTGAGCCGCTTTAAAATATGCGCCGTACACCGGGGCACGGTGTATTCGTCCCGCACGATCCGCCGGGCGGTCTGGATGGGCTCCTCGTCCTCGTCCTTCACCCGGGCCATCACCCGGGCAAACGCGGCCAGCAGGCCCTCCATGGTCAGATTTTTCAATTCCAGCGTGGGCGGGGGCAGCGGGTATTCCTCCGGCAGCTTTTCGTACATCAGCGCCGCGGCTTTCTCAAACCCCTGCATGTTCTGGGCAATTTCCTTGAACCGCTGGTATTCCTCCAATTGCCGGATCAAGGCCTGTTCCGGGTCCTCCTCGTCCTCTACCGGCGGCTTGGGCAGCAGGGCCCGGCTTTTGATCTCCAGCAGCGTGGCCGCCATGGAAATAAAAGCGCTGGCGTCGTCCATATCCAGATCCGGCGCGTTCTGCACCGATTGGATATACTGATCCGTCACTTCGGACACAAAAATGTCCCGGATGTTGATCTTCGCCTTGCCGATCAGGAACAAAAGCATGTCCAGCGGCCCGTCAAACTGGCTCAAATGCAATGTAAGCGCCATTTCTTCCCCTTTCCGATGGGATTTTCTGGGGGAAACCGCTCTTTGACCAATCTTCGCACGTCCTGCGCTTCGCTTGTTCGTGCTGTGGTTCTCATTAACCAGATTGATGCCGCGCCATGCGTCCAAAGGCCGCATGGCTGAAAGAGCGGTTTCCCCCAGACCCCCTTCCGAGAAAGCCATAAAGGAATCCTTAGAATTAAACATATCCGGAAACCTCAGCCGCCTAATCCGAAAACGAATAAGATTGCCGACAAAACGCCGCTCTGCACAAAGTACACCGCCTTGCTGATGGCTTCGGAGAAAATGTTGGTGAAATAGAACAGCGCCAGCAGTCCGCCCATGATCAAATTCATGGCCCGAGCTGGAATATGCAGCTTGCCCCGGAGGAAAATATCATTCACCACATGGTAGCCGTCCAACGGCGGGATGGGCAGCAGGTTGAAAATGCACAGGCTCAGGTTGATGCGGCAGAAGTACATCAAAAACCGTTGCACATACAGCAGCCACGGCGTGCGCAGATATTGGCCGAACGCTTCCTCCGCCATCACGTAGCCGCTGTACGCGCCGGACGCCTCCCGGAACAGCACGTTTTCCCCGGAAATGATGGAATAGAAATTGAACCCGTCAAAAGACAGGAAATCCCGCCGGGTGAGCAGGGAATAATACTGATTGCCCACCACGCCTTTTTTCAGCGCCCACAATTCCGGGTTCCACAAAAGCTCGTTCACGCCCGTCATGAGCAGCATGGTGACAAAAAACAGGCAGAAATTCATGGTGACGCCCGCCAGAGACACTAAAATGTCGTCCCGCTTAAAGTTCTTATAATTCCGGGGGTTCACCGGTACCGGCCGGGCCCAGCCGAACCCGAACAGGATCATGAACAGCGTGCCGATGGGGTCCAGATGCTTTAAAGGGTTAAAGGTCAGCCGCCCCATCATCTGGGCCGTGGGGTCCCCGCACCGGTACGCCACATACCCGTGGGCCAATTCGTGCAGCGTCAGGGCGATCAAAATCGCCGGGATTTGATACAATAATAAAATGAGCGTTCCTTTGGGATCGCTTTGCAAAGAAGACAAAATGCCCAAATCCGTTTTCTCCTTCCGATAAAATACCAAAATAATTATAGCCGAAAAGCCGTGAAAAGACAAGCCTTTTCACGCTGCTCGAATTTGATCTGTGGGAACCACTCTTTGGAATCCAAAGAGCGGTTCCCCCAGCCCCCCTTCCGAGAAAGATGAATTTGAATTTGGAATCAGTTGCAAGTCTATTGGCGAAATATTTACTTGCAGCAAGAATATGCATGGTACAAAAAACCCTCTGCCTTTTGCAAGACAGAGGGATTGAAAGAATATGATGCTATCCCGAAAATACTCACTTTCGCTCAGCGAAATCCGCCGCCTGTTTCACCCATTCCATCAATTCTTCGTCAATTTCATCAACAGAAGAAATCAGCAAATGATGGGTAAATCGGCCCGGATAAGGCTCGTTCACGGCATCCACCCGTGGAGAATTCAACGCATGATCCAGCCCCAGGGTGACAGTGATATAGTCCCGGGGCCGATCTTTGGCCTTCCGCACCGGCAGCAGGGACACGCAGGCGAACAGGTGCTTATTGTAATAGGAAATCTGAGTTTTCTGCACCTTCACTCGGTCAACGTCCACAGCCTTGCGCACCGCTTCGTCAAACGCCAGATACAGCGGGATCGCTCCGGGATGGCCTTCAAAGAACAGCAGCGCTTCCCCCGGAATAGCCGTCGGCTCCACGGGTTCAGTCCTCAGGGCGCAGCACCGTGCCCATATCGTCCCCATCCAGCCCCTTCAGAATGCTTTCGGGCTCGAACAGGCCGAACACCCGCACGATGGGCACCTTGTTTTCGGCGCACAGGGCGAAGGCCGCGGCGTCCATCACCTTCAGCCGCATTTCCTGGGCCTTTTCATAGCTGATTTCCCGGATCAGGGTGGCGTCCGGGTTCTTCTTGGGGTCGTCGGTGTACACGCCGTCAATGTTCTTGGCCAGCAGGATGGCGTCCGCCCCCACCTCCACGGCCCGCAGCACCACGGCGGTGTCGGTGGAGAAGAAGGGATTGCCGCTGCCGCCCGCGAACAGGGTCACATAGCCCTTTTTCATGTATTTCCGGGCCTTTTCGGCGTTGAACACCTCGCACACCCGGGGCATTTCAATGGCGCTCATGACCACGGCCTTGCCTCCGGCCCGCTGCACCGCGTCCCGCATAGCCAGGCAGTTGATCACCGTGCCCAGCATGCCCATCTGGTCTGCCGTCACCCGGTCCATATCGCCGCCGCTGCGGCCCCGCCAAATGTTGCCCGCGCCGATGACCACGCCCAATTGGGTTTTTTCCGTGATCTGCACCAGCACCTTCGCCACATGATCGATGATGCCATGATCAAACAGCCGTCCGTTTTCCCCCAGCATTTCGCCGCTGAGCTTTAAAAGCACGCGCTTGTATTCAAATTTCATCCTCATGCCTCCTGCTTGTATAGGATGGGAGTTGAGAGTGAAGAGTTGAGATTGATACGGTCAATCTGTTTGGATTCCTTTGCGATAAACACAATATCATCTCAACTCTTAACTCTGACCCAAGCTCTTCTTTCCCCATAAAAAAGGGGCGGCCCCAGCCGTCCCTTTTCTTTTCAAGAACTTACTTCTTGGTCATTTCGGCGATTTCTTCCGCCAGGTTGCTTTCTTTCTTTTCGATGCCCTCGCCGCACTCATAACGGGTGAAACGGCGGATGGAGATCTTTTCGCCGGAAGCCAGGGTGGCTTCCTGCACACGGGTGGCGATGGTGATGTCAGGGTTCTTGACGAACTGCTGTTCCATCAGGCAGTTTTCTTTGTAATACTTTTCGATACGGCCTTCCACCATGCGGTCCACGATCTTTTCGGGCTTGCCTTCGTTCAGGGCCTGGGCGCGCAGGATTTCCTTTTCCTTGTCCAGGGCTTCCTGGGGCACGTCTTCCTTATTGATGTACAGGGGGTTGGAAGCGGCGATCTGCAGGGCGATGTCATGGCACAGTTCCTTGAAGGTATCGGTCTTGGCAACGAAGTCGGTTTCGCAGTTGACTTCTACCAGCACGCCGATTTTGCCGCCCATGTGGATGTAGCTTTCCACAGCGCCTTCGGCGGCCACGCGGCCGGCCTTCTTGGCGGCAGCAGCCAGACCCTTTTCACGCAGATAGGCAACAGCCTCGTCCATATCGCCGTTCTTTTCAACCAGAGCCTTTTTGCAGTCCATCATACCGGCCTGGGTGCGTTCGCGCAGTTCCTTTACCATCGCGGCAGTAATTTCAGCCATGGGAATGACCTCCTTATTATTCATTCAAAACGTAAAAAACCTACTGAAAATGAGTTTTCAGAGTTCAGAGTACAGAGTTCAGATTTATCATGTTTTTCACAATGTTAATCAATGCTCCATTGAATGATTGACTAACCAATCTGTACTCTGCGCTCTGTTCTCTGTACTCTGAAATTGCTTATTCCGCGTCAGCCACGGGAGCTTCTTCAGCTTCGGGTTCGCTCTGCTCGCCCTGCTTGCCTTCCAGCACAGCATCGGCCAGCTTGCCGGCGATCAGCTTGACAGCGCGGATGGCGTCGTCGTTGCCGGGGATCACATAATCCACTTCGTCGGGATCGCAGTTGGTGTCCACGATAGCCACGATCGGAATGCCCAGGGTGCGGGCTTCAGCGATGGCGATGTGTTCCTTGCGGGGGTCCACAACGAACAGAGCGCCGGGCAGCTTCTTCATTTCGCGGATACCGCCCAGGTTGGTTTCCAGCTTTTCCCGTTCATGCTGCAGCTTGATAACTTCCTTCTTGGGCAGCACTTCGAACTGGCCGTCTTTTTCCATTTTGTCGATGGCGTTCAGGCGTTCCACGCGAGTGCGGATGGTGCGGAAGTTGGTGAGCATGCCGCCCAGCCAGCGGTTGTTCACATAGTACATGTTGCAGCGCTTGGCTTCGCTTTCAATGCTTTCCTGCGCCTGCTTCTTGGTGCCAACGAACAGCACGGTCTTGCCTTCCATGGCCAGGTTGCGGATGAACATGTAGGCTTCGTCGATCTTGCGAACGGTCTTCTGCAGGTCGATGATGTAGATGCCGTTGCGCTCGGTGAAGATGTAGGGAGCCATCTTCGGGTTCC
>ERZ842401.7931-NODE-7931-length-10662-cov-4.238145_pt1 | contig 10662 bp, 5 predicted proteins | sample MGYA00521270_ERZ842401 | MGnify/ENA primary metagenome ERZ842401 (study PRJEB31892, sample SAMEA3878208) | bioreactor metagenome | biome: Moose rumen | place: Sweden | collected 2011-10 | study: EMG produced TPA metagenomics assembly of the PRJEB12797 data set... | reverse complement strand
AGGGTGGCAGCACCAGTCACGAATGGCCTCCGAGCACGCGTCAGAGAGCGTCATGTTGCCCGTGCGCACGGGGTGCACCTCGGCGCCCAGCATCTTCATTCGCTCCACGTTGGTGTGCTGGCGCTCCACGTCCGTCGCCCCCATGAACACCTCGCACTGCATCCCCATCAGCGCACACACCGTCGCCGTCGCCACGCCGTGCTGTCCGGCGCCCGTCTCGGCGATGATCCGCGTCTTGCCCATTTTCTTGGCCAGCAGAATCTGCCCGATGGTGTTGTTGATCTTGTGCGCACCCGTGTGGTTCAGGTCCTCGCGTTTCAGGTACAGCTGACAGCCGTACTTTTCGCTCATTCTGCTGGCATAGTACAGCGGACTGGGCCGTCCCACGTAGTCCTTCAGCAGTGCGTGATACTCGCGCTTAAAGTCCTCCGTCTCGATAATCCCCAAGTACTGCTCCTGCAAGTTCCTCACCGTCGTGTAGAGAATCTCCGGCACGTACGCCCCGCCGAACTCCCCATAAAAACCGTTTTCATCTACTTGATACTTCATATCTTCTATATATTTATTGTTGTTAATGCCGTTCTTACTTAAAAAGGCTCGCCGTAAGAACGACGAGCCTTTTATTTCTGATGCATCTGCACAGGGCTTGCTTCTCACGACCTTTTGAATCCTGAGTTGCGCCACCATCCTGCATTTGCTGTCAGTTTCATGCTTTTTTATCTAGTTTGGTTTTAATTGCGATGCAAAGTTACATACTTTTCTTTTAATCTGCAAATTTTTTCGCAATATTTTTTTCTTCCAGCCCAACATTTACTATTTTTATTACATAATAGGCACGTCAAACTTTGGATTTCTCAGAAAAAACGACTATCTTTGTAGCGGATTTCACTTAAAGAGCCCTGATTTCCCCAAAAATAAAAAACCAGCTACTTTTCGATGAAGGCATAACTGTTGCGCCAAACTTTTAGAAAGGAGATGAGGTATTTTGGAGTGTAGGAGTGTAGGAGTGTAGACAAATGAAAATAGGAGTTGATGTTGCGCAGGCCGTCCTCAATCTTTAGGACTATTGTCTACACTCCTAAACTCCCAAACTCCTAAACTCCTTGAACAGTAAACCCTTCACCGAAAGTCACTGATATTCAACACACTACACTGCATGTGAAAGATTTTGCGTGCAACGAAGGCAGACAATAAATTCTGTTAAAAAGCTACAGAGGGAAGGTTTTTCTGAAATTAATGTGTAACTTTGCAGATTATTACGACTAACAGAAAAATCTTACTAACGTATGAATAGAAAAATAAGCCTACTACTAACTGCGCTGGCCCTGCTGACGACTCAGCTTTGGGCTGCCAACGAGAAAGAAACAGTGGAACAGGTGGCAACTGCCGTCACGCTGAGTGGTGACGTGGACTACGTCATTACTTCCGACACGCCCTTCGGTGACGAGGGCGTGGTGAACATCGAGAACACTGAGCATGCCGTGTTGATCCTTTCGGCGGTGAAGCCCTCGAAGGCTACGCGCCTGCTGGCCAGCCATGTGCAGATAAACGGCCAGAAAGCCGTGAACAACAACAACTGCCAGGTGAAGCTCTACAACCGTGGCTGCATCATCATGCCCTATGATAAGAATATGAAGCCGCTGACGGTCTTCAGCGAGCAGAATTTCGAGGGTGAGCAGTGCAACGACTTCGGGCTGGAGAGCACCGGCGGCTTCATGAACACGCTGAGCGACGAGAAGCTGAACAACCGTATCCGCTCGTTCAAGCTGAAGCGCGGCTACATGGTGACCTTCTCGCTGCGGGCTGGCGGTCGCGGCTATAGCCGCTGCTTCATTGCGGCCGACGAGGACTTGGAGATGGCCACGCTGCCTGCCATTCTCGACCAGAGCATCAGCAGCTATCGCGTGTTCGAGTGGTACGATGCCGGCAAGCCGCAGCTGGCTGCTGCCGGTGGCGACAAGAATGCCTGCACGGCGCTGAACGTGACCAGCACCTACACCTGGAGCGCCGGCAGCAGCATGCTGCCCGACGTGGAGTGCGTGTCGCACCATATCTATGAGGACTGGCCCTCGGCAGCAGCCTGCGGCAACGTGAGCTACACCTGCCACATGAAGACCAACAACGAACCTCGCAACAGTGCCGACGACCATCCGCAAGACCTGACCACCATTCTGAACAACTGGGAGAACCTGATGGCCACGGGACTGCGCCTATGCTCGCCCTCGTCGTGGGACGGCAGCGACTACTGGAACGGCACGGGGTTCCTGAAGACCTTCTTCGACAGCATTGATGCCCGTGGCTGGCGCTGCGACATTGTGGACATGCACTGCTACTGGGCCGAGAGCAACTTCCCGAACCTGAAGAACTGGGTGAATGCCGTCCACCGCCCCATCTGGATTTCGGAGTGGTGCTGGGGCGCCTCGTGGAACAACAACGGTGCCTTTGCCAGCGGCGTCACCGAGACACAGGTGCGCGATGCCCTGAAGCGCATCTGCAACACTCTGAATGGCATGGACTATGTGGAGCGCTACTTCTACTGGAACAGCGAGCGCGACCCCTCGCGCATCTACAAGAGCGGAAAGCTGACGCCCGCCGGCGAGATGTACAGCCAGCTGGACGGCGGACTGGCCTACAACGGCAAGTACGACTATGTGCCCAAGGCTCCCAAGCAACAAGACCCCAAGGACCTGGTGATCGACTTCAACAAGGAGAAAGGCACCATCGACTTCATGTGGTACGAATATAATGGCGAGATGAACGAATACATCCGTCTGGAATGCCGCAAGGGCGACGGAAACGGATGGACCACCGCCATGGAAATAACAGGCATCGAGCAGGAAGGGCTGCACATCTTCCGAGGCGTGGAGGCCCGAATGGGATGGGAATTCCGCATCCACGAGAAAGATGCCAACGGCAAGGAGCGCAGCACGAACATCGTGATGGCCGCCAGCAGCGACATGCAGGCCGGCGATGCTATAGAGATCGATGGCAAGACATGGTACCTGGGCGGCAACCTCCTCAGCAACGGCCACTTCGACATGGGATTCCAGGGGTGGACCAACGGCACGGGAGCCATACCCGGCCAGCCCTGGTTCCAGGTGGTGCCCGTGGGCGGCAGCGACGGCGGCTCCTACTTGCAGTGCTACGGCAGCGGCTCGCTGCGAACCGAAGAGGCCCTGCGCGCCGACGTCAGTCTGGAGGCCGGCGCCAACTACTATTTCTCAGCCGACGTGGCCAACAATCCCAACGTCACCAGCCGACTGGCACTGAGCAGCGACGGCGAGGCCCTCGACTCGGCCGTGGCACGCCCCACCAACAGCGGGGCCAACTGGCAGACGCTCTTCTCCACGTTCAACAGCGGCCGCTTCGACAAGGGCATCCTCTCGCTGAGCAACCTTGCCAGCAAGGCCCAGTTCGATAACATCATGCTCTGCAGGCTATACGACATCTGGAACATAGCCGTAATAGAAGGAGTGAAACAGGAGGAGGCACGTACGAAAGAGGCTATTAACTATCTGAGGCCCCAGCTGGGACTTGCCCTGCAGCAGCATCTCGACAGCATTTACGACCCAGACCTCTTTCCCCCAGGTTCACAGAAAAGAGTCATCAACTACCTGCACAGCAAAACCAACGAGGCACTCAGGTCGCAACGGCTATGGCCAGAACTGGAACTGCTCCTTCAGCAAGCCACTTCGGCCCTGAGCTATCAGTTCACGGGACACGAGGAGCTGGCCACACTGGTGGACGCGACCAACGCACTGCTCGCCATCGACGGTGCACTGCCCAGCACCGACATCATTACCAAAAGCTATGACAAGCTGAAGGCAGCCATCAACGAGTTCATGCCCATGACCGTCCTCACAGATAAGGTGCAGTCGCCCAGCTTTACCACCTCCACGGGTTGGCGAACCAAGGCCGGCACCTACAAGGACGGCGACCAGCGCGTGAGCACCCTGAACGGCGTCAGCTTCTGGAACGCTTGGTGGAACCTGCCGCTGGAAGGAAACGAGTCCGAGACTATGGCCATCCGACAGGAGATTACGGGCCTTAGCCACGGTCTCTATGCCGTTGAGTGCCAGGCTGCCACCGAACATTTCTGCCTGAGCAACCAGCATGCCTACATCAGCAACGGCACCGACTCCGTGGCCTCCCCCACCCTCACGGCCAACTATCTCGACCTGCCCGGAATGGCCGACAGCCTGCGCTGGCAGACACTCGTCTCCCAGCCTGTCTACGTGGACGAGGACGGCACCGTCAGCATTGGCTTCGAGAGTTCCAAACAGGGGGCTACCGACCTGGCTTGGCGCGAAGTAGGCAAGTCAAACAGCCGGGGAGACCATCGCGAAGGCTGGTGGGGCGCCACCAACTTCCGTCTGCGCTTCCATCCGCTCTTCAAGCCCGAGCCTACTGGCAGCGAATGGGGAGTGGTCTGCCTGCCCTACGCCGTAAATCCGGTTCCCGACGTGCAGTATTTCCAGATTGCCGCCATCACCAGCGACTATAAGAACCTGTGTCTGGAGCCCATCGGAGTGACTGAACCCGGCGTGCCTTTCATCTACCGTTCGGCCTCCAGCAGCCTCTCCCTGCCAGAGTTTGGCGAAGCCGTCAGCAAGACCACCGACGCCCCAGGAAACCTGCGCGGATTCTTCAAGACGTCAGTCCGCGTGCCCATAGGCTACTACGTCCTGACCGAAGGCAAATGGAGCAAGCTGGCCGAAGGCAGCGAGCGCCCGCGCATGAAGAACTTCAGCGCCATCATACGCCCGCTGAACGACAAGCAGAGCCAGCCCATACCCGTGGTCGACAGCTGGGCAGGTGCCACCATGCCCATCGAGGGCATCACCGACGAGGAGATTGCCAGCGGCATCGACACGCCGTCTGTTGCCCGTTCACAGACAGGCAGCACTGCCGTCTTCGACCTTCAGGGGCGCAGTATCCAGGCAGGCCAGCAGCACAAGGGCCTGTCAATCCAAGTAAAGAACGGCAAAGCCACAAAGATCATCAAATAGCAACAACATGAAACGACTAGCACTTATTTCGACGATTGTCATTTTCCATTGTTCGTTGGGGCTGGCGCAGGATGTCAGCATCAGCTTCGACCTCAGCCAGACCGGCGTACGCTACAGCCCCACGTGGGGCATCGACCAGGCGTGGATCAGCGAGCAGAACGCACGCAAAGGCATCAACCACATGGGCAAGGAGAACATCGGCATAGGCCGTTCCTGCTTCCGCACCAACATGGCCCTGACCAACGACTCGGTACTGGCCAGCGCTGAAATCAGCAAGCTACGCGAGCGCAACCGCTGGCTCAACCTGGTGAGCGACACGCTGCCCGTGGTGCTCACCGCCGACCAGGAGGGTGGCACCAGCGACTACTATGTGGTGAACAGGAGCTGCAACGCCCCTCATTGGGCCGCCAACATCAACAGCCACGTCCACTGGCTGCAGGCCAACACCAAGCACCCCGTGCTGGGCGTAAGCATCTTCAACGAACCCGACTACTGGAGCGTGGAGGAAGGAGCCACAACGGCCAAGCAGACCCAGATAGCCAAACTGCTGCGCGAGAACTATCCACGCATGGACAGCGTGCTATTGGCAGGCGGCAACACCCTGAACGACGACCGTGCCCTAGAGTGGTACAACGCCAGCAAGAGCTATTTCGCTTGGGGTAACACCCACCAGCTGGCAGGCTCGTTTGCCAACTTCGCCAAGTTCTACCAGCAGGTGGCCAGCGATGGCAAGGTGGGCTATGCCGACGAGATGCACAATGTGGGCGAAGCCATGATCCTGCTGGAGTATGGCGGCTCAGTGGGCATCTGGTGGGGCTTCGACAGCCGTGCCCGCGGCGAGTTCTGCGACATCAGCCTCCACGGTGAGCGCCTGGCCTACGGCGAACACCGCAGCAACTGGACTGCCGCCTCGGTCTATCGCCACGACGACGGCCGCGTAAAGGCATTCATCGGCTCTTCGGAACGACAGGCCGTGACCACAAGCTACCAGTTCGTATCGCTCGACCGCGACGTCTACTTCGACGGCGAGGGGCCGCTGCGCCAATTCCGCATGGAAATGCCCGGCGGAACGGGCTATCAGAACGGGCAGACCAACGCCGAACGCGTCATTGACATCACCTGGGGCGAGGACGTACCGCCAACAGCCATCACCAGCGGCACCTACAAGCTGGTGAACAAAGCCACGGGCAACGTGGCTGCCGTGTCGGGCGACAACGTCGTCATGCAGAAGTACACCGGCGCCAAGGCCCAGCAGTGGAATGTGTCCCTGTGCAGCCCCCGCATCGGCGGCGACTATAGTTTCTATGACTTCGCCGTGGCAACCAACGGGCGGACCCGTATGGACGTACTGAACTACTCCACACAAGACGGTGCCAGCGTCATCGCCTACACGCCCAGCGGCAATCCCACCAGCAACCAGCAGTGGTATCTGCAATATGCCGGCGACGGCTACTACTACGTCCGCAACCGCGAAAGCGCGCTGTTCCTTGCAGCTTTCTCCAGCAACACAGCCAATGGCATCAACGTGGTACAGCGCACCATGCCGGCCGACTCTGCTGCCCACGAGTGCCTGCTGTGGCGTCTGCTGCCCTCCAACATTGACTATGAAACCGAAGCCCCTGCCCAACCGCAAGGTTTGCTGGCTGAGGCGCTGTCGGGCTCGGTCAGGCTGTCGTGGGAGACAGGCACTGAGTCTGACCTCGACGGCTACATGGTGCTACGTACAGAACAGGGGCAGGACGAGTGGAACACCATCGCCCGCCACGCCAGCTCGCCCTACACGGACAACACCACGCAGCCCGACCATGCCTACACCTACAAGGTGAAGGCCATCGACCAGGCTCAGAACATGAGTGAAGCATCAGCCTCCATCCAGGTGAACACGTCAGCCGACCATGCCCTCGTGGCCCATTGGACCCTGGACGGCACGCTACAGGATCAGACCGAGAACCAGCGGCACTCCCAGGCCGCTGTCGGCGACGTTGAATACACCGACGGCCACCAGCCCGGCCATCAGTCGGCTTTCTTCAGGCTTAACCAGTACCTCCAGCTGCCCACGAGCGTGGTGCAGGGCGACCAGCTGACCGTGAGCATGTGGGTGAAAGTCATCTCGTCGAAGTCGTGGCAGCGGCTGTTCGACTTCGGACACGACACCGACCACTACGTATTCCTCACGTCGAGCAACTCTTCATCGCGCATCAGTCTCGGCGTGAAAGCAGGTGGCAACGAGCAGGTGCTCGCCAGCACCACGCGACTGCCATCCATGCAGTGGAAACACGTCGTCGTGACGTTGAAACCCGGCGACGCCGCCATCTACATGGACGGCGAACAGATTGCCCACAGCGATGCCATCGACTACAGCCCCAGCGACATCAAGCCCGTGCTGAACTACCTGGGCCGCAGTCAGTTCAATGCCGACCCGTACTTCACCGGCTATATGGACGACGTGCGCGTCTACAACTACGCACTCTCGGCCTCCGACGTGGCAACACTCTACGACGAGACGTCCGGCGTGGAGCGGATTGAAGCCGACGACAAGGCTCCCGACACCGTCTACTCGCTCGACGGCAAGCGTCAGGAGCAGCCGCGCAAGGGCCTGAACATTATTAATGGAAAGGTGCGGGCTATTTCGTCAGAATCCGCCCGCTGAGATACCCATTAAACGCCTCCTTGTAGTTCTCGCCAATGGGCAGGAACTCGTCGGGGCCCATGATGACACGGTTTTTGTTCACCTCCTGCACCTTTTCCAGGTTGACGATGTAGGAACGGTGAATGCGCATGAAGGTGGAGGGCAGGAAGTCCTCCATCTTTTTCATGGATAGCAGTGTGATAAGGGGGCGTGGCTGACTGTCGAGGTGCAGTTTGAGGTACTCACTCATGGCCTCAACGTAGCGGATGTCGCTGATGCTGACACGCACGGTGCGGCTATCGGTCTTCACGAAGAAGGAAGACCCATCCCCGGCCACTGCCTGCGAGGGAGGAGGGGTTGAAAGTGTCTGTGTTCTCAGCTCATACATCTCTTTCACCTTCTGCGCGGCCCGTTGGAAGTCGTTCAGGCCGAAGGGCTTGAGCAGGTAGTCGACGGCGTTGACGCGGTAGCCCTCGATGGCGTACTCAGCATAGGCCGTGGTGAAGACCACCAGAGGCGCCGCCGCCAGCTGGCGCACAAAGTCCATGCCGTTAAGGTCGGGCATGTTGATGTCGCAAAAGATGGCATCGATGGCCTCCTGCTCCATGATGTCACGAGCTTCGAGGGCGCTCATGCACTCGCCGCAAAGCTCAAAAAACGGAATTTTACGGATGTAGGCGGCCAACTGCTGCAAGGCCAGAGGTTCGTCGTCAATGGCTAAGACTCTAATCATGTCTGAAATGGTTATTTCTTACTACTTTATAACGGAATAACCAGCTCAATATTGTATGTCGTGGGCTGCTCGTCGATGTTGAGCACATAATTTTTTCCATAAATCAGCTCCAGCCTGCGCTTCACGTTCTGCAAGCCCACCCCGCCGTGCTGATCCTCGTCCCTGGGCACCTTGCTGTTGCTGCAAGTGAAGCGCAGACGACCGTCGTCAATGCGCACGGCGATGTTGATGAACGACTCCTGCCGGTAGCTGACGCCATGCTTGAAAGCATTCTCCACGAAGGTGATGAGCATCAGAGGGGGTATCTGGCTGTCGGACACCCGTTCGGGCATCTCGACACTGACGCTGACCTTGTCGGTCACCCGCATGCGCATCAGTCCGATGTAGTCCTGTGTAAAGGCCAGCTCACGACTCAGCGGGACGGTCTGCTTCGACCCCTCATAGAGCACGAAGCGCATCATCTTCGACAGTTCAACAATGCTTTCCTTGGCCTGCTCGGCATTGATGTCCACCAGAGCATGGATATTGTTGAGCGTGTTCATCAGGAAGTGCGGATTAATCTGGTACTTCAAGTACTCCAGCTGCTGCTCCAGGCTCTGCTTCTCCAGCTCGGCCAGCTTTTGGCGGTCTTTGCGCTGGCGGAAGTAGAGCTTCACCCCCACGTTCATGCCCAGCATGAGGATGAGCACGATGACGGCCACAATGTCGTGCTGTCCGACAATGATGGGAGGACGTACATCGTCGTGGCGCGGCTCCATGTCGGGTCTGGGCTTCTGTGGCGGCTCGTCGTCCCACTCGGAGTCCCATTCATCGTCCCACCTGGGTGGCGGCACGTCGTCGCCCATCGGATGGCGGTGCCCGTCGGCCATCTCCATATCGGGCCGCTGCCCCAATTTCGGCCTGCCGGCACACTGCATCAGGACGAAAGCAGCCAGCAGCAGTGTCACCAGCGAGAAATACAGCCAGCGCCGCTGCCGCTCCAGGAGCAGCGGCGCCAGCAGGAAGTTGTGAACAAGGAACACGACAAAGAACAGCCCGAACTGCCGCCACACGAAGAACACGCTGTTCCATTCAAAGGTACGATTGCCCTCCCGGTCTACGCCGACGTAGAGGCCCATTACGGGTGCGAGGAACAGCAGGCCCCAAAGCAGGGCATAGACAGCCAGTTCCTGCTTGTTGTAGCTCTTGCCCAGCATGAAGGAAAGTGCTTATCTGGACATAACCTTGACGGTGCTGCCACCACGGCGCACGATGAGCAAGCCCTTGGCGCCCTGACCCTCTACGCGGCGACCAGCCAGGTCGAACACGACGGTCTCGGCATCGCTGTCAGCCTGGCGGAGGCTCTCAATGCCTGATGTTGTGGTGAACGTGTGCGTGCCGCCACCGTAAGTGATGGTTCCGTCAGCTTTCACATGCTCGCCTGCACCATCGATGACGTCAATCTTCAGCGTGCCGTCCTCCATATAGAAGTTGCCCGAGTCCTCATCCTCATGTCCCGAGGTCTGGCCGGTGCTGGCGGTGCCGCTCAGCTCAACCTGGATGCCGTCGTCCTGCACGCCAGTGATGCTGACCGTTCCGCTCTCCATGAGGAAATACTCCTTGCAGTGGATACCGTCCTTCACAGCCGAGGTGATGTTGAGCGTCAGGTTCTTCAGCTCGACGTATTCCTTGCTGTAGATGCCGTGACGGCTGTTGCCCACGATGTTGAGCGTGCCCTTGCCCTTGAACTCGGTATGACCTTTGCAGTGCAGGCAGCCATTGTAGTCCTCGTTGGCGCCGTCGGTCAGGGTGTTCACAGTGCCGTTCTTTGCACTCACCTTGACGCGTTTGCCGTTCTGGATGTTCACGGCCGGGCCGCTGGGGTTGGTCAGGGTGAGGCCCTGCATCTCCACCGTACACTTGTAGGAGCCTTCGAGATAGAACTCGCCGTCGGTCGATGTTCCTGAGAGCACGTAGGTAATCTCACCAATGCTGTTGCCGCTGAAGCTTTCGCTCTGCACCAGGCGCACGTGCGCTCCGCTGCTCCGGTTGGTGACGTAACTGCTGATGTTGCTGGCCACGGTGACTGTGGCCGACGAACCATTGAAGGCAACCTCGACGGTGTTGTCGTCAACGGCCATTGCCGAGTTAAGACTTGCCACGAGGGCAAACAGAGGGAGTAGAATTCTTTTCATGTCTGTTTTTTTTGTATTATACGTTGTTTTTTTGCATATCCCGGCCCCCTGCTTTTCCGGGGGGCCGAGATTTTTCAAAAAACGGCCGAGATTTTTTCAAAAATGCGCCCCGTCGCA
>ERZ842401.7930-NODE-7930-length-10663-cov-3.940234_pt1 | contig 10663 bp, 6 predicted proteins | sample MGYA00521270_ERZ842401 | MGnify/ENA primary metagenome ERZ842401 (study PRJEB31892, sample SAMEA3878208) | bioreactor metagenome | biome: Moose rumen | place: Sweden | collected 2011-10 | study: EMG produced TPA metagenomics assembly of the PRJEB12797 data set... | reverse complement strand
AGAGTGTCTAGTAGAGACCAAAATCCAGATAGGCAGGTGGCTGCATTGCTTGAGCGAGGAATCCCTGCAAAGCAAATATTTGTAGACAAAATCTCAGGAAAAGATTTTGAAAGACCAGCATACAAGAAGCTTTTAAAGAAACTGAAAACGGATGATTTACTGATTGTAAAAAGTATCGACAGATTGGGCAGAAATTATGGTGAAATTCTAGAACAATGGAAAATCATAACAGAAATCAAGATGGCAGATGTAGAGGTTCTTGATTTTCCGTTACTTAATACTAGATCCATGATAGACGGTCTGACAGGAAAATTTATAGCGGATTTGGTTCTTCAAGTCTTAGCTTATGTAGCTCAGACTGAGCGAGAGTTCATTCATCAAAGACAAGCAGAAGGCATTGCCATAGCAAAAGCTTGTGGAATTAAATTTGGTCGACCAGCTAAGCCCTTACCAAGTAATTTTTTAGAATTATGTCATGCATGGGAAATAGGGGAATTAACAGCTAATGAAGCTGCAAAGATGTGTAACATGCCACAATCGACGTTTCGTTATAAGGCAAAACAATACATGGCCAATAAAAATGTAAAGTAGTCTAAGAAACAAAAAAGTGTACTTTTTTGGAAGTCGATTGTCTGAATTATTTTTCTTTTCTACAAGCTTTAATTTATAGGAAAGTCTGATATAATAATTAAGATTGTTTTTATGATATTCATGAAACAAAAAAGTACACTTTTTAAAATTGGATGGTATTGATATGGTTTTTTCATCTACAACATTTTTATTTCTTTTTTTACCTATTGTAATTGTCTTATATTATTTTCCAATAATTAAAAGCAGAAATTATAAAAATATGCTATTGCTCATTGCAAGCCTAGGTTTTTATGCGTGGGGCGAACCATTATTTGTTTTTCTTATGCTTTTATCTATTTTAGTAACATGGTTATTTGGATTTGCAATAGTTAATACACGAAGTAAAATAATTCTTTCAATTTCAATAATGTATCACGTTTGTATTCTATTTGTATTTAAATATCTTACATTTATATGTGAAGAAATTAGTAGAATTTCAGCGAATGAAGTATCTGTAAATATTGAGTTACCTATAGGTATATCATTTTTTACATTTCAACTTATGTCATATTTGTTTGACGTATATTATGAACGAGCTAAGGTTCAGGATAATTTTTTAGATTTAGCATTGTACGTTTCTTTCTTTCCTCAACTGATTGCAGGACCTATAGTTAGATATAGTCATATAGCCAATCAAATTAGAAATAGAAAAGAGACAACTGAAATGTTTGCGGATGGTGTTCGAAGATTTGCTTATGGACTTGCAAAAAAAGTGTTGATATCAGATTACGTCGCCATTATTGCCGATGCAAGTTTTAATAATATTAATAATCAGTCAGTTTTGATGGCATGGTTGGGAGCTATTGCATATACTTTACAAATATATTTTGACTTTTCGGGTTACTCTGATATGGCTATTGGATTAGGCCGAATGTTTGGCTTTACTTTTAAAGAAAATTTTAATTACCCATACATTTCAAAGAGTGTAACAGAATTTTGGAGACGATGGCATATCTCATTAAGCTCTTGGTTTAAAGACTACGTATATATTCCATTAGGAGGAAATAGAGTAAGTAGGGGGAGATGGATATTTAATCTTTTTATTGTATGGACATTAACAGGAGTATGGCATGGCGCTAATTGGACGTTTTTAGTTTGGGGATTATCATATTTTCTTTTTTTATTGATTGAAAAAACTACTAAATTAAATGTACGTATTGGATATTTTTCATATATTTATACTGCAGTAATTGTTATCTGCAATTGGGTTATATTTAGAGCAGATAATTTAAATGACGCAATACATTATATAGGAAATATGTTAGGCTCAAATGCTAATGGAATTATTGGGGTAGATTTTATTTCTTATGGTCAGGATAGCATAGTTGTTTTTATATTTGCATTAATTGGCGTCACTCCATTATTAAATAAAATATTTGTTAAATTAGAATCGAAGAATATTTTTTGGATTGAAAGTTTTTGGGTGGCATTAATATTTGTATTGTCATTAATACATGCTGTAGCTTCCACTTATAGTCCATTTATTTATTTTAATTTTTAGGAGAATTATTCAATGAAAAAGGGAAAAATAAATATTATTATTATGAATATATGTATGGGAATCTTGATTGTATTTATGCTTACCGTTCTCATCAGAACTTTTGCACGACAAGTTTTAGTTAAACGACTTGGAATGGATAATATTTTTACTCAGACAATATTATTTGATAACAATGTGCTGCAAAATAAGAATTGTCAAAGAGAAGGTAGAGAGGCAGAAGTAGATATTGATTGGAGGGAATATTATCCTTTTGATAATGAATTATCGGTTTCAAGTGCAGAAAACAAAAAAGTAACTTTTATAGAAAATTTTGAGGATACAATTGCTACGGTTACAAATAATATAGATGTTTATACATCTGATTTTCTCATAGGATATGATACATGGATTAAAATTCATGAGTATTATCATTTGATGCTCCATTGGACATTAAACACTGAAGATGGTATGGAAGGTGAAGTAATATTTACAATGGATAACGGATATCTTACATATAAAGTGGATAAATTAACTGATAATGAAAGAATTGAAATAGCAAATTCTGTTGAAGATTTTAATTCCTTTTTATATGAAAACAAGATTCCTTTCTATTACATAAATGCTGGTTCCAAGGTTAATCCGAATGATAGACAACTTTCAGGAGTCTCCTTATTAGAAGAAAATACTAATGAAAATGGAGATGCTCTATTAGCTGAATTAGATAAAAGAAATATTAACAATATTGATATGAGACAGTTAATGATGGACGACAAGTTAGATTGGTATAGTTCTTATTATATTACAGATCATCATTGGACAACAGATACGGGTTTATGGTGCTCATCTAAAATTGCTGAAGTTTTAAATGATAATGGTTTTGATTATGATTTATCTTTATTTGAACCGTCATCTTTTGAAAGGACTGTATATAATGATTTTTGGTTTGGTGGACAGGCTACTGGAAAAAAACTAGTAGGTTGTAAAAGAGAAACCTATGTAAGAATTCTACCAACTTTTGAGACTTATTTTGAAGTTAACATACCGACGCAAAGATATAATGAGTCAGGAAATTATGATGAAGTTTTATTTGATGAAAAGAGTTTTTCAGGAATACAGGATTATTCGGATGAAGACTTTTTGTCTAATATATCACCTTATAATTGCATACGATGGACAAATGATGCATTAGGAACTATAAAAAATAACACGACACAACACAATGCTGATAAAAATATATTAATCATTCAAGACTCCTTTGGTTGGTATTCCGCTACTTTTTTAGCTTGCCAAACTGGAGAAGTGGACTTGATATATCCATCAGAATTTAATGGGTCCATCAGAAAATATATTGAAGATACAAAACCGGATGCTGTAATTGTAATGTATTGTGAGAAAAATATTAAACCGATTAATTGGAGTAATCATGAATCTTTCTTTGATTTTCGATGATAAGAAAATTTAGTTTCTAAAAGGTCTTATTAAATATTACAGGAGAATAGAAAAATGTTATTTCTCAGCAACTCCAGAAGTGACATTTCAATAATTTCTAAAAATATGGAAAGCAGTGGATTTATGTCTGCTGCTTTTTTCATGTTCAGATTAAAATGAGTATATTTGCAAAGGGGTGCTGAATAGCAACAAAATATGTTAAACTATAACAGTGAATATTGATTATAGGAGATTTGCAATATGATGAATGTATATTTTGGGTTTGATCAAGATAGTATTCGAGATATAGATTTGTATTTTGATAATGTTTATGATGAAAGTTGGCTGGAGGATAATCTAGTAAAAGAGATGATTTTTGATGTTGATGGCTCAAGGGTTGTCTCAAATAATTGTATTGAAAGTCCTATCTTAGGCCAGATACCGCCTGAAAGACTTTCTGGAGGTGTAAAAGCTCTTGTTGTTTTGTATAAGATGGATGAATCGTATATAGATTTAATTGTTTGCGGGCCTAACTGCGAGAAGTGGCTGATTGAAATAGCTCAAAAAAAAGATATTCATGTTTCGATGAGCGGATTTGATTTACGATTTAATAATCTCCCAATTGCAGGAAAGTGTTTAAATGATGCTACTACATTTAAGGGAAGCTACGAGTGGATTATGAAAATGGAAGAGTTTGCAGGAGAATAGAATGAAAGGGCAATATGTTATTTCAATTGAAAACCGAAAAGTAAAGTATGAACTTGTTATAGACAGAAGTGTTACTGTAATTAAAGGAAATAGCGGAACTGGAAAGACTACTCTAATTCGAATGATACAAGGTTATGAAGCTCAGGGGAACAAGTCTGGGATTAGATACAGATGCGCGCCAACTGTAAGATTACATGTTCTTATGGCGGGTATGAACTGGGATAGAGAATTGATTGAACATAAAGGCGAAATTCTTTTTATTGATGAATCAGTGGATTATCTATATTCTGAGGCCTTTCAGATTGCATTCGCATCAGCAGACTCATATCTTGTAGTTATTTCAAGAAGCGGTAAATTCAGCCAATTACCATTTTCAGTTGATAGTATTTATGAATTAAAGACTGAAAGTAAACAAGATGTTAATTTGACAAGAATGTGTAAGTTTTATTCGTTTAAGAAAGACACTGCAAAGCCAAATCTAATTATTACTGAAGATTCAAATTCTGGTATGGATATGATGAATACGATATTTCCTGAGTTGGTAACTTCAGCAAAAGGTAATTCTAGTGTGCCGATTACATTGAATAATCATTATAATGATGATGGTATGATTTTTGTTTTAGTTGATGGTGCAGCTTTTGGAGGATATATTGCTAGAACCATGAATATAGCAAATTTACGAGGTGATACCATCATATTTGCACCAGAATCATTTGAATATATGCTTTTAAAATCAGATTCATACTATAAACATTTGACTGAAGAATTGACTAGTACGTATGATTTTTGTGATTCAAAAGATTTTATGACTTGGGAAAGATATTATACAGCATTGCTTGACACAATCTGTTTTGATTACTATGGTTTTCACTATAGTAAGAAACGATTAGAAAAATGTTTTTTGAGTGAAAATGTAGTGAATCAAGTGGAAGAATGTATGTACCAAAATGCAATTGAAATTGCGGACTAGCTGTATTGGATTATAGTAAGGCGACTATGCCGTTTTTAAGGATTATTTTAAGGATATCATTGATTATTAGCACTCATTTGGAATGAGTGCTAAATTTTTGTTGACTTTGGAAAATTACAGTATTATCATATCTTTTAGTGAAAATAATTTTTCAAAGGAGTGACAAAAATGGGAAACAAAAAGGGTAGTTTATCAATTACTAGTGAAAACATTTTTCCAGTAATTAAAAAGTGGTTGTATTCTGATCACGATATTTTTTATAGAGAGCTTATTTCTAATGGATGCGATGCTATTACAAAGCTAAAAAAGCTTGATATGATGGGAGAGTATTCACTTCCACTTGATTACAAAGCGAAGATTCAGGTTATTGTCAGCCCAGAGGACAAGACACTTACATTCATTGATAATGGTCTTGGTATGACAGCAGATGAGGTAGACGAATATATCAATCAGATTGCATTCTCTGGCGCTACTGATTTCCTTGAAAAATATAAGGATAAGGCTGATTCAGATCAGATTATTGGACATTTCGGTTTGGGCTTTTATTCAGCATTTATGGTAGCTGATGAGGTTCACATTGATACACTTTCTTATAAGGATGGCGCTACGGCAGTTCATTGGGAGTGTGATGGCGGCACAGAGTTTGAAATGGGCGATGGCGACTGGAATCAGGTTGGTACCAAAATAACTCTTTTCTTGAATGAGGATTGCCTTGAATTTGCTAATGAATATCGCGCTCGCGAGGTAATAGAAAAGTACTGTTCATTTATGCCTACTGAGATATACCTTTCTAAAAAGGATGCTCCAGAGGAATACGAGACTATCGATGCCGCTGACAAGCGAGACACTGATAAGGTTATCGAAGAAATCCATGAGGAAGCTGAGTTCGAGGAAAAGGAAAATGAGGACGGCACTAAGGAGCAGGTAGAGGTTAGCCCTGCTAAGGATAAGCTAAAGATTGTTAAGCGTCCAGTTCCTCTAAATGAGACACACCCACTGTGGACTAAGAATCCATCTGAATGTACAGACGAAGAATACAAGGCCTTTTATCGTGATGTATTCCATGATTATAAGGAACCATTATTCTGGATTCATCTTAATATGGATTACCCATTCAATCTCAAGGGAATTTTATACTTCCCTAAGATTAATACAGAGTACGATTCAATCGAAGGTACTATTAAGCTTTATAATAACCAGGTATTTATTGCTGATAACATCAAAGAAGTCATTCCAGAATTTTTGATGCTTCTTAAGGGCGTTATCGATTGTCCAGATTTACCTCTTAATGTATCTCGTTCAGCACTTCAGAATGATGGATTCGTTACCAAGATTTCAGAGTATATCACTAAAAAGGTTGCTGACAAGCTTACTGGTATGTGTAAGACGGATAAGGAATCTTATGAGAAATATTGGGATGACATTGCTCCATTTATCAAGTACGGTTGCCTCAAGGATGAGAAGTTCTGCGATAAAATGAACGATTATATCCTATTCAAGGATATCAATGATAAATACGTTACACTTCCAGAACTACTTGTAAAAGAGGAGTCTGCTGAGACAGCAACAGATGAAAATGGCGAGTCAGTAGAGGCTGAGGTTGTTGATGACAACAAGGACGCTTCAGATGCTGAACCTGAAGATAAGAGAAAGACTGTTTACTACGTAACCGATGTACAGCAGCAGGGACAGTACATCAATATGTTCAAGGAACAGAATATGAATGCTGTAATCCTTGACCATGCAATTGATACTTCGTTCATCACGCAGCTTGAGCAACGTAATGAGAACTATAAGTTCTGCCGTATAGATGCTGATGTCACAGAATCAATGGTAGAAGAGACATCTGAGGATGAGCTTAAATCGGAGACCGAGACTCTTACAGAGGTATTTAGAAAGGCATTAAATAATGATGGCCTAGAGGTTAAGGTTGAAAAGTTCAAGAACAAAGACCTTTCATCTATGCTTACTGTGTCAGAGGAAAGTCGTCGTATGCAGGACATGATGAAGATGTATGCTATGGGTGGCATGGATATGAACATGTTTGGAAATGCTTCTGAAACACTTGTCCTCAATGCTAATAATGATTTGGTTCAGTACATACTTAATAACAAGGACTCTGAAAATGTACCTACATTTGCAGCTCAGCTATACGATTTGGCAAAGATTGCTAATGCACCACTTGCACCTGAAGCAATGACAGAATTTGTAGCTCGTTCTAACAAGATAATGATGCTTTTGACAAAATAATTAATAGAAGAATAATCTACCTAAGAGGCTTTGAATTTTCAAAGCCTCTTTTTGTGACAAAAATGTGAAAATTTTATTGAAAAAGTATGAAGTTTTGGATATTATCAATATAGGGAGAATATTCAAACGGGGGTTGGTTATGGCAAATGCTAGTTCAAAAAAATGGTGGAAAAATGCGGTTATATATCAAATAAATCCACGCTCTTTTTGCGATAGCAATGGTGATGGTATCGGTGATATTGCTGGTATCATATCCAAACTTCATTATCTTAAAGAATTGGGAGTTGATGCCATTTGGCTCGGCCCAATATTTCCTAGCCCAGGTCATGCTAATGGCTATGACATTTCTGATTATAAGGGCATCAATCCAGAACTTGGCACCATGGAGGACATGGAAAAGTTAATAAGTCGTGCTAAAAGGCTTGGTATTAAAATCATAATAGATTTAGTTATCAATCATACTTCTGATGAGCATGAATGGTTTAAAAAGGCCTTGGAGGGGGATCCTAAATATCGTAACTATTATTACTTTAGAACTGGCAAGGGCAAGGGATTTCCAAATAATTGGACCTCGTTTCTTGGTGGCAGAGCATGGACCAAAACAGATGGTGATGATTATTACCTACATTTATTTAGCAAGCATCAGCCGGATTTGAATTGGCATAATCCAGATGTTTATGACGAAATCACTGATATAATGCGCTTTTGGCTTGATAAGGGTGTTGCAGGCTTTAAATGCAATATGATTAACATTATTTACAAAAAATCCTTAGATGATGGGAAAAAGCGCATGGCCTTGACTGGAAGAGAACATTATCTTAACGCCAGTGGGTATCACGAGCTTATTAGACGTTTTAATGAGGATGTTTGGAGTAAATACAAGACGTTCATTGTGGGTGAGCCGGTTTTTGCTAATTTGGATGAGGCCAAGCTACTATCAGATGAAAGTCGTAAGGAATTAGATTCAGTGTTTTTCTCGAATCAAATGAATTTAGATAATATAAGGATTAAAGGTATTAAAAATAAATACAATGCCTTTAGTTTGGTCAAAACCTTGGATAAATGGCAGGAGTCTTTAGATATTCCAGCCACTTATTTTCAAAATCATGATCAGCTACGCTCCATAAAGCCTTTTGGGAATACGACTAAATACCTAGATAAAAGTACCAAATTGTTTTGTGGACTCGGCCTTTCTTTAAAAGGCATACCTTTTATATGTGAGGGGGAAGAAATCGGAAATGCAAATACTGATATAAAGAATGAAAATGTCGAAGGTCAAAACGAAGATAGCATTCTTTCTTTTTACAAGAAAATGATTGCATTTAGGAAGGATTCACAAGCTATTTTGGAGGGAAGCTATCGCAGGGTGGCTTCGCCTAGCGATGTATATTTATTTACTAGAGAATCCATGGACGAAAGATTATATATATATTGCAATCTGACTAACAAGAATAAATCTGTGGAATTTTACGGTGAAAAAATAATTTTTGGTAATTATGATGAGCAGGAGCGCGAGGATTTTTATTTGAAGCCCTATGAATTTAGAATAGTGGCAACAGACATATAAATTTACAAAACTAAAGCCTAAGGATTTAAAATCCCTAGGCTTATTTTCTTCATAGGAAATTTCTCTGAAATCTCCTATGAAGAAAAAACAAGCTTCGCTTGTAAGATGTGTCTCGCCGGCATATGTAGTTAATTGCTTACAGCAATTGCCGGCTCGCACTGCGGGAGTTTTGCAAAGCAAAACTCTTTTTAGCTTATGCTTCTTTTGCTAGATTTTTATTTGCTGTAGAAAGCATTAGCTTTATTCTGTTAAGCTGATTAACCTCAGAAGCACCTGGGTCGTAATCAATAGCGACAATGTTTGCTTCTGGATGTTCATGACGGATTCGTTTGATAACACCCTTGCCAACTACATGGTTTGGCAGACAACCAAAAGGCTGTATACAAACGATATTGCTTGCCCCAGTTTCAATCAGCTCAAGCATTTCTCCTGTAAGGAACCAGCCTTCACCAGTCTGGTTACCAATAGATACGATTTCTTTTGCGTTTTCTGCTGTGTCTGTAATATATGCAGGAGCTGTAAATCTCTTTGATTTGTTAAATTCATCTCTAGCAGCACTACGCAACCACTCAAAGAACTTAATACCCATGTTGCAGAAGAATTTGGTCTTTTTGCTTGTGCCCAAGTTTTCTTGCTTGAAATTAGCATTATAGAAACTATAAAGTAAGAAATCTGTAAGGTCAGGTACAACAGCTTCAGCACCTTCTTTTTCAAGAAGCTCTGCTAATTGGTTGTTGGCAGCTGGAAGGAATTTAACTAAAATCTCACCTACAATACCGACTCTTGGTTTAACTAAGCCTTCAATGATTGGAAGATTGTCGAAATCTCTAATCATTTCCCGACACATCTTTTTGAACTTTCTATGAGACAGTATTTTTGAACTTCCAACGAAGCTGATGATTTTCTGTTTCCACTGTTCATGCAAAGCATCAGTTGAGCCTTCAGTTGCTTCGTAAGGACGAACTCTGTATACACAGCGAAGTAATATATCTCCAAAGGTAAGTGCATACAATCCGTGCTGAACTAGGCTTGGACTAAGCTTAAATCCAGGATTCTTTTCTAGACCACTAAGGTTTAGTGATATAACAGGAACATCTGGATATCCTGCTTTAGCAAGTGCACGTCTTATAAATCCGATGTAGTTTGATGCACGGCATCCACCACCGGTTTGAGATATGAGCAGCGCTGTGCGACTCATATCAAATTCGCCTGTGTCGATTGCTGCCATAAGCTGTCCAATAACCATGAGAGAAGGGTAACAAGCATCATTATTAACATATTTAAGTCCCACATCTACACATGTGCGAGTAGGAATGTCTGGAATAACTAAGTTATAGCCAGCTGCATTAAAGGCAGGCTCGATTAAATCAAAATGGATAGGAGACATCTGAGGACATAAAATTGTATAATTCTTTTTCATTTCCTCTGTAAAGATGACTCTGTTGTAATTAGCAGGTACTATTTCGCGTTCTGTCTTTTTCTTCTTTTTAACTCTAAGAGCAGCAAGAAGAGATCGAATACGAATTCTGGCAGCACCTAGGTTGTTGACTTCATCAATCTTTAGGCAGGTATAAATTTTGCCTGAGTTTGTAAGTATATCAGCTACTTGGTCTGTAGTAACTGCATCTAG
>ERZ842401.7929-NODE-7929-length-10663-cov-5.494627_pt1 | contig 10663 bp, 7 predicted proteins | sample MGYA00521270_ERZ842401 | MGnify/ENA primary metagenome ERZ842401 (study PRJEB31892, sample SAMEA3878208) | bioreactor metagenome | biome: Moose rumen | place: Sweden | collected 2011-10 | study: EMG produced TPA metagenomics assembly of the PRJEB12797 data set... | reverse complement strand
GGCTCGAGGAGTTCCACTTCGACGGTTTCCGCTTCGATGGTGTCACCTCGATGCTTTACTATAGTCATGGTCTTGGCGAAGCCTTCGGAGGTTATGGCGACTACTTCAACGGTCATGAGGACGACAACGCCATCTGCTATCTGACGCTGGCCAACTGTCTGATTCATGAGGTGAACCCTGAAGCTATCACAATTGCCGAGGAGGTGAGCGGTATGCCTGGTCTTGCTGCTAAGTTTGAGGATGGCGGCTATGGCTTCGACTACCGTATGGCGATGAACATCCCTGACTACTGGATCAAGACCATCAAGGAACAGAGCGACGAGAACTGGAAGCCCTCTTCGATATTCTGGGAGGTGAAGAACCGCCGTCCTGACGAGAAAACCATCAGCTATTGTGAGAGTCACGACCAGGCACTCGTGGGTGATAAGACCATCATCTTCCGCTTGATCGATGCCGATATGTACTGGCACTTCGCCAAGAAGGACGTGAACGGCGTGGCCGAACGCGGTATTGCTCTCCACAAGATGATTCGCCTCGTAACGGCTGCTGCTATCAACGGCGGCTATCTGAACTTCATGGGTAATGAGTTTGGACATCCTGAATGGATCGACTTCCCACGGGAGGGCAACGGCTGGAGCTACAAGTATGCACGCCGCCAGTGGAACCTGGTGGACAACAAGGATCTGTGCTACCACTGGTTGGGCGACTTCGACCGCGATATGCTGAAGGTCATCAAGAGTGTGCGCAACTTCCAGAACAAGCCTGTCGTGGAAATCTGGCATAATGACGGCGACCAGGTGCTGGCCTTTATGCGCGGCGACCTCATCTTTGTGTTCAACTTCTCACCCACACAGTCGTTCACCGACTACGGCTTCCTTGTTTCGACAGGCAGCTACGAGGTGGTACTGAATACGGATGCCACCCAGTACGGCGGACACGGTTTTGCTGACGATAGCATTACTCACTTCACCAACTTCGATCCGCTCTATGTGAAAGATCGCAAGGAGTGGCTGAAGTTGTACATTCCAGCTCGTTCGGCTGTGGTATTGAAGAAAAACTGATTTTGTTACGGTTCGACGTATGTATTGAGTAAGAACTGATGCATTTTCATAATCCTCATAGAAAAGATAGCACCATCACCGTCAGGGTGATGTGTGCTATCGTGTTCTTGCTGTTTTCGTTCTCCTGGCTCTATTGGTTCCAGGCAGATTTACTAACCATCGCCCAGCATATACTGAGTGGTGGTCAAACGACGTATAACCGGCTGGCTGGGGCTTTGATACTTACGGCGGTTCTCCTCATCGTACAACAGACAGTCGCCTATTTTGTTCGTCTGAACAAACACTCTCATGCTCTGACATATTTTCCTTCCATGCTTCTGCTGGCGATGATTAGCGATATCAATCCTGACCAGAAGGATGGGCTGTTGCTGCACAGCTGGGGCATTCTCATTCCTTTAATACTTATTCTCTGGGGGGCAGCTATATGGACACTCAAGCAACTTTATTCATACGATGAGATGAGTGAGCGTTCAAAGCTCCAGTCTCGTCAAACATGGATCAACCTGTTTGAGATGAGTGTCATGATGCTTTGTGTGGCTTGGTTGGGCAACACCCATATCGTGATGCATTTCAGGACTCATGCTGAAGTGGCGCTGTCGCATGATCATATAGAAGAGGTGTTACGCACAGGCTACAAATCAGATGAGAGCGATGCGCAGCTAACGATGCTAAGGGCATACGCACTCTCGCAGAAAAATGCGCTCGGCCAATGCCTGTTTGAATACCCCGTTGTAGGAAAAGGCTCTGATTTGCTGCCCATGCGTGCAGGTGTTGGAACTTATCCGTTGCTGTTGTCAAGGGACGACATGTTTGCACACCTTGGAGCCATACCTGTAGGTGTCAATTCTGCTGAGCGTTTCTTCCAGTTGTTGGATAAAGACTCCATTCGCATCAAGACGTTCGATGACTATCGCCTTTGTGCGCTACTCGTCGATAAGAAGATTGACCTCTTCGCGCAACTGCTGCCACAATACTATGCCGTAGACGATACGTTGCCCCATCATTATCGGGGACCGCTGCCCAAGCATTACAAGGAGGCACTCATCCTCTATACTCATCTGCGAAGTCATCCGCTATTGGAGTTCCATGATGCATCAATGGATGAAGACTGGGATAATTTCCAGAAGTTGAAGAGACTGTCAGCCGACCGTTATGTAAGAAAAGGAAAACTGTATAAGTACTACCGCAGTTCCTACTGGTATTATTATTTCTGTCAGTAAGAATTTATGAATCAATATGTCTGTCACTAAAAAATTCATTAACCTAAAATAATAATGTATATGTTATCACAAAACGATTTGAAGCAAATAGCTCAACGCGGTATCAGCGAAGAACAGATTTGCAGTCAGTTAAAGCAGTTTGAAACGGGATTCCCCTTTCTGAAACTCGAAGGTGCAGCCGCAGTGGGTAACGGCATTGTGGCTCCCTCTCAAGACGAGCGCAAGGCTTATGTGGAGGCTTGGCAACAATATAAAGGAAAGGGACATCGTGTGGTGAAGTTCGTACCGGCCTCTGGTGCTGCCAGCCGAATGTTCAAGAATATGTTTGCATTCGTGGATGCCGACTACGACGTGCCTACCACCGACTTCGAGAAGAAATATTTTGCAGAGATTGAAAAGTTCGCATTCTTTGGCGCTCTTGACGAGGTGTGCCGCAAAAATGAGGGAAAGGGCATTAAGGAACTAATGGCTGCTGGCAACTACAAAGCTGTTGCTGCCAATATGTTGAAGGCTGAAGGTCTGAACTACGGTCAGTTGCCGAAGGGCATGTTGCTGTTCCATCAGTATGCTGAAGGTGCACGTACTCCGATGGAAGAACATCTGGTAGAGGGTGCCCTCTATGCCGCATCGAACGGTGAGGCTCATGTTCATTTTACGGTCTCTCATGAGCATCTGGATTTCTTCAAGGCAAAGGTGGCAGAGAAAGCTGACGGCTATGCAAAGAAGTTCAATGTAAAATACGATATCACTTTCTCAGAACAGAAGCCTTCTACCGATACGGTTGCTGCAAATCCTGACAACACCCCCTTCCGTGAAGCTGACGGTTCGCTGTTGTTCCGCCCAGGTGGTCATGGTGCCCTCATTGAGAATCTGAATGAGATTGAGGCCGATGTCATCTTCATCAAGAATATCGACAATGTGGTGCCCGATCGTCTGAAGCCTGAAACAGTAGAGTGGAAGCAGGTCATCGCAGGCATTCTGGTAACTCTTCAGCAAAAAGCCTTTGACTATCTGCATAAGCTAGATGCTGGCGCAACCGATGCCGAACTGAAGGAAATGGCCGACTTTGTGGAGAATTGTCTCTGCTGTCATGCAAAGGGTAACAAAGTTGATGCAGACTATCTGCGCCGTAAGCTGAACCGCCCCATGCGTGTGTGTGGCGTTGTGAAGAATGTGGGCGAGCCGGGTGGAGGTCCGTTCCTCACCTATAATCAGGATGGCACCGTTTCGTTGCAGATTCTTGAAAGCTCGCAGATTGATGTGAATAATGCTTCTTATATGGAGATGTTTACGAAGGGTACTCACTTCAATCCCGTTGACTTGGTATGCGCTGTGAAGGACTATCAGGGTAAGCCGTTTAATCTTCCTGATTTTGTTGACAAGACAACGGGCTTCATCTCTTCGAAGTCGAAGGGAGGCAAAGAACTGAAAGCACTTGAGCTGCCAGGATTGTGGAACGGTGCTATGAGTGACTGGAACACCATCTTCGTTGAAGTGCCCCTGGGAACATTCAATCCTGTGAAGACCGTCAACGACTTGCTTCGTGAACAGCATCAATAACCTAAAAAGTTGACTACAATGGAAGTAAAGACTGTAGGACTGGCTAGCGATCATGCCGGCTATGCACTGAAACAATTCGTGAAGAAGTATCTTGAAGAAAAGGGATACGAGTATAAGGACTACGGCACTTATACGGAAGAGTCGTGCGACTACTCTGACTTTGGACATTTGCTGGCCGAAGGTGTTGAGAAAGGCGAGGTCTATCCGGGTATTGCTATTTGCGGATCGGGCGAGGGCATCAACATGACGCTGAACAAGCATCAGGGCATTCGTGCCGGACTTTGCTGGATTCCTGAGATTGCCCATTTGATTCGTCAGCACAACAATGCCAATGTGCTGGTGATGCCAGGACGCTTCATTGACGAGGCAATGGCTCGCAAAATCATGGACGAATACTTCTCGACAGAGTTCGAAGGTGGTCGCCATCAGAAGCGCATCGACAAGATTCCTTGCAAATAATAGCATCCGTATTGATGCAGACAATCATCTAAGCTGAGATTGATGGCAAGACTATATTATTCTCTGATAGCAGCGTGCATTCTGTTCTCTTCTTGTGTGGGGAATCCCCGTACACAAGAAGAGGCAGAATTGTCTGCTTTCGGTTCTTATGTATATCGTCTGGATACCTTGAAAATGCTGGAAAATACGAAAGAACTGATAGCTTCTGATACCTCTCGTTGGAAAGCTGACAGAGTGGTCGCAGAGAATTACAAAAAGCTTGACATGAAGCAAAGCAGCCCACTGTGGTTCAATAGGATGGGAGTCTCAGAGCAAGCGGATTCATTAGTATCGTTCCTTCGCAGGGAACTGCCTTTGAACGGATTGGACAGTACGGCTTTCTTCCTGCCTCAAATCAGTGCCGATTTACGGATTGTACATGAATTGTCTTTCGACTCTTTGAGTATAGATATCAACAAGTTGCTACCGCGCCTTGATTACTTCTTGACGAAAGCCTACGTACGCTATGTGGCTGGTCAGCGATATGGCTTCATGCGACCAGGGAAGATTTTCAATAATCTGGAGTTGAAGCCAGATTTGGACAAGAAGCCAAGTCAGCAGAAGGCGAAGGAATACCAGCGGTTGTTCGATTACGAATGCGCTGAACCTGATTATGCGGAAGCATACGGGATGCTTTCATCCGACAAGCGTTTCGACTTCTTGCTCTCTTCGGCTCCTTCTACTCCAGTCTACAAGGCTTTCTACAGTCAGATGGAAACATGTACTGATGCTGAGGAACGACAGACACTTGCCGTTAATATGGAGCGTTGTCGCTGGAAAATGAAGAGCCCCGTACAGAATGAAAAGTGTGTCATTGTGAATATTCCGGCTCAGCAGTTGTGGGCTGTTTGTGCTGACTCGGTTCTTAACATGCGCATTTGTTGTGGTGCAACCAATCATAAGACTCCTTTGCTGTGCAGTGAATTCAAGTACATGCAGGTGAATCCTGACTGGATTGTGCCTAAGAATATTATTAAAACCGATTTTCTGCGTCATGCTGGGGACACGGCTTATTTTATCAGAAATCAATATTATATCGTTGATCGCAACAGTGGCGACACGCTTTCTCCGGCCCTTGTGACAGCTGAAGAAATGGTAGAGCCCTATATTCGTATCGGTCAGAAAAGTGGTGAGGGCAACTCACTGGGGCGTATTGTCTTCCGTTTCGACAACGATTTCGGCGTTTATCTTCACGACACGAACAACCGGAAGGCATTCACTCGTGACAGACGAACCTTGTCACATGGTTGCGTGCGTGTTCAGAAACCGTTTGAATTGGCTTGTTTTATGATGTCCGATGCCGATGATTGGACACTCGACCGTCTGCGCCTGTCCATCGATATTGCACCTGAAACAGAACGTGGCGCGAAATACCTCAAGGAGCATCAGGACGATGAGCGCCCCTTGCGCCTGCTCACCTATAGAGAGATATCTCCGCGCATACCTCTTTATATTATCTATTATACGGCTTATCCCAATCCTGAAACAGGAAAGGTGGAGCTGTGGCCCGACCTTTACGGCTACGACAAAGTGATAAAAGCCCTGCTTCCCATGTAGGCTTTAACTCCCTTTAACTCGCAATAGCGCCGATTACTGACTGAAAAGTGTTACCTTTGCACGCTAATAAACGGCAAATCATACAGAATTGCGATGAAAAGGCTTTTTTTCTTTTTGGTTTTCGTATTATCGATACTGACTGATGCAAGGGCAGTGTTGAAAGAACAGAATTTGGAGCAGACACTGGGTGTGTTGCGGTTAGAGTTGACTGAGCGCTACACCGAAATGTCGGATCAGACGAGGGAACGACGTATTCAGAACAAGCAGATTCAGAACGAGTTGCTGGAGACGATGAAACGCTCGAACCAGAACTCGCTGATGCTCTATTCACAGAACAACGACTATGTGTTTGACTTGACTTACGCCTGCCACGAAGCTACCGAGCAGTATCAGCAATTCCAAAAGCAGCAGTTACCGTTCCGCGAGTTTCTGCATAGTCATGAGTCGGAAATCGTAAAGTACGACAGTTTGATTCTCAGTCTTCGTCAGATGCCGTTGCACATGCTTTCGCAGAAAGCTAAGACTGATCGCAGTATCTGTTTGACATTGGCTATTAACATTCGCAATTCACTGGAAGCCAACCGCTCACAGACAGCCGACTATATTCGCTACTATGAGATGAGTGAGCAACGCCTGCGTAACCTGAACGACTATGCCCAGCAGCGTTATAACGAGATTCAGCGAGGCATCTTCATGAACGGTAGCGACAACTATTTCGTGGTGCTTGGCAATTTCTCAGAAAACTTCAAGGTGATGCTTCAGGTGATAGCCGACAAGTACCGCCCAGCTCCCATGTCGCAATGGGACAGCCGCATCATCTTCGGCCTGTTCGGCGTGATACTGCTTTATATCATCATTGCGTCTGTTTTGAATCTGTTGGCTTTCCGCTTCTTGATTCCCAAGCGCATGCACACGTCTGAATTTCTGAAGAAGCGTGCTTGCATCATCATGGCCACTACCACCATCACATTTGCTCTGCTGTTGGCGGTGTTCCGCAATATCGGTGACCAGAACTTCTTTATTATGGCATCCAATCTGCTCATTGAGTATGCTTGGCTTTTGGGTGTCATTTTGGTGTCGTTGCTACTGCGCGTAAACGGCAATCAGATCGGCAGCGCCTTCCGCATCTATGCACCTCTGGTTGTCGTGGGGTTCTTGGTGATAGCTTTCCGCATCATCTTGATACCGAAAGAACTTGTCAATCTGTTCTTCCCACCGGTTTTGTTGGTTGCAACCTTGTGGCAGTGGAATGTCATTAACCGTCACAACAAGAATGTTCCCCAGCAGGACATGCTCTATACTTATGTGTCGCTCGCCGTTCTGATCGGATCGTTGGTGTGTTCATGGATGGGCTATACTCTGCTGGCCGTACAGATACTCATCTGGTGGATTATGCAACTTACCTGCATCCTGACCATCACCTGTATCTCGCGTTGGATGAGCATCTATGGCGAACGTAAGAATATGTCTGAGAGACCTATCACACAGACATGGCACTATCAGTTCGTCTACTCAGTGCTGCTGCCCACGATGGGAGTGCTTTCCATTATGCTGAGCATCTACTGGGCAGCTGACGTATTCAACTTGAGCGATTTGTGCTGGCAGTTGTTCCGCGAACCTTTTGTGAACATGGAGAACTTGCAACTCTCTATTTTCAAGCTTTCACTGGTCACGTGTTTGTGGTTCTTCTTCCGCTATATTGCTTCCACGGTGCTTAATTTCCTGTCGTTGCATTTCCACCATCAAGATCCTTCAACGGCAGTATCGCGTACAGTGATGAGCAAGAATGTCATTCAAGTACTTGTATGGAGCATCTGGCTCCTGCTTTCTTTGGGTATTCTCCATATCTCACTGGCTTGGCTTCTAGCTATTTCGGGAGGTCTCTCAACAGGTATCGGTTTCGCTTCGAAAAATATCATTGAGAACATTTTCTATGGTGCCACGCTGATGGCCGGCCGTCTGAAGGTGGGCGACTGGATTGAAGTGGATGGCACAATGGGTAAGGTTCAGCAGATCAGCTATACCTCAACCGTTGTGGAGGCACTCTCTGGAGAGGTAATTACCTTCCAGAACTCTCAGCTGTTCGACAAGAACTACAAGAACCTGACGAAGAATCACGGCTATGTATTGGCACCCGTCACATTTGGCGTGGCCTACGGCTCTAACCTGCGCCAGGTACAACTGGTGGTTGAAGAGGCAGTCAACAACCTGCATAACGAATGGATGGATCCTTCAAAGCAGGTGAAGTCGGTCATTGTCAATATGAACGATTCGAGTGTAGACCTGAAACTCTTCGTGTGGGCCGATGCTGTAAAGAAGTCGTATGTGGTGAGCGATGTGCTTCGCTGTATCTACGAGACACTGGGTGAGAACGGCATTGAGATTCCGTTCCCCCAGCGCGACATACATATCATTCAAGGTTGAAAAATAATGGTGGAACTTCTCGACAAAGACAATCTTTCAATTAAAACAACAAAGTAAAAACAAAATAGAAAGAACAATGGGAAAAGTAATTTTGACGGGCGACCGTCCTACAGGCAAACTTCATCTGGGGCACTATGTGGGTTCTTTGCGCCGTCGTGTGGAACTGCAGAATGCCGGCGACTACGACCGCATGTTTGTATTTATGGCCGATGTGCAGGCCCTCACCGACAATGCTGACAATCCTGAGAAAATTCGTCAGAACATCATTAATGTGGCTCTCGACTACCTCGCTGCTGGCCTTGATCCTGCGAAGTGCGTACTGTTCATTCAAAGTCAGATTCCTGAGTTGGCTGAACTGACCACCTATCTGATGAACCTCATCAGTGTGAGCCGTGTACAGCGTAATCCTACGGTGAAGACGGAAATCAAGATGCGTGGCTTTGAGGGTGAGAGCATCCCATTGGGATTCTTCTGCTATCCTGTCAGTCAGGCGGCTGATATCACACTATTCAAGGCAACAACAGTTCCTGCAGGTGAAGACCAAGAACCCATGATTGAGGTGACGCGCGAATTAGTGAACCGCTTCAACAATATCTATGCGCCGGTGCTTGTCGAGCCCTATATCATGTTGCCTGAGAATCAGACGGCTCGTCGTCTGCCTGGCACTGATGGCAAGGAGAAAATGTCGAAGTCACTGGGTAACTGCATCTATCTTTCCGATTCAGCCGACGAGGTATGGCAGAAGGTGCGCTCCATGTACACCGACCCTGAACATCTCAATGTAAGCGATCCTGGTCATGTGGAGGGCAATGCTGTCTTCACTTATCTTGACGCTTTCTCTTGCGATGCTGATTTTGCCAACTTCCTGCCAGATTATCAGAACTTGGAAGAAATGAAGGAGCACTATCGTCGTGGTGGCTTAGGCGACATGAAGTGCAAGAAGTTCCTCAATCAGGTGATCAACCAGTTCCTGGAGCCCATGCGCCAACGTCGCCATGAGTTCGAACAGGACATTCCTGAAATCTACAATATTCTGAAGAAAGGTACGGAACAGGCACGCGAAGTAGCCGCTCAAACAATGGACGAGGTGCGTCGTGCCATGCGAATCGACTATTTCAATGATGCTGAGCTGATTCGTCAGCAGTCAGAAATGTTCAGAGCGAAATAGAATGAAACAAAAGACTTTGAACTTACGACAAGCGTTGGTTCAAAGTCTCTTTAAGAATTCAATAAACTGGGGCCAAGCTTCGCTGAAATCCGTCATACGGGAGAAAAGAAGGTTGGCTCCTTCTTTTTGTAAAGCCTCGTCGGGTAGGGGACCTGTGTTCACGGCAACAGTGAATATCTGTGCTGCAACACCAGCACGCACACCCAACGGAGCGTTTTCTACAACGATGCCTTCCCAAGGCATGAGATTCCCCATTTTTTTCAATCCCTGTAGATAAGGATCGGGCGCAGGCTTTCCGCGCTTCACGTCGTAGGCAGTGGTAATATGTTCTTCTGCCAGAAAGTCGGTGAAGTCGGTCAGCAGTCGTTGTATTAGTGGGCGTTGTCCGCTGCCTGTCACCACGCCAATCCCTATTCCGCAAGCTTTGATTTGCTGCATCAGCTCTCTAACACCCGGCATCACGGGAGCCTCTGCCATTGCGTGGAAGCAGCGTGTCTTCTCATCGTACATGGCTTGCGCCTCCTGTTCGCTAATGTCGCGTTGCTGTTGCTGCTTCACCATCATGCGAATGGTGTCTATTCCGCGTGCACCCTCTGTGGCATAGGCATCGTGGGCTGTCATCCGGATGCCGAATTTCGCCATTGATTGCTGCCAGGCCACAGCATGATTGGACATTGAGTCGTAAAGCACACCGTCCATGTCGAAAAGCACGGCTTTGGGGCGCAGTGCCTCAAAGCCGTGCTTTTCTAAGTATGACTTGATTGCTTGATTCATTTTCTGGGCATTCTAGTCTTTCTGGCTTTCTAGATATTCTAGTCTCTCTAGTCTTTCTGGATATTCTAGTTTTTCTAGATTCTATGCTTCTTTTGCCAGACGTTCCTTGATAGCTTTCGAGTCTGCCTCGTAGCCGGGCTTGTCGAGCAGGGCAAACATGTTCTTCTTGTAAGCTTCTACACCAGGCTGGTTGAAGGGGTTCACGCCCAGCACGTTGCCGCTGATGCCGCAACCAATCTCGAAAAAGTAGATGAGCTGGCCAATGTAGAACTCGTTCAGTTTGGGCACTGAGATGCGAATGTTGGGCACACCGCCGTCTACGTGAGCCAAACGAGTGCCGAGCTCAGCCATCTTGTTCACCTCGTCGACGCGCTTGCCAGCCAGGAAGTTCAGACCGTCCA
>ERZ842401.7928-NODE-7928-length-10664-cov-3.758130_pt1 | contig 10664 bp, 9 predicted proteins | sample MGYA00521270_ERZ842401 | MGnify/ENA primary metagenome ERZ842401 (study PRJEB31892, sample SAMEA3878208) | bioreactor metagenome | biome: Moose rumen | place: Sweden | collected 2011-10 | study: EMG produced TPA metagenomics assembly of the PRJEB12797 data set... | reverse complement strand
CTATTATCCACAGGTGCGCGAACATTTTAAAACCGATCGCTTGCTGCCTATCTATTTCATTTTTGCCTTGATAGGGATTTGCCTGGACAATATATTTATGAACACAAGCCATTATATCCTGCGGCCGATAGAATACCTGACGATATTTGTGATGATATGCAATTGCTATACATTGGTATACTTGTGTCGAACCGAAAAACTAATAGTGGCTGTAGTGATGGGTTTGCTGATTTTCAGTTATATATTTTGGGCGGTATATAAAGCGGCATATATGCCTACTGAGGTAAACACTCCATTTTTGTATGATTTGTTTTTTTTGCATTAACATAATTAAGATTAGCTATTGTTTAAAATTAAGATGCTTGTATCTATAGTAATTCCTATATTTCAATCAGAAAAGTACATTGAAAAATGTGCTCGTTCGCTCTTTGAACAGACATTCAAAGATATTGAGTATATTTTTGTGGACGACGCAAGTCAAGATAAAAGCGTTGAAGTCTTGCAAAGAGTGATTGAAGATTATCCTGAGCGCAAACCCATGGTTAAAGTGATTAGACACACAGAAAATAAGGGGAGCGCCATGGCGCGAAGCGCCGGATTACATAAAGCGACCGGGGATTATGTTATACAAGTTGATAGCGATGACTATACGAGCAAAGATTATATCTCATGCCTCGCATTGAAGGCTGAAGAGAGTAAAGCCGATATAGTGATTTGTGACTTTTATTATGTGTATGCTAACGGTAAGACTAAGAAATTTGTATTTACCGAATTATGTGAAGATGTAGATGCGAGTATGGCTAATGTGTTGTCGGGTAAGATGCACAATAGCTTGTGTAACAAGCTCATAAGATTGTCGATGTTCGCTAAGCACGATATTGACTTTATCGAAGGCGTAAATATGTTTGATGATAAGTCGGTAGTTTTTAAGGCTTTATATTACAGCAAGAAAGTAGTCGCGGTGAATAAGCCGTTATACTATTACAATAAGAATAATCCTAACTCGATAACATCACAATCTAAGGTTAAAGCTATACCATCGGCATTGCAAGTGGTGGAAGAAATAGATGATTTCTTTAAGGGTAAGGAAATGAGTTCACGTGTGCATTTGGCTATAGATCATTTCAAGATTGGAATTAAAGGCCTCATACTTTTTTACTCAATGAAAGAAGAAGACTATGATAACGAATTGATGAAGACTGATTTCAAAACAGCCTCAATTATATCTCACCCCACGATACCTATTTATTATAAGTTTATAATAATTGCCCACCAGTGGAAACTAAGGTCAATTGAAAACCTCATTCGACGTCTTTTGTTTTTTTTTAAAAATAAATTATAAAAATAAAATTGACGAATGAATTGTAAAAGATTTGCTGTTTTAATTACTGTAAGTTTCATTTAAAAGGATAATTATGATTCCAAAGGTAATACATTATTGTTGGTTTGGTCGCGGCAAAATGCCTGACTTGGCTATAAAATGCGTTGAGTCGTGGAAGAAATTTTTTCCTGACTATGAGCTGAAGTTATGGAATGAAGATAATTTCAATATTGATATATCGCCATTTGTTCGTCAAGCTTATGATGCGCGCAAGTATGCCTTTGTTAGCGATTATGCCCGTTTATGGATTATATATAACTATGGAGGCTTGTACTTTGATACCGATGTTGAGGTGGTAGCATCAATGGAGAATATACTTGCCACTCCTTTTATGGGAGTTGAAACAAGTGCTTCTGATGCCCGTGGTGTTTGTGTTAACCCAGGATTGGGTATAGCTGCTGAAAAAGGGAATATCGTTTATTCTGATTTGCTTGAGATATATGATAACCTGAATTTTAATAAATATATTGATAACTTGAACAAAATCTCGGTTGTCGCTATAACGACAGAGTATTTTAATAGACATGGGCTTCAACAAGTGGATGAGATACAGCAAGTGCGTGGCATAACAATATACCCTAAATCTTATTTGTGTCCGATTGATCAAAATGGACACGTTCTGAACTTGCGGCCTGAGACGGTGAGCATTCATCATTATGCAGCATCGTGGATAGATGGAACCGGTAAATTAAAGAAATTGCTACGTAGTGTACTTGGCGCATCGTTGACCTTATGGCTGATACGTCTCAAACGTGCAATTATGGGAGTAAAAGGCAATAATTAATAATCGTCGGGTTTATTGTGAAAGCATTTATTACATCAACTGGATTGAAAGAATGTCATGCGAATAATCGATTTATTCGTCACTTTTTTTTAGGCCTTACAATCTTGTATGCTGTGATGTCGCTTATATATTACCTTATTGGTTATAAGGTTGAGGTGCCTGAATATATGGAGCAATCTCGCGTCATGCTTACCATATATTATGTGATAATGCTATCCTCAAGTTTTATGCAGGTGAAAATGAGGCAATTGTTTGTGACTAATGCCATCATTTTCTTGGTGATGACCTTGATGGTGAAATTTTCATATTATGCGGCAGATATGCCCGAATTCGGGCATTTAGCCGGTTCGGATGCATACTTTTATTTCAATACCGGAACGACGAATTATGAATTGTCAATAGGGGAATATATCAGCTATTTATTGTCGAATGGAATGAAGGTGGACGATTTAGGCTATTTAACGATAGTATATTTGGTTCACAATATATTACCTTACGACTATTTTACAATTTATTTTATTATATTAATAAACACGATACTGATATATTATTCGACGGTGGCGTTGTACAAATTACAGTATTTATTTACAAAAAATGATCAATTATCGAAGTTTACCGCATTGCTTTATGGCGCGAGCCCATTCATGGTAACTATATCAAGTAATGGGTTAAAGGAGATATTCTTTGTATTTTTTGTGATTCACTTTTTCTATCATATGTATATGTATAAGCAAGATAACTCGCTTTATCATTTAGCATTTATGATAGTATTTGGTCTAATGAGTTTGTTTTTCCGAACAGCGGTATTCTATATGCAGGTGTTGAGTCTCATCGTGTGCATGACAGCCAACAATTCTAATAAGCGTCTGTATATGTTGTTCTTTTTTGTCGTTTTATTCTTTGTGACTGTTGTGGCCAACTATTTGATGCAGCGATTTATGGGATTCACAATGGAGCAAATGGCTGAAATTGTTGAGTATCGTGCTCGAGAGCAATCCGACACCGGGCTTGTGTCGATAATTAACTGGATTGCTGGTATCATTGGCCCACTCCCTAATTTTGATCGCCCTGCTGCTCATGCCTTTACACATAATTACTTCTCATTTATAAAGAGTTGCTTTTCTCTGTTTTTTATATTAAGTGTTGTTGAAGTTATAAGAAAATTTGTATATCAATATTATCCAATAGTGGTTTTTATAACTATTTCGATATACATGACAGTAGTAGCCGGCGTAGCGCTTGACGTACGTTTCCATATAACATATCTTCCTTTATTCTTCATTTTGGCTACGCAGCAGTTACGTCGTATCAATCCCTTTGTGTTTTATGGTTATATGGCACTAGTGGTTGGTTTCTTTATTATGTATAGTACTCGTGCTGTAACTTATTAATATCAATGAATAAGATTAAGCCAAAAATATTGGTTGTGGTTCCATCGTTCAAGATATTGGGCGGGGTGGCAAGTCATTATATGGGCTTGAAACCATATTGGCAATGTTCACGTGTGAGATATGTTATTTATGGTAAACGCCGTTATATTCCGGCAATGATTACGTTATTGCCAGATTATTTATGGTTCTTGTTTCAATTATTATTCACTGGTTGTGATATAGTTGTTGTCAATCCTTCGTTACGCCCTTATCAATTGCGTCGCGACTCGTTATATGTTAAGGCTGCCAAGTTATTTGGGAAAAGAGTAGTAACATTTATCCATGGCTGGGACGATAACTATATGGAGGCGATTGTCAATAGTCCTACTTGGTTTTTGTCGCGATACTCTTGTAGTGATCGCTTCATTGTGCTCTACTCAGGCTTTAAGCGGCAATTGGTAAAGGCTGGCATTGAAGAGTCGAAAATATGCTTGTCTACAACTAAGGTTGACGATTCATTGCTTGAAGGATTTGATATTTCTGAGCGCAACGGCCATGTGCAAGGTATCTTATATTTGGCTCGAGCTGATAGAGCTAAGCGCCTTGATATTGTGATAAAAGCTTTCGAAATTCTTAAAGCGAAGCATAGCGAATTACGTTTGGATGTGTGTGGCATTGGCGACTCGCTCGCTGAAGCTCGTGATTATGTAGAGTCTCATTGTATTAAAGATGTTAATTTTGCGGGCTTTGTTAAGGGCGATTCTCGCATTCGCTACTTTAAGCGCAATCAAATTTATATTCTCCCCACTACTCATGGTGAAGGAATGGCTACAAGTGTTCTTGAAGCTATGGCGATGGGGATGGTGGTTATAAGTCGCCCGCTTGGAGGCGTGAATGACTTTTTTGTCAATGGAGAGCATGGTTTCCTGACTAAAAGTCTTGATGCCGTCGACTATGCAGCCATTATCGACGAAATGATAGATAATCCTAAAAGTGTGGCAAGTATAGCTGCCAATAATCATCGTTTCGCGAGAGAGCATTTTTTAGCCTCGCGCGTTGCTAAGTCACTTGAGGATGAGTTTAATCAGATGATAAATGAGAATAATTCAACGAAGAGATGATACAGTCGAAAGCTGATTTCAGGTTCTATTTGTGTGAAGATCGAAAATCTAATCTTGGAGTTTCGAAGATTAATATATTGAAGTATATCGCAATGTGTGTATATTCAACCGACCATGTGATGGCATATCGCCTTATAAAGTCATTGCGTCGATATGAATATGCTCTGAATTGCCTTCGAAATCATGGTCTAATAGGACGTGTTCAGTATCTCTATTGGAAATGGTGGCATAGGCGTATGACAGTAAAATATAATATTCGCCTGCGGGTTAATTCAATAGGCTATGGACTGCGTATTCCCCATATGGTTGGCGGTGGCATTATCTTGGGACCGGCGAAAATGGGAAATTATTGTACGGCTAACTCTGGTGTGGTGGTAGGGCTTAATCGAAATGAAGAAAATCGTCCTGTAATAGGCGATCACGTTGAACTCAATGTCGGTTGCAAAGTGATTGGAAAAATTAAGATAGGCTCGAATGTTGTTGTTGCCGCCAATAGCCTTGTATATAAAGATGTCCCTTCAAATTGTGTTATGCTTGGCGTTCCGGCAACTGTCAAGAGAGAACTGCCTGCTCGCAGTGAGGGGCAATTGCCTCATAAATGGTAAATGTTATTGGTATCAAGTGGCTATGGATGAGCAAAATATAGATGGCAAAACCAATTCACGCTTGGCTCGAAACACTGTGATGATGTACATCAGAATGGTGGTTTCGATTCTTGTCAACCTGTTTTCTACTCGCATTGTATTGCAGGCGCTTGGAGTTGACGATTATGGAGTATATGGCATAGTTGCGGGCTTTGTGGTGATGCTTGAGTTCTTGAATCGCTCTATGAGTGGAGCCACCAGTCGTTTTCTTACTTTCGAATTAGGTAGGCGTGACTATGTGAAGCTGTGTGATACTTTCAACGCGGCGATGTTGCTTCACTTTGTAATAGCCTTGATTGTATTGCTTGTTGCCGAAACAATAGGCCTTTGGTTCGTGTTTAATCAATTGGATATACCGCAGGAGAGCCGATATGCGACACAATGGGTTTTCCAGATGAGTATAATTTCATCGATGGCAATGATAATACAAACGCCGTTTACAGCTACTTTATTCGCTCGCGAGAGCATGCATGTATATGCTTTTATTGAGATTGGCAAAAGTTTGCTACTTCTTTTAACGGCTTGGTTGCTATTGAACATTGACTATGGCGTGTCAAAATTGATTATATATGCCGCGTTCCACTGTTTGGTTTATCTTGTAACCATGATAGCGTATATCTTAAGTTGTAGGCGCAAATATCCTGAAACCAATTTTAAGTGGAGGTTCTCCACAAGCACGATTCGGCCAATGGTTTCATTTTGTCTGTTTGATTTGTTTGGCAATTTTTGTGTGGCATTCCGTCAATATGGTATTAATTCGTTGATTAATATTTTCTTTGGTGTGATATATAATACCACATCGACTATAGCTACGATGGTTAATGGTGCTTTGCAAGGCCTTACATATTCGGTGGTACAAGCCTTTCGCCCTCAGATTATCAAGCAGTATGCGGCGAGCAAGTACGACATGATGATGCGCATCATGAGTAATGCGAGTCAATACTCAGTGTTACTGATGGCGTGTATGACAACGCCTCTTATTATCGACATGGATACTGTTCTTCACTTTTGGCTTGGAGATACAGTTCCGCCGGCAGCAACGATTTTCTGTCGGTTGCTTGTTTTGTCTACATTGTGGGCTATTATCAACAATTCAATTACTGCTGCGATTCATGCAACAGGAAAGATTGTGGCATTGAGCCTTATAGGCGGCTCTATTTTTATGATAAGTGTGCCGATTGTATGGTTGCTTTACAAACTTGGGATGGCGGCTTATTATGCCTATATTGTACTTATCGCAATTAATATATTGATATTGATTTGTGATATAATAATATTAAAGAAGCAATTGCCGCAGTTTAGATATGGTTATTTCTCATTGATGATAATAAGAACATTGTTGGCTGTAACCATTGCCGGGATACTGTCAGCCCTTTTGTCGAAGTTTATGTCTCCGTCGTTGTTGCGAGTGGTATGTATAGCATTGGCTAATTTTGTGATGCTGTTGGTGTATACATTGACTCTTGTGGCCGATAAGGAAACAGTTGTGAAAGTAAAAAATAAATTATGGTATCGCCAACATTCTCGATAATAGTACCGGTATATAATGCTGAAAACTCTCTGCACCGGTGTGTTGATTCGATTTTGAATCAAACGTTTACAGATTTTGAGTTGATTTTGGTCGATGATGGCAGTCCTGACAATTCGGGTAAAATTTGTGATGAATACTCAAATACAGACTCTCGAATATATGTGTGCCATAAACCTAATGGAGGTGTGGGTAGTGCTCGGCAGGCAGGGCATGATAGGGCTCGTGGAGAATTTGTGATTCATGTCGACCCTGATGATTGGGTGGAATCACAGATGCTTGAGGAGATGCTTGCGGCTGCACGCAAAGCTGAAGCTGATGTGCTTATAGCTGATTTTTACGCCCATTATAACCCAAATCATACAATAATTCATAAAGAAGTGTTGCATGATTTTCGACCGAGCGATGTGTTGGCGGGGCTTTTAATGGGCGATGTGCACGGCTCGTTATGTAATAAGATGATAAGACGTAGTGCTATACAAAATAATAATATTAGATTTCTTGATGGCGTTAATTTTTGTGAGGATTTATATATTTGCATTGAGCTGATGAAAGATAATTCTCTTAAAGTGGCTCATATAAATAAAGCGTATTATCATTATGATATGTTTTGTAACCAGTCGAGTATTACAAAGTCTTATACTCAGTCGATGGTTAATAATTTCGAGGCCGTAATTGACGCCGCTTTTGTTAATCTTGACAGATATGGCGATTATCAATCTCACTATGGTTCGATGGTAGTTCGTTTGCAGCATTATGCGTTTCTGAGCAATTGTAAAAAGGCTCGTTATTATGAGTGCGTTGATAGATTGCCGCGTCGGTTTATTTTACAAAGTTTAAAAACAGCGAGATTGAGCAAAGAAATGCGTTATGTTGAACAAATAGCTGTAAAAGGGTACTTTCGTTTAGGACTTTTAATTCATATTCTTTATACAGCTGCCATGAAATTATTTCACCAAGTATGATATTAGAAAAGTCTCTATTGTAGACACGTGTTTTCAATTGTATTGTTGGCGTTCGTTTCTAATATGTAGTATATGTTGATTTTGGGATTGTAGTACTTTTTTTATTTTTGTCGATATAATTATGATACTTTTAAAGTTAAGAGAGAAGTTGCGACTTCTATTGATAACAATGAGATACTTCGTATTGAAGCACATATTCAAAATGGATATTGCTAAGACGGCAAGAATCTCGTTTGGCGCCAAATTGGATAGAACGAATCCTACTGGCGTACATATAGGAGAAGAGTCGTATGTGGCATCAGGAGCTTACGTCCTTTCTCATGATTTTTGTAGAGCTATTCGAACTGATACCTATATAGGTAAACGCGTATTTATTGGTATGAACTCAATCGTTATGCCTGGAGTGACAATAGGCGATGAGGTGGTTGTCGGAGCCGGGAGCATTGTCACTAAGTCGGTGCCTTCCAATTGCATTGTTGCTGGCAATCCAGCTAAAATTATAAAGGAGGGGATTCACACAGTCAGATATGGTCAATTACATCCGGATAGCAAATAATTAGCGCTTAACAGCTACGGACTTTTTTGTGAGTGTCCCCTTATGCGACAGGAGCAGGCTGTGATATGAACCTACTCCTGTCGCTTAATTGCTTTAGAAATGCCAGTCTTCCGGCACAAGGCGTCGCCTTGTGGTGTTATTTGTGTTATTGTTGTTGACATCCACTTTGTTGTTGTCGCCTGTGCCCGGGGCGAGGGTGGGGGAGGTGTATGCCTTGTTGTTGAACGGTTGGCGGGCGACGATATGGCCGGCAAGTCGGTCGATAAGACGGTGAGCGGCGGCGCTCTTGGAGTGGTTGAATTCAATAAGGACTTTATGTCCTAAGAAATAGGTCATTGCACAATTCTCAAATAGCCCGTTCTTTTCATAGTAGTCGATGAGATATTCCAGCCTTTGAGCGAATGGGTCAGGTTTTTGAAAGTATTTCTCCGAGAATTCCAGTTCCATTCCCATCGAAGCTTTTTTGCCTTTTGTCACTCGGTCGATAAATTGTTGCTCGGTGGTGTTGGCATTCAAGCAGTAACCGGTTTGGAAATAGGCATAATCGAAACCATATTTCGCCCATGCTGTAGCTTTCATAGCACCATAATAAGGAATCCAATAGAATTTGTACCCCAAGCTATGCAAGTAGTCTGACACCTGTGGAATGATGGTCATATCGTCGTCATATCTTATCGCTTCTGGCAGCCAATAGAAACCTTCCAATTCTATGTTGTTAAGGCCTGCTTTATTAAAACGGTCGATAAACGACTGTACAAACCATCTGATGGCTTTCATGCGGCTGTCGTTGTTCTTCAGGTTCAACTTGCGATTGTTGATTTTTCCCCAATCATTTTGTCCGATTATTGGGTATGGAATTGTAATAATTATTTTGTGACGGAACTTTGGCGTGCCGAGCAGTCGCTTGTTCTGCTCAATGCAGTTGTTGAGTGAGTATAGCCCGCTATTGGTTTCAAATAGTCGGTTTAAATACCATTGCCATTCGGCTTGACGTGCATATTTGACATCATTCTTGTGCGGATTGTAAGTGAATAGTGCATTATTGTTATCGACTAAGTTGATATATAGGAATGCCGGGAAAAGCCAATCGGTGTGTCCGTCGACAAACTTGTGTGTAACATAAGGTGTCAGTTCCTGTTCGTTCCAACTTAGGTATTTCTTTTGCCCATAGTAAATGAGGGCAATATCCATATATTCGTTACGCATAAAATCGCGCCCGCCACCCGTTTGAGCTATTGACGGCAAGACCACTCCAAGAATCATTACGCCTGAGAGGATTATGTTTACAAGTTGATGTTTCATATAAATCTATATCTGTGAGGCCATTTTAGCCGTTTTTGAGTTAATAAACTTTGTTGTTGGTGCCGGGTGGCTCGTTGATGGGGCGGGGCGATGGTTACGAGAGGTGGAGGTTGTGACCCATGCGGGTCTTCTTGGTGTGCATATAGAAGCTGTTGTACTCGTTGGGTTGCACCTCCAGCGGGACGTTCTCGATTATCTCCAGGCCGTAGCCGTCGAGGCCGGCGCGCTTTACGGGGTTGTTGGTCATCAGTCGCATTTTCTTTACTCCGATAATTCGCAGAATGTTGGCTCCCACGCCGTAGTTGCGTTCGTCGGGCTTGAAGCCGAGATGTACGTTGGCGTCGACTGTGTCGTAGCCGTTTTCTTGCAGCTTGTAGGCTCTGATTTTGTTCATCAGGCCAATGCCGCGACCTTCTTGATTCATGTACACGAGCACGCCTTTCCCTTCTTTCTCAATCATTTGCATGGCGAGGTGGAGTTGCTCGCCACATTCGCATCGTTTCGAGCCGAAGATGTCGCCGGTGGCGCATGAGGAGTGGACGCGCACCAGTATCGGTTCGTCCTCGCTCCATGAGCCTTTGATGAGGGCGATGTGCTCGAGGCCGTTGTCGAGCTGGCGGAATGGTATGAGTCGGAAGTGTCCGTACTGTGTGGGCATATCCACCTCGTCGCCCACTTCCACCACCTTCTCGGTCAACAGTCGATATTTGATAAGGTCGGCAATCGAGATGATGGGGATATTGTATTTGTCGGCCACCTTTTTGAGCTGTGGCAGGCGGGCCATGGTGCCGTCGGGGTTGATAATCTCGATGAGTGCCGCGGCGGGGTAGAGTCCGGCGAGCCGCATGAGGTCGACCGCGGCTTCGGTATGTCCGCTGCGTTTGAGTACTCCGTTGTCCTGTGCGCGCAGGGGGTTGATGTGTCCCGGGCGTCCGAGGTCGGAGGGCTTGAGGTCGGGGTTGGCGAGGGCGCGGATGGAGATCGGAAGAGCGTCGTGTAGGGAAAGAGTGTAG
>ERZ842401.7927-NODE-7927-length-10664-cov-6.199076_pt1 | contig 10664 bp, 10 predicted proteins | sample MGYA00521270_ERZ842401 | MGnify/ENA primary metagenome ERZ842401 (study PRJEB31892, sample SAMEA3878208) | bioreactor metagenome | biome: Moose rumen | place: Sweden | collected 2011-10 | study: EMG produced TPA metagenomics assembly of the PRJEB12797 data set... | reverse complement strand
AACAATTATAATTGTTAGTTATTGAATTGTCAATCTTTTCTTATATATGTATACATTTCATCATAAAAATAATTGTATAAAAGTCCCCGTCTCCAGCTATTTAGAATTTATAGGTATAGTTCAGCATATAGCTTGCCGGTGCACCATAATAAGTGGAGGAGGAATGCGAAATTACATCATGACGGTCTAGCACATTGTTTATGGTCAGCGTGATTTCCTGAGCGGCATCCGGCTGGTAGCTGGTATGCCAGCTGGTAAGGAAATACGGTTTGGCACTGAAGGAATGCTCCGCCGACGGCGTTTGCACCCGATTGCACAGGTAGGAACCGCTGAGGTTTGATTTTAGCTTGCCCACTTTGCAGGTGACCCCGCCGGTCAATTGCAGCTTACCAAACTTTCTGTCCCAATACCCCTTTTTCTCACTCTTGGACACCGGGTTTTGCCAGGTTATGCCCCAATGAAAGGATAACGGCTTCCGGCTTTTGATATTGCAGGACAGTTCTACGCCGGTGTTGCGGAAATCTTCATTGTTATAGGTATACTGACTGCGAGCAGCATTCCAGGTGGCGCTGATATTATCCCTGATATCTATGTGGAAAATTGCAGCTTTCCATTGATGATTATGATGGTTCTGCTTCCAGCCTGTTTCATAGTTAATGCCCTTCTGCGGTTTCAGGGACGGATTGGGGACACCCGCATCACTGGCACCATACATCTGTGAGAAGGTGGGCATGATAAAGGACTGCGCCACACTTACGTAGAGATTGTTGGCCTGATCCATTTTGTGCAGCCACTGACCTGATACGCTGAAATTATGATAGTTCTGGTCACGCCATGCCCCCGTTGTCCAGGTCTGACGCGCACCAAAAATCCCGGTGTTTTTAGCATCAAATTTCTGCTCCAGCTGCATAAAGGCAGCCCAATTGTTACGACTGTAATCTTCTGCCTTATTCGTTGAATGCGCATACAGCTTCTGATAATTTTCCCGTTGCAGGCTCAGACCACTGATTAAGTTCCGGCGCGGCGATAATTTCCAGCGGCGCTGCACATCCAGGCCGTAGGTAATATTCTTTTCCCTGGTACCATAGGAGGTTCCCGTTCCGGTGGTAGTCCTGCCAGCAGAGCTGAAATTCGTGGGTCCATTTGAAGACACCGTACCATTATTAAAGTATAATCCTGCTTTCCAGTTTTTATCATGATAATTCATCTGGGTAAGGTGACGCTTGGTTTCGTATTTGCGGCTGTTGAACAAATCCCCCACCTGCGCTGCCGCAGCAGCACTGGTTACCTCCGTCACGTAACGGTCATACCGCGCTTCTGTCTCATGATAGCCATAGAAAAAATCAAGATTTTTGGTCAGGCTGTATCCTACATTGATGGCTTGCTTTTTTACATGATTGAGATTGGTACGTGTCTGGCCAAAATTTGTTGCCGATTGACTGACATCAACACCATGCTTCCATTCATTAAAGTCATAATTGATAACCAGTCCTTCACCACCTGCATTAAAAGCGTAATGATGCTGGCCAGAGTTGCCAATCCCTGCGGTTACGGTATTGGCCGCTTTCTTGCGGGTGATGATGTTAATGACACCGGCCATGGCTTCACTGCCATAAAGCACGGAGCCTGTGCCCTTTACCACTTCAATCCGCTCAATAGTATCTGCCGGAATGGCAGACAGGTCATACTTTCCCCGCCAGGAAATGGGATTGCCGTTTACCAGTAGCAGCGTACCATTGTCAACGCCACGAATATTTATCTCGTTTGACATTGTCCCCATAGCCGCCCCATTATGCCCGAAGGCTCCATAAGCCAGACCATCCAGCATGGACAGCGCTTCGCTGGCATTTTTCGCACCGGTTTCCTTGATTTCCTGAGCCGTAATTACTTCCGTAGCCGCCGGCGTTTCCACCTCACGTTTATGGCTGCGGGTGGCGGTTACAACCACGTCTCCCAGATTCTGCTCTACAGTCCGGCTATCAGCGGCTTCTGTCAGTGAAAAACTGCCAGCCACCAGCATCGCCGTAAGCCCCAGGGTCACCTGTTTTGTCAAAGTTTTTGTGTCTTTTCTCAAAAAAATAACATCCTTTCTCCTAAAAAGCAAAAATCCATTTATTACCAGTCATCACCATCGGTGAGCTGAAAACTATAGGTTGTTGTGTAGCGTCCGCGGCGGCCATTCATTTGAAAACGACAGCCACCGGCTGCCTGTACTGCCGCCGCATCCATTGCCGGATAGCCTGAGGAGTTTACCACCGTCACCGACTCTATGGTATCGTCCTCCCCCACCAGGATAAGGACTCGTACCGAGCCTTCCACGCCCTGCTGGCGCAGGCTTTCCGGGTAGAGGGGCGCAGGTCTGTAGGTACAATGGGCCGCGACCCGTTCAGTCTGCGCCTGACCGGCGGCAGCGCTGCCATTTCCCTGCTCTGCGCTGCTGCCGGTTCCTGCACTGCTGCCACCGCTGCCCTGCGCAGCCGTACCTGTCCCCGTGGCACTGCCCTTGTCAGCAGCGCCACTAACAGCAGCTGTACCTGACGCAGCTGCCCGTTCCTGCCCGGATATTTCGGCAGCCTTATGCTGCTGACGGTATTCCTGCTGCTTTTGCGGCTCCTGGGTATAGCTTTCCTGTATGGGGGGCAGCTTCTGTGCCGACAGGGACACCTCCATAGGCGCTGCTGCGGTAGCCTCCGCTGCCGAACCGCCCGCCATACCGCCGTCCGGCGCCGGGGCTTCCGTAAGCTCCACCTCCACCGGCTCACTTTCCGGCTGCGGCTGCACCAGCATAAACAAGCCGCTCAGGGATAGTGCCACAAAGATAACGCCATGGAAAATAACCGCAGCCAGCCAGGCCTTTAACTCTGCCTTTTGCTCCAGCACCATATCACTTGCCTCCGGCACTGTCAGCAGCCAAACCTACCTTAGTTACGCCGGCACCTTTAATTTTATCCAAAAGGCCGATAACCATGCCATAATCCAGCTGCTGATCCGCCCGCACCACCACCGCAAACTGCGAATTTTTCCGCTGCTGCTCTGTCACCCGCGCCAGCAAATCACCTTCTGCAATGCTTTTATCCTCCAGCCAGAGACTGCCGTCAGCTTTCATGGTAACCACATAGGTTACCTGCAGCCTTGTTTCAGCATTAGCCGCCTGGGGCATATTTACGTCCACGGTTTTCAAATTAACCATGTACAGGGTACTAAGCATAAAGAACACCAGCAGGAAAAACATAATATCAATCATGGGAATGATGATGATTTCCGGCCTGTCCAGCTTATGTCTGTCACGCAGTCTCATGACCTGCACCTGCCTTTGCCAAATCCCCGCTTTTTTCCTCCAGCAGTGAAAAACACTGCTCCATATCCGTGACGATATTTTCCACCCACTGGGCAAAAAAAGCATGGAACGCCAGAGCCATAATCGCCACGCACAGGCCAAAAGCCGTGGCAATCAGGGCCTCCCCCACACCGCCGGTAATGGCAGATGCCTTAGCCGACTGCACATTAAAAACGCTGAAGGCAGAAATCATGCCACTGATGGTTCCCAATAGTCCCAGCAAGGGTGCCATGGTAACAATGACATTCAGGTAATAAAGCCGCCGCCGAAAACCCGAGAGCGCAATACCGGACTGAATTTCCATAAAGGAAGTTATGTCCAGCCCTCTGGTGGCGCGCCCGACAGCCTGCAACATGATTTTGGCCGTAACGCCTTTATTTTCCTGGAGTGCCGACAAAGCCCGGCTGTACTCGCCGGCCATAAGCCTTGCATAGAAATCCCGGGCAAAGGCACGTCCGGAATCCAGACGGCGAAAATACTGCCACCGCTCCAGACCAATGGCTGCGACAAACAAGGAGCACAGAAGCAGTACATACATGACCAGTCCGCCCTTGTGAAAAAGTTCCCATCCTGCGCTGATATTTTCCATTCACATCTACTCCATTCGCTGCTGCTTACGCAGCAAATACAAAAAATACGGGGTGCCAATAAAGGCGGTCATAATCCCCACCCGGATCTCAGTGCCGCTAATGAGTACCCGCCCCACAGTGTCACAAAAGAGCAAAAATACACCACCAGCCAGAATGCTGGCGGGCAGCAACCGCCGGTGATCCGGGCCGACAAGCAGGCGTAACATATGGGGAACTACCAACCCCACAAAACCGATATTACCACTGATACTGACAGCAGAAGCCGTAGCCAGGGCTGCCAGGAACAGTACTGCCAGACGAAAGCGAAGCACGGGCAGACCTACAGAGCGCGCCTCAATATCCCCCATTGACAGGATATTTAACTGGCGGGCCAGCAGACCTAGCCCCGCGACACTGCCCGCAATCGGCAAAAGCCCCAGCCATACATGCTCCCATCGGCGATAGTCAAGACCGCCGATTGTCCAGAACAGATATTCCTGTAATTTGCTCTCATTTACAGCCGTCAGCAGCAGCGCCGACACCGCCGCCAAAAACATCCCTACCACTACACCTGCCAGCAGCAGTGTCAAAACAGGAATCCGTCCCCGTCTGAAGGAAAGCGCAATGGTAAGGGCTACCGCCAGCAAAGCCCCCAGCAGTGCACATAACGGCAGTGCCCAAAGCGTGACTGCCGACATCCCGCTGGCAATGGCTACAATAGCTCCCACGGACGCACCGCTGGACACACCGATAATGGAAGGGTCTGCCAACGGATTAGCAAACAGCCCCTGCAGGGCGGCTCCGGCGGCTGCCAGTGCGGCTCCCGTAAGCAGCCCCACCAGTGTCCGGGGCAAACGGATATGCCAGATAACAGCCTCCTCATTAGGTGTCAAAGCGCTGACAGGTGCCAGCCCCAATATTTTGCGCCCTGCGTCCCATACATGGTCAAAGGGTATATCCATCTGTCCAAAGCACAGGGAAAATATAATCATGAGCAATAGCAAAAGTATTAAACCTGCCATTACCCCCATAAAATTGCCTTTCATGGCTTACCTCCCAGCAGCAAGGGCAATAACGTCTGCCTTTGTGGCGCAGCTCTGGTATAGACATCTGCATGCCCCGTCCGGGGATTAAAGTCCACATAAACGGACACACCATAAGCACGGCTTAACAACTCAGGCTGCAGCACAGCCCTTGGCTCATCATCAGCCAGCAAAGTGCCGCCGCCCAGCAACAGCAGCCGTGAACAAAACCTGGCCGCCAATGCCAGATCATGCACCACCAAAAGAATTGTTCGCCCTGCCTGACAAAGCTCCCGGCAAAAACGAAACAGTTCCTCCTGATAAAATAAATCCAGCCCGCTGGCAGGCTCGTCAAGCAGCATAAGCGGCGTCTGCTGAGCCAGCACCTTGGCCAGCAGCACCCGCTGCCGCTGCCCGCCGGACAGCTTATTAAGCGGAGCAGCCGCCAGGTCAGTTACCGCCATATATTCCATACAGGCTTTTGCTATGCGCAAATCCTGCTCTCCTTCCCGTTGCCACCAACGCAAATGGGGGGCTCTCCCCATCAGCACCACCTCCTGCACCGTAAAGGCAAAGGGAATGCGGCTGTGCTGGGGCAAATAAGCCAGCACCCTGGCTATCTCCTGCGGCGTATAAGATTTTAGTTCCCTGCCTTGAATCAGGATCTGTCCTGTAGAGGGCAGCAGCCCCCGCAAAGCCCTTAACAGAGTGCTTTTCCCGACCCCATTAGGCCCGATAAGCCCGATGAGTTCGCCTCCTCCTGCCTGAAAGGAAACCTTGCCTAAAATCCGCTGCCCATTGTAGCCGGTCTGCAGATTCTGCACTATAAGTAAATTATTAGCCATTAAAAGGTTACCTTTACGCCCAACTGGAAGGAACGTCCCTGCAGCGGATAATACCAGCCTGTATAGGCAGATTTGGGAACAAGATAGTACACCTGATTGGTCAGATTATTAGCCTTGAAGTACACATCAACATTCTTCGCGGCCTTATAGGTGGTGTTGAAATCCCAGACAGCATAGTGACGGCAGCCATAAGTGTTGTCATCCAAGCCACTGCCCATGCGTCCCAAAAGGTTAGCTGTCCAGCGGTTGCAATGATAATGCAGCCCCAAACGATAGCCATTGGGCTGATAGAACAGCACACTCACACCATCAGTCTTCGTATTGATATAAGAATAGCCAATATCATATGACCAATGTGCAGACGGCTTGCCCATAAAGGTTATTTGCAGACCATGTTTCTTCTCTCTGGAAACGTTTGTAGCATTTGTCAGGTATGTAGTTGAGTCATAAACCCATTTGATCGCATCGTGAATATCGCTCCAGAAATAGCTAAGGTCTACACTTGCCTTGGGGCTGAATACATGACTTACGCCGATGGTTTCCGCGTGGCCGGATTCCGGACGCAGATGCGGATTGCCCCGCATCCAGGCATCTGTGTAGAACATATCATCGGCTGTCGGTGCCTTAAACACCCGCCCCCAGGAGCCATAAAACTTTGTCCGCCTGTCAGCCCGGTAGTTAACTGCGGCCTTCGGCGTCCAATGAGTGCCAAAGGCATCATGATGATCCATGCGCACCCCCGGTATGAAGAACCACTTGTCCGTCAGACGCATGGTATCCTGAACAAACACCGCTTTGGTGGTAATCTTTTTATTCTCGTAACCACTCTGCCGGTTAGTGGATTTACTCTGATGCCACTCGGCTCCGGCCACCAGTTTATGGTTATTTCCCAGCTTCCAGCCATTCTGATAATCAACGCCCTGCATCCGGGTATTGTACCTGCCCTGATAGTCCGTAGACTTATAATTGCCGAAGTAACGCAAGAATCCTTTAACCGGCTGTTTTTCCTTAAAATTCCAGGTCAGAGAACCGTAATTATAGTTATGCTCCTGCTTCAGCCCGGCTGCATTGCCCAAAATCCCCATTTTTGCCAGTCTGTGATTGAAATTCAACTGCAAGGAGTCATTGGCTGACAGCTGCTTGTCCAGACGGAAGGAAAAACTATTGTTGCTGTAATCACTGTTTTCCATACGCGCAGCAGAATCATCATCGCTCTTGAATTTGAAATAGCCCCGCTTTTGCACGCCAGCCGTTACAAACCAGCTCCAGCCATCCCCGCTGCCCTCGTTGGTCAGCTCGTAATTATGCGTCCTGAAGGAACCGGTGTTAATATCCAGCGTGGTTTCGTTTTTCTTCCCCTTGCGGGTGATGATATTTATAACGCCGCCGACGGCATCACTGCCGTACAACGCCGAACCGGCCCCTTTTACTACTTCAATGCGCTCGATATTTTTTACCGAAGGCAGCATCCCCAAATTCACGCTGGCACGCGTCATAGAGCCCTGGTCATTGTTCAGCCGCTGACCGTCCAGCAGAACGACCACTCTTTGGTCACCATTTATGACAACTTCTGTATCGCCGTTGGCATTACCATTGGTCACCACTACGCCGCTGACATTGGCCAGTGCCTCGCCTGCAGTCTGGTAGTGGTTCTCCTCTATCTGCCGGGACGTAATTACCGTAACATCTGCCGGGGTATTCATGCGGGAAGAGGGCATACGTTCCGCCGTTACGACCACATCACCTAAATCTTCATTTACTGTTTCTGCCTGACAAACCGCCGTGCCAAAACCTAAAGTCCCCACAGCTAAAGCCGCCATAATCCTGCTGGTCAAATCCTGTTGCATAAAAAATATCTCCTCCTCAATTCTCTACCGCCGACAGATGCTGCTGAGCCGGCAGGGCAAATTTATCACCATAAACACGATAAGCTATCTCCTGCACGGCAAAGACAAAGTCCTGTGAACAGTTATATATATATCCCTCATCCGGTTCTTTCAGCTGCCCCTGCTGCACAGCCTTCAGCCCTTGCAGGGACGGGTCTTCCATATATTCTGCCCGGAAGCGGTTGATATCAAACTTGCCATGATTGTCATAGGTGGGCAAAAACAAAATATCAGGATTTATCTCCACCAGTTTTTCCTTGCTCATTTCTTCACCATTCTTTATGCCGGCAGCTGCCCTGCCATTAATAACGCCTGCCAGCTGGCACGCCTCATCAAAGCAGCAGCCGCTGCCACCATAGCCCTTCATCAGGGATATCAGCACCACACTGCGCCGCTCAGACGCCGGTATTTCCTGTACCTTGGCGGTAATTTCCGTTAGTTTTTCCTCCATCTTTTGCAGGAGAATTTCTCCCCGCTGCGGCTCACCGGCGGCCTGGGCCAGGAGCGTAATCGTATCCTTTACCTCCTGCAGGCTGCGTGCCCCCTTGCATACCACCACCGGAATACCCAGATCCCGCAACGCCGCCACCCGCGACAAATCTCCCCAATCGGGAATAATCACCAAATCCGGCTGCAGACTGGCAATTTCTTCCACCGAAGGATAACGGATTTTAGTGGCTACCTTCCTGCCCAGCTCCACCACGTTGGAACTATGAGGGTCATCCAGCATAGCATTAACGGCAGCCATGCGTTCTGTTTCCACCAGCCCCAGCATTACCTCATCAGTGCTCATGGACATAGTGAGAATTCTTTGCGGCTTTGCCGGCATATTGACCTGCGTCCCCTGCGCATCAATCACGGTATAGGCGCACTTTTCTTCCCTGCCAGCGCTGTCAGGCTGACAGCCCGCCAGTGAAATAACCAGCAGCACCATGAACAGCAATGCCCCGCCATGCCTTAATTTTGCCAATATAAATCCCTCCATCAAAAAAGCTGTCCTCAAATAATGAGGACAGCTGAAAAACTGCACAATAAAAAATTCCCAAACAGCACAGAAAAGACGGCTAATCCCCTCCCCATCCCTCGCAGGTAACAGGACATGCACGCAACACGTCCTAACGGTGATTGTCAATCGGGCAGTTCTCCTGGCTCCGGCTCATTGCTCCTCTGCGCCTTCCCAGATTTTTTCCAGTGACTTACCTTTTGCAGATTCGCTCCCCGCTACAGTGGCGTGACCGCGTCGGCCTTAAACCGACTTTTCTATTGAGTCTTGCGACACCCAATCCAATTTAATTAAATTTTCATAGCACGTTACTCATAATAGCATTAACCTGATTTATTGTCAACGCCGGACATGCTATGTTTTCTATTCTTACAGCACCTTGGAAAGGAAACTTTGGGTGCGCTCCTGCTGCGGATGTTCAAAGAGTTCTGCCGGTGTTCCCTGCTCCAAAATACCGCCGCCATCAATAAAGAGCACGCGGTCGGCGACCTCGCGGGCAAAGCCCATTTCATGGGTAACGATAGCCATGGTCATGCCGTCTTTAGCCAGCGAACGCATAACGTCCAAAACCTCGCCGACCATTTCCGGGTCCAGGGCTGAAGTCGGCTCGTCAAAAAGCATGACTTTAGGTTCCATCGCCAGTGCCCGGGCAATGGCCACACGCTGCTGCTGTCCGCCGGAAAGCTGGCTGGGGTAGTTATCCGCCTTATCCGCCAGACCAACCCGCTCCAAAAGTTCACGGGCTTTTTTCTCGGCCTCTGCCTTGCTGATTTTCTTGACTTTCAGCGGTGCCAGCATGATGTTTTCGAGTGCCGTCATATGCGGGAACAGATTGAAGCGCTGGAACACCATGCCCACTTCCTCGCGTACCTTGTTGATATTGGCTTCACCATCAAGGGGTGTGCCTGCAACCGTAACCTTGCCGCTGGTGGGTTCCTCCAGATAATTCATGCAGCGCAACAGCGTGCTCTTGCCGGAGCCGGAGGGGCCGATGAGGGCGACCACTTCCTGCGGTTTGATATGGAGATTGACACCTTTGAGCACCTCAACCTCGCCAAAGGCCTTATGTAAATTTTCAATGACGATCATCTTTTGCAAACCTCCACTCCAAGAATGCCACAAAGCGGGAAATGGTCAGCGTCATAATCAAATAGATTATCGCAACACAAGTCCAGATTTCCACAGAAGCATACGTTTTCGCGATAATAAGCTGCCCCCGGCGGGTAAGTTCTTCAAAGCCGATAACCGACACCAGCGAAGAATCCTTGAGGAGGGCGATAAATTCGTTGCCCAGTTGGGGAATAACCCGCTTAAACGCCTGCGGAACAACGATATAACGCATAGTCTGTACCCAGGTCATGCCCAGAGAACGTCCCGCTTCCATCTGCCCTTTATCGATGGACTGAATACCCGAACGGAAAATCTCTGCCACATAAGCACCGGAATTCAGACCGCAGGCACTGATTGCGGCAACATACGGGTCACTTCTCTGCCCCGTCAGCAGCGGCAGCGCAAAATACACCAAAAATATCTGAATTAAGAGCGGCGTCCCGCGGAAAAAATCCACATAAACTGCCGCAATAAAGCGAAAAAGCTTTATCCTGCCTATACGGGCAATCCCCATAAAAAGGCCGATAAGAATACCAACGGCCACTGACAGTGCTGTTATCTTGATTGTAATGCCCGCTCCCAGCAAGAGCAACGGGAAGGATTGTATCACCAAGTCAATATTAAAATCCATTTTCTTCACCCTGCTTATATTTATTCATAATTTATGTATAATTATAGAGCAATATAGTAAGAGTGTCAACCTGTAAAATAGCCTTCCCCTCTAGGGGAAGGCTATTTCTTTCTCTATTTTCCGGATTATTTCTTTTCGCCGAACCATTTGGCAAAAATCTTGTCGTATTCGCCGTTATCCTTCAGCTTCTTGAGGGCAGCGTTAACTTCTTTCTGCAGTTCCTCATTTTCCTTGTTGATGGCAATACCATAATCTTCTGCC
>ERZ842401.7926-NODE-7926-length-10665-cov-3.665881_pt1 | contig 10665 bp, 4 predicted proteins | sample MGYA00521270_ERZ842401 | MGnify/ENA primary metagenome ERZ842401 (study PRJEB31892, sample SAMEA3878208) | bioreactor metagenome | biome: Moose rumen | place: Sweden | collected 2011-10 | study: EMG produced TPA metagenomics assembly of the PRJEB12797 data set... | reverse complement strand
AGTCAGGCGTAAGATGAAGGCACTCCATCAACAGTACTTCACATTCCGGCCTAGTGCATGCACATACTCCTTCATGAATGCAGGTATCTCCGCTCCCTCATAACTCACTGTAACTAGTCCCTTCCTGATCTTCACGCTCTGAATAGTGTATTAGTCAGGCGTAAGATGAAGGCACTCCATCAACAGTACTTCACATTCCGGCCTAGTAAACGCACATACTCCTTCATGAATGCAGGTATCTCCGCTCCCTCATGTCTCACTGTAACCAGTCCCTTCCTGACCTTCACGCTCTGAATACCGTAATGCCTCCCGAAATGCTTCACCGCCGTCAATCCTTCAAGATACTTCACTTCTCCCGGCAGCGGCCCGAACCTGTCCCGCATCTCTCTCTCCAGCGCATCAAGCTCATCCACACCTAACGCATTAAGCATCCTCCTGTACACCGTTATTCTCACGTCATCCTGCGGTATATAGCTCTCTGGGATAAACCCGCCCCCTCTGTCTGACTCTATCTCCACTACTTTACGTTTCTCAACACCTCGTAACTTATTCAGCTCGTCCTCAAGCAGACGGTAGAATATGTTGTAGTTCGCATTCTTCACATTCCCGTGCTGATGTGTCCCGCCTATCTCTCCTCCTCCCCTGATGTCAAGATCCCTCCGCGCTATCTCATACCCTGAGCCGAGTTCCGTCATAGCAGCTATTGCCTCGATACGGTCTAATGTGTCCTGATTCAGGCTGGCTTTGTCAGGGTAAAAAAAGTACGCAAAGGCTTTCTCTCCTCTCCTGCCTACACGCCCTCTTAGCTGGTACATCTGCGCTAACCCTAACTCTTCGGAATTATCTATGATTATTGTGTTAGCCCGTCCAACGTCTAAGCCGCTCTCAATTATCGTCGTCGCAAGAAGAATATCTGCCTTCCCTGAATAGAAATCAAGCATAGCAGCTTCAAGCTCCTTTTCCGGCATTTGTCCGTGAGCTGTCCTGATATTTGCCTCCGGGAAAAATGCTTCTAACATCTTCAGGTACTCAGGCATCCGCGAAATCTTGTTGCTCAGAAAATACACCTGCCCTCCCCTGTTCAGCTCATACGTTATTGCCCTCCTGATAGTTCCGGGACTGAATGTGCCTGTGTAAGTCGTTACGGGGAGTCTGTCCTCCGGCGGTGTTGACAGCACAGAAATGCTCCGTAATCCGCGCAATGACATCGCCAGCGTTCTAGGAATCGGTGTCGCACTCAAGCTCAGAATATCCACGCTGCCATACGTTATCTTGAGGCTCTCCTTGTGCATTACTCCGAATCTGTGTTCCTCGTCAATCACCAGCATTCCCAGCTTCTGGAACTTCACTCCCTTCTGTAACAGCTTATGCGTCCCTATGAGTATATCTACCTTGCCTTCACTCGCGGCCGCTATGGTCTCCTTTGCCTGCTTAGGGGTGATAAAGCGCGAGAGCAGTCCTACTTTTACAGGGAAGCCAGAAAATCGAGACTGAAACGTCGCGTAATGCTGTTGGGCTAATATCGTCGTCGGCACTAACACGCACACCTGATACCCCGACATCACTACACGAAATGCTGCCCTCATTGCTACTTCTGTCTTGCCGAAGCCCACATCTCCAACTAGCAGCCTATCCATTGGGAATTTGCCCGATAAGTCCTTCATGATTTCGTCTATTGCCTTGAGCTGATCCGCTGTCTCGTTGAACGTAAACGCCTTCACAAAATCGTTATACATTTCACCATTCGCGTCAAAAGGTTCACGCCGCTCCAGTTCACGTTTCGCAAATATCTCCATCAACACTTTGGCTTCTTCCTGCGCACGCTCCTGCGTCTTCTGATAATTCCTCTTCCAGCTTTTCCCCCGCAGTGTATCCAGCTTCACGGCCTCGCTCTCGTGCTCATTAAGCCCCGTAATCTTGTCTGACTGCAGCACAGGAATCAATAATCTCTGATCCTCCGCAAACTCTATCGACAGGACATCAAGCGGCACTCCTGAGTCATTGATGACCTCGATCCCCCTGAATATCCCTGTGCCGTAATCCTCATGCACTACCAGTTGTCCGGGAGATAGCATACCTCCGTCGTTCCAGTCATTGGGAGCACGCCTCTGCGTAATCGCAATGTTCGCGCTGACTCCGGAGAGTTCTCGGTCGGAAATGAACGCCCGCTTTGTATTCCTGTCAATGAACCCGGAAGAGAGCACTCCCTCATGAATCGTATGCGGCAGTTTCTGGAACACCGGATTATTCGTGAAGATGTCTATGCTGAAGCCGTTAGCCTTGAGCTGCTCACAAAGTTTCAGGATAACGTCAGAGTCTCCCTTAAACGCAGGAAGTGATTCGGTCAGACATTCCGCGTCGGACTTTTCGGGGTCTGTAGTGATTCTGACGATAGGGTACTGCGCAAGCTCAGCGAAAACCTTGCTCCACATCTCGACGTTATAGCCTGCACGCACCTCACTGAATATCTCCCTCCACAGCCACATAAACGCTTCTGCCTGACTCTCCGTCTTCTCTGGGTCATTAATGATTATCAGCGTATCTTCCGGTAAAAGCTCAACTATTGACTTGCTCACTGCCTCAGCCATTCCGTGAAGGGTTATGCTGTCTATTGCCATGAGGTCAGGGCTGCTCTTCTGGGTGTCAGGGTGAAAGCCTCCTATTCTCTCAAGCTCCTCATCAGCAAACTCGAACCGCAGGGGCAGCGCATAAGCAGGATCGTACACATCAAGGATGAATCCTCTCTGCACGTACTGCCCAGGACTCCAGACGAGATTTGAGCGTTTGTAGCCTGAGAGTATGAGCCATTCTGTTACTTGGCCGATGTCGAATCTGCCTGAGCGGGAGATAGTCAACTCCCTTCCGCCCACTAAGCACGAGGCCATTAATGCACCCGGAGACGCAGCAAGAACGCCCTTAGAGTCCCTCCAGCGCAAAAGAGTCTCGCCTCTCTCAAGGAGTAACGCATTGATGTCTTCTGTCTCTGACGTAAGGGGAAGCTCATTGATGAGATATGCAGGTTTTTCCTGAAAAAGTGTCCGGTAATCCTGAATGAATGTATTTGCCTGCATCATGTCTGGGAAAATTGCAAGCGTGTGCGTTGTTGAGGGAGTGAGATATGCCCTCGCAGGTATGCCTGAACGTTCGAGAATAGTTTTGTTGCGCAGGGAACGGGTTAATGCTTTGACGGCTGGAAGTTTCTTCATGTGATGTGCTTGACCTCAAAAAAGTATAAGATTTTTTTGCGCAATTATAGCATTATTGTTCATGCAGTTTTTCTCTCATAAGCTGTGAAAATATTATCAGGTTTATCCGAAAATGTTTGTGCTAAAATCTCACGCAATAAAATTGAGGAGGTATTTCTATGAGGAAGTTTTCAAAGCTAATTTATTGTCTGGTTATGGCAGCACTTGTCCTCTCGCTTTCAGGGTGTGGAGGAAGCGGAGGAGATGACCAGTCCGGCACGTCAGCAGGCGATAAGCTAATGGTAATCACTTCACCGGTTTTACAGCAAGGCGAAAGCTACAGGCTCTACCGCGGCAACAATGTAGAAGTCAGTACTTTGACTTCAGACGACTACAACCCTACGTACTATGTTGCTCCCATTGCGGCCAATAATACCGTAACGCTGAATCTGGTGTTTACGGACTCTATCTCAGAGGATAAGCCTTTTGCTGTTGAGCATGACGACGGAGACGGCAATAAAGATATTGTGTTCTACTACAATCCCGGCGGCAACGGTCAGACTGACATTGAGACGGAGTACGGAGAAGTGTTTTTGAGGAGAGGCAGCACCCAGAAGCTGAGTTATTCCGGCCTGAGCGTAACAGGAGCGTCCTTCATGCCTACAGCTGTTGATATTGACACGTCAGACGAAGTAATCATCACTCTTGACGCAAGCAATGAAGAGGCTGATGTCGACGGCACAAAAATTACTCCGTATAACTATGTCTGGCACGCAGACCAGAATCACGCTGACGAGTATTACACTCTGGGAGAAGGAACAACAGAATTCACAGAATCGGCAATGCTGGAGAATGTGAACAAGGTCAAGGGAGTGTACATTAACCGTGATATACGCTACATGTCAGATACTATTACTTTCACCGGCACAGCTGTAAAAGATAATGAGACTGAATACGTAGCATATTATGCTGATTCAGTAACAGCGGCGGCGGCAGAGAAATACGGCACAGGCTATGAAGGCCCGTACATTTTTGCGACGCTTCCTCAGAGTGCAGGCGGTCCAGGCGGCATGGGAGGACAGCCCGGACAAAGAGGCCCGGTAGGGCAGGACAGGCAGGCAGGACAGTTCGCAGCCCCAGGAATGAATCCTAATAACCCTCCCTCAAACGTACGCGGAGCAGTCAGCAATTCCGATATTACGGCTTTCACAACAATGACCCACTCAGCAGAAGAAGCCTACAACAACCCTGTGCTTCACATTACAGAATCAGGGACATACAGGCTTAAAGGTACATGGAACGGTCAAATATGGGTCGAAGTCGGCGAAGAAGAAGATGACAAAGTAGCTCTTATCCTTGACGGCGTAACGGTAACATGCGGAGTTGCTCCGGCTTTGGTCTTCAAGGAAGTCTACGAGTGCGGGCCTGAAGATGAGGATGAAGTTGTATCGTTTGACGTTGCGGATAATCTTCACAGCGAGTCAGGGACGAACGCAGGAGCTATTGTAGTCATAGCCGACGGGAGCACTAACAATTTCACCGGTGCAAACGTTTACAGGATACTCAAAGCAGAACCCAAGAAGTCAGCTTCAGCGGTGAACGGTCAGGATATTTCCCAGCAGAAGAAACGCTACAAGATGGACGGAGCATTTTATTCTTTCATGTCAATGGTGATAGGCGCAGAGAATAATCCGGGTACTGGGACGCTTAACATCACATCAACAACTTATGAGGGACTCGACGCGGAAATGCATATGCTTATCGACAGCGGAACTATAAACGTTACTGCTGAGGACGACGGCGTAAACGTAAATGAGGACAACGTATCAGTCTTCACGATGAACGGCGGGAATCTCACAATAATTGCGAAGAACGGCGACGGCATAGACTCTAACGGCTACATAGTCATCAATGACGGCAAACTTGACATTACAGCGGCTCAGGACAGCAATCAGGATGATGCACAGGCAGAAGGCCCTATAGATTCTGATCTTGGAGTGTACATATCTGACACGGCAAGAGCGAACTACACTCACCGCGCCTATTCAGGAGACAGCACACAGCCCGGCTCTGAGAATGCACAGCCCGAATCCGGAAACACACAGCCCGAATCTGGAAATACTCAGCCTGAATCTGACAGCACCCCGGCAGTTACAGCAAGGACTCCGATCAGCATAACCGACGATACCGGTAGCGTAATAATGTCGATTACTTACCCTGTAACTGGCATTGACACCTCCGGTCATGTTGCATCTTCAGGAGATGTCTTCACGCTGACTCACACAGTCAACAGTTTCTCAGGCGTAAAGTAGGAGGGTAAATTTTGCGCAGGATATTCACATCAATGTATCTGATAGTAATGGCGGTGCTTGTGCTGTTATTGTCAGGGTGCGGAGGGAGCAGCTCAAGCTCATTTGTCAGCAATGAGGATGTCCCTGTAGTTGCAGAGGTAGCAGCAATCGAGTCTCCGGCTTTCCAGATCGGGAACAGTTACCGGATACTTCGCGGAGCATCCCTAAGCGGAATGGGAGGAGCACAGTATTACGTCTCGAACACCGGCAGCGAGGCAAAGAAGGCAGCCCTAAATCTCGGCTTCTCGGAAGCTCTGGGCAGTCAGACTCTCGTGTTCATCGATGACGACACAGGAAAAGTAGTGTTCGCGTATGACCCTTCAGGCTCGAAGGTCAACTACAAGACTTCAGGGACAATAGGCTATTCCGGAGGGACTCAGCTCAAGTACACGAGCCTTAACATTCCGCAGGGCTTTTTCTCATCTCTGAGCGTGAACACTGAGACCGCAAAGACTATCTACCTAAGCGGAGACTCTGCAGTGATAGACGGTAAAGCAGTCCCAAGCTATGACTATGTGTGGCATGCTGACCCTGACCACAGGGACGAATACTACACTGACGGCTTAGAGGGGACGGAAATTCTCTCTGAGGACTACGTGAACTCTGCAATCACAGCAGAAGCCGGAGTGTACATAGCACGAGATGTCCGCTACATGACGAACAGTCTTGACTTCACGGCACTTGTCGCAGATGACGACGAGCAGGAATACGCGGCGTACTATTCTGAGAGCGTGAGAGCGGTAGTCTCTGATGAGTTAGGAGCGGGCTTCACCGGGCCGTATATTTTCGCTACACTGCCGATGTCCAGAGGAATGGGAGGACAGCCCGGAGGAGATGACTTCGGAGAAAGGACTCCCCCAGAAGGACAGCCCGGAGGACAACCAAGAGGCGAAGACTTCGGAGGAGGGACTCCCCCAGACTTGCCGGGCGGCGATAACGGTCCAGGAGGTACTCCTCCAGACGGAGGCCAGCCAGGATTCAGAGCGTCGTCATTCACGCGTAACACTGTCAGCAACTCAGACATTACGGCGTTCTCCACAATGACGCATTCAGCAGAAGAAGCCTATGCTAACCCTGTCCTGCACATCACAGAGCCGGGAGTGTATTCGCTCACAGGGACATGGAACGGCCAGATCTGGATAGACGTAGGAGGAGAGAGCACCGACAAAGTAGCAATAATCCTTGACAGCGCAGATGTAACCTGCACCGTAGCTCCCGCCCTGGTCTTCAGGAAAGTGTATGAGTGCGGCCCTGATGACGAGTCTGAAGCTGCGTCAAGAATGCTGGAGGACTCGTCCGACATAGGAAAATCCGTGATGGAGAATGCCGGAGCAATAGTGCTTATCGCAGATGACAGCGTGAACAACTTCACCGGCTCGAACGTCTACAGAATGCTGAAGCCTCAGGCCAAGAACAGCAAGACTACGAAAATTGACGGCACTGAAGTCTCCCAGCAGAAAAAGCGTTACAAGATGGACGGAGCTTTTTACTCGTTCATGTCTCTGGCAATGGGAGGCGGCGAAAAAGCTAACGGTGTCCTTAATGTCAGGTCAAGCAGCTATGAGGGACTTGATACGGAGCTTCACATGACGTTTGAGAGCGGAATCCTGACAGTCTACGCACCGGATGACGGAATGAACTTCAACGAGGATAACGTTTCAGTGTTCACGATGCTCGGCGGAGAACTGACCGTTACAGCAACAGGAGGAGACGGCATAGACTCGAACGGGTATATAGCGATTCTCGGCGGCTCACTGGACATCACGGCAGCTCAGGACAGCAGCCAGCTCAATGCTCAGGCGGAAGGGCCTCTTGATGCAGACTGCGGAGTCTACATGGCCGACGGAGTGAATTACACTCATCAAGCGTATTCCGGTTCAGGAGGAGACAACCAGCCCGGGGACAATCAGCCCGGAGATAATCAGCCTCCAGCATCTCCAGCAAGCGGAGACAATCAGCCTCCCTCACCTCCGGACAGCGGGGATAATCAGCCTCCCTCACCTCCGGACAGCGGGGACAATCAGCCTCCCTCATCTCCGGACAGCGGAGATAATCAGCCTCCTTCACCTCCGAACAGCGGAGACAACACGCCCCCTGCTGACAATGATAATGAGGACGTAACTCCAGCTCCGGACAATAAGCCTTCTGGAGAAGATGAAGATATTACCCCGAATCCGAATCCGCCTGCGGAACAGCCTTCAGGTGATGAGCCTGATATTACGCCCGCACCGGCAAACGATGACTCCGGCAGCAACACGCCAGACGTTACGCCGACTCCTGCACCTTCTCCCATCCCTGACGACACCGGCAATAACACGCAGGACACCGGAGAGAGTCAAAGTACTATTCCCGAACTTCCGGGCAATGAAGTTCAGCAGAATGATAATCAGAGCGACACGGGCAGCTATGTAACTCCTAATACTCCGAGCGGATGGGACACTGACACAGTAACGATCGAGAGCTCTTCAGGGACAACAACAATAAGCATAGGCGGAAGCTCGAAGCTCAAGACCGACCCTGATGCCGGAACTCCTAGGACAGTCAGCAGATCGGGCAATGTCTTCAAGCTGGAACGTCAGGTAAACACTTTCTCAGGCATAACAGCAGATAATTAACTGTCTGCATATTTCACGGGAAGTTCTCCTAAAATTTACTGGGGAGCTTCCTTTTTTGTGTGAGATAATTGCGCAAACTTTTAACAATCGGAAAGGCTAAACGTAAACATGAAACTTATGCGCATAATTTCCTCAGGGGTAATTCTGGCGGCTCTTCACTTCTTCCCTGTAGACGGCATTTTGAAGCTCGTTATGTATATGATCCCGTATCTCATTGCGGGTTATGATGTTCTGCTGGAGGCTCTTGAAGGCATACGTGAGCGCGAAATTTTTGACGAGTGCTTCCTGATGGCAATAGCTACTATTGGAGCGTTTGTGCTTGGGGAATATTCAGAGGCCTGCGCAGTGATGATCTTCTACCAGCTGGGTGAACTCTTCGGAGATTACGCGTCAGACAAGACAAGAGAAAGCATCACCTCCCTAATGGACATCAGGCCTGATTACGCCAATCTTGAACAGGACGGCCAAATCATACGCGCAAATCCTTCCGGCGTTGTGAGAGGCAGCATTATTCTCGTGAAGCCCGGAGAAAAGATACCCATTGACGGAGTAATTATTGAGGGACATTCTGCACTCGACACTAAAGCGTTGACGGGTGAAAGCATACCCAGAGACGTTACGGAGGGTGATGAAGTCCTAAGCGGGTGCGTGAACATGTCGGGAGTCCTGAGAGTGAGGACAACAAAGGAGTTCGGGGAGTCTGCGGTGTCAAGAATACTTGAGCTTGTGGAAAACGCTTCTTCACGCAAAGCCAAAGCCGAAAAGTTCATCACGCGCTTTTCACGCATATACACTCCTGCCGTGTGCATAGGTGCATTGCTGTTAGTGCTCATTCCTTCGCTGATAAATCCTGCTGACTTCACGAAATGGCTTTACAGGGCATTGACGTTCCTAGTAATCAGCTGTCCTTGCGCGCTGGTGCTGAGTATACCTTTGACGTTCTTTGCAGCTGTCGGAGGAGCTGGACGAGCCGGGATTCTCGTGAAGGGTAGTAATTATCTTGAGGTACTTGCGGATCTGTCGTGCGTAGTGTTTGACAAGACGGGGACTCTGACGCGAGGGGTGTTCGAGGTTGTTGCTGTGCACCCTGAAGTACTGAGCGAGACCGAGCTTCTGCACTTGGCCGCGCACGTCGAACGGTATTCTGCGCATCCTGTGGCTGACTCGCTGAGACGAGCTTATCCGGACGAGTCTGATTCCTGTGCAGTAGGTGAGGCGGAGGAGCTTGCTGGTTACGGAGTGCGTGCAGTAGTGAACGGAGAGACTGTGTGTGTGGGCAATACGAAGCTGATGGAGAAGGCAGGAGCGGAGTGGCATTCATGCAGCAGGGACTCAGGGAACGTGATTCATGTAGCTGTGAACGGGAAATACGCAGGGCATATAGTTATCTCTGACGTAGTGAAGGAAAGTGCAGGTGCGGCGGTGAGTGCTCTTGCTCGTGAGGGCATAAGCAGAATAGTAATGCTGACAGGAGACACGGATACGAGTGCTCAGGCGGCGGCCAAGACTCTTGGGATTATTGAGGTGTATTCGGAATTACTGCCTGCGGATAAAGTAGCTAAAGTTGAGGAGTTCGCAGAGAAGGGCAGAGCAGCATTTGTAGGCGACGGGATAAATGATGCGCCAGTTTTGGCGAGGGCGGATGTAGGTATAGCTATGGGAGCTTTAGGGAGTGATGCGGCAGTTGAGGCAGCTGATGTTGTCATAATGAATGATGATCCCTTGAGAGTTGCTGAGGCAGTGAAGATTTCGCGGAAGTGTATGCGTATAGTGAAGGAAAATATAGCGTTCAGTGTAGGAGTGAAGGTGCTGTGCTTAGTGCTGGGGGCTTTTGGTTTGGCCGGAATGTGGGCGGCGGTTTTTGCGGATGTAGGAGTGATGGTGCTGGCGGTGCTCAATGCCATCCGATGTCTAAGAATAAAAATATGATGTCGACAGCCTTTCCGTGCCCGGTTGCAAAAAGTGTTTTAGAGATATAGAATGGATTTTTGAACAGAAGGCGGGTGAGATACATGCAGCCTTTTTTTGAAAATTTGGTGGAATGCCTGACGGAGGAACTGTTTTTACAGGAATTCTCCCGCAAATATCATTATGAGCCTGAACAGATGGCACTTCTCAAGGAAGTGTCATTTGCCATGCAGAAATGTATTTTGGATGATAATCGGGCAGGCAGGGCCGGATGGAAAGCGAATTGTCCGGAACAGATGGGAAAGACTGAGGAGCGATTCGATAAGCAGCATGAGGGGCAAACCAGGGTGTCGTCCGAAGAGCAGGATGTGGAGATGGCCTTAGTTGCGGCAAAAGACGACAAAACCGACACAGAGATCTGCCCTGTCTGCATGACGCTGGGACCGGGAGTAGATGCCCTGCAGGAGGAATATCTTGCGGGAGGGTTTTTGACGGAAGCCTATATGATAGAGACGCTGGGCAGTGAACTTCTCCTGAAATCATATCCCCAGTGGAATGACTGGGTTGCGCGCAAACAGTTTCCCGCGGCGGATTCCCCGGAGCGGG
>ERZ842401.7925-NODE-7925-length-10665-cov-6.835533_pt1 | contig 10665 bp, 11 predicted proteins | sample MGYA00521270_ERZ842401 | MGnify/ENA primary metagenome ERZ842401 (study PRJEB31892, sample SAMEA3878208) | bioreactor metagenome | biome: Moose rumen | place: Sweden | collected 2011-10 | study: EMG produced TPA metagenomics assembly of the PRJEB12797 data set... | reverse complement strand
TCGTGATAATGTTGACCGGAGTTATCTCTCTATGCTATGTTATCTTTCACGATAACAAAAAGTAGAGTTTCTTACATAAAAAATAAGAAACACCGCCCGATCGACCAAGATTGACGGTGTTTCTTAACACAACCAATTAAGGGAGAAACCGCTGAAGCCACAAGGCTTTGTGCAGTGCCCTTTTATTGTTTATATTATAACACATAAAAACGCAGTTGTCAAGAAGCGATAACTGCGTTTTGTTTTTTGATACCACAACTCGACCCGAAAAGCGCATAAACACACTATTTTTCAGACTTAGCCTGCTAGTCGCTAGTGGTTAGAAAGCCGATTTACTCAATTATGCGGTAAAACTCACAACAACTCTTTCCCAAGGTTTACCTTGCATCATTAACATATAAAAGTTTGATAGCAAATTTCTAGCCACTAGCTTTCTGATTATCTAGCGGCTAGTAGCGCACAAAGTCAACATTTACCAAGGTTGGCGCAGCCATCGAAGTAATAGCCGCCACAAAGGCACCCCCTCCCCTCCGGGGAGGACTCGAAAACCTGCCTACTTCACAAAGGTGCGGTAGGTGGGGGAAGCGAGCCGTCCGCCCGAGGACAGGTGGGGGAAATAAAAAGCTTTACATTTTAAATGATTTGTGTTATAATAAAGCCAAAGCCCATGCTGACGCATGGACTGCGGAGCTGAAGCTCCGCTTGCAGGCTGTTCGCCTGCGGCTTTATTGTAACATTTCGCCTCAGATCCCTTGCAAGCAAGACCGTTCGGCTTCATGTTATAATATACGCAGTTGAGGTATAGCTCTAAATCTTTACCTATAACACCTTACTTATAAGGAGGTCTGATCTCATATGAAAAGGCAGGATCATATAACCTGGGACGAGTATTTTATGTCGCTGTCGCTGCTTTCGGCTCACAGGAGCAAGGACCCTAACACACAGGTGGGGGCTTGCATAGTGTCTGAGGATAACAAGATACTGTCGGTGGGTTATAACGGTATGCCCACGGGCTGCGATGATGACCTTATGCCCTGGGACAGAGAGGGCGAGTTTTTAGAAACAAAATATCCCTTTGTGTGCCATGCAGAGCTCAACGCCATACTCAACCGACCTACGGTGAGCCTTAAAAATGCCCGTATCTACGTGTCGCTGTTCCCCTGTAACGAGTGTGCAAAGGCGATAATACAAAGCGGCATTAAGGAAGTCGTATACTGGGAGAACAAGTATGCCGACACCGATGGAGTGAGGGCGTCTGTTAAAATGTTCGAGATGGCAGGGGTAAGGCTAAGGCAGTATACCCCCTCGGACAGACTTATTACTATTAAGCTTTAACAGCAAAGCAGGGCTCTCACAGTGAGAGACCCTGCCTGAGCTGTCAGAATTTGATTTATGGAGGTACATAATATGTTTTGTCCCAATTGCGGAAGCACTAATAATGACGGCGCTGCTTTCTGCAACACCTGCGGCGCTCAGCTGGGCGGACAGCAGACAGGCGGTCAGCAGCAGTTTGGCGGGCAGCAGCAACAGCAGTTTGGTCAGCCACAACAGCAGTTTGGTGGTCAGCAGCAACAGTTCGGTAATCAGCAGCAGTTCAACCAGCGGCAGTTCGGTAATCAGCAGTTTGGTGGTCAACAGTATGGAGGACAGCCGCAGCAGCAGTTCGGTAATCAGCAGTTCGGCGGACATCAACAGCAGTTCAACCAGCAGCAGTTTGGCGGTCAGCAGCAGCAGTTTAACCAGCCCCAGCAGTTTCCGGAGCCTGCGGCGGCAGGCGGTGCGGCAGCGGTGAAGAGAGCTGCGCCTGTAAAGAAGATAATCGGGCTGGCACTGATACTGGCTGTGGTGGTATGCGGAGTTATCTTTATACCGAACCTTTTCAAAAAGCCCGGTGACAAGATAGTGAACGCTTTTACCGACACCGTTGAGAAGCAGGACAGCTTCAAGGTGGATATCGCCATTGACTACAACATCGACGGTATCGCCGACCTTATGGGCGAAAACGGTGATGAGCTCAAAGAGCAGGTAAAGGACTACGGCACCACCACCGAGGCACAGCTGTATATCTCGGGCAGAGACGACAGCTTTAAGGTAAGGGCTGTGTGGGGAAATCTTGTGCAGGCTTATATGGACAAGGACGGCGCAAGGATAGCTGTAAGCAACGATGACGCTGCCGACCAGTTCGACGGCTTCGACAACAACAGTATCGACGAGGAATACCCTGCCGATGAAGCCTATGATGAGATATTCAAAATGGTCTCCACAAGAGATCTCGACAAGATGATAAGCTCCAACAAGGATATCGAATCGGCTCTCAAAGAAGCCTGCAAGGGCTATAAGGATATCGACAAGATATTCATGGAGATGTTAAACGACAAGAAAGCCGATTATATCATAAAGTACAGTAGCTCATTCAACAAGTATACCTACAAGATAGATGCGGTGAAGTTTGTTGAGGCTTTTGCCAAGAACGAAAAGCTGGGACTTGATGAGGACATCGCCGACGATGTTTTTTACGATTATCTGGGCATGATACCCTACGATATCATTCTCGACCTTACGGTAAAGACCGGCGGCAGCAAGCTTTCAATGGTGGAGCTGAAAATAAACGTTGATGACAACGAGCTGGGCACCATAACCGCCAAGTTCTCAAAATACGGCAAGATAAGCGATAAGGATATGGAGTTTGAAAAGCTTTCGGGCAAGATAACCGACCCCATACTTGTGCCCTCTATGGTAGGCTATGTGGGCAAGTCAAAGCTCAAATCGGCTAACGGCAACGCTAAGACGGGCTATGTCGTGCTTATGGAATATCTCACCGACAAGGAGACCTCGGGCGTTTACAACTTCAGCGGTATCGAGGGCGTTTACGATGTCAAGAGAGGCGATGGTCCCGATGCGGAGCTGGCTGAGATGTTCAAGGATAACATGAACTATGACTCCTCTGACGGTGAGATATATGTGGGCAAATACGGCAGTGGTGATTCCGACTACTTCGTACAGTTCCGCAAGAGCGACAGCGACCCGATAGGTCAGTACCCAAGCATGGCAAGCTCACTTGATGATGAAAACATCTGGGGAACATACACTGAGAGGTAGTTTATATGTCAAGAAAATACGCATTACTGGGCGAGACGCTGAAGCACACCATGTCTCCCCCAATTCACAAAAGGCTCTTTGAGCTTAAAAACAGAGAGTTTGAATACGAGGTGCTTGAAATAAAGCCCGAGGAGCTGGCTGACAAGGTCGGGTATTTAAAGGGGCTTGAGGGCTTTAACATAACCATTCCCCACAAGATAGCCATTATCAGTCACTGCGATGTTCTGGCTGAGTCGGCTAAGAGGTACAACTCGGTGAACTGCGTTGATAACAAGGAGGGCGTACACACAGGCTACAACACCGACTGCGACGGCTTTTTGCAGACGGTGAGGGCTATGCAGGTGAACTTCGGCGGCAGGGTGCTGCTTATCGGCTGCGGCGGTGTGGGCAGAATGATGGCTATTGAAGCCGCTCTGGCAGGGGCTGAGCTATACATAGCGGTGCTTGAAAGCGACAAGCCGCTGGCTGAGCAGGTGCTAAAGGAGATCAAGGCTATGAAGCCTGACGCTGTGATAAACATAGTGCTAGTCACCGAGATCGACAGCAGTATATCCTACGACCTGCTGATGAACGCCTGCCCTGTGGGAATGTACCCACGGGTGGAGGGCTGCCCTGTTGGTGACGAGGTGATAGCGGCAAGTGCGGCGGTGTTTGATGTTATTTATAATCCCCGTGAGACTGTTCTTATGAAAAAGGCTAGGGCGCTGGGCAAAAAGGCGGCAGGCGGCATGGCTATGCTGGTATGGCAGGCTGTTAAAGCTCACGAGATATGGGACGGCGACAGCTACACCGATGAAGAGGTGCAGGCTATCATCGACGAAATGGAGATAGCTGTTGAGAGGGATTTTAAGTGATACAGGGCTATAACTGCATTGCCGTGGTACACAAAAGCGGCGATAAATGGCTGATGTGCCTGAGAAAAAAGGACCCGTACAAGGGGCTTTACAACTTGGTAGGCGGCAAGATAGAGGAGGGTGAGGACCACCCGGGCGCTGCCTACAGGGAGCTTTTTGAAGAAACGGGCTTGACCGAGGGGGATATAAAGCTGACAAAGCTTATGAGCTTTGACTACCCCCTGGACGGCTGCTATGTGGAGATATACGCAGGGCAGCTGAGGGAAGAAAAGGCGGTCAGCGGCGACGAGAACGACCTTGAATGGATAAGCCTTGACCGTGACTTTTTCGATATGCACTGCTATGCAGGCGAGGGCAACATAGGGCATATACTTGAAATACTTAAACTGCACCCTGAGCTTGCAAAGATAAAATAATACCCCACAATGAAAGAGCAAAAGAGGTATCACCCCATATGGGAGATACCTCTTTTTAGGGTGTGTTGACACTAAACTGATACGCGGATTTTTGAGATATTTTTGTTCCGTTCTAGGCAAAAATCCGCAGTTGGGCTGTCGCCCTGCAAGGATTTTTAACGACGAACGGGACAAAAATATCCAAAAAGACGTGTGTTAGGCTTAGTGTCAACACACCCTAAGTTATTTTTATCAGCCTTGCAGGGCATATAACAGTTTTGTGAGTTACTGACTTCTCAATCGCGCACCCTGTTTATCATGCTCGCCTGATAGCCTGCACCGAAGCCGTTGTCGATATTCACAACGCTTACTCCGCTGGCGCAGGAGTTCAGCATGGCAAGCAGCGCCGATATGCCGCCGAAGGAAGCACCGTACCCCACGCTGGTGGGCACTGCTATAACAGGGCAGTCTGCAAGACCGCCTATAACGCTGGCAAGTGCGCCCTCCATGCCTGCTACGGCTATTATCACACCGGCAGACATTATCTCGTCAAGGCTGTTCATAAGCCTGTGTATGCCTGCTACGCCAACGTCGTAGAGCCTGACTACCCTGCTGCCCAGAAATTCTGCGGTGAGGGCAGCCTCCTCCGCCACGGGTATGTCGCTGGTGCCGCCTGTTGCCACAAGTATTTTGCCCTTGTAAACAGGCTCTTTAATGCCGCCTGTTATGCCTATGCGTGCAGCCTTATGGTATTCAAGCTCAGTCTGAGCTTTTATCAGCTCTGCCTTTTCACTGTCAAGCCTTGTTATCAGCACCCTGCTCTGCCCTGAGAGCTGCATGGTGCTGATTATTTTTATTATCTGCTCAGCGGTCTTGCCCTCGCCGTATATGACCTCGCCTGCGCCCTGCCTTATGCCCCTGTGGGTATCTACCTTGGCAAAGCCTATGTCCTCATAGGGGGACTGCTTTATTCTGAGCAGCGCCTGCTCCACCGATATCTCATTTTTTGAAAGGCTGCAAAGCAGCTCTGTAAGCTCCCTCTGTTCCATATCAGTCCTTCTTTGTCAGGGCGGCTTTTATCACGCCGTTTGGGTCCTTAACAAGCACTATCACCAGCCATATGACCAGCCCCAGAGCCGTCACCGACAGCCCCAGATAGGCGTCATTGAGCATATCCTTGGGCGCAGGGGTAAAGTATTCCGCTCTAACCTCAAGATACTCCGCCACGGCGTCCACCAGCCACATAAGTGAAGCTCCCCAGTACATAAGGGTGAGAGTGCCTACTTTAAGGCTCCTCGCTTTGGGGCTGAGGTACCAGACGACAGTGCATATCACCGCTGAGAACACGGTGATCAGCAGGGTCATGCTTCCACCGCCTTTTCGCCGCTCTCCCCCGACTCCTTACGCAGCCTGCCTGACGCAGCCACCAGACCTGCCCACGCAAGAGTCACCACCGCAGCCATCGCCGTGCCCGAGGTCGCCATCTCGTGCAGCATAGCCGCGGCGTCGGCAGGGTTTGAAGCGTTGGTCAGAAATGGGAAGAAGGGTGTTACCTCGCCGTGCCAGACGTGCTCAAAGGCAAGCAGCCCCGAGCCGCCCCACAGCATTTTATTGAGCCAGCCCAGCTTCTCCGAGAGCATTATGCCCTCATGCTCCTCATTCTTTTTTATCTCATTTTTCTTTACTGCCTTTGTTACGATAGTTGTAACTATAGCCTCGGTAGTCGGTACTAAAAAGCATGCCATTTTTATTTCCTCCTTAGATATAAACTGTATATACGTTCATTCCTCCAGCGCCCTGACGCAGTCCTCCAGATAGCTTATTATGCTGAGCTGCTGGGGACAGGCGCCCTCGCACTGACCGCATTTTATGCAGTCTGAGGCTTTTCCTCTGCCCTCGGTGCAGTTTTTGTAGTCGTTTTTGCCCCACTGGGTCTGGTCCCATATGAGCTGGCGGTTTCTCGCCTTGAAAATATCGGGGATAGGTATGTTCATAGGGCAGCCCTCGGTGCAGTAGCTGCAGGCGGTGCAGGCTATCTGCTCTACCCCTGCCAGGGCTTCCTTGGCATCCTCGATGACCCTCTGCCCTGCTTCGTCAAGGGGCTTGAACTCCTTCATGTAGGAAAGATTATCAGCCATCTGCTCTATGTTGGACATTCCCGAAAGAACGGTTATTATGCCGTCAAGGGAAGCCACGTACCTTATCGCCCATGATGCGAAGGAGGCATTCTCGTCCGCTGCCTTGAGCACCTGCTGAACGGGCTTTGGCGGGTTTGCAAGTGCGCCGCCCTTTACAGGCTCCATAACAACTATGGACTTGCCGTGCTTTCTTGCTACCTCATAGCAGCGCCTTGACTGCACATGGGGGTTTTCCCAGTCGGCGTAGTTAAGCTGCAGCTGCACAAACTCCGCATCGGGGTGCAGGGTCAGCAGCTCGTCCAGCTTTTCGGGAGTGGCGTGGAAGGAGAAGCCCCAGTGCTTTATCTTGCCCTCAGCCTTCATCTGCTTTACAAAATCCCACAGACCGTAATTTTCGTAGGTCTCATAGTTATCCATCATCACCGCATGGAGAAGATAGAAGTCAAAATAGCCTGCCCCTGTTCTTTCAAGGCTTATCTCCAGCTGTTTTTTGGCAGTTTCCTCGTCGGGCTTGCCCATCCAGGCGTTTAGCTTTGTAGCCAGCTGAAAGCTCTCTCTGGGGTAGCGGTCCACAAGAGCCTCCCTGGCGGCTCTCTCGGAATCGCCGTTGCCGTAGACAAAGGCGGTATCAAAATAGGTGAGCCCTGCTTCCATGAACATATCCACCATGGTCTTTACCTGCTCAATGTCTATCTTCCCGTCGGTCTGGGGCAGACGCATGAGCCCGAAGCCCAGCTTTGGTATGCTCTCGCCAAAATATCTTTCCATACTTATTCCTCCCTTGATGATCTGTCGTTATGCCGCCTGTCCAACGCTCCCGACCGGGGCAAAAACATTTTCTCTTTTTACAAAAGTGTTCCTGTGATAGATCGCAATTTACATTTTGGACATTGTTTCATAAAGACTCGGACTCATTGATGTAGCAAGTATCTGCATTACCGTTGCAACATCTATAATTGAATGTCCGATCATTATCGGTATTGGATTACGCTTTTTGTAGTAATACCAACATAAAATTATCGTTAAAGGTAAAAAAGAAATAAATCTATATATAACATATCTTATATCAAACAGAGTTGGTATGAAACTATGCTGTAAAGCAAAGATAAACGCAGGAAATATAATAGCTGCTGTTTTATTCTTTATTTGATTTACACCACAGCCCAGATATAGACCGTCCTCAGCAAAAGCCGTTGTGATTGGAAGCAAAGGAATATTAATGATAGCTAATGCAACAGGAATAGGTTCTATCATCATTGGTGCCAAAAACGGAAATTTCCCGTAACATAAGTATCCTGCAAGAACCATTCCGCCCATACCAAAAAGCAGGATAATAATAGAAATGACTATAACTTGACTGACTTTGGTTTTACCTTTCTGATAGTTGATAAGTTCCCAAAATGTCTTTTCTTTCTTTTTAGCAACTATAACAATCAGGAGTATAGTAAAGATATTGACAAATGTAGCAACGATAGACCACCAGTTGCTTATTTCACTGATATCTTTATTTACAATTATAGATCCGATAGTAAAGATTAAAACAAAAACAACTGATCTGACTAGAAGCAAAAGAGAAGTTTTATTTGACAACGCCATTCCTCCCAAGCAGACAAATTCCGATCAATCTTATTATAGCAATCCAACAAATTAAATTCACAAGTTCCGATCACAAAAGCTTTGATTTATGGTTTTTGTGATCGGAACTTGACTGATTTTTAAGGCAGATCGCTATAAAAACACTAAAGTAAAAAGGGACAAAACATTTAACCTTGTTTAACATTATAACATGATATACACGTATATGTCAAGGGATTATTTATTTCTGACAAACTTTTTATTTAAACTGCCGCAAGTCTGCTGAAAAAACAGCGAATGTCAAGGCAGCCGCCCCGAATACACTGCGCTGGCGGCACCTTAAACATTCACTGTTTATTATCCGCTGTTCACTTTTCACCGAACTGCTGTACTTGTCTTTCCTTAAAGAACATATCCATTCTTGTGAGCATGGGCAGGGTCGACTCGTTATAGCTGTGGTCGGTGGGAAATCTTTTGAAGTAGGCTTCCATTTCGGGCAGGTATTCTGCCTTGTATCTCTCGGTGAAATCGCTCACCCTCTCATAAGAAAAGCACTCCTTCATCTCGGCAAGCCTTGCGTAAAACATACGGCTGAACTCCTCATTTTCAAGCAGGCTCAAAAGAAATCTGGCTATGCCGCTGCTGTGCTTGCTCTCGATATATTCCAGCATATCTCTGCCCTGATTTTTTGTGCTGTAGTGGTAGGCGCAGCTTTCGGTATCGAACATGAAAAACCGCCACCTGCCGTCGGCATACTCGCCTTTGCCCTCATCAGCCCTCCAGCAGCCGTAGTTGTTCTGGGGCCAGTCGTCGTTGAAGATATACCACTCTGCCGCAGCGTAGTCGGCAAAATTCTCAACATCTAAAAGCTCACATACGTTTTTATAGTTCTGCTCATCGGTGAGGTCGTAGGTGGTCACCAGCTCATACAGCTTATCAAAGCTTTCCGGGTCCTCCTCATCCCCCTCGTCCAGCTCATCGTTTTTATATATAGCCACCGAGCTTTTTTTAACGTCATAATGATTTGCGAAATACTCCTGGGAGTAGTCCTCCTGCAAGGTATAAAAGCCCCAGTATTCGCCGTTTATGTAGAGCACGCAGGGTCTGCCAGACTGTGTGGCAAAGCTCCTGCCCGATGCGAGCTCCTGTATCATGGTGTCCTTGAATTTTGAGTAGTTGGTGTCGTTGCCGCCGTTTCTCAAAACAAAGGTGTCAAAGCTGTTTTCGTCAACATTCTCCCAGAAGGGGTATTCAAAGGCGCTCTCGCCGTAGCTGCCTCGGGCGAAAAACCGCAGCGACTTCTGATACTCGGCTCTCGACCAGCCCCCCTGTATGCGCACCCCTGCGTTCTGCGAAAGCCTCAGCGTGCCGTCCGACTCATAAAACTCGATATGGCATTCTCTCTCCCACTCTCTGCCCCTTTGGGTGTAGTTGGCAGGCACTGAGCCGTTAAATTTGTGGTCGGGGTGGTCGGCTGCGTACTGGCTGTAGATATCCCCCAGACAGTAAATGCCCGTCTGCTGGTTATAAAGGTCATCGGGGTCTATGGTCATTGAGATAAAGGGCATACTGCTGTGGCTCTCAGGGGTGAGCCCCACAAGGTATGTGGCAGTCTCCACCCTGCCGTACAAGCCCTCGTCACCCTCTGCCACGGCTTTTATCACCGTCACCTTGTCAACGTCCTCGTCCTTTGGGGCAGAGTAATGCCCGGGGCGGAAATTCAGCTGTATCTTTGATGGGTCGTAGCCCGAGATACCGTTAGGCTCTGTGCGCCTGTCGGTTATCTCCACGGGTGAGGTATATTCTGTTCTGGTAGCAGATGTGCGGGGGTCGGTGCCGTCGGTGGTGTAGTATATTTTCTGACCCTTGCCTGCTTTTATATCAAGCTCAAAGCCCTGGCTGTAATAGCCCCCATTTTTGCCGAGCTTGGGGGTGCTGCCTGTTACCGCCGTGCTGTTTTCTGCACAGGGGGTGGGGTCGGTGACATACAGTGCGCCCTCGCCGTCCCTGACAAGGCTCCTACCCTTTTCAACAGGTTCAAGGGTCAGCTTGTCCCTGACCTTGCCCTTGTACAAAAGCTCAATAACACAGCTCTCGTTTTTGGGTATGTTAAAATCTGCGTGGGGCTCGTCGCTGTCAAAGCCGCTTTTTGAGCAGTAGATAATAAAGTAGCTGCCGCCCTTGACTGCGCTGCTGCCAAGGGGATATTCCTCGCCGCCGTTCTTTCTCACCGACCAGCCCTCAAGCGTGGTGTCTCTGTCCGCAGGGTCGTATATCTCTATCCAGTCGCAAAGCTCCCCCTTGCTGTCTTTTAAAAGTGCCCTGTCATAAAGCCCGTCGTTTGAGGGGCATACCTCGCTTATCTCCAGCTGAGGACGGTAAATATATGACATAATCGCCGCAGCACCGCCCATAATGATCAGCAAAAGCGCCGCCGCCAGCAAAACTATCTTCCTGTTCAAGCTATCCCCCCTATCATGCCCACGCCGCCCCCGGCTGACTTTGCGACGTTATATTACATAAGAGCGCAGTCCGACTGTGTTCGCTCATTACTGGGGAAAACCTTTCTGAAGAAAGGTTATTCCCCAGACCCCTTTCCAAAGA
>ERZ842401.7924-NODE-7924-length-10666-cov-2.646593_pt1 | contig 10666 bp, 9 predicted proteins | sample MGYA00521270_ERZ842401 | MGnify/ENA primary metagenome ERZ842401 (study PRJEB31892, sample SAMEA3878208) | bioreactor metagenome | biome: Moose rumen | place: Sweden | collected 2011-10 | study: EMG produced TPA metagenomics assembly of the PRJEB12797 data set... | reverse complement strand
CAAGCATGTCATTTGACGGTCAGATCCCTGCAATTATTACCCAGCAGGTTGATATTGCAATTTCAGGTTTTACCATTACCGAAGAAAGAGCTAAGAAGGTTAACTTCTCAGAGCCATACTATGATGCAGGTTTAGGTATTCTTATTACCAAGGCTAACAGTGCTGAGATCAAATCAAAGGATGATCTTAAAGGCAAGACCATCTGTGCTCAGTTAGGAACCTCAGGTGCTATGTATGCAGAAAAAGTAGAGAATACCACTGTTACTCAGTTCAACAGTACCGCTGAAGCTTTTCTGGAACTTGAAAAAGGCTCATGCAGTGCAGTTGTTACCGATAAGCCTGTTATCGAATACTATCTTGCAACAACCAAGAATGAGAATCTTATTATGATCCCTGAGCAGCTTACCGTTGAACAGTACGGTATTGTTACCTCAAAGGACAGAAAGGACCTTACCGATATGATTGCATCTGGTCTTAAGAAGATCCGTGACAACGGCACCTATGACAAGATCTATCAGAAGTGGTTTGGTAACGCTGCAGCAAAATAACTGTTTTTACCTAAAAAAAGGCTATGCTCTAAAACATAGCCTTTTCTCTGTCTTAAAGTTCAAATCTTATCTGATTTCAAACTGACTTACAATCTTCAGCAGATTTTCTACTTCACTATTGGTGTTAAGAATATTCTTATCCACAAGTTCAACCTGCTCTGCAAGTCTGAGGGAACCATCTGTAATTCCCTTCATGTTGGTTGAGATTTCGGCGGTTGCAGTTGACTGCTCCTCAGCTGCAGTAGCAATCTGATTGATCTGGGAATTAACTTCTCTAACCTTATCAGTAACCTCACTTAGAACAGAATGCATCTTTCCTGTTTCAACAGATATCTGATCCATAACAGCAGCAGACTGCTGCATTGCATCATTGGCAACCTTGGCATCAGCCTGAACCTGCATAACCATCTTGGTAATTTCCTGAGTTGATTTTGAGGTTCTTGATGAAAGCGCACGAACCTCATCTGCAACCACGGCAAATCCCTTTCCGGCCTCACCTGCACGGGCCGCCTCAATAGCAGCGTTCAAAGCCAACAGATTAGTCTGAGATGCAATATCTTCAATTGTCAGAGTAATTGTTCCAATCTTCTGAGCTGTTTCAGCCAGCTGCTGAACCAGAATTGCATCCTGCTTTGATTTTTCAACCTGCTGATTCAGCATATTCATGGTTTCTTCAACACGATTTATACCCACAGTGGTACTTTGTGAAGAATCCTCTGCGGTCATGGTTGCATGCTCACAGTTCTTTGCAATATCACTTGTTGTTGAAACCATCTGCTCTGATGCTGCTGCAACAGTCAGAGCCTGACTCTGATTCTCCTTTGCGGTATTGCTCATAACATTGGCTGAATCTGTAATATCGCTCATGTTACGGTTAATGTTTGAGCTGACACTCTGGATATTCTCAACGCTTACAACCCATGACTGTCGCATCTGCTCTAAAGCCTCCATCAGAGGCTTGAACTCATCCTTTCTTCTGGTTTCAATAACCCTGTTAAGCTTACCTGCAGCAAGAACTCTTGAAATACCGATTATAGTTTCGATACTGCTGATAATAATCTTTGGCATGTATAAGATAATGATAATTGCAAGAACAACCACGGCAATGGTGATTGCACCCACGGTATAAATACCGGTTGTATCATTAATGGTTGCTACACTATTATTGGCGGCTTTAATCTGATAGCCGTTAACCTTAACCACATTATTCTGAATAACAATGTACTGAGGAATCATTGCTGAGGTGTGAAAGGAAAGAGCCTGAGATCTTCTTGACTCATTAAGAGCTGGAATAATCTTGTTATTGAGCACATCAAGATATTCTTTGGTTGCAGCCTTTACAGCGCCGATTTCCTTAGGATAGCGGGCCATCTGCAGAGCATCGGCAGCATCCTGCATTCCCTTAGAGCTATTCTGAAGATCAGTGATAATTTCATTAACATTTACGCCGCCTTTTGTCAGCTGTTCAAAAAGTTCTTCGATATGTGCGGCATAATCTGCGGTTCGTCTTGTTCTTCCATATCGTTCATTCAGAGTAGTATGAACAAAAGACGCCACATCATGACTCTTGGTCATGCTGCCTAAAGCCGACCAGGAGACTATCAGAGTAGCGAGGATCATCAAAACATAGCTGAATATAAGCTTACTTCTTATGGAAAATCTATCTAATATACTCATAATACGAAATTCTCTTTAAGACATTTCACTCAAAACGCAAAATCCGCAGAGCTTTGAGCAATACACTGAAACAAAACGGAAGAATTGTTTATCATTCTCTTTCCTATTTTAAAAAAGATTAGTAAACCAAAATTAGAGCAACTACTGATATTAAAAAAAATGAGAATAATCTTTACGATTCTGAGAAGTGAAGTTGAATATAAAGAGTGGTACAATTAAACGGTTTTTAAAGATATAAAATAATAAAGGAACACAGCATTCCAGGCTGTATACATTCAGTATGAGGATAGGTTTTGTAGGAGCAGGAAAAGTCGGAAGCTCTCTTGCTCTTTATTTTTACTCACATCAGTGTGAAATCTCAGGATTCTACTCTAAGACCGAAGAACATGCAGTAGAGATAGCTGACAAGACAGAATCTCATGCATTCACAGATATCAACAGTCTTGCAGAAAAAAGCGATCTGCTTTTCATTACCGTACCTGATGATGACATTGCTTCAGTATTCAGGGAAATCTCTTCAGATAATCTTAAAGATACCATCGTGTGTCACTGTTCAGGCTCACTTACAGCTAAAGAAGCTTTCGGAGAAGATGATAATACGCTGAATATCAGAAAAATAAGTCTTCATCCGCTGTGTGCTGTTGATTCAAAAGAAAGTCATTCTGAGTTTGATAAGGTATTCTTCTTTTTAGAGGGAAATCCAGAGGCAACAGAACTTATGATGAATTTTCTAAAGGGCCTATCTCTTAATGTCAGAATCATAAGTTCAGATGTCAAAGCGAAGTATCATCTTGCAGCATCAGTTGTCAGCAATCAGGTTGTTGCTCTGATTAACGGAGGAGTTGAGCTTTTAGAACAGTGTGGCTTTACAAAGGAAGATTCACTTGAAGCTCTTGCTCCACTGATCAAGGGAAATATTGAACACGTTCTGAAGAATGGCCCTGTTCAGGCACTGACCGGTCCTATCCAGAGAGGAGATATAAACACAGTAAGCAAGCATATTCTCTCTCTTGATACCTATAGCGACAGACTTTTATACACTCTTTTATCACGCAAGCTTTTACAGATTGCAAAAATAAAAAATCCAGACAGAGATTTTAGTAAGTTAGATAAATACTTATCAGAATAATTAAGGACAAAATATGAAGATTACAGTTTCAACTTTTGCAAAACGCAAGACAGAAAAAGAAAGAATTTCCATGCTGACCTGCTACGACTACACCACAGCAAAGATTGTAAACTCATCAAACGTTGATGCAGTTCTGGTCGGCGATTCACTTGGTAACGTTATGCTGGGCTATGAAGATACCCTTTCAGTTACCATGGAGGATATGATTACCTTTGGCCATGCTGTAGCAAGAGGCTGTAAGGATAAGCTGGTAGTTATCGATATGCCATTCATGTCTTACCAGGTATCAGTTGAACAGGCAGTTACCAATGCAGGCAGACTTCTTAAGGAAGGTCGAGGAAATGCAGTAAAGCTTGAGGGCGGTAAAAAGGTTGCAGAGCACATTCGTGCAATTACCAATGCAGGCATTCCTGTAATGGCTCATATCGGCATGACTCCTCAGTCAGTAAATGCCTTTGGCGGTAACAAGGTTCAGGGAAAGAGCGAACTTGCAGCTAAGATGCTGATTGAGGATGCACTGGCTGTTCAGGAGGCAGGAGCATTCTCAGTAGTACTTGAGTGTGTGCCAGCCAAGCTTGCAAAAATCGTAACTGAAAAACTTTCAATTCCAACCATCGGTATTGGTGCCGGTCCTGACTGTGACGGTCAGATCCTTGTTTATCAGGATATGCTTGGTATGTATAAGGATTTCTCACCTAAATTCGTAAAGCACTTTGGCAATGTTGGAGATCAGATTCTTGAAGCATTCAATAAATATGATTCAGAGGTAAAGACCTCTGCTTTCCCATCTGAGGAGCACTGCTTCAAGATTGATGAAGAGGTTTTAGAAAAGCTTTACTAGTGCGCAAAGCTTTTCTGATAGCTAAGGCAGTTTCAAAGGAGACTGCCTTATTTGTTTAATGACGCTGTAACAGCAGACTTTTCATAGGCCAGACGTGGATAGTTGTCATGCTCCACATAGATAGTGCCACAGTGAACAAAATTAAGCTTACGGGCAAGAGTCTGCATAGGCTTATTGTCTGAATGGGTATCAATTCTTATGTGCCCTGCCTTCTCATAGCACCAGTTGATACAGAAAGTGCCTACTCCTTTGGTTGTACAGTCAGTAGCCAGGCGATGAATAACGCCATATGCTGAATCATCAAGCCATTTACCATCTGTAATCTTAAGGTAGGCTGGATCGCAGTCCTTACCGTAGATATATACAAAAACGCCTACGATAGCGCCGTCCTGCTCACAGACATAGCACTGTGATTTATTTATATCACTCTCAACGAGTTCTCGAGGAGGCCAGTTGTTATCTCCCCACTGGTGAGGATTGCCGTTAGCCTTCATAAAGGCACGTGCTGTTTCATAGAGTTTAAGGATGACATCAATGTCATTCATTTCAGCTAATCTGCAATTCATCAGATAATTAGACCTTATAGTAATTCAGGTGAACAATACCAGTAACCTAATATATTTTACTAAAAACCTTAAAACTCTATAAAAATAAAACGTTGACAGACATACCAGATATTGCATTTATCACATCTATCACCAATCATTGGTGTTTCATCAACATCTGGAAATTGCATTAGATTAGTTTATGTTTCTCCACCACATATTTGTTTGTGGAAGAGAATCAAGATACACAATCTCTCCAATCAACGGTGTTACAATTTCTCCATTAAAGCTCTCCCCTTTCTTTATGAGTTCCTCAAGTGGAGCTTTCCAGGTATGATTTGCCATTACAAACTTGCTGTTATGAACCGGAAGAATTGCCTTTGCGCCAATTTCTTCAGAGGCTTTAATCACTTCCTCAGGAAGCATATGGACATTATGCCACTGCATATCATACTGACCGTCTTCCATTACGGCAAAATCAAATGGTCCGTATTTCTCACCGATTTGCTTATAGTGCTGTCCGTATCCGCTATCACCGCTGTAGAAGAATTTCCTGTTTTTGGAAGTAATTACAAAGGAGCCTGGTTCAGTAGGATTCTGCTTTAAAAATCTTCCGGAGAAATGTCTGGCTGGAGTAAAGGTGATTTTTATATCATCAGACAGAATAAACTCCTCTCCATAATCCAGTTCATGAATTTTAGCTTCAGAATAGCCCCACATTTCGTAGTATTCGCCATTCCCAAGACCTGTAACAACATGTTTAACTCTGTCCTTTAGGGCAACAGTTGTTGAATAGTCCAGATGATCCCAGTGATCGTGCGAGAGCAGAATCGTATCAATGTCATCAGGCAGATCGTCTACAGAATAAGGATTACTTCCATCAAAGGCTGTCATCAGAAAAGATACCGGTGCAACATGACCACTTAAATGAGGATCTACCAGGAATCTGTGACCAGAAAGCTGTAAAAGAAAAGAAGAATGTCCAAGCCACACAACAAGATCTGTGTTCTTATCCAGTGATTTCAGGTCAGTTTTTACATGAGGAATACTTTTCTTTGGGCGAAGATCTTCGCGTTTTTCAAAGATGAATTTATAGAAGCTGACAAGTATTCCATCTTCAAGGTGATTAACGATTGGTTCGCGGTTCTGAAATACACCATCCTTAAAGTTTGGAGATTTCATTATTCTCTCAAGACGATGACCAGATGGTGCGCGACCAAACTGAGGAGTGTTGAAAAAATAAAGAGCATACGCGGCAAGAGCTACAATGACTGTAATTAAAATTATCATTATTTTTTTCATATTATCCAATAATCTTCATATTCCTGAAACTTACAGTCAGGATGTCTACTGTATTTAATTTAAAATTGAAGAACGGCTAACGGTCGCTTAAAGACAATCTTACTTTTACAGCCCCTTTGCCAAGAACATCTTTTAGTTCCTGAGAATTCTGGTTTCTGATTTTTCCTATACGGGTAAGATTCCAGCTGTTCTGCGCATAATAGATACTTAACTTGGATCCCAGATATAGAATTACATCTCCAGGAGCAGTTGTAATATCCTCATTATTCTGAGGAAGACTGAAGCCCAGATCACCAACTTTCTCAAAATTTCCATAGTCAGACATATCTATTTCAACATCAGAAATCTTCAGTTTCTCAAGTAAGGCTTTACTCGAAGAGTTATCCGCACATTCACATACAAGGACTTTACCGTTAACATGAATATAAAATCTGTTCATTTCCAGCACCGAAGAAAAAGCTGTCAGAGAAAAGAAGAGTCCCATCATAAGGAATATTCCTATAAGCTTTTTTATTGCCTTAAAAAAAATCATAATTCTCTCCTTAAGAAACTCTGACAGCATGGCTATTAAGAACTAAGAGGCACTTTTCAGTATATTCACAATATCGTCTTTAGACAGGGAAGGTCTTGCTGGCAGCTTTCCTTCACCGTCATGGATTACCTTAAGTGTTACCTCAGCAATCTTCTCATAATTGCTCTCATCGATATCAAGCTCAGAGAATCTTACAGGACAGCCGATTTTCTTTAAAAACTTCTCATACTCATCAACGCCGGCAAGTGCAGTCTTAACCTTATCTCCATCATTCTGGATACCAAAGAGATAGGATGCAAAACGGGCAAACTTGTCTACATTTCCGCCATGAGTAATCGCAAATCTCATCCATGATGGATTGATAATAGCAAGGCCGGCAGCATGGGTAATATCGTAGATACCAGATACAGTATGCTCAATCATGTGCACTGGGAAGCCTCCGTTGGTTCCGCAGTTAACAAAACCGTTTAGAGCCAGAATAGATGACCACTGCACCTGTTCGCGAGCCTCAAGATCAGAGCCATCCTGATAAGCCTTTAAACCATACTGCATACAGTTCTTAATAGTTGCAAGTGCAAATTCATCCTGTATAGGAGTTCCATCAACTCCATTAAAATAGGACTCTGTAAGGTGAACAATAATGTCACAGACACCATATCCGGTCTGATTCTTTGGCACTGTAAGAGTAAGAGTAGGATCAACAACCGCAACCTTAGGGAATAGAGCATCGGTCTGCACAAATGATTTCTCGTGAGTTTCTGAATTTGAAATCACAGCGCCAGGATTCATCTCTGATCCTGTTGCAGCAAGTGTAGGCACAGTAATAATTGGCATACATCTGGTTGGAATGTATACATTTTCCTGACCATGGAAAATCATATCCCATGGGTCACCGTCATACAACGCACCTGCGCCGATTGCCTTTGAACAGTCCATGGCACTTCCGCCGCCAATGGCAATAATCAGATCACAGCCATTTTTACGAATAAGCTCAATACCTCGTCTTACAGAATCAATCTTTGGATTTGGCTCAATTCCACCACATTCAACGTACTCAATACCAGCCTCTTTTAATGAAGCTATAGCACTGTCAAATACTCCGTTCTTTTTGATGGAGCCGCCACCATAGACAATTAAAGCCTTCTTACCATACTCTTTAGCATAACTACCTAGTTCTTTTAGTTTGCCTTTACCAAATACAAGTCTTGTTGGATTAAAAAAAGAAATCTGCATTTTATTCTCCTTCATCAGAATTACTTAAGATTAACTTTAAAGAACTCTTCGATTTGATTAAATGGAATTAAATCTGTTCTGTCATACAGGTCTACATGATTTGCTCCAGGAACAATCACTAAAGACTTGTTATCGCCCTTAAGCTGCTTAAATGCTGTTTCACTGAAATATCTTGAATGGGCTTTCTCTCCGTGTACAAGCATTACAGGAGAATCAATCTCACCAATTGTTGATAACAGATGAGTGTTCATGAAAGATAGAGCAGAAACCTTTGCCCAGCCACCATTAGAATTTACAGAGCGCTCATGATAGCCGCGAGGCTGCTTGTAGTAACTGTAGTAATCAGCTACAAACTGAGGAACATTCTCAGGAAGCACATCTGGAAGTCCACCATCTCTATCATAAACACCATCAGCAGCATCTTTGGTTCTCTGTGCGTTCATTGCTGCAAGCTTCTCGTGTCTCTTCTCTTTAGAATCCTCACTGTCGAAATATCCGTTTCTTATAACTCTGCTCATGTCGTACATGGTGGATGCAACAGTTGCCTTAATACGTGTATCTACTGCAGCAGCCTTCAGAGCAATACCACCCCAGCCGCAGATTCCGATAATACCGATTCTCTCCTTATCAACATTCTGAAGGTTAGAAAGGAAATCTACAGCAGCCTGAAAATCCTCAGTGTTAATATCTGGAGATGCCATGTATCTTGGAGTGCCAGAACTCTCACCGGTAAATGATGGGTCAAATGCAATGGTTAAAAATCCTCTTTCTGCCATAGTCTGTGCATATAATCCTGAGGACTGCTCTTTTACAGCACCAAATGGACCGCTCACTGCTATAGCTGCATATTTACCTTCTCCTGACTTAGGTACATACATATCTGCAGCGATAGTTGTTCCGAATCTTGTTTTGAAGGTTACTTTAGAGTGAATTACCTTTTCGCTTAACTTAAAGGTTTTATCCCATTTATCTGTCATCTGAACCTCACTGGTATCATTGTTGATAGCTGTTGAACAAGCTGTTAAGCCTGATAGAGCTGAACATAGAATAGCGGTAGCCAATAATTTTTTCATAGCTAATCTCTCCATTAGGATTGATTGAATAAACTATAAAACCTAAAGTTAACTTTAGGTCAAGAATTAAATAAAAACTTTTTTACTACCCTCTGATTTTTAAGAAAATTAATCTGAACCTAAAGTCAGCTTTAGCATTTATAATTACATATAGACAATACAAAAAAAATTAGAGGTAAGAAATGTATACCATCGGACAGCTATCAAAAATGTTTGACCTGCCTGTTTCCACATTACGATACTATGACAAAGAAGGTCTGTTTTTAGAGCTTCAGAGAACCTCTGGTATCCGAAAATTCACTGACCGACAGGTTGAAGCTTTACGAGTAATTGAGTGTCTAAAAAAATCAGGACTTGAGATCAAGGATATCCGACAGTTTATGAAATGGTGTGAAGAAGGACCTTCAACCTATCAGAAACGCAAGGATATGTTTGAAAAACAGAAAGAGAATATTGAAGCTGAAATGGCGAAGCTCAACAAAACACTCTGCATGATTAAATTTAAATGCTGGTACTATGAGCAGGCTTTAAAGGATGGAAATGAGGATAATCTAAATAGAATGATGCCTGATAACCTTCCTGAAGATATACAGGCTCTATACGATGAGGCTCATAAAGGACCTGAATCAACAGAGGAAATCGAGCAGTAGGAGTTTTCCGCTCCTAAACACTCTGTTTTTAAATTGAACCAATGAAAAAGCCAGCATTTCTGCTGGCCTTTCTATTTGCGTAAGGAATAGATTACATCATTCCTGGCATACCGCCCATGCCGCCCATAGGAGCCTGTGGAGCAGCGTCATTCTTTGGAGCGTCAGCAATCATGCACTCAGTTGTTAGCATCAAGCCAGCAATTGAAGCTGCATACTGAAGAGCTGAACGGGTTACCTTAGTTGGGTCAAGAATACCCATCTCGATCATATCACCGTACTGCTCGGTACCAGCGTTGTAACCAAAGTTACCTGAACCGTTGCGAACTTCGTTAGCAACAACTGATGCTTCCTGACCAGCGTTGGTTACGATCTGACGTAGAGGAGCTTCCATTGCAGTTAGAGCAACCTTGATACCAACGTCCTGATCCTGGTTCTCGCCCTTAACAGTGCCAGCTAACTTCTTAGCAACACGAACTAGTGCTACACCGCCGCCTGGAACGATACCTTCTTCAACTGCAGCGCGGGTTGCGTGCATTGCGTCCTCAACACGGTCCTTCTTCTCTTTCATTTCAACTTCAGTTGCAGCGCCAACCTTGATAACAGCAACGCCACCAGCTAACTTAGCTACACGCTCCTGTAACTTCTCACGGTCGTAGTCTGAAGTTGACTTCTCGATCTGCTGACGGATCTGAGCAACACGTGCCTCAATAGCAGCTGAATCACCCTCACCATCGATAATGGTGGTGTTATCCTTGGTGATTACAACACGCTTTGCAACACCTAGATCATCTAAGGTTGCCTTGTCTAATTCCATGCCTAGCTCTGAAGAAATTACGGTACCAGCAGTTAGAATTGCGATATCCTGTAACATTGCCTTACGACGGTCACCGAAACCAGGAGCCTTAACAGCAGCTACCTTAACGATACCACGCATGTTGTTAACAACTAGAGTTGCCAGAGCCTCTGACTCAACGTCCTCAGCGATGATTAGAAGTGACTTGCCAGCCTTAGCAACGCCCTCTAGAACAGAGATTAGGTCACGGATGTTTGAAATCTTCTTGTCGCATAGAAGAATGTATGGGTTCTCTAACTCAACAGTAGCGGTCTCAGCCTTGTTTACGAAGTAAGGTGATAGG
>ERZ842401.7923-NODE-7923-length-10666-cov-4.234945_pt1 | contig 10666 bp, 6 predicted proteins | sample MGYA00521270_ERZ842401 | MGnify/ENA primary metagenome ERZ842401 (study PRJEB31892, sample SAMEA3878208) | bioreactor metagenome | biome: Moose rumen | place: Sweden | collected 2011-10 | study: EMG produced TPA metagenomics assembly of the PRJEB12797 data set... | reverse complement strand
ACTTGTCAGCACATGACGCTCCGAAGAACACGGTGCATCAAGAAGGATTCTGTCGAAACACTCATTGTTGACACGGCACATCGCTGCCGCATCCTTGCAGCAGACATCTATCCTTGCTCTGATACTGCCGGTCAGACTGTCATCAAGGACTTTCTTCAACCGATTTACTCTGTCACCGGATCGGTCATTGGCAAGCAGATGACATTCGTCAGGCATAAGACCTGCCAGCACAAGCGTCTTGCCACCGGGAGCAGCACACATATCAAGCACAGACTCCGCCCCGTCCAGCGGCAGAAAGCGCGGCGCGGCCAGGCCGAAGGCCCGATACCGCTCCACCAGCCGATTCAAATCACCCAGCCGCCGGTCGGTCATCACCGGGGCAGAATTGACCCGCAGCACCAGCCGGCGGTCGATCACATAGTTTTCCCGAATATCGTCCGCGTCGTAGGAGGAATCGATAAAGCGAATCTCCCGGGCGCTTTCCCCCCATGGGGAAAGCAGGGCGCGCACCTCGTCAATCATTCCGGCGTCGAGGCGCGCTTTCAGTCGCTCGGTGATTCGCTTCCGCCGTGTGTCGCGGTCGATGTCGATGCCTATGAGCAGGGCGTCCTGCTCGGGGTGCGGCTCGGTGAGCGCCTTGAGGTGGGGGTGGCGGTGGTAGTAGAGTGCAATCTCGAGTGCTCGCGTGGCGCGTTGCACGGTGTCGATGTCGCTATTGTTGCGCAGCGTCTTGTACTGCCGCAGCAGGGCGGTGAGCTCGTCGAGGCTTTTGCCCTCGAGCGAGGCGCGCAGCTGCGGGTCTCGCGGCACGGGAGGCAGGGCGATGCCGTTGAGTACACTCTCGACGTAGAGCCCCGTGCCGCCGCACACTATCACCTGCTTGCCGCGGCGCTCGATGTCGGCCCGCACGGTGGCGAAGTCGCGCAGATACTCGTACAGGTTGTACTTATAGCCGGCGGGACAGATGTCAATCATGTGGTAGGGCACGTCGCCGTACTCGTCGAGATCCTTGCCCGTGCCCAGATCCATGCCGCGGTAGATCTGCCGTGAGTCGGCGCTGATGATTTCAGCGTCGAGCGCTTTCGCCAGCGCCACCGCTTTGGCCGTCTTGCCGCTCGCGGTGGGTCCCGTTATCACTATCAGTGCCATGATGTCAGCGTCGGTTGAATTTACTGTCGAGAAAATCGAGCATGTGTTGATATAGCCACAGGCGTATGTCGCAGCCGTTGATGCTGTGATTCATGTTGGGGTAGACCATGAGGTCGAACTGTTTGCCCAGCTGCTGGAGCCGCGAGATGTATTGCATTGAGTTGACGATGCGCACATTGTCGTCGGCGCTGCCGAACATGAGCAGCAGGTCGCCCCGCAACCGGTCGGCGAGGTCGAGCGGCGCGTGGTTATAGCCGGCGGCGTTTTGTTGGGGTGTGAGCATAAAGCGCTCGGTGTAGATGGTGTCGTAGAAGCGCCACGACGTCACCGGCGCTATCGCCACTCCGGCGGTGAATGGTGACTCGGGATGCGACATACACATCAGCGCCTCGAAGCCGCCGTAGCTCCAGCCGTAGATAGCGATGCGCTCGGTGTCGATGTAGGGTAGGGTAGCGAGGTGGCGTCCTATGGCCACTTGGTCGTCGGTCTCGTAGCGCCCGATGTTCTTATACACCGTCTTGAGAAACTCCTTGCCGCGGCAGCCGGTGCCTCGTCCGTCGAAGCACACCACCACATAGCCCTCCTGCGCGAGGAGGTGGTACCAATAGTAGTCGCTGTAGCCATAGCTGTTGGTGACCTGCTGGTTGCCGGGGCCGCCATAGACATAGAACAGCACGGGATAGCGTTTCGACGGGTCAAAGCCGGCAGGCTTTATCGTGTAGTAGTTCAATTCGGTGCCTGTGGATGTGGTGAAAGTGCCGAACACCTTTCGACCGGTGCCATATTCGTCCATACGTGCCTGGAGGCGCGAGTTGTCGACCAAAGTCTTCACAAGCCGCCCCTTGTCGTTGAAGAGCGAATAGACCGGAGCCGTGTTGGCGCTGCTGTAAACGGTTATATAGTACTTGCAACCGTTGCTGAACATGGCACTGTAGGTGCCCAGTCCGTTGTGGTTGAGACACGTTTTCTTCTTGCCTTTGAAGTCCACCTTGTAGAAGTCGGTGTTGATGGGGCTGCTTTCGTGAGAAGTGAAGTAAATGGCCTGGTTTTTCTCGTCCACGCCGCAAACGGCCTTCACCTCGAAGTTGCCGCTGGTAATCTGCCTCACCTGCCTGCCGTCGAGCCCCTGCATGTAGATGTGGCGGTAGCCGTCGCGCTCGCTGGTGATGAGGAAGTTCTTGCCGTCCTTGAGGAAATGCCAGGTGTCGGGCACCTCGACATGGGCCTTGTCACTCTCTTCGTAAATCACCTTGCCCTCGTTGCCGTTTCCAGCACCGACGACGTTGAATGAGAGTATCTGCATATTGTTCTGCAGGCGGTTCATACGCATGACGGCGAGCACGTCGGGGTCGGTAGTCCATTGGAAGCGCGGCAGGTATTCCCATTCCGCCCCTGCGGCCACAGCGTTCACGCTGCCGCCAAGCATGGGATAGAACGTGCGTCCGTTTTCGATGTTATATACACGGATTTCAACTTTCGAGTTGTCCTCGCCGGCCTTGGGATACTTGTATTTGTAGTTTTCGGGATACAGGTCGCCCCACATCTGCATGGTATACTCGCGCACGCCCGACTCGTCGAAACGCATGTAGGCTATCTTCTTCGAGTCGGGGCTCCAGGCGAAGCCTTTGGTTATGGCAAACTCCTCTTCGTAGACCCAGTCGGTGGTGCCATTGATGATTTGGTTGAGCGAGCCGTCGGTCGTGACCTGCGTCTCCTTCAAGGTTGCGAGGTCCATGTAGTAGAGGTTGTTGTCGCGCACGTAGGCCACTTTTGTACCGTCGGGCGAGAAAGTGGTGAGGCGCTGCTTGCCTCCACGCGAGATATAGGTGGCCTTGGCGTTTTGAAGGTCATACACGAAATAGTCCGACACACCGCTGTGGCGGTAGATTGGCTCGAAGCCTGTCGAGAGCAGGAGCTTCCGCTCGTCGTCCGAGAACTCGTAGCTTTCAACGTCAAGCGGCTCCTCGTTGTCAATCAGTATCGACGAGAAATCGAGCAGCACGCCATCTTTCTCGCCCGTGGCGTAACGATAACGGTCGATGCCGGAGCGGGTGAGAACGGTGTAGTGCTCGCCGTCGGCCATGGAGCGTATGTTTGAGATGCCCTCCATGCGGAACGTGCCGTTTTGCCAGATATCCTCGAGCGTGATTTGTTTGCCCTGCGACAGGGCGACGGTGGCAAAAGCGATGCCAGCAACCATAAGAAGTGTTTTTTTCATCAATGTGGAGTTTTGTCAAATTCAATGATAAAACGTGATGTGCACCGGGGAGCAACCCCCGTGGCACAGGTATGCAAAGATAGCACATTTTTCTTTATCGGAAAAAAAACGTAAATTTGCAGCCGCTTATCAACAAACCGAAAAGCCAAATAGCATGAAACGCCTATCATTGTCATTGTTTTTTATCATTGCGTCGTTTGTGGCACGGTCGGTGCCGGCCTATCCCGACCTTGTGAGGTTCAGCCAGCCCGACGGCTCGCAGCTCAACATATACCTGCGCGGCGACGAGCGGGTGCACTGGGCCGAGAGCGAAGACGGCTACTCGCTGCTCTACGACCACGAGGGTTACCTGTGCTACGCCGTGCACGACTACAAGGGCAATCTTGTGGCATCGTCCATACGCGCGACCGACATCGCGCAGCGTCCGCCACAAGCGGCCATGCTGCTTGCCACCACACCCACCAAGCTGCGCTACAGCCGCGAACAGGTGGACAACTACCTCGCGGTGTGGAACCAAGTGGCCCCTCACGACAGCAAGAACGGCACCAAAGCACTGACGGGCGCGCGCAAAGCCCTGGTGGTGTTGTTCCAGACAAGAGACTGCCAGCTCCACCACCGCCTGGACGAGTTTTACGACCTTTTCAACCAGCACAACTACACCGTGAACGGTGCCACAGGCAGTGTCTACGACTATTACTATTCAGCATCCAACGGTCTTTTCGAACTGCAAGTGGACGTGATTGGCCCTGTTACCGGCGACCACACCATGGCCTACTACGGCAGCGACGACAGCACCGGGAGCTATACCTTCGGCACCGAGGTAGCCCAGAAAATCGAAGGGCTGGCCAACTTCGCCGACTACGACAGCGACGGCGACGGTGTTGTCGACGGCATGCACATAATCTTTGCCGGCCACGGCGAGGAAGCCGGTGCCGGCAGCAGCCGCATCTGGTCGCACGCCTGGATTGTGTGGAACGCACCAACCTACAACGGCATCACCTTCAACCGCTACTCCTGCTCGCCCGAGTTGAGCGGGAGCACCGGCAACATACTCACCAATATCGGCGTAATCTGCCACGAGTTGGGACACGTGTTTGGAGCACCCGACTACTACGACACCGACTACGCGGGCAGCGGCGGCGAATATGACGGCCTGGGCAAATGGGACATAATGTCGAGCGGCTCATGGAACGCCAACGGACGCACACCCGCACGCCACGGCGCCTACACCGCCACCTACATCTACCACTGGACCACCGCCACAGAGCTCACCGACCCGCAGGACGTGCGTATCGAACAGGCCGGAGTGAACCACGAAGTCTACCGCATCAACACCTCAACCGACGGCGACTTCTTCCTGCTCGAAAACCGGCAGCGGCGCTACTTCGACAACGGCATCCCAGGCCACGGCATGATAGTCTACCACGTGCATCCCAACGCCAACGGCAGCAACGTGTCGAATGCCAGACATCCGCAACAGCTCTATATCGTTTCGCCAAACGCTGCAGTGCAGTCGCCCAACAACTCGCCCAGCTCCTACGGGTCGGTCAACAACGGCGCGGCGGCCTATCCCGGCACCTCGCATCGCGACTCGATAACCGACAACAGCACCCCCTGGCTGCGCCCCTGGTCGGAAACCGAGAACAACACGCCAATCACCGGCATCATCGAAAGCACAGCCGACAGCTCGATATTCTTCCGCTTCAAAGGCGGCGGCGAACCGCTCAGCCCGACATATATCGAAGCCCGGTACACCTCCGAGTACACTGCCAGTGTGAACTGGAGCGCCATAGGCAACAACACGATGCTGGTGCTCGCATCTGACAGCCCCGACAGTTTCGCCAACCCCGACAGCCTTTACCGCACTGGCGACACCCTCGCGGGTGGCAACATAGTGGTATACTCGGGAAACCGCGTGAACCACACTCAATTCACGCTTGATTCGGCACAGGTGCCCGACACACTCTACTTTAAGGTATTCTGTGCCCTCGACAGCACAACATTCCTTCCCGGCCCCACGGCCATGGCTCTGCCCTACGAGTTTTTCCGCCCACAGCCGGCAACGCTCAAGGCCAACTACACCGCCGAGCGCAACATTGATGTCGCGTGGACTGTTTCTGAGCCGTGTGAGATGCTGGTGCTTATGTCGACCGACGACCAGTTCGACACACCCTATGGCTCGTACACTGAAGGCGATATAACCGCTGGGGGTGACCTGGTGTTCTACTGCGGCACCGACAATCTGGCCAAGTCGTACAGCGTGTCGGCCGACGAGGAACCTGACACACTCTATTTCAAACTTTTCTGCCGCACGTACTACGACGACTACTCCGACGGCATCAATGCCACAGCCATACCCTACGAGTACTACCGCCCGAGAGTCAAGAGTGTGGCGGCAGCCTACGCGACCTACCGCGACATCGAGGTGTCGTGGGTTGTGTCAGAGCCATGCGAGTCGCTCGTCATCATGTCGGACGACCGCCAATTTGCCACCCCCTACGGTTCTTATACCACCGGCGACGAGACCGAGGACGGCGACCTGGTGCTCTATTCCGGCACAGACACTCTCGGCGCACGCTTCACGATACCAGCCGACGTGGAGCCCACAACCAAATATTTCCGCGTTTACTGCCGCTACCACGGCGACCAGTATTCGTCTGGCAAGTTTGCCACAGCCACGCCCATAGAACCAGAGCCTGAACCTGACACGCAATCCATCAGCAGCCCGCAAGTCGTGGACTTTTCACTGCGACCCAATCCTGCCACCGACCGGTTAGAGATAACCACCGGTGCCACGAGCGACGGCACAATCATACTGACCGACGTTATCGGACGCACCGTGGCCACCGCCAGGCTCGATGCCGGCCACGCCACAGTGGACACCTCCACCCTGCCACGCGGGACCTACACCGTAGTGCTGAATGCCTCCACCGGTCGCACTGCGAAGAAGCTTGTGCTACGTTAGCAATACTGTAAAAAAAAGCAAGCGCCTGCGGCACAATGCCACAGGCGCTGTTTTTTATTGCCACAAACAGGGCAGATTATTCGTCGCCCGTGACGAGGCGGAAGCGCATGCCGCACCGACGTGCAGCCTCGCCGTCGATGTCGTCGCGGTCGCCCACCATCAAAGCCTCTGCCGGGTCCACATCCAACTGCTGGCACACCGCCAGGAGAGACTCCTTGCAAGGTTTCAGGCCACCCATCGTGGGTGCGTCGGTGACGAAGTCGGCCCAAGACTTGTCGAACCCCAACGCCGCCAGCCGCTCATCGACGCAGCCATAGTCCGACAGCACCGCCACCTTTATGCCTTGCTCGCGCAGACGTGGCAGCAGCTCCGGCACCCAGGGGCGAAGAGCGTAGTGCTTTTTCAGCACTCGCATCATCGATGGCATATAGCGGTGCTCGTACCACCACTTCACCTTCTTCGACGACATGTGGCTCATGATGGCCACCTTGCCGTAGAGTGTCTCGTAGTAGGTGCGTCCGTCGCCGAAATAGACGCCCGACAGTGTGCGGCGCGCCTTGCGCTCATTGTTGAGGACGAACATATAACGCGGCTCGTCGAATATGAGGTGCAACGCAATGCGCCGCTTGTCGAACAGTGTGCCGTCAACATCAAAGACAACAGCCTTTACACCTTCGAGGTCTAATTGCATTTCAGTTTTATCGCTTTTGTTGTGGCTCGTTTCACTTTACCACCAGGTCCTTGAACTTGGCATGGCGTTTCTCGTCCTGCAGCAGCAGGTTGAGCTTGAACTGGCCGTCGCGGGAGCCTTCCTTGATGCAACGCTCCTTGAATTTCTCAAACGACTCCTGCTCCAGGCGGAACGTAAGCGCATCCTTCAGTCGCAACGAATCGCGTTTTGTCTTGTATTCGACGTTGATGTCCTTTAGCGCGGCGTCGACAGCCACGGTGAACTTCTCGGCTTGCTCCTGGCTGACCGACTGGTCGGCAAACTCGTAGTAGAAGTTGTAGCGCGACTCCTCCAATTCGGCAAAGCCGATGAAGAAACGCGTCTTCATCCCGGTGGCTTCCTCGGCGCGGTGCACTGCGTCGATAAACTGACGTTCATAGAGTTTCTCGCCGGTCATGGTTACGATGCCGTGGGTCTTCTGAATCATGTGTACAGTGGGTGTGTTGTTGTGCTTCGGCCCCACTTCGAGCAGGTCGTTCATATTGTAGCGGTAGAGGCCTGCGTAGGTGGTGACGTAGGGGCAGTAGCGCTTGCCTTGCTCCAGCTCGTGCAACTGGTAGAACTGCGGATTGGGGTTGTCGATGTCCTCTTCCTTGATAAACTCGTAGTAGTGGTAGTGCGGGAACATGACGGTGTTGAGCGTGTCGTCAAGCACAAGCCCGAAGCGACATTCGGACGAGAAATAGCCAAACTCCTGGTGCAGCATGTGCTCGGGGAACGAATTGGCGAACTTGTCGAGGTAGACTTTTGTGTTGCCGCATTTCCAGGTGTTGAGTATCTGCATATTGGGCCAATAGTGCTTGGGCAGCACCTGACCGTATTTAGCCCTCAGGTCGCGCAGTTCCTTGGCGCGCTTGGGGTTGGGTTTCAGGCAGGCTTCAAGCTCTTTGCGTATCTCGGGGTCGATGTTGAGGTCGGCTTTCAAGGTGCCTTTCTCTATATCGTTCACGTATTCGTCGTAGAAGCGGTTCACGTTGTTCTGCAGCTCGACAATGGTCGAGGGGTTTGCCGTCACGATAAGCGTGATGTCCTGCTCGATGCCCATGCGCATCAGCACATAGTAGCGGCTGGTGTAGTCGGCAATGGAATAGACACATTGCGGGTTGGAATAGAGCTTCTTGACGAAGCCGGGGCAGTCGCTCTGCGTCTTGCCCGACACCGAGCCGTAAATCGTCCCGTCGGGGGCATAGCCCTCAATCACCTTGCCAACTATCGAGAGTATCTTGCCTGCAAAAACCTTGTGGCGGTTCTGAATGAAATTGTAGAGCCACACCTTGGTCATTTTGCCATAGACGTTCTTCAAGTATTTCTCGGTGATAGGAATCCACTTGGGTTCGGCTGTCGAGCCCGACGTGGTGGCATAGAGTTCCGGCTTGCCCGGGAAGAGCACGCCAGCCTCGCCGTTCTTGTGCCGCTCGACGTAGGGGCGGAGGTCCTCATACTCGTTAGGTTTCACCTGCTCGCGGTAGCGGCGGTAGAGTTCCACGTCATTCTCGGCCTGCAGGATATAGTCAAACTTGTGCTCCTTGCCGTAGACTGTGTCTTTCGCGTAGGTGAGTATCCCCCTGAGTGTGGCCTCACTGGCCTTCTGCGGATTCTTGGTCGCTTTCTCAAGAGCATTGTACTGTATGCCGCCAGCCATGCCAAGCAGCAGGTTCGGGACAATCATATTGCTTACTTTCATAACGTTGTGTATTATGGTTTCCGTTAAATAAGGTGCAAATATAAACTTTTTATATGAAAAAACGACCTTTTGCCCATAAGTTCCAACGAGAAACGCAAGATTTAGTATCTTTGCACGCCGAATTGCCAACAAAAATGTCCGTTCCCGAATCGTTTCTTCTGGCTCTTGCACTGTGTGCCGACACACTGGCGGTGTCGTCTGTCAGCGGCCTTCGCTACCGTATGTCGTGGCGGCGATGGCTGCTCTTGGCCGTTTTGCTTGCCGTTTTCCAAGGTTTGTTCCCATTGCTTGGCGCACTTATAGGGTCGGCATGCGAACGCTTCATCGAGGCTGTCGACCACTGGATTGCCTTCGCGCTGCTGCTTATGATTGGCGGAAAAATGATTGTCGACGCCCTCCGCAGCGGCAACAGCGGACACGAACATTCCGACACCGACTTGCAGCCAAGCATCCCGACTATGTGTCTGCTCGGCGTGGCGACCAGCATCGATGCCTTTGCCGTGGGCATAGGCTTCGGACTGGAAAGCACCGTGGCTCAAAGTATTGTCACCTGTGCCATAATCGCGGTCGTGACCTTTCTCGTGGCTGCGACAGGCATCACGTTGGGGCGTGCCGGACGCATCATACCCGAGCGATGGACAGGCGTCATCGCGGGTTTGGTGCTGATCGCCATAGGTGCGAAAATCTTGCTGGAACACCTTACCGAATGCCCCTGAAAGGGCCGCAGCCACCGAATGTACCACCCGTGGGCATTACTCCACCCACATTCCACATTCGTCTAATTACTAGGTAACCTCTAAAAATAGCCTCGAAGAGGCTTGCTCTCAATAACCCCGCACGCAGTGTGGGGACAATCAAACACATACAAAATGCGTTTCGGAGAAACGCGCTTTCAAATCCTTATTTTTAGAGATTGCCACTAATCACTAATCACTAATCACTAAATCCAATTATCCATCGGCGGCCAGGGATTTTGCCGGATACCGGCCATCCGCTCCATCCGCCCGTGAGCCACAACGCGCATGCGATCCACCTCGTCCTTGCGCGTATGCGTGAGGTCGGGCTGTATCGGCTCACCGACATGAACAGTCATCAACGGAATGTCCTTTTTGCCGAAAAGTTTGTATATACCCTTGCGTTCGCGGTAGGTAATCACGCATGGCACCACGGGGCAGGCATACTTGTAGGCCATCGTGAAAGCGCCTTTGCGGAAAGGGCGCAACGGCTGATAGTAGTCCCAGCGCACCTCCTCGGGGAACACCAATATCCAGTCACCCCGGTGGTGGTAGTGGTCGAAGGCCTCGTCGAACTTGCGCAGGCCGCCCATAGTCTCCGGCACTGGAACCCCACCCACATAGCGCACAAACCAGTACTGACCACCGTTGAAGTGCTTGGCGTACATCGGTATCCATATATTGCGACAGGGTTGCAGCGCCTGCTTCACCGCTGGCGCGTCGAACTGGTAGACATGGTTGCATACCGCCACTGCGCCGCCTTTCAACTGTTTGCGGTAGGGACGCAGGTTTTTGCGCCCTTCGATTTTCAGACCGTATTTCAGCCGGTTCATCACATTGATGACCAGCCAGATGAACAGGGGGCCTATGACGTTGCGCTGAAAGAGATAAGAGAACGACCGGTCGATATAGGGGTAACTCTCGTCGAAACGGTATTGCCGCCTGCGCTTCGAGGGTTTCTTGACTGCTACAAGATGTTCGTAAGGGTTGTCGACGGGGTAGTCGCGTTCCGGGTCGCGCGGTTGGTATACGCTCTCGTCGTTTTCCAGTTTGCCATAAGTCATGCCACAAATGTTCTTAAGATCCAAATATCCAAATGTCTAAATATCCAATTATCCATTCATCCAAATGTCCAATCCTCATTTACCACAAAGAAGCCTCGGAGAGGCTTAATCTCAATAACCCC
>ERZ842401.7922-NODE-7922-length-10666-cov-13.301385_pt1 | contig 10666 bp, 17 predicted proteins | sample MGYA00521270_ERZ842401 | MGnify/ENA primary metagenome ERZ842401 (study PRJEB31892, sample SAMEA3878208) | bioreactor metagenome | biome: Moose rumen | place: Sweden | collected 2011-10 | study: EMG produced TPA metagenomics assembly of the PRJEB12797 data set... | reverse complement strand
TGCGCCCGTGTCTTCACCAACCGCTGTAAATCTTTTTCATTACGAATTACGCATTGCTTTTCGGAGGTTTTGTTTATGAAAAAATTTTCGCTTGAGATAGACAAAGAGCGCGTCGAAAAACTTTATAAATTTGAGGCGGAGGCTCGCGCAAAAAATTTCAAATTAATTGCGGGTGTCGACGAGGCGGGTCGCGGCTCTTTGGTCGGAGCAGTTGTCATAGCGGCGGCGATTCTCCCCGAAAATTTATATCTCGAACGCCTTGACGATTCAAAAAAACTTTCCGCAAAAGTTCGCGAAGTTCTTTATGAAAAAATTATCTCGGCGGCAATAAGTTGGAATGTTGTAAGTGTCGAGATTGAGGAGATTGACGCGCTGAATATTTATCAAGCAACACTCGTCGGCATGAAACGCGCCGTTGCAGGTTTAAAAATTCAGCCCGATTTTGTTTTAACCGACGCAATGAAAGTTGACTTCGGCGAAAAAATTCCTTCGCAGGCGATTGTTCACGGCGATTCTTTATCGGCTTCCATTGCCGCCGCGTCTATTCTCGCAAAAGTCACTCGTGACCGCCTTGCCGACGATTGGGCAAAAGTTTATCCGCAATACGGTTTTGAAAAAAATCGCGGTTACGGCACTAAGGATCATCTTGACGCAATAAAAAAATTCGGAGCAAGTCCGATTCACAGAAAAACTTTTAATCCGGTGAAAAGCATTTTGGAAAAAAATTTGGAGGGAAAATTTTAATGAGCAGTCTTGAAGTGGGTATCGTCGGTTTGCCGAATGTGGGCAAGTCGACGCTTTTTAATGCGATAACGAAGGCGGGCGCGGAAGCGGCGAATTATCCTTTCTGCACGATTGAACCGAATGTCGGAGTGGTTGCCGTCCCCGACCCGCGCTTGGATGTTTTGACGAAACTTTATAACTCGAAGAAGACGACGCCCGCGAGTGTTCGTTTTGTCGACATTGCGGGGCTTGTCAAAGGCGCGTCGAAGGGCGAAGGGCTCGGCAATAAATTTCTTGAACATATTCGCCAAGTCGACGCGATTGCGCATGTTGTGCGCTGTTTCGAGGACGAAAATATTACTCATGTTTCGGATACGATTGATCCTCTGCGAGATATTGATACGATTCAAACTGAACTTTGCCTTGCCGATTTGGATATTGTGGAAAAGCGGCTTGCGAAGGTTGCAAAACTTTTGAAGTCGGGGAGCAAGGAAGCTAAGGCGGAGAATGAAATTTTGGAGCGCGTAAAAAATTCTCTGGACGAAGCGAAACCTGCGCGGAGTTTGAATTTATCTGAAGAAGAACTTTTCATCATTCGGGACGCAAATTTGTTGACGCTTAAGCCGACGCTTTACATTGCCAACGTTGCGGAAGAAGATTTGTCGGAAGAAAATTCTCACGTCAAAAAAGTTCGGGAGCTTGCCGCGCAGGAAGGAGCGCAAGTTGTAGTTATCTGCGCGAAGGTTGAATCGGAAATTGCGGAGCTTGACGCGGACGAAGCTGAAGAATTTTTAAAGGATTTGGGCTTGGAAAGTTCGGGGCTCGACAGATTGATACATGCGGCATTTGACTTGTTGGGCTTGATGACTTTTTTGACGGCTGGCGCGGACGAATGTCGGGCTTGGACGATTAAAAAGGGAACTGTCGCAGTCAAAGCGGCGGGCAAAATTCACAGCGACATTGAACGCGGCTTTATTCGCGCCGAGATTGTCAACTACAACGATTTGATTCAGCTCGGCTCAATCAATGCCGCTCGCGACAAAGGGCTTGTTCGTTTGGAAGGAAAAGATTATGTCATGCAGGATGGCGACGTTACCTATTTTCGTTTCAACGTTTAAAACATTCCTAATTCCTCATTCCTAATTCCTAATTGAAAAAAGCGATCTCGAAATTGAGACCGCTTTTTTGTTCAATCTTTACGCCCCGAAACTTTTCCGTTATTAATCGGTTTTTTCTTGGCTTCGGAATTTTTCACTGCGTCGCCGAGTTTTTTCACGCCGCCGGAATTTTTTTCGTCCTTCAGGTCGCGAGCCAAATTTTTGAGTTTGCCCGCAAGATTCGGTTTTGCCATATAAACCACCTCGCCGCCAATGTAACAAATTTTTATTGAACCGTCAAGCCCGCTCAAACTTGACGCCGTCAAGCAGATAAAATAAAATTTCTCCAAAAAAACTCGGAGGAGATTATGAACGAACATGAACATAGACTCGAAGACGGCACGATAATTCGTCACAGCCACACGCACACACAGACAAAGGCAGTTTTAAACCGAATGGCGCGGCTTATCGGACATCTTGAATCTACAAAAAAAATGATTGAGGACGGGCGCGATTGCAGTGAAGTTTTGATTCAACTTTCCGCCGTTGACGCCGCAATTAAAGCCGTCGGGAGAATCATTTTGAAAGATCACATTGAACATTGCATTGTTGACGCGGTCAAGACGGGCGACACCGCCGAAATTGAACGCCTCAACAAAGCCATCGAGCAATTCATTCGATAAAAAAAATTTCTGCCGTCAAGCGAGATATTTAATTTTGTTTTTGAACGTTGAAAAAAGTTCTGATTTTCTTTTAACCGACAATTTGTCGGTTATTTTTTTGAGCAGGATTGTCTGACTTTTGAACAGTTTCGCTGATTGTTGAAAGGCTCCTCGTCGATTATGATTCAATCATCAAAATTATTCACGGCGTTTTAAAAGAAAGGAGTTTTTCAAAATGTTGATTGGCGAAAAGAAAATTGAGCGTCCGCTCCGCTGGGGCATGATCGGCGGCGGCAGAACGGCAAATGTCGACCGAAGCATCGTCGCGGCGCGTTGTATGACAATACGGTGTTCAAACTCGTCTGCGGTGCCTTCGACGTTGATCCTGCCCGCAATGTTGAGTTCGGCTTTAATCTTGGTGTCGAAAAAGATCGTCTCTATCCCGATTACAAAACAATGATCGCCGAAGAAGCCAAGCGCGAGGACGGAGTTGAAGTCATTGACATTGCCACGCCGAATTTACTTCATTACGAAATGGTAAAAGCGGCGTTGGAAGCGGGCGTGCATGTCATTCGCGAAAAAACTTTGTTCTTTGAAGTCGCGCAGGGCGAAGAAATTCTTAAGCTTGCCAAAGAGAAAAATCGGTTTCGGTTGTGATGCTATCGCCGACGTTAAAGCTGAAGGACAAAAATGGCGGTCGATCCCAAAAAATCGGGGGCGTCTTTTGTACTCGGCGATCTTTCAACTCATACTTTCTACATGTCCGAATTGGTTTGCCCGCAACTGAAACTTAAACAACTCCTTTGCGATCGTCAATCTTTTGTAAAATCGCGTGCTCCGCTCGAAGATAATGCCTACGTTCTTATGCGCTATGAAGGCGGCGCGGTCGGGCGTATGTGGGCTTCGGCAGTCAATGCCGGCTGCATGGACGGACACAGAATCATCGGCTCCAAAGCTTCAATCGAATGGAGCGACAATCAACCGAATGAACTTCTTTATCAAGTGCAGGGCGAGCGATTAGAAAAATGATTCGTATAATGCCTTACCTTTACGGCGAGGCAAATGCATTTGAAAGACTCGGTGCAACTTCCATAACAGACGACGGCGATATTCTTTTGCTAGTCGGTTCAAATTATCTTAGAACCGGTGTTCATAAACGCTTAAGTATTTTCCAACGTCGGATAAGTGAAAGTCGCCAAAGCTGCTACCCGATAGCCTGTTTTTGTATCGTGCAAATTGGGTTTGTGAATCACGACCGACAAAAGACAACCAATATCATCGGTGACAATCTGCCGCTTTACTGACAGCCTGTTTTCAATAAGTACAGCACTGCATTGACCAATTCGCGCTTTTCCCATTTGCGATTTCTCATATCTTTCTTTTTACGAACACATGTTCTTAAAAAACAAACCGGCTATGCGCCGGTCGAATATGTTTTGAAAATACGAATGGAAAAGGCAATGATGCTCCTTATTCACTCGAATAAAACGGTCGCCGAAATTTCCGAAGAAGTCGGCTAGGATTCTCTGCAATCCTTCATAAAAATTTTTAAACGCAAAACAAATTATCCGCCGAGTGCTTATCGCAAGCTTCAGAAATCAAATCCTTGACAACTTCGCCCGCCAAAATCAAGCCCGCGACGCTCGGCACAAACGAAATGCTTCCGATAAAATTTTTTACGGGACGCGGCATCTCGTCCGAGTAAACGACTTTGAGATTTTTTATGCCGCGCTCCTTTAATTTTTTGCGAAGAATTTTTGCGACAGGATCAACCGACGTTTGAAAAATATCCGCTACTCTGAATCGCGTTGCGTCAAGTTTGTTGCCCGCGCCCATGCTCGAAATAATTTTTATTCCGCGCCGCGTGCATTCCTCAACCAAAAAAATTTTCGCGGTAATGTTGTCAATCGCGTCAACGACATAATCATATTTGCAAACAAAAAAATCCGCGACGGGCTCCGAAGGCAATAAAAATTTCTGAATTGCCGTAACCTGCGCGGAAGGATTTATATCAAAAATTCTTTCACGCATGACTTCGACTTTCGATTTTCCGACCGTCGAGCCGAGCGCGTGAATTTGCCGGTTGATATTTGTTTCGTCAATGTTGTCCTTGTCGATTAAAATCAAATGCCCGACGCCCGCCCGCGCCAACGCCTCAACAGTAAAAGAGCCGACGCCGCCCACTCCGAAAACGGCAACCGTCGACTCTTTTAATTTTGAAAAATTTTCTTCGCCGATTAAAAGTTTCAATCGCTGAAATCTGTTACTCATAGTTATCTTTTATCTCTCGGTCTGAAATTGAAAGCAGGTATTTGGAAATTATTTTCGGGCTTCGGCGGCGGCTTGGGCGCGTCAAGGTTGAATCCCTTCGCAACTGTTACGGTTGACTTCGGAACTTCAATCGTCGGAGACTTAAGCGCGAGACTGTCCGCAAAATCCGTCGCGATAATCGTTGCCTGAATCATGCCGTTCATGCTTTTATCAATAACCGTGCCCAAAATTATATTCACGTCGTCTTCCGTCTGGCTGAAAATATAACTCGCCGCCGCGTTCACGTCGTGAATCGGAAGAGTTTCGTCGCCCGTGATATTCAAAATAATTCCGCGTGCGCCCTTCAAAGATTTATCAATCAACGGGCTTTGAATCGCCTCTTGCACGGCTTTAACCGCGCTGATTTTGCTCCGCCCGATTCCCAAAAGTGCGTCGCTCGACTCGCTTTGACGGAAAATTGTTGTCATGTCGGCGAAGTCAACGTTGATAACTCCGATCGTCAAAATCAATTCGGCAACGCATCTGATCGCCTGCCGCAAAACAGAATCCGCCGCCTTAAACGCATCAACCATAGAAAGTTCTTTGTTTTCGGGGAGCTTCATCAAATTATCGTTCTTAACGACAATCAGCGCGTCCATATACGATTGCATTCTGATAATTCCTTCGTTGGCAATGCGTTGCTTGCGCGAGCCTTCAAATTTAAAAGGCAAAGTCACGACGCCGACAGTCAACATGCCGAGTTCCTTTGCAAGCCGCGCCACAACCGGAGCCGCGCCCGTGCCGGTTCCGCCGCCCATGCCCGCCGTGATAAAAATCATGTCCGCGCCCGTCATCATTTCCTTAAGGCGTTCCGAATCATTTTTTGCCGCAAGTTCTCCGAGATCAACTCTGCCGCCCGTGCCGCGTCCTTTGGTAAGTTCCTGCCCGATTTGTATGGCGCGAATTGAATCCGTGTTTGAAAAACTCAGCGCATGAGAATCCGTGTTGACTGCAACCAAATCAATTTGCAAAAAATCGCTCTCGGCAATTCTCTTCAAAACGCTGTTGCCGCCGCCGCCCACGCCGAAAACTTTTATCGTGACGAGGGCTTTTTTTATTGCCGCGTCCTCAGCCGCCTTTTGTTTGTCTCTGTTAAGGCGAAGTTTTTTTAACGCCTCCTTGATTGCCTCATCATTAGCCCCCATCTGTCTTCTTTCCTCTCAAAAAAATATTTTTGACAACTTCGACGCCATAAAATTTTTTCCTTCAAAAAGACTTTTTAATCAGCGTCCATTGAGTGGCGAGCATTCCGAATAACATTAAGACGCAACCGAAAATTTCTCTCGAACTCATGACTTCGTTTAAGAAAAACCAGCCCGCCAATGCCCCGAATATCGTTGCCCATAATTTTGCAAACGAAACTTCACCCTTCAAAAAGACTTCTTAATCAGCGTCCATTGAGTGGCGAGCATTCCGAATAACATTAAGACGCAACCGAAAATTTCTCTCGAACTCATGACTTCGTTTAAGAAAAACCAGCCCGCCAATGCCCCGAAAATCGCTTCAAAACTCATCAGAATTGCCGCCGTCGAAGGCTCGGCGTATTTTTGTCCGTAAATCTGCAAAGTGAACGCAACGCCCGAACTCATTATGCCGCCGTAAAGTATCGGGAACCATGCATTTATCATCGCCGAAAAATTCGGAGTCTCAAGCGCGAACATCGTTGCAAAACTGAAAATCATCGTTACAAAAATCTGCGCGGCGGACATTTCGATAACGTCAACTTTGTTGGCAAAACGATCTGCTATCAAAATGTGTGCCGTCCAGAAAAATGCGCTGACAAAAAGTATCACGTCGCCGATTTGTACAGAAAAACTTTCTCCGACCGCCAAAAGATAAAGTCCGAAAATCGCGAGCCCCGCGCCCAACCAATTTTCCCGCCGAATTATTTTGCCCAAAAATTTTGCGCCGAGCGGTACAAAAACAATGTAAAGGCAAGTGATAAACGCCGCTTTACCCGCCGTCGAATATTGCAGGGCGACTTGTTGCATTGAACTTGCGATAAACAAAACTACGCCGATTATCAGACCGATTAAAAAGCCGCGCTGATAATTTTTTTGCCGACGTTCTTTAGACCGATTTTTTCGCGTGAAAATCAAAAGTACAACGAGCGATAAAAATCCGATTAAATATCTTCCCGCCGCGTAGGAAAAAGGACCGAGCCCGTCCATGCCCGTCAACTGCGCGACAAAAGTTGTTCCCCAAAAAAACGCCGCGCCCAAAAGCATCAGCGTCCCTTTTATCTGCAAAATTTTTCCCTCCTAAATTTTTGTGTTCCACATAATCAAAGCGTCTTCGCCGTTGTCGAGATAATAATTTTTCCGACGCCCGACGCTCTTTAAGCCGAAATTTTCATAAAGTTTAATCGCCGCAATGTTGCTCGGACGAACTTCCAAAGTTATCGAAGTCGCGCCGCGTTTTTTTACCGCTTTAATCAATTCGCCGAATAAAATTGTCCCGATGCCCTGTCCGCGAAGTGACGGCTCAACCGCAATGTGCATAACCTCCGCTTGATCAAATGAAACCCACGCGCCCGCATATGCCACAATTTTTTTGTCAAGCTCGCCGATAACGTATTCAGCCAATTCATTTTTGTTTTCCCGCAAAAAATCTGCGCGGCTCCAAGGCATTGCAAAACATTTCAATTCAAGTTCGGCAACCGCGTCCGCATCTTCGGGAGTCATTCTTCTGAAGGTAAGTTTTCCGAACATTTTATCCTCATCATAAAAGCCGAATCATTGTGACCGAAATATTTAAAGCCGAAGTGTTCATAAAAATCAATGGCGGGCGTGTTGCCCGGATGAACCAAAAGGTGCATTGACTCGACGCCGCGATCTTCCAAACTCGTGATTAATTTCGTGAAAAGAGCCGTGCCTATTCCCTGCCCGTGATAATCGGGGTCGACGGCAAAAACTTCAATCGCCGCAGTATCTTTTTTTGCCTCCCAATAATCCTCGAACCAATCGGCAAGTTTTGCGCAAGCGCAAGCGACAATTTTTCCGTCAAGCTCCGCAACAAATGATCTGTATCGCCAACTCCAAGCGGCGTTTTCAAGATAATTTTTTCGCGCCACAACGCTTTTGCCGAAACATTTTTTGCAAATGACAACGGCAGAAGAAACGTCTTCTTCGCGCATTCCTCTTAAGATAAGATTTTCCATAACCGTTCTCCGTCAAACCTGCTTTAAAAGCAGGGGAACAGCGGTCGCGCTCCTGCGATAAAAAAAGTTCGGAGTCTTTCGCCGCGCCGGTACGCAACGCTGCGCATTGCTAGCCTCACAATTTTTTTGTAACTTGCCGCGCTTTGATTTAAGAAAAATCCCTCGCCATAATCCAAGCGTCTTCGTCAAAGTAATAATCTTTTTCGCACTCGACAATCTGAAAACCAAAACCTTTGTAAAGTTCAATCGCGGGAAAATTGCTCGGGCGAACTTCCAAAATTACAAATGTCGCGCCGCGTTTTCTAATCGCGCCAAGCAATTTTATCAAAATCATTTTCCCGAAGCCGCGCCGCCGATATTCGGGGTCAACCGACAAAGTTTCTATCTCCGCCGTGTCGGAATTCATCTCCGCGCCCGCGCAGGCAATTATTTTTCCGTCAAGCTCGGCAACCCAAAATTCCCGCCGTTCATCTCGCGCCGCATGAAGAAAATAATTTCGACCGCAAGCGTCCAATTCGCCGAAACATTTCAAATCCAATTCTTCAGCCGCCGCCGCATCTTCAATCGTCAACTTTCGGAAGATAAGCCGTGCCTTTTCTCCCATAATACTTCCGCCTCCGCCCGTCGAATATAAAGCGGCTCCAAATTCATAACGTTATCTTCTTTTCCCGCGTCAAGCAAATCTTTTCCGCATAAAGCAACGCTCGACGCTCGCGGCATTCTCAAATTCGGCGGAGCAATTTTCACGTTCGGCGGCAAGGAAATTTTTATCTTGTGCAACACGTCGCCGCATAAAAAAATTTCCCCGCCCGATTTTCCCGCCTCCGAAATTACTTCGTCCGTCGGGCGCACTTCCAATTTCGACAGCGGAAAATTTTTCTCGAACAGTTGGCAATACGCACGATTTTTTTGTGCGTCTATCAGCGGTAAAACTTTTGCCGAAGAAAAATTGTAAGCCATCGCCTGCAACGTCGGCACGCCGATTATTTTTATTCCCCATGCATAAGCCAATGCTTTTGCCGTCGCCAAACCGATTCTCAAGCCCGTAAAAGAGCCGGGACCTATGCTCACCGCTACCGCATCCAATTTTTCAAACGCGCCGGAAATTTTTATGACTTCTTCGACTTGCGGCATCAGAGTTTCGGAAAAACTTTGCGGCGACTCGCACAGAATTTCAGCCAAAATTTTTTCGTTAAAAATTACCGCGACACTTGCCGCCCGCGTCGCGGTTTCTATTCCCAAAATCTGCAAACCTATTCATCCTTCGTAACAAAATCTTCCAATTCCGAAATGAAATCTTCGTGCTCCTCGCCCACGCAGGAAAATGTTATTCGCCGCATGTTCCGAGAATCTTTTATCCGTTCAATTTTTATCACGACATAATTTTCCGGCAACGCGTCGGGAAATTTTTCTGCCCACTCAATGAAAACTATTCCTTCGGGAAAATCCGTGTACTCGTAAAAGCCGATGTCCTCCAATTCGTCTTCGCTGTGCAGACGATACAAATCGAAATGAACTATCGGACAAAATCCTTCGTAAACACTCATCAAGTTGAAAGTCGGGCTCGTGACTTCGCCTTGAACTCCGAGCGTCCGCGCCATGCTCTGTACAAAAAGAGTTTTGCCCGCGCCCAAGCCGCCCTCCAAACATATTACCGTGCCTTCCCGCACTCGCTGTGCTACTTTCGCCGCCAATTTTACCGTCCCGTATGGGGACTGGGTTATGTGGGTAAACAAAATTTTTTTCACTCCTCAAAATTTTTCCGAACGAACTTTTATTTTTAAACCCCTAACCAAACGGGAAGGGGCAAATTTTTTTCAGAAATGATAAGCGCAGTTTATCAGACGCGAAAAATTTTTTCAACAAGCAAACGCGAATTGTGATAAAATCCTTTCAAAGGAGATGACAGCTTTGAAAGTTGAAGAAATTTTTTTCCGCGACATGTACAAGCAAATTTGTTTGCTGAAATCCGCGCGGCTTGTCAAAGAAATAAATCTGCGTGAAATGCTCGAAATGTATCCCGATGAAAAACTTGACGGCTTTTTGACTTACGGATACATTGACAAGACGGCGGGATTTACTTTCAGCATTTTTGGCGGCGCGAAAATTTCGGGCGGGCAAATAAAAATTTTCCCGATAAATTACAACGAGATCGCTCTTATTCGCAGAGGTGCCGCCGACTCCGCCGAAGTGAAAATTTTAAGTGAGGAATATTCGCTTGCCTTTCGCGACAGAATTCAGATGATTAACGATAACTATTCGGTTGACAACGCACGAGAGCAGACGCGCTTTATAAAAACTTTGGACGCCTTTCGCCACCCGCATTATCCCGATGATGTCGTCGTTTATTTTTTCAGCGAAAAACACAAGCCCGAATTAATGTGGGTGCGTTGCCTTTCGATTGACGAAAATATTTTGACGGGCGAACTTTTGAACGAGCCGACAAAAAATTTCGGCTGTCATGCGGGCGACAAAATTTTATTTGGAGCCGCGCAGATTGGCGGACAAAATATTTTGATTCATCTTCCGCCCAAAAAAGAGTGAGTTGCCCCCGCTTTTAAAAAGTGTGGGTACGCCGAAACGCTGTCGCGAACTTCGATTGAGTTTGAAAATAATTTTTATCGTTTAAACTACTTTTTCTTTGTTCGCCCAAAGAGGAAGAAAAATCCCCCCTTTGTCAAAGCGTGGATACGCGGAACCGACTTCCTCTGTCT
>ERZ842401.7921-NODE-7921-length-10667-cov-4.461741_pt1 | contig 10667 bp, 9 predicted proteins | sample MGYA00521270_ERZ842401 | MGnify/ENA primary metagenome ERZ842401 (study PRJEB31892, sample SAMEA3878208) | bioreactor metagenome | biome: Moose rumen | place: Sweden | collected 2011-10 | study: EMG produced TPA metagenomics assembly of the PRJEB12797 data set... | reverse complement strand
ATGCACCATCTTCGGATAACCCTTCTATCTCACACGGACTTTTGGCAGTGAGCCAAAAAATACCTATTTTTGTTTTGTTGATTCCATTATCTATATTGTATGAAACGCATTATCATTATCGCAGCCGCCGTCCTGGCAGGCTCAGCGGCATCCGCGCAGGAACGCCCCGTCATCCCGACGAAGGGGTCGGAGGACACGAAAGGAATTATGTCAAAGGCCTATTGGGACATCTGGAATGATGGAGAGCAGGCCCGCATCGACAAGGACATCGAGGCTTACCGCAAGGCTGACGCCACATTCCATACGGGAGATGTCAAACGTGGTTCATCGGTCAAGGTCAGGCAGGTCAAGTCCGACTTCATCTTCGGCGCTTCCGCCTTCAACTGGGACCAGTTGGGCAATCACGAAAGCAACGTCAAATACAAAAACCTGTTCGGGAGCCTGTTCAACAGGGCCACCGTACCGTTCTACTGGCAGGCATTCGAGCCCGAATATGGCAGAAAGAGGTATGACGTGGCCGAGGACGACACGGAGCAGTGGTGGAGCACGGTCAAGAATCCTGAAGACCAGCGTTTCTGGAGGCGTCCGGCCACCAACCAGATAGTGGATTGGTGCATACAGAAGGGCATCGAAGCGCACGGACATCCGCTGGTCTGGGGTTCCCGCAGCAACCAGCACCCTGCCTGGCTCAAGAAAGAAGGCATCCCTGCAGCTCAGCAGGCAGCCCTGGACAGCCTGGAAACCGTACGAATCAGCGGAAAGAAAACCCGCAAGCCGACTGCCAAGGGTTTCGGTAAAATGCCTCAGAGCGAAGTCTATAAGTTAGTCCCGGACTATATCAAAAACTTCCGGGAAAAGAACGACGCCCATATAGAGGAGCTCATGACTTATTACAAAGGCAAAATAGGCAGCTGGGATATCGTGAACGAAAGCAGCACGGACTTCGGAAGGGGAAATGAACAGACCCTCTATCCCCTGATCAAATCAAGCTACGGGCTGATGCCGGCGGACTATACCTTCCATTTCTTCAAGACCGCCGAGAAGTTCGCCTCCAAAGACCTTCTGATGAACATCAACGACTATAACGTCACCGACAGGTATCCTTCCCAGATTGCCCACCTGCTCTCCAGGGGCACCAGGATCGATGTCATCGGCTCACAGATGCACCTTTTCCAGCCTAAACAATGCCTGGATATTGCCGCCGGAAAGAGCCCGTCCCCGGCAAAGAAAAGGGTTGACCCGGAAACTGTGAGGAGTTTCTTCGACAAAGTCGGAGCCTTCGGAATACCGACCTGCATAAGCGAGGTCACCATCTCCTCCCCCGGCAGCGATGAAAAAGGAGAAATGATCCAGGCCATCATCACGCGCAATCTTTACAGGATCTGGTTCAGCCAGAAAAGCATGATGGGCATCACATGGTGGAACGTCGTTGACGGATGCGGGCTCAAAGGAGAACCCACCGTATCCGGGCTCTTCCATAGGGATATGACCCCGAAAACAGCCTTCTACGCCCTTGACAACCTTATCAACCATGAGTGGAAAACCAACCTCGAACTGAAACCCGACGGTAACGGCGATATCCGTTTCCGCGGCTTCAAGGGTACATACGAGGTCTCCTGGACAGACAAAAAAGGTGTAAAACATACCGAAACAATAACTGTCCGCTGATTTTCCCTTGCAATTTGAAAGCAGTTTTGTATATTTGTATGAATTTACGGGTAAACCGATGACCGAAGGCCTGAAATCCAATATTGAGAAGCTTATCTCCCTCTATGAGAGTGAGAAGGCTGCACGCGTCAGTATGCAGGAGAAGCTCGCCGCGGCCGTCGGAAAGACCGAAGAATACAGGAAGCAGATTACAGAACTGGAAAGACAAGTCGACAATCTGAAACTTGCGGGCGCTTTCACCTCCACGCAGGACAATGAAGCCTCCAGGAAAAGGATTGACAAGCTGATCAAAGAGATAGATAAGTGCATCTCCCTGCTTGAGAAATGAGCCAGAAGATAACCATACAGATCAACGGACGCGAGTACATGATGACCGCCTCCTCCCAGGAAGAGGAGGAGATCATCCGCAAGGCGGCATCCACGATCAACGACCACCTGAACGTGTTCCTGAGCAAGTACCAGGGCCGGCAGGTGGCGGACATACTGGCATTCATCGCCCTCAACAGCGAGATGGACAGCATAAGGAAGGACAAGAGGATCGCCGGGATAACCTCCCAGATAGAAATCCTCGAAAAACTCAGCTCAGGCTATCTTGAAAGAATAGAAAAAAGCAGCCGTTAGTTCCCTTAAGCTGAAATCAACACTTAATTTGGAACCGGGCGGCTCGCTGCGAAGAAGACAGGCCGATGTTACCCCTTGCGGGGGATTTTCCTTCGGGAAGACGGCGGAAGTCCGGCCCGGCAGCGGAACCCAAATCCTGTCAGAATCGATTTTCTGATTAGTGACTAACGGCTTTTTTTACACCGGCTTCCTGCACGGAGGCCGGTTTTTTTGTTGTATTTGATTAATATTTATTTGTTTAACATATTTAACCTATAGTAAAAGTATGGATATTGTTTCACTATTGGCAGGTGCTTTTGCAGGAGCAGTCGTGACAGCGGCAGCCTTCACTATAATACGCAAGACCCTGCTCAAAAGCCGCAGTGAAGAAATTCTGGAGAAAGCAAGGCTGGAGGGCGAAAACATAAAGAATGAGCGAATTCTCCAGGCCAAGGAAAAATACCTTCAGCTGAAGAATGACCATGAACGCCACGTCAACGAGAAAAACGCACAGCTGAGGGATGCCGAGAACCGCATCCGCCAGAAAGAGAACAGCCTCAACCAGCAGAACTCAGAACTTCAGAAGAGGCTTCATGAAGCCGACAACCTCAAGAACAGCCTGAACGCGCAGAGGGAAGCCCTTGAGCGCAAGAACCAGGAAACCGACAGGATGAGGGCCGAGGTGAACCGCCAGATAGAAGCCGTCGCCGGAATGAGCGCCAAGGAGGCCAGGGAAACCCTCATCGAAAACATAAAGGCCGAAGCCCGCACTGAAGCGCAGGCCTATATCAACGACACCATGGATGAAGCCCGGCTGAATGCAGCCAAGGAAGCCAAACGCATAGTAATCAACACGATTCAGCGCACGGCCACAGAGACTGCGATAGAAAACGCCGTTACCACCTTCCCTATCGAGAGCGACGAAATCAAGGGCCGCATCATAGGTCGTGAAGGACGCAATATCAGGGCTCTCGAAGCTGCGACAGGTGTGGAAATCGTGGTTGACGACACCCCCGACACCATCCTGCTCTCCGCATTCGATCCCGTACGCCGCGAGGTGGCGCGCCTGTCCCTTCACCAGCTGGTGATCGACGGACGCATCCATCCCGCCCGCATCGAGGAAGTCGTGACAAAGGTGCGCGGACAGCTTGAGGACGAGATACTCGAAATAGGCAAACGCACCTGCATCGACCTGGGCATCCACGGGCTCAACATCGAGCTGGTGAGGATGATAGGCAGGATGAAGTACCGCTCATCTTACGGACAGAACCTCCTGCAGCACTCCCGCGAGGTCGCAAACATCTGCTCGATCATGGCTGCGGAACTCGGCCTGAACCCCAAGATTGCCAAACGGGCCGGCCTTCTCCACGATATCGGAAAGGTGTCCGAGGAAGAACCAGAGCTGCCGCATGCCATCCTCGGCATGAAACTGGCCGAGCAGTACAAGGAAAAGCCTGAAATCTGCAATGCCGTAGGAGCCCACCACGAGGAAGTGGAAATGACCTCGGTATATGCGCCCCTAGTTCTTGTGGCCGACGCCATCTCAGGTGCCCGCCCCGGCGCCCGTAGGGAAGTAATAGAGTCATACATCAAACGCCTCAAGGGCATGGAAGACCTCGCCACCTCATATCCCGGCGTGACCAAGAGCTACGCGATACAGGCCGGAAGGGAACTCAGGGTGATCGTGGCTGCGGAAGAAGTGAGCGACCAGGCGGCAGCCACGCTTTCGGCCGACATAGCCCTGCGCATCCAGAACGAAATGACCTATCCCGGCCAGGTCAAGATAACGGTAATCAGGGAGACAAGGTCGATATCGATTGCAAAATAGCTTAAGATGCCCTTCCCGAAAAGCACAGGAATCCTGTCCGCCGCCTGCACCCTCGTTCTGGCAGCGGCGGGCATCTTGTCTTCAGCGGCACTGGCAGCCTCCCCTGCCGCACCCCCGAGTACCGTAAGCTGGAAGGCGGAATCGGCTGATGCCGGCGACGGCACATTCCGCATCCTGCTGACCGGTGACGTGGCAGAAGGATGGCATATATACGGCACCGACAACGAGTGGCAGCCCACATCGGTGACGCTTCTTCCAAGCAAAGATTATACTGTAACTTCACCGCTTGCCCCTCTGTCGGAAGCCATGATGGCAAACGGCCAGAAGACCTATTCCGGCACAGTTCTCTTTGCCATAGGCATCAAGCCTGCAAAGGCCGGGCATCCGTTTACCGTAAGCGGTTCCGTCGGATGGCAGGCCTGCACCGGCGGAACATGCTCGATGCCTGAAGAATGGGATTTTTCGGTTGAAATAAGCCCCGATAAGGCCGTTAACAAAAATGTTATAATGGATAACAATATAGTTATTCATACTGATAATCAAGGCAATACCGCAAAGTCGCCGTGGGCGCTCATTATAGAGGCGATTCTGTGGGGATTTGCGATGCTGCTCACCCCGTGCGTGTTCCCGATGGTTCCGATGACGGTGTCATATTTCATAAAAGGCTCCCCGTCCCCTGCCGCCGGAAGGTTCCGCGCCTTCATGTACGGAGTATTCATAGTTCTCCTTTACACGGTCCCCATAGCGGTCATCATCACAGCTACAAGGCTCATCGGAGGAGAGGCCGTGACGGCGGACATATTCAACTGGCTGGCGACCCACTGGCTGCCCAACATCATTTTCTTTGTCGTATTCATGGTGTTCGCGGCATCATTCCTCGGCGCTTTCGAGATTACCCTGCCCTCGTCGCTCGTAAACAGGAGCGACCGCAATTCGGACAAGGGCGGCCTTGCAGGCATCTTCTTCATGGCTCTTACGCTGGTGCTGGTTTCGTTCTCATGCACCGGTCCGATTGTGGGCACCGTGCTTATCAAATCCACCTCCGGTGAGATATGGACACCTGTTATGACGATGCTGGCCTTCTCCGCCGCCTTCGCCATTCCATTCACGCTTCTGGCCCTGTTCCCCCAGGCGCTGAAGAAACTCAAAAGCGGCCGGTGGCTCGGCAGCGTCAAGATTGTGCTCGGATTCATAGAGCTCGCCCTCGGGCTCAAGTTCCTCAGCGTCGCCGACCAGACCTATCACTGGGGAATACTTGACCGGGAGATATACCTGGCTATCTGGATAAGCATATTTACCCTCCTCGGGCTTTACCTCCTGAAAATCATACACTTGGGCGAAGAGGACGGGAATGACCGCAGCATCGGCGTCACAAGGCTGCTCCTTGCCGCCGGAGTATTCGCCTTCGTCATATACCTCATCCCCGGCATGTGGGGAGCACCCTTGAAAGGACTTTCAGGTTACCTGCCTCCGATGGAGACGCAGGATTTCATAGTTCCGACAGGCGCGGCAGATACTTCTACGGGAAGCGGGAACACTGGTGCATCGACAGTCACGGGGACCGTCACGATAGCACACGGCCTCAGGGCCTATACCTCTGTCGAGGAGGCATGCAGGGAAGCCGCCATGGAGGGAAAGCCGGTATTTGTAGATATCACGGGGCACGGCTGCGTCAACTGCCGCGAGATGGAGCAGCGGGTATGGAGCGACGGCAGGATACTTCCTCTCCTGCGGGACAGCCTGGTGATTGCCGCCTTGTACACCGATGACAAGACGAGACTTAAAGAAGAAGATTGGGTAACAACATCTAATGGAAAGGTTCTCAAGGATATAGGCAGGGCTAATTCTTACTATGCCAGACAACGGTTCGGTGTCAGTTCACAACCGAATTACATCATACTGGACCCGGACGGAAACCAGATCTCCCCTATCAAGAGCTACAGTCTGGACATTGACGGGTTCAGGACTTTCCTTACCGAAGGGATAAACACCTTCAGGAAAGCCGGATATACTAAAGAGAATATTTAGATAATACAGTATAACCAATTTACGGTCATGAACATACCGGAAGATTTCAAAGGTAATACCGAGGCATTCAGGTGCCTGATGTGCAAGAATGCAAGGTGCAGTGCCGCCTGCCCTGTTTCGACAGACGTACCCGCAGCGATGGCTCTTTACAGGAAGGGCGAAACCGAAGCCGCCGCCAGGATGCTTTTCTGGAACAATCCCCTTTCTGCGATTACTGCCAAGGTGTGCGACTGGGAGCGCCTGTGCATGGGACATTGCATCATGGGCATCAAGAGCGAGCCTGTCAAATGGCATTGCATCGAAGATGAAATATCATCCGGCGCCATTAAGGGAATCAGCATCCCCGACTCCCCTGCAAATGGAAAGAGCGTGGGCATCATCGGGGCCGGTCCCGCCGGGATAGCCGCCGCCATATGGCTGCTGAAAGACGGTTTCAAGGTCATGCTATACGACATCCATGAAAGGATAGGCGGTGTACTCCGCTACGGCATCCCGGACTTCCGCCTGGACAAGTCCATACTTGACGAATATGAAAGGATACTGTTCGGTGCCGGAGCTGAATTCAAAGGTAATGTAAATATAGGTAAAGATATTACCGTGAATGACATACGCTCCGATCACGATGCCGTCCTCATAGCCGGAGGTGCCTGGAAGCCGCGCCTCCTCGACATTCCGGGAGAGGACAATCCGGATGTGCTCCACGCCCTCGATTATCTGGAAGATCCGTCAAGGTTCAGCCTCAAGGAGCCCGTGCTGGTTATCGGAGGCGGCAACGTCACCATGGATGCCTGCCGCACCGCCAGGAGGGCCGGCTTCGACACCACCGTCTATTACCGCAAGGACTTCCCCAACATGCCCGCCAACCGCTCCGAAATCCAGGATGCGCTGGAGGACGGTGTGAAGTTCATGGTCTTTGAAGTACCGGTCGAGATAGGCCGTGATGACGAAGGCAACTTCGCCATAATGCGTAAATGCGAAAACGTCGTGCGTGAAGACGGACGGCTCAGCAGCCGCATAATAAGCGGCACGGACAGGATGGTGCGGTTCGGAACGATGATTACCGCCATCAGCGAAAATGTCGATTACGACCTGTTCTCATCGTCAGTCCCCGAAACCGATTCCCATGGCTGGATTGTTACCGATATAGCCCAGGAAACCTCCCAGGACGGAGTTTTTCTCGCCGGAGACTTTCTCAGCGGCCCCAGCACTGTCGTTGCTGCCGTGGCATCGGCCAAAAAGGCCGTCGAAGGCATAAAGACTTATTTGTCAGCTATTTCCTGAGACGTTTCCAGCGGTCCAGAGCCAGCTGCTGCATATCACGGGCAGCATCGTTCTCATCCACAATCTCATCCCCAAGGATTGTCTCTATCACATCCTCGAGGGTGATAATGCCCTGGAATGAACCATATTCGTTAAGGACCACGGCTATCTGCTCGTCCTTGTCGAGCATCTCGCCCCAGATACTGTCCAGAGGGGTGTCTTCGGTGAATGATGCGATGTCCCGGCGTATATCCCCCACCGTCTTGTCGAATCTGTCGTCCGCAATAAGCTGCAGGGCTTCCATGCGGAGGATGTAACCGGTTATGTATTCGTCGTTGTCCCGGTAAACCGGAATACGCGAATGATGCATGAACCTCTTGTCCCTGCAGAAGGATTTGAGCGACATTTTCTCCGGCGCTATTGCGGCCACGACCCTCGGTGTCATCACATCGGAAGCGGTGACCTCGTCAAGATTTATTATATTCTGTATCACCTCGTTCTCGCTCTCGTCGAGTTCCCCGGAATCTTCGGCGACGTCGGCCATCGCGCTCACCTCCTCACGGGAGATACCGGTTTCGGTCTGGTCGGGAGTGATCCACTTCTGGAGCCTTTCAACGCAATATATTATCGGATAGAGGCAGAATATGAGGACCCGCATCGACGATGTGGCAAACCCCATGAGCGATTTGTAATGGGTGGTCCCGATGGTTTTGGGTATGATTTCCGAGAAAACAAGGATAAGTACGGTCATTATGGCCGACACCAGCCCGAACCACCCGCTCCCGAACACCACGGTGGCCTGTTGCCCTACGCCCGCGGCGCCTATGGTATTGGCTATCGTATTGAGGCTCAGGATGGCTGCAAGAGGCCTTGACGGGTCCTGTTTATAGGATTTGAAGCGGCCGGCAGGCTTATATCCCTCTTCTTCACGCATGGTGACATACGATATCGGAGTGCTCATCAGCACCGCTTCAAGCACCGAGCAGAGGAAGGATACCGCCATGGCGGCAAACAGATATAACAGCAACGCACCCATCGCGCCGCAAAGATAGCAAAAACTCCCCTATCTGCCGGATAATTACGCAAATCTTTCTATCTTTATAGGTAAATCCGACAGTTATGAACTTCTCACGCATACTATCAGCGGCAATAACGGTCTCGATGCTCCTTGCGGTATCGGGCTGCGGACTGTTCCGCAAGGCTGCGAATGATACGCCGGGCACTGTCAACGGGAATTCCGAAGGAATCTTCAGCCCCAGGCGGACAGATAAAAGCATAAAGGTAATATCCTACAATATAAGGCTGGCGACGGGCAAGGACGGTTCCAACCACTGGGATTTCCGCAAGGCGGCCACCCCCGCCATGATATATCAGGAGAATCCGGACATATTCGGCCTTCAGGAAGCCTTGAAGGTACAGTTGGATTACCTGACGGAGACATGCCCTGGTTACGGATATGTGGGCGTTCCACGAGACGACGGCCTGTCAAAGGGCGAGGTAATGGCGATTTTCTGGAACAGGAATACGCAGAATCTGCTTGACTGGGGGACATTCTGGCTGTCAGAGACGCCGGAGGTGCCGTCCAAGGGATGGGATGCCATGTGCAGGCGGACGGCCACATGGGCCCTGCTGAAAGACAAACGCTCGAAAAAGAAATATTATTATGTAAACACCCACCTGGACCACCGCGGGCGGATAGCCAGGGAAAAGGGGCTGTCCCTGATAGCTGACCGGATTGCGGAAATAAACCAGAAAGGCCTGCCGGTGATTCTTACCGGGGATTTCAATGTAAAGCCGGACAATGCCTGCCTCAGGGCGCTGGACGGGAAAATGCTTTCCGCAAGGAAGGTCGCCGCACAGACAGACGGCAGGATTTCGTTCCAGGGATTCGGGAAATCCCAAGATCCGTGCATAATAGACTATATATACGAAGCCGGATTCAAGGGTGCCGCCGTTTTCGAGACGCTCGACAAGACATACGCCGACATCCCCTATATATCCGACCATTACCCCATAGCTGCCATATTGTTATTTTAATATAAGTTCTAAGATACCATGAAACGAATCGCACAGTTTTCAATCATTCTGGCATGCGCACTTGCTGCCTCCTGCGGAAACAGCGGCAAGAAAGCCTCCGCCGGGGAACCGCCATGCGCCACAGTCTATTTCACAAACGAAATCACCCCTGAGAGCCTCGTGAGGGTGTATGAAGCCCTCGGACGTGAGGCCTCCGGACGGGTTGCCGTCAAGATTTCCACAGGAGAAATGGGCGGAAACAACTACCTAAAACCCGAACTGATAGCCCCGCTAGTAAAGAAAGTAGGCGGCACGATTGTGGAATGCAATACCGCCTACGGAGGCTCCCGCGCCACCACTGAAGCACACAAGGAGACCATCCGCGCGCACGGGTTCTATGATATCGCCCCCGTGGACATCATGGATGAGGAAGGAGAATTCAAGATCCCGGTCAAGGACGACAAGTGGATCAAATACGACATCGTGGGCTCCCACCTGAAGAACTACGATTTCATGATCAACCTGGCCCACTTCAAGGGACACGCCATGGGCGGCTTCGGCGGCGTGCTGAAGAATGCCTCCATCGGCGTTGCCTCACCCAACGGTAAAGTGAACATCCATTCGGCAGGCCGCTGCCAGCAGGCCACTCCCGACGGTGATCTCCACGCTCCCGAAGGATGGATGGAATCACCCGATAAGAACACTCCTTTCATCGAATCCATGGCTGCGGCGGCACAGGCAGTGCATGAATACTTCGGCGGCGGCAGCAAAATACTGTACATCGCCATAATGAACAATATCTCCATCGACTGCGACTGCGACGCCAATCCCCACGATCCCACCATACAGGATATCGGCATCGCGGGCTCGCTCGACCCTGTCGCTCTGGACAAGTTCTGCCTCGACAAGGTAATAGAGCTCCCTGCCAGCGAGAGCAACGACACCAAGGCCCTGCTTGAAAGAATCGAAGCGCGCCACGGCACTCGCATAGTCTCTCGTGCCGAAGAGAACGGGCTTGGCACCACGAAATACAACGCAGTGAATCTGAATATCTAAAGACTCCGATACGGTCAATGAGGCTGTATTCTAAGACTTTTCCAAGGAATACAGCCTCTTTTTTCTATATTTTTTGACCAATCGAGGACCAGGTCATCAACCGTTACATCAAGGCAGACTCTCTTGAAGTCGTTGAGAAACTGACCGACAAGTACGAATACTTCCGTTAGAAGATCGGAAGAGCGTCGTGTAGGGAAAGAGTGTAGATCTC
>ERZ842401.7920-NODE-7920-length-10667-cov-6.057671_pt1 | contig 10667 bp, 10 predicted proteins | sample MGYA00521270_ERZ842401 | MGnify/ENA primary metagenome ERZ842401 (study PRJEB31892, sample SAMEA3878208) | bioreactor metagenome | biome: Moose rumen | place: Sweden | collected 2011-10 | study: EMG produced TPA metagenomics assembly of the PRJEB12797 data set... | reverse complement strand
GTATCTGAATTTGGTATCTAGAAATCAAAAACTAGTTATATCTCAATAACTAGTTATTTTTTTATATTTATGACAGAAGAAATTGGAATTATATAATTCTTTTCACCAAGATGCATAAAATAATCATAACAACAAATAATTCCCCCTGGTTCAATCTGTTTTTTAGTATCATTTAATTTTTCGAAGTTTTTAATCATTGATTCTCTAGGATTACCAGTTTTCTTAATCTCGAAGGGATATATTTTATTATTCTTTTCCATTATTAAATCTATTTCATTTTTTTCTTTATCCCTATAATATGATATTCTAGGTTCTTTTCCAGCGTTTTCATAAGATTTCACTATTTCAGAAATAATATAAGTTTCAAGATAATGTCCAGATACTTCACTTAATTGTAAATCTCTCGCACTTTCCCACCCAGCTAAATATGAGCATAGTCCAGAATCCATAAATACTATTTTAGGAATATGTGTAATTCTTTTTAATTTAGAATTCATAAATGGTTCTAATAGATAAACAATACCACTATTGACAAGAATATTAAGCCAAGTTTTAACTGTTTTATCAGTTATACCTATTTCATTAGCTATATTAGAATAATTTAATTGTTCTCCATTTCTTGAAGCAACACTAATCATAAATTTTTTAAATGTTTGCATATCAACAATATCTAATTGGTCTTTTACATCCTTACTTAAATATGTTTCAACATACGCATTAAAATAGTCTTTTTTCTTCAAGTTGGGTACATCATATAATTCTGGCATACCACCTTGAAAAATTCTTTCATATAAGTCATTAATATCTATTATTTCATCAGTCTTTTTGATATTTGCAGGATCAAATAAACCCTTTTCCTCATTTCCGATAATTTCTGAATAAGTAAAACTATTTAACTTCACAATTCCAACTCTTCCAGCTAATGATTCTTGAACATTTTTCATTAGTTTTATCTGTTGTGAACCAGTCAACCAATACATTCCACGTTCATTATATTTATCAACATTCATTTTAATATATGGGAATAATTGAGGCGCATATTGAACTTCATCAATTAATAAAGGCCATGGATGTTCCTGTAAAAAAAGTTTTGGATTATTTCTTGCTTGTTCTCTTAGTATTTCGTCATCTAAAGTAACATAGTTCATACCTTCAGGTAAGTATTCAGTTAAAAGTGTGGTTTTTCCAACTTGTCTTGGTCCCGTAACTAATAAAACTCTAAATGTATTACTAATCTGTTCAACAATTTCTTTTGCTTCTCTTTTAATCATTTTATCACCCTTCAATAACAAGTATACGCTTTATTCCGAAAAAGTCAAGAATATATTCCGAAAAAGTCAGAAAATTATTCCGAAAAAAAATCGTTATTTCATTCAAAAAAATCAAAAGATCATCTGGAAATAGTTGAAGTTCCATTTCACAAAAATCAATTTATTTCTTTTTTGTGAAATGAAAACTATAATATAAACATTCAACTTTTTATAGAAATAGGAAATAGAAAAATGACGCTATGACACATTAAATGCATATAAGAACACGTTCAAATAAGACTCAATCTCTAAAAATTAAATATTCTCTTTTTTCTATGAAGTCAACCTAATTTGCATATAACATTTACATCTTTGTCAAAAATTCTATAAACTTTAATAAAATAATCAATTAAAAATATCATATTTTTTGCAATTAGTATCTGAATTTGGTATCTAGAAATCAAAAACTAGTTATATCTCAATAACTAGTTGTTTTTTTTATTATCTAGATAACCAATTAGATATATCAACTATTTGAATACCTTCATATTGATAATCATCATGTTTTGTTCTAGCAATTATCATTTTAGGATAGGCATCTTTTATTTTTAGTAATGGATCAACTTCTCGCTTAAATGTATCACTATCAAAGTCATCACCTAAATCACTTGAAACCTGAATATAGATTTTTTCATTTCTTTTAGTTGCAACAAAATCAACTTCTTTTTCATATAAGACACCAACATATACTTCATATCCTCTTCTAATTAATTCCATTGCAACTATATTTTCATAGATATTACCATAATTCATATTCTTAGTACCTTGTATAGCATATTTAACTGCATGATCAGATAAATAATACTTATCTTGTGTTGCTAGATACTTCTTACCTTGAATATCATATCTTCTTACCTTATAGAAAGCAAATGCCTCACATAAATATTTTATATATGCTCCAACTGTCTTATCATTAGTATCAGCCTTATTTGTATTAAGAGTATCTGTAGCACTTCTATATGAAGTTATTCTTGATACATTATCTATTAAGAAATCACTAATACTATCAAGTAGAGTAGTATTTTGAATCTTGTTTCTTTGAACAATATCTCTAACAATCATAGTTTTATAAACATCTCTAATATAATTATATTTCTTTTCTATTTCTTTGTATAAATAAGAACCTGAAAATCCACCTTCTAATACATATCTATCAAAACTATCATCAGCATTGTCTAATTCATAATATTCTAGAAATTCTTTATATGAAAATGGATAAACTTCTATACTATATGTTCTTCCAGTAAATAAAGTTGCTAAATTACTAGATAAAAGAAAGGCATTAGATCCAGTAATATAAATATCATATTTAGCTTCTGCATGAAAATTATTAATTGCTTTTTCAAAATCATTACACATTTGAACTTCATCAATCATAATACAATTATTCTTTTTTGAATCAAATCTTTCACTAACATATTTGATTAATTCTTTATACTCTTTTAAATAATCAAACTCATCAAGATTATAATCAATATATATGATATTAGACCTTTCATCATTATTTTTTACATAATCACTAAACATGTGTAATAATTCTGATTTTCCACTACGCCTAACACCAGTAATAACTTTTATATCTGGTGTTCCCATAACATCAATTATATCTTGCAAATACTTTCTTTTTATTATTTTCATGTGATAACCACCTCTAGTAATATTATACTACTCATTTCGCAAAAATCAATTTTTTCTTTTTTTGCGAAATAAACCATATTTTGCCTTAAATATAACATTTTAAACTCTACAAAATTAGAACCATATGGATCACCAGTATATTTATTAAAAAATAAACTAGTATCAAAAGTGAATCGACATAGAATATAACTTATTATAAAAAAAGATAATATACAAATAATTATATAAACTCTATTATTGTTGATAGGATTCTTTTTAATAAAGTCTTTAGTCGTTAATACTATTACTACAACCAATAACACTATATATAACAAGTGACTCCAACTAACCATATTAAAGTAAGAATATACATTTAAAAAGCAAACAAGTAATAATAATAATAATAATAATAATAAAATTAGAACAATATTTAACCCCTTATTCATGTATATCATCTACTTCTATTACTAATTCTGTTAAATATGCTAATTGAGATAAATCGCCACGTAATTTATAAACAGCACCTCGTATTTTCAATATAAAATAAATGCATTATTTTTTCAATGACTTAATAAATCAGTTAAAAAAAACAATATTCTTGGTATCTAGTTTGGTATCCAGAAAAAAAACCAAGCTTCGCAAACTCTTATAAAAGAACAAAAGATTTAAGTTTACTTAAATCGCTTTGGTCGTCACCGCCCAAAATTCCTACTTCATAGAGAAAGTTCTCTTTCTTCTCCATAGGCTTAAATTCCGATAGTCGCTACCGTACTCATTTTTTTATTTTATTTTTTATTTATCAAAACAATATTTTAATCCTTCAAACATAATATTTATACTGGCATCTATATCTCTATCATTTTCATTATGACACTTACTACATTTCCATTTTCTTACTTTTAAATGTTGAATATCCACTTCTTTTGGAAAAAAATTTTTTATATGCATCTTCAAGATTAAATATAGCACATCTTAATGAACAACTATCTACTTCTTTTAACCATTCATATTAATTGTTTAGATTTGGTAATTCTTTAATCATATCAAATGCATTTCTAAAACCATTATCTTTACAGATACTTAGAAAATGATTATAGATAAATCTATAACAACCAAATGTTTTATGAATTAAGACAATCTGATTATCATTAGGATACATACGAAATCGAAATGTTTTATACATATATCGAACCTCCTAAATTTAATATATAATACATTTGTTCGGTTACCAAGTACCTATTCAAACGCACTTTCCTTATAAATAAAAAAACATCTGGGTTTATGCCCCAGATGTATTCACAAAGGAATACGTCTGCAGAAAAAGACTATCTTCCTTAAATTTAGTATATACAATTATTTATATTTTTACAATATTAAATAGTTTCTTTTACAATGTTCATACCTTTCTTTAAATCTTTTTTAAAGAATTGGTATGTTGTCCTAATTAGTAAGTAACATGGTAGAGCTATTACAATACCAACCATACCAGCTAAAGTACCTCCAATAGATACAGCCATTATAGTTATTAATGGATTAACATTATTTGTTTTACCATATACTTTAGGTGAAATTAAATATCCATCTAATTGTGGGAATATTAAACAAATAATTGTAGTCATAATAACTAAAGGCATAGATACTACACTAGCTAAAACAATCGCAATTATATTAGTAATTAGACCACCAAAGTATGGAATTACAGTTGTAAGACAAGCTAGTATTCCTAAGATTAACCAGTTAGGATGCCCAATTATAAAGAATAGAATACTGTATTCAAATAATTGAATAACCATAAATATTTCTAATCCTTTTAAATAGTTAGTAATCTCAGTATCCATACATTTCATGTATTTAAACATTTTCTTAGAGTTAGTTAATAAAATATTTTTTAAACCAGCTCTAATCTTATCCATATCTACTAAGAAATAGATAAATCCTACAAAACCTACAATAAATTTACTAATAAAATCAATTGAACCATTTAGTATTCCCATTGTAGTTGATGAAGTAACTGATCCTATTTCTTTTAAAATATCATTTAAATAATCAGTTATTTTAATTTCAAAATTACCTATATTTATATCAAACTTATTACCTACATTATTGAATACTTCTATTAACATTTTAATAAGTAATGATAATTGATCATAAATAAGTGGTAGTGTTATTGATAATAATCCTAGTACTACTAAGATAATTCCAAAAACAACTATTAATAAAGCAGCTACTCTAGGAATTTTCTTTTTCTCTAACCATCTTACTAATGGTGTAAAAGCATAAGCAAAAGCAAATCCAACTATAAAAGGTGCTAAAACTAAAATACACTTAGTAAGTATTCCCCACCATATTCCAATATTCGCAACTAATATATATAGTAAGATCATCAAAGCTGTTAGATTAATTAGCTGGTAATTTAATTTATTCTTAGACATATTATCACTTCTCCAACATTATAGTTATTGGACCATCATTTGTAATATTAACTGTCATTTCAGCCCCAAATTTACCTGTTTCTACATGAACTTGTTTACTTAATTCTTCATTAAATAATTCATATAGTTTAATAGCTTCTTCTCCACCCATAGCATTTATATAGCTAGGTCTATTACCTTTTTTAGTATCAGCATATAAAGTAAATTGAGAAATTGATAAAACATCTCCACCATAGTCTAAAATACTTTTATTCATGACACCATTTTCATCATCAAAAATTCTTAAATTAACTATTTTTTTGACAATATATTGAATCTTTTCTAAGTCATCACCTTCAGTAAAACCAACAAGTACTACTAAACCATTATCTATTTTACCAATGGTTTTACCTTCAACAACAACACTACTTTTGCCACTTCTTTGAACTAAGGCTCTCATCGCATCTCCCTCTCTACTTTCTCAACAAATTTATTTCTACTTAAAGTTAAGATTAATTTTTCTAATTGATCTAAACCTGTTACATAACAAGTTATTTCATAAATAGAATGTTCACCTTTACTCATAATCTTAATTCCATCAACACTAATATTATAAGCAGCTATAGCTTGAACTAAATCTAACATATAGTTCTTTTCATCATTAGTATGAACTAAAAGTCTAGATAAATATCTCTTATTTATATTAGAATTCCATGTAACTTCCACTATTCTATCATCTAATGATTCTAGGTTATGACAATTCATTCGATGAACTGTAATACCATTACCTTTAGTAATATAACCAACTATTGAATCTCCAAAGACTGGGTTACAACAATTTGCTAAATTAACTTTAACTTTATCAATTCCACTGACAATAATATCAGCATCTTTACTTTTCTCAGTAATTTTTAATTTCTTTGGAGCTGGCTTATCCTCTTCTTTAGTAATTACATTAATAACACTATTAACAGGAACTTTACCATTTCCAATATTTAAATAAATTTCTTCTAAATTATCTACTTTTATTTCTTCACAAATCTTTTTAATATTCTCATCAGTTAAGAATTCAGAAAAGACTAATTTCTTTTTACGTAATTCTTTTTCTAATGAATATTTTCCACGTTCAACGTAAATTTCACGATCATTCTTAGTAAAGAAAGCTTTTATCTTATTACGAGTAGCTGTACTCTTAACCATATTAATCCACTCTTTTGATGGAGTAGAATTTTTATTAGTATTTATTTTTACAATATCATTATCTTTTAATTCATAATTTAAAGGAACAATATTATTATTAACAATAGCTCCAATTGTAGTTTCACCTACTTTAGTATGAATCTTATAAGCAAAATCAATTGGTGTAGCTCCCTTAGGTAACTCAATAACATCACCCTTAGGTGTATAACAATAAATATTATTGTTTAATACTTCATCTTTTACAGTATTAACAAATTCTTCACTACTCATCTTATCATGACTTAAGTCAATAATTTGTTTAAAGAATTGTAATTTTTGTTCTGTAGTTGATTGTAAATTAGCAGTACTAGTACTACCACCATTCTCTTTATATGCCCAGTGTGAAGCAATACCATTTTCAGCTACTTCATTCATTTCATATGTACGAATTTGTATTTCAAATAAATATCCATCTATACCAAAAACTGTAGTATGTAAAGACTGATACATATTAGGTTTTGGCATAGCAATATAGTCTTTAAATCGCTTAGATAAAGGTCTAAATTTAGAATGAATTAATCCTAGAGCCAGATAACATTCTTGTTCTGTATTGACTAAGATTCTTATCGCCAATAAGTCATATATATCGCTAAACTTCTTGCCTTTGTCTAGTTTATTATAAATACTATAAATACTTTTAGATCTTCCTTTTATTTCAAAAGGAATATGATGTTCTGTTAAAAGATCAGATACTTCATTTTGCATTTCATAGACTGTTCTATCTCTTTCAATCTTTGTTGTATTTAGTTTTTCAACGATATCATAGAAAACATCGGGTTTTAAATAACGAAGTGATAAGTCTTCTAATTCACTTTTTATTTTATGAATTCCTAAGTGATGAGCAATTGGAGCTAGAATATCTAAAGCTTCATGAGCTTTTACTTTTTGTCTATCTTCAGGAATTGCCCATAATGTTCTCATATTATGTAATCTATCAGCTAATTTAATAATAATTACACGAACATCTTCACTCATTCCAACTATTATTTTTTTATAATAATCTATCAAATATTCATTCTCAGTTGAGAAATGAATTTTACTAAGTTTCGTAACACCTTGAACTAACTTAGTTATATTTCTTCCAAATTGTGCTTCCATCTCTTCTTCAGTACAATCACAATCTTCTAATACATCATGCATAAGCCCAGCTGAAATTGTTTCATAGTCTGCATAGATTGAGATAAGAATTAAGGCAACATTCATCGGATGATAAATGTATGCCTCTCCACTCTTTCTAAACTGCCCTTCATGCTTTTCATTCGCAAATTCATAGGCCTTTTTAATTGTGTTAATCTGTTCTTTATCTTCAATATATGCTTTTGCACCAGTAATTATTTCATCGATGGAAACATTACCTCTTCTTCTTGACAAAGAACCATCTCCCCTCTGGTTAACAGTTTATTCCTTTTATTTTCTTTTCTTCGAACTCATCAGTATATACTTTTTTAGCTTTTTCAGCTTTACCTAAGTTTTTCTTTTCTAGTAACATAAAGACAATTGTTGCGATAAAGATAGATGAATATGTACCAGCAAGTAAACCAAATAACATAGCCATGTTAAAGTTAAAGATACCACGTGATCCTAAAATTAATAAGATAATTACTGGTAATAAAGTAGTTACTGTTGTATAGATTGTTCTTGTGAATGTCTCTTGAATACTTCTATTACATATCTCAGTAAATTTCTCTTGAATTAATTTCTTTCTATCTACTCCTTTTAAGTTTTCACGGATTCTATCGAAAGAAACAATTGTATCATTTATTGAATAACCAATTATAGCTAATACTGCAGCAATAAACATAGAACTAACTTCTAAACGTAGAATTGCGAATAATGCAAACATGATTAGAACGTCATGTACTAAAGCAACAACTCCACCTACTGCATAACTAAATTTGAAACGTAATGATACATAAAGAATAATACCAACTAAAGCAATTAATACTGCTAAAATAGCATTTTTAACTAATTCTCTTTGAACAATATTAGATACAACTCCAATATTTACTTTAGCTTCATATTTCTCTTCAAAATATTTATTAATCTTCTTAACTTGATCACCTGTTAAAGTTGTATCTATACGAATATTCATTTCATCACTAGCTTTTGTAATTTCACTAGCTTTAAATCCTAATTCTTTAACATCTGCTTTTAACATTTTTTCAGTAATATTTTGATCACTAACAACTGTGATAGAAGTACCAGATTTATAATCAATACCTAAATTAAATCCTTTAGTTGCAAAAACAATTGCTCCTACTAAGATAATTAAAATTGATGCTCCTATACAAATATTTTTATGTTTAAAGAAATTAACTTTATGGAATTTATTTGGTTTTGGTCGTTCATTCTTTGAAACATTAGGAATATCTTGTTTATTAATATTAATAAATAGTTTTACTTTATCATTAAAGTAATCTGTCTTAACAAATATCTTTAATAATAATCTTGTTAAGAATACCATAGTAAACATTGTAACTAAAACTGTAATAATTAACATAGTAGCAAATCCCTTAATACTAGATTCACCAAAGATAAACATGATAATAGCTACAATTAATGTTGTAATATTAGAGTCTATAATTGCACTAAAGCTCTCTCTAGAACCTTCTCTAAAGGCTAGAGGCAAACTCTTACCTTTTAGTAATTCTTCTCTAATTCTGGCAAAAGTTATAACATTAGAATCAACTGCCATACCTATACCTAATACTAAAGCAGCAATTCCAGGAAGTGTTAATACTCCACCTACTACCCAGAATACAGCAAATACTAGGAAGGCATAAATCATCATTGATACTGATGAAATAAATCCAGCAAAATGATAAATAGCAATTAAAATTATCATAATAGCTGCGATAGCAATAATACCAGCTATTAATGTAGTTTGTAATGTTTGATTACCAAATGATGCTCCTACAGTATTTGAAGATATTTCAGTTAATTTTGATGGAAGTGATCCACTATTAATTAAATCAACTAAATTACTTACTTCTTCTTGAGTAAAGTTTCCTTGAATAATAACATCACTAGCAAACCCTTGAGAAACTGTCGCAGCACTTAAACAATTAGATTCATTAGTACCACATTGTGCTCCTTCTCTTTCATAACTATCAGTTAAATCATTATAATCTAACCAAATAACTATATAATTCTTTCCATCTCCACGTTCACTAATTTCTTTAGTAACTTCATAGAATTTATCTTTATCTTTTACTGATAAAGCAACAGCTGGTGTTCCGTCACTTGCTTGACCAATTTTAGCTCCTCCAGCTTTTAGGACATCACTACTCATAAGTAGATTATCTTCAATATCTCTAAAAGATAATGTCGCAACTGTTGATAATTGAGTACGTGCTTCTTCAGGATTTTTAACTCCAGCTAACTTAACACGAATTCTATCATTTCCTTCAACAATAATTTCAGGTTCACTGACTCCTAAACTATCAATTCTTTTACTTAATGTCTTATAAGTAGCTGTAATCTTTTCTTTAGTCATTTTAGACCCATCAATAGAATCAGCTTTATAAAGAATCTCAAAACCACCTTTTAAGTCTAATCCAAACTTTAACCCTTTAAATAATGGAACAAATGAAAAACAAATTAATACCACTAATAAAGTTAAAATAATTGAACTAATTATTACTTTCTTTTTACCATTCTTTTTGTTATTTTTTTTCTTACCTTTCATGTAATCACCTCATATAACATCTAAATCACTACTCAAAGTCTGTCTTCTTTTATCATCAATTTCTTTCTGTTCTAAATATTTAGAAATGTCATTTCCACTAAGATTCATAATATCACTAACGATATCTGAAAGCATCAATCCTTGGGCAGATCTCCATTTTTTAATAATTAAGTAATTCCAAATATCAAATTCTTTTATTTCAGAAAAACCTAATCTCTGTAATTCAGAACATTTGCTTCTAAGAGCTGGTCTTACTCTTACAAATAATTCTTTCTGTGAATTAAACTCATAATCCATAAAAGAACACATCCTTTGCAAATCAATATTATTATAACTAATAAAAGCAAAAAATTGAAGAGTTATTCTTTAATTTCTAACATTATTTATCCTTTTTAGCCCTTG
>ERZ842401.7918-NODE-7918-length-10670-cov-10.093170_pt1 | contig 10670 bp, 15 predicted proteins | sample MGYA00521270_ERZ842401 | MGnify/ENA primary metagenome ERZ842401 (study PRJEB31892, sample SAMEA3878208) | bioreactor metagenome | biome: Moose rumen | place: Sweden | collected 2011-10 | study: EMG produced TPA metagenomics assembly of the PRJEB12797 data set... | reverse complement strand
CTGTTCGGGTCCATAGGTGGTCTTTCCCAGATGCACGCTTACCCAAAATGTCTGGAATGGGAGTAAAATTCTAAAAAAAAAGACCGCACAAAAGAGCGGTCAAATCATTTTATACGGTCTTTGCAATGGGCGTGGGCATGAGTGTATAGCCGATAGAATGAAGAATGTTCCATACGGTTGAGAAAGCAGGATTGCCGTCAGGCGAAAGTGCCTTGTACAAGCCCATCCGTGACATTCCTGATTCCTCGGCGACCTTCGACATTCCCCTTGCCCTTGCGACATCGCTGATTGCTTTCAGAAGCTCCTCCTGCGTTCCGTCTTTGGCGACTTCTTCAAGGTAGCCTTTTCTGAGTTCTTCCGTATCAAGATATTCAGCAACATCAAATTCTGTGGTATCAAGCATCTTAAACCTCCTTCGCCATTTCTTTTGCAGTCTTTATATCCTCGCTCTGTGTGGACTTATCACCGCCAACGAGCAGAATCACAATCTTATTATCTGTATTCGTAAAGTAGACACGGTAGCCCTTGCCGACATCAATCCTCAGCTCAAAAACTCCGCCGCCAACTGACTTTGAATCCCCGATATTGCCATTTCTCAGCCTTTCAATTCGCCTTGCTATGGCAACCTTAGCAACATTGTCTTTGAGTTTCAGCAACCAATGCTTGAAAATACCTGTCTGCCTTACCTCATATCTCATACTTATATTGTAAACTATAGTTTACAGATTGTCAACAAAGAGGCAAAAAAAAGACCGCCCGAAAGAGCGGTCAAAATCCTATTTATATAGCTGGGAATTAGCCATTACAGTTTCGCTGGTTTATGCTTTAGCCGCTGTCTCGTATGCCAGTTTTGCGGCATTCTGCTCTGCTTCCTTTTTATTTTTTCCCTGTTCGGGTCCATAGGTGGTCTTTCCCAGATGCACGCTTACCCAAAATGTCTGGTCATGGTCGGGGCCTGTTTTCCTAACCAGTTCGTAGACAGGACAGGCTTTGTATCTTTTTTGATAATATTCCTGCAGTAATGTTTTGTAGTCTTTTGTGCCTTTGTCCTGCTGAACTTTTCTGATTTCAGGCACGATGAATGAAAGCACCAGTTTTTCAGCGGCCTCGTAACCGCTGTCCAGATAGTAGGCTCCAATAACGGCCTCAACAGCATCAGCCAAAATTGCTTTTTTCTGTCGTCCGCCGCTTTTTTCCTCCCCCTTCCCCATAACCAACATGCGGTCAATGCCTATATGCAGTGCGATGGGAGCCAGTGTCTGCTCGCTGACGACAACGCTTTTTATTCGTGCCAAATCACCTTCTGGGTTATCCATCATGTCTTCGTAGAGAAAGGTTGCCGTTGCCATGCCCAAAACGCTGTCGCCCAAAAATTCAAGGCGTTCATTGTTCACGTGCTTGTGCTCGGTGTTTTCGTTAGAATAGGAACGATGATGAAAGGCAAGGTCAAGCAATGTCATGTCCTTAAAATGAATTGAAAGGTTTTTGCAGAATTGAAGCAGTTCCTTTTTTCGTTCCGGCAAAAGATATGTCTTTTGGAAAAATTTTTTCATAAAAAGTTCCAATACCTGTAGCAATAAAAGAAAAAAACACAGACTGCAATCCGAGCCTGTGTTTTTTCAAGAGATGCCTGTTTCAGAAAAACTTATTTCTGTTCAGACTTGATGAAGTTGTATGCGTCACGAACTGTTTCAAATTCGTTAGCCTTTTCATCAGGAATGCTTACGCCCAGCTCTTCTTCGATTGCATAAACCAATTCATAAGTGTCAAGGCTGTCTGCACCAAGGTCGCCACGGAAAGAAGCATCCATCGTTACCTTGCTCTCATCGATTTCCAGTTTTTCAGCAATGAGCTTCTGGATTTTTACAAACAATTCGTCCATCTTTCGTCTCCTATTCGTACCAAACCTGTTGTTTGGAACCAAACATTGTTTTTTTTTGTGCGGTTACGCATTTGTTTCAGGAGTGATTACCTGACGTCCACGGTAAAAGCCGCACTTGGGGCACACGTGATGCTGCAGAACAAGGTTGCCACAGTTGTTACATTCAACCAGCTGCGGAGCCTTCAGGTGCATGTTTACACCGCGGCGTCTGCGTGTACGGGCTTTTGATGTTTTCGCTCTAGGAACTGCCATATATAAACCTCACTATTTAATTTAAAATTGAATAACGGGATTTATACTACTACAGTTTCCACCCGAATGTCAATCCATTATACCATTTATATTTGCTTTGTCAAGGTTTTATCTTAACAAAATTACAAAAAATGTCATTTTGCAAGAATACTGCCCGCACCCTTAGCTTTTTTCTGCCATTTTTCTGCGCATTTCCTGGGCTACTTCGGGGGGAACCATGCCGGAAATGTCTCCGCCAAACATCGCCAGTTCTTTTATTGCGCTTGATTTAATTATGGAATACTTTTGTTCGGTTGGAATGAAAAGTGTTTCAATCTCAGCATTAAGCGTATGATTCATCAGCGACAGGTCAAATTCGTAGGAAAAGTCATTTGCATTGCGGATGCCCCTTAGCAGGATGTTTGCTCCGTTTTCCTTTGCGTAATTAACTACCAGTCCTTCCCACTTGTGTACGGTAACATTAGCAAAGTTCTTTGTCATCGCTTTTATAAAGTGAAGTCTTTCGTCTGCTGTAAAAAGCGAATGTTTTTCATGGTTTACGGCGATTACGACATCAATGGAGTCAAAAAGTTTGCTTGCCCTTTCGATTATATTCAGGTGTCCATAGGTTGGTGGATCAAAAGACCCGGGGAAAACTGCTGTTGTCATTACAGTTTTTGATAATAATGGGTTTGACGGAATAATGCAAGTGTTGTATTATAAGAGGCATGGGTGTGAAGACTATGAAATTAACTACAACAATGACGATTCTTGGATGTGCTTTTCTTGCAGCTGTCTTTACTGCTTGTGGCAGTACAAAAGTTGAGGCGGTCCCTGAGCCAGTTGTTGAGGAACCTGTTGTTCAGGAGGTTGCTGCTCCTGTAGAAAAAACAGAAGAAGAAAAAGAATATGAGCGTTCTATCGGTGATACTGGTGTTTCACTGGATACATTTACTCAGGATAAGAATGCCATTCTTGCCATCATCAAGGAACTTGCTGTCGTTATGAAGAATTATGACTACAAGGCATGGCTTACCTATCTTGATGAGGAATCAAAGACCTACTGGTCAAAAAAGCCCAATCTGTCTGCGGCTCAAAAAAAACTTCCGGTCAGGGGATTGCAGTTGCGTACGCTGGAAGACTATTTTAAGCACGTTTTTGTTCCGGCCAGACGGGGAAAAGAAGTAACGGAAATCCGATATATCTCCGATAAAAATATAAAGGCTGTTCAGGTGCAGGAAGATGTGGATATTGTGTATTATAACTTCAATAAGATAAACAATGTCTGGAAACTCCATATTCCTGAAAATGAATAGCCTGCCTGGTAACAATGAGTTGCAATAGGCGTTTGAATTTTATATAATAGAGAGATTGCTGAGATTATTTTTTGGCAGTCAGGAGGAATCTTTAATGAAGGTTTGCAAAAAAGTTGCAGTTGCTCTGCTTGCAGGTATTTTGGCGGTACAGGCTTATGGCCAGCAGTCTGAAAAGACGGTAGAAAGTGAATATCTGAGCAGTGTTGAGGATATTGTCATTACAGAACTGGCAACTTCCGAAGAACTTGATAACAAACTTGTTGCGTTGCAGTATCTGGAGGCCGCTATTAATGATGGCCGTACTTCTCCCGATATGATGGTTGCGCTGGACTCTCTTGCTGGCGAAGGCATTACCACGCAGTCCCGTACTAATGGTCGCCTGGTGAACAATTATCCGCAGGTGCGTGCGCAGGCTTGCGACTTGCTTGCAAAAGTTCCCACTGAAGAATCAAAGACCACGCTCAAGAAGATTGCTCTTGCTGACAATGAGCCTATGGTTGTTACCTCGGCTATCCGTGCATTGGGTGAAGTTGGGCTGAACGATGGCGATGATGTTGTTGATACGATTAACTGGGTCAGCCAGAAAAACCTGTATGTGAACCCTACCAGTTCACTGGCCCTTGAGATTATCATTGCCTATGAAAAACTCGTGGATAAGGTTGAGGACAAGGGTGCTATGCTCCAGTCCGTAAATAAAATTGCCGCAAACTACAACTATGTTCCTTCTGTACGAAATCGTGCAAAGGAACTGTCCAAAAAACTGATTTCCTCAAGTACATCAAGCAGCAATAAGAAATCAGATGCCAAATAAATAAAAAAGGAACGGTTTACCGTTCCTTTTTTAGCGAGAGATACAGGATTCGAACCTGCTACCTTCGGCTCCGGAGGCCAACGCTCTATCCAAGTGAGCTAATCTCTCAAGACCAGTTAAAAGATACAGAGAAAGAATAAAAAAGTCAATTAAAAAGAGGACTGTTATGGAACCAATAATACTTGCGTCGGCTTCTCCACGCAGACAGGAAATCTTAAAGTTGCTCAATATTCCTTTTAAGGTAATTATCCCCGATATAGATGAAACCGCGCCAGAAGATATGGAGCCTGAAAAGGTTCCTGAGTATCTTGCGGCAAAAAAAGTTGATGCGGTCGCCCGTTCCCTCCCCACTGGTTCTGAGCTGCCCTGGATTTTAAGTGCCGATACCGTTATTATCATGGATGGTAAAATCTACGGAAAGCCGGAAAGTCAGGAACAGGCTGTTGCATATTTAAGGATTTTTCAGGGAAAGACCCATAAGGCCGTAACGGGAATTGCCCTTTACAATGGAAACCTGCATTATGTTTCTACCAGAACTTCGGTTACAAAAGTGACCTTTGCCCCCATGACCCAGGAAGAAATTGACTGGTATATTGGTACGGGAGACTGGCATGGTGCGGCAGGTGCCTATCGTATTCAGGGGCTTGCCTCATGCTTTATTAAAAAAATTGACGGCACGAACAGTTCTGTGGTGGGCTTGCCTATCTTTGAACTTTATGATATGTTAAAAGAGCAGGGGTATTCTATTTTGGACTAAACCGTGCCGGGCGTAAGACAGGGTCGTAGACATAGACTTACGTTACGTAATCTTCCGAACGGGTCTTGCCCAGTGCAGCGAAAAATCGTATGCGGATTGGTGCATTTCTTGTTGCGAGAAACAGAGATTGGAAGGAAAAATGGCGCAGGAAGCGTCTGAATTTTTCCGGTGAAGGAGAACTCAAATGGCAGTTGTAACCATGAAGAGTTTGCTTGAATCTGGTGTACACTTTGGTCATCAGGTAAAGCGTTGGGATCCGCGCATGAAGAAGTATATCTTCCAGGCGCGTAACGGTATTCATATCATTGACTTGCAGAAGACAATCGTGGCAATCAAAGACAGCTACGAGGCTGTGCGCAAGGTTGTTTCTAGCGGCAAATCAGTTTTGTTTGTCGGTACAAAGAAACAGGCTCAGCAGGCTATCCAGAAGGAAGCAGAACGCTGCGGCATGTACTATGTAAACAATCGCTGGCTTGGCGGTATGCTTACAAACTTCTCTACGATTAAAAAATCATTGCAGAGACTCAAGAAAATCGAAAAGATGGAAATCGACGGTACATTCGATAACCTGACCAAGAAAGAAGTGTCTGCCCTTACTAAGGAAAAGGCTAAGCTTGAAAAGAACCTTGGCGGCATCAAAGAAATGAAGGAACTGCCGGGAATCATCTTTATCATTGATACACACAAAGAAGAAATTGCTGTTGCAGAAGCACATCGCATGGGTATTCCGGTTGTTGCTGTTGTAGACACCAACTGTAACCCTGAGGGCATCACCTACCCCATTCCGGGCAACGATGACGCTATCCGTGCAATCAGCCTTTTCACTTCAATCATTGCAAATGCGGTTATCGAGGCTGACAACGAACAGGGGCTGAAGATTATTGAAACTCTGGGCGATGAGGAAGACGGTGTTCAGACCGATGCTTCAACAAAAGCTGCAGATGAAGAAATCGTTGACTACTCAAATTACACGCCGACTGAAGCAGATGTCAAGAAAGACGATGTTGATGACGACGACGATGATGAAATCGACGAAAGCAAGATTAAATAAGTGGAGTTTATACATGGAAATCAAGGCTAGTGACGTCAAGGCACTGCGCGAAAAGACTGGCGCAGGCATGATGGAGTGTAAAAAGGCACTGTCAGAAGCAAATGGCGATGCTGCACAGGCAGAAAAAATCCTGAAGGAAAAAGGTCTGGCTGCTGTTGCAAAGCGTGCTGAACGTGCTACCAGCGAAGGACGCATTTTTGTCCGCCAGAACGGCAGCAAGATTGCCATTGCAGAAGTAACCTGTGAAACAGACTTCGTTGCAAAAAATACTGACTTTATCGCTATGGGTGAAAAAATCCTGGACGCAATCTTTGCAAAAGGATACACCAAAGTGGAAAAAGAACTGGAAGATATGGTTCTCGAATTGGCAACAAAGATTCGGGAAAATATGTCTCTCCGCCGCGTGGAAGTAATCGAAGTTCCTGCTGGCGCAGTGGCTTCTACCTACGTGCACTCAAACTTCAAGACTGCTGCTGCGGTTGTTATTGAAGGTTCTGACGGGGATGTGGCAAAGGAATTTGCCCATGACTGCTGTCTGCACCTGGCGGCTTTCACACCTGCATACATCAATAAGGCTGACATTCCTCAGTCTTACATCGACGAGCAGAAGGAAATCTTTGAGGCTCAGATGGCTCAGGATGAAAAAATGGCTTCTAAGCCGGACAATGTAAAGGCTGGAATCCTGCAGGGAAAAATCAACAAGCACCTTGCTGAAATCTGCTTTGTTGACCAGATGTTCGTAAAGGACGACAAGGTTTCTGTTGCAAAGAAACTGGAAGAAGTTTCTAAGGCAGCCGGTGCAAAACTTTCCTTTGGAAAAGTAGCGCTGTTTGTTCTGGGAAAATAAAAAAAACTTTAGTTACTGAGCGTGGCTGAACTGGTACCCTAGCCTGTTTCGGCTGCGCTTAGTGCTTTTTATAGGCGGCATGATAAAAAGTGCCTCCTGCACGACCGCTAACGCGGGGTTTTTATAGGAGGCATGATAAAAAGTACTTCCGTGTACTTTTTATCATGTGCAGGTTTTGCCGTTGGCAAAACTGCGATTTCGTGCCTCCTGCACGACCGCTAACGCGGGGTTTTTATAGGAGAAATCTATGGCATTTGATGCAAAAGCTAAAATGGACAAAACGCTTGAAGCGCTCAAAAATGAGTTGAATACAATCCGTACTGGACGTGCGACGGCATCTATTTTTGACAAGGTGCGCGTGAATTATTACGGAAACAAGTCGCCGCTTAATCAGGTGGCAACCATTTCTATTCCTGAGGCTCGCACCGTAGTGATTTCTCCCTTTGACAAGTCACTTATTACTGAAATTGAAAAAGGAATCCTAACCGCTGACTTGGGCTTAAATCCCTCAAATGACGGCAAGGTTATCCGCATTTCCATTCCTCCGCTGACTGCAGACCGCCGCAAGGAACTGGTAAAGCAGGCAAAGGGGATTGCAGAAAACTACCGCACAACCATTCGCAATATTCGTCGCGATGGAAATGATGATTTCAAAAAACAGCAGAAGGCTGGCGAACTGACAGAAGATCAGCTCAAAAAGGAAACTGACGACCTGCAGAAACTGACTGACAAGTACATTGCTGACATCAACAAGGTTGCAGACGACAAAGAAAAAGAAATACTGGCATAAGTTTGCGTAATGAACACTGAGGAATTGAAGGCCCGCGGACTTCCCGAACATATTGCAATAGTAATGGACGGAAATGGCCGCTGGGCAAAGCAAAAAGGAATGCCGAGAACGGCTGGTCACAAAGAAGGTCTGGCGGTCGCAAAAAAAATTGCTGCGGCTGCGGCATCTCTCGGTGTCAAGTATGTTACCTTCTACACTTTTTCAACGGAAAACTGGAAGCGGACACAGGAAGAAGTCGGCTATCTCATGGGATTGATTAAAAGTCGCCTGCGTTCGGAATTTGACTTTTACAAAAAAAACGGCATTAGAATTGCTCATATTGGCGATTTAAGCAGGTTGCCAGAAGACGTACAGAATGAGATAATCCAGGTGCAAAAAGACACGGAGCATTTTACGGGAACAACTTGTGTCCTGGCAATTAATTACGGTGGACGCAACGAAATTGTTCGTGCTGTGGAAAAACTCGTTCGGTCTAATCAGGAAATTTCAGAAGAATCCATACAGGCATCTCTTGATATTTGTCCCGACGTAGATTTGCTTATTAGAACTGGTGGAGAAAAACGCTTGAGTAATTTTCTCCTCTGGCAGGCGGCCTACGCGGAATTTGTCTTTACAGATACCTTGTGGCCGGATTATAATGAGGAAGACTTTTACAAAAATATAGAAGAATTTCAAAAAAGGAGCAGACGGTTTGGCGGTGTGCTGAATCAATAGATATGAGTAAAGTTGCACAAAGATTACTGGTGTTTTTTTTAGGTATTCCACTTGTCATAGCCTTGGTATGGCTTCCCTACTACAATCATATTGCAATGCATATGCTGGCTTTCTGTGCATCCGTTTTGGCAGTCCGTGAACTTCATACCATGCTTGGTTCAAAATATGGGGTGCAGCCCAAGGTCTTTGTGCTGATTATGGATGCCATGCTGCCATTGATGGGCATCTTGTGTGCGGTCTTTGGCTGGAATCAAAAATACATTGACTTTACATTCATTGCCGTAGTGCTCATTATCATGGCTTTTGAAACGATTACGGCACATACTTTTGAATTTTCAAACAGCAGAATCATTACGTCAGTCTTTATCGTGCTTTACTGTGGCTATTTCTTCACCTTTGTTTCCAAGATGACGCTCTTTCCGAATGCTACCTACTATATTGCATTCTTCCTGCTTTTTGTCTTTATGTGTGATTCTCTGGCCTGGTTTTTTGGCGTTTTATTTGGCAAAAACAACAAGGGCTTTATCAAGGCAAGCCCCAACAAGAGTATTGCAGGATTCTGTGGCGGCATTTTTGGTTCTGTGCTCGTAGGGTTGATTGGCTACTATCTTGTGCCGAAATATTGTGATGTCGTTATCTTTGACGGTTCTGTTTGGAAAGTCATCGTTACAGGAATCATCATGGGATTTTCCGCTATTATCGGTGATTTGACTGAATCTGTCCTCAAGCGTTCTGCTGAAGTAAAAGACAGCGGAAATTTAATTCCTGGACGTGGCGGAATGCTTGACTGCGTGGATTCGATTGTGTTTTCCGCGCCGATTTACTACTGGCTGGTGCACATTTTCTTTTCTGCCTCTACGCTTGCGGCATGGTAATGCATATGTCTTCAAAAAAAGTTCTCGTTTTGGGTGCAACAGGTTCTATCGGAACGAGCACCTTGGATATCATCAGAAATCAAAGAGACCGCTTTGTCTGTTGCGGAATGCAGGCGAACAGCAAGAAAAATGCCCTCTCTGAACGTGCCGCTGAATTCCACTGTCCTTTTACACTGACAGCAGAGGACGGCCTGGATGGTATTCGCCGCCTGCTTGATGAAACAAAGCCTGACATTGTGGTGAACGGAATTGCGGGCAGTGCCGGGCTGCTTCCCAGTAAGATTGTTTTGGAAGCGGGGGTTGACTTGGCTCTTGCAAACAAAGAGACCATTGTTATGGCAGCCCCCCTTATGTTTGCCCTTGCAAAAGAAAATAATTGCAAGATTCTTCCCGTGGACAGTGAGCATTCGGCGATTTTTACGCTGCTTAATCAGTGCGGCCGCGACAATGTGGAATCTCTCGTCATTACGGCGAGCGGTGGTCCTTTCCGCACCTGGACGACAGAAAAAATCAAGACGGCAACCATTCACGATGCCCTGAAGCATCCTACCTGGAATATGGGTAAAAAAATCACCGTGGATTCTGCTACGCTGGGTAACAAGGGACTTGAAGTGATTGAGGCCCGCAGGCTTTTTGATTTTTCAACAGATGCAATTCAGGTTGTGGTGCATCCCCAAAGCATTATTCATTCATTGGTACGTACAAAAGATGGCATTGTCTACGGACAGTTTAGTGAGCCTGACATGAAGCATCCGATTATTCAGGCATTGGACTTCCCCTTTGTGAACAGTGATTTTATGAAGCCCTTTGATTTGACTGATACGGCAGACGGACAGCGTACCCTTACTTTTGAAAAGCCACGCTATGATGACTTTCCGCTTTTGCGTCTTGCATTTGAGGCGGCGAAAAAAGATGCCGCCTACCCCATTGTCTTTAATGCGGCGAATGAGATTGCGGCATGGGCATTTATTGACGAAAAAATTGGCTTTACAGATATAGCAGATATTGTTGGCGGCGTGATGAAGAATGACTGGTCAGATGAAATCCGCGACATGAAGGATGTGTTTGCCGCCGATACTGAGGCGAGAAAGCAAGCGAGAGCACTGTTGTGATAGTTGTTTACGGTCTTATTGTACTTTGCATTATCGTTTTTATGCACGAAATGGGGCATTTTTTGATTGCCAGGGCATGCGGTGTGCAGGTGGAATCTTTTTCCGTGGGCATGGGGCCGGTCTTGCTGCATAAAAAATGGCGTGGTACTGACTGGAGGCTTTCCCTCATTCCACTGGGTGGCTACTGTGCGATGAAGGGCGAGCAGGACTTTGTAAAGGCCCATGACGACGGACTGGATTATATTTCTGCTGAGCCTGATTCAATGTTTGGCGTTCGGCCCCTC
>ERZ842401.7917-NODE-7917-length-10671-cov-5.574228_pt1 | contig 10671 bp, 5 predicted proteins | sample MGYA00521270_ERZ842401 | MGnify/ENA primary metagenome ERZ842401 (study PRJEB31892, sample SAMEA3878208) | bioreactor metagenome | biome: Moose rumen | place: Sweden | collected 2011-10 | study: EMG produced TPA metagenomics assembly of the PRJEB12797 data set... | reverse complement strand
TTTTCATAAACAAAAGACAGGACGGGACTGACTGGACGGACAGAGGCTTCATGCCTTTATGGAATGCCCTGCATACAACAAGATGGAAGCAGTCGGAGTTGGAGCGATCAGCCGCCAGTTTCTGTACTGATATGTACCAATCCGGTGATCCCTTTGCCATATATACCGCTATACGGCTCTGGGACGGTTATCTGCGAGCCCGTGAGCCAAGGGACAGAAATCAAGCTGCCGAGCTGTTCCGACTTGACCTTATAGGGCTTATATCGCCTTTGGAAAAATATTCACCGGATGAACTGCTTGACCACTCAATCACAGATGTGATCAGAAAGACCGGCGACGAGATGAAGATGGATGTATGGTATCCGGCAAGGACAGATCTGGAGTGTGTGACCGCTTACCGATCCTTTCTCCCCGTGATCATGTATTATCATGCAAGATTGACCGACTGGAACTTGTACTTCCGCACCTGTAAGGTCTGTTACAGGGTGTTCCTTGCCAAGTCGCAGAAATATACTATGTGCAGTGATAAATGCCGTCAGAAAATGAAAACACAGGCAAAGCGTGACTTCGATGCCCGTGCCATAGAAAATGAGTATGATCATATATACAAAAATGAAGCCCAACATTGGCTCCACTACATTCACCGTATGGAAAAAGATCCTGAATGCTCTCCAGAACGTATCGCCGAGATCCGAGCCGAATATGAGGATTTCAAAAAAGAAGCCAAGAAGAGAAAAACGGCGGTTAAAAACGGACAGTTCAGCGTATCCGAGTTCCGGGATTGGATGCTACAGCAATTGAGTCGCATAATGTATAACACATGATTTTTTATTGATATTTTCGGTTTTTTTGAGTATAATAAGATAGAGGTATTGTATGGAGGATGGAACAGACGTGAACAGTAACTTTACAGATTTAGAAGACAATAAAAGAAATCATAAGGTTGAGATTACAGATATCGCCATATCAAAGGTTCCTCTTGTAAGATATAAAGAAATCCCCGAGGAACATTATGAGACTTTAAGGGAATTGGCTATACTCGTGCTGGAGCTTTCAAGAGAACACAACGACGGTAACGAAACAGCTATTACTTATAGTCTTGATGATCCTGATGGTTCATTAGATGATTCAGGAAGCGTTGCGGTTTCTTATGGAACGCTGCATGACGTAGAACCTCTTAATAACACTACAGCATATCATTTAATGCATACTGCAGGCGGTTGTGTAATAATCATCCTTCACAACCATCCTTCGCTATCTAAGATATCCTTGGGTGATATCAGTTACCTGTTAGGATATGCTGCACTCAAGATGATAGTTGCGGTCACCAACTTGGGCAGCATAAATTACATAGTAAAAAAAGACAGTTACGACAGAATAAAAGCTCTCAAATTATATAGAGATGCTGTCGATATGTATGATAAAGCAAAGACCTTAAAGGAACGACAGAAGGCAACCGATACGTTTTTATCAAATTGCCATAAAGCAGGATTGATTTTTGAAGATCATTAAGAGTGGAGGTGACAAACTATGACCACATTCAGACCCATATTAAGTGAAGATCCCAAAGCAATGATAGGTGCCCTTGAATGGGCGGAAGAAGAACTTGCCAAAACAAAAAAGGAGAAGGAAGATGCCAAGGTGGTATATGAGCGAATCAAGCCACTCCGCCAGGAGGCTTTCCGAAAGCTTCGTGAAAAAGAAAAACTCGTTGTAAACTGATTGTCATGAGCCCGGCCAGTGGTGCCGGGCTTTTGCTATTTTGGCAGCAAATAGATTCATTCCACGATATAGATACCTAATTCTACGAAATTCTACATATCGTAGGTTGAATTCTACGGAATATGAAAATATCATAAAATCACGCGAAAGCTATGAGAGGTGCATATGAATCAGGAAAGAATTGGATCCTTTATTTCAAAACTCAGACGCGAACAGAACATTACCCAAAAGGAACTGGCAAATAAGAAAACCTGCTTAACCTGATCGAGGAAGGCGAATTTGCCAGAAAACATAATCTGATTGCGATGGGTATCGGCGGAATAATGCTCCTAGTATCATTTGTAATAGTCATATACATTGGGTATGGTGAAAACGTGATAAACGGGCTGCTTTTTTATCTGGACTTTCCAACTCTTATCATTCTCTCCCTTTTGTCTGTCGCTTGCGTACTGATTTCCGGCAAAAGGACACGTCCGGATATACTTAAGGTGCTTAAGTCAGTATTATTGCCGTGTGGATGTTTGCTTACTCTCATAACGGGCATGGAGGTACTGAGCTGCTATGATAATTCATACGCGTTCTTTGCGTCTGCCGCTGTTGCCATATTGCCAACGGCATACGCTTTCATAGAATAGCTTGTGGTAGTAATAATACTGGAAAGGACATCACATGATAAAGATTGAAGCAAATGACATAACCAAAGAATATCACCGCGGTAAAATATCCTGTTCCGCAGTCAAAAACATCAGTTTGAAAGCAGAAACAGGAGATTTTGCAAGCTCCAGCATATTTTCATATTTCAAGGCAAGCTCGGAAAACCGGGTATCTTTTATCATAAAATATCCGGTCAGCAACAGATCCCCCACCTCTATATCCTTTATCGTCCATATCACGGAAAAGGCTGTTGTCGCAGCCCGTCTGTGCAGTATCAGAATGGGTAAGCCCTTGTGATAATATTTCTTGTCGAGAGCCCTGTAGTGCTCCGACATCCATTTGTGGTATTCTTCATCTTCCATATTGACCTCACCATTCAAAAGCTGCAATATATACTTTTTGTTCAGGTCGTGTATATCCGGTCCGGAGTCATCGAGAGTATTCCTGATAACGAATTACTATCCTGCTATTCGGATATTAGTTACCGTACACTGATCTCCCGTAAGTGCAGCATATACTGTTTTATCCATGTCAGCCACAACGGTAATATTTATATCCACACCGGCATTTTCTGTACTTACAGTGATCTTATTATCCTCTACCTTGAAAGTGACTGTAACATCAAAGCCTTCCATGTTTTTCTTTTCCAGTCGTCCCAACCGTTAAAATCACGGCTCTTATTCACCTGTACATTTACGGTGCAGTCCTGTTCAAAGCCCCAATATTCTCCGTCAAGTCTGATAAGGGCAATGTCGCGGTAGCCGGCACCGTTCACCTTACCGTCATCGGAGCTGAAAACATCTATATACGCACAATGCCATACAAGTCTTGCCGTTGGCAGGCTCTTCGTATGGAAAGATATTTTCAGACCGTCCTTTATCGGTATTCCCTCACTGTGCGCTGTGCGGCAGCCGTCTATCTGCAGGTTCGGCATATCCCCTGCAGGAGCATCTATATAGCTTATCTTATCTGCAATTCTCGGGATATAGCCGTCGGAACACCTGTCCTCCGCTTTAACGGAGCTGAGATCGCTTATACGGCAATGCTCGCCGGTCAGAGCGATATACATAAACCTTGAGCTGTCGGGAAGTGCGACTGTTATCTCTGCCGTCTGCTCTTTGCTTGCTATCCTTATCAAAGCGTGATCGTCTATCCTTACAGCTTCTATCTTATATTCGCCGTTATGCTTTATATCATCGGCTCCGGTGTTTTCAACCTTTGACTGCATCTTTCGTGCGCCGCCGGTCATGGTGCGCCCGTCAAACCAGATCTCGCCGTACTCGAAATAAAGACAGTCATTTATTCCTTTTTCATCGGTATGTACATTCCCGTCGAGCGCGTCGAACAGGATCATTGACGGTATCGGAGCGATCCCCGCAGCTTCGTCATCGGAGCTTATCATCATACGGATAGTTATCATAGACGAGGATATGTATATTCCTGCGGAAACGGCTTCTCTGTAAGAGCCTACGGTAAGAATGCCGTTAATGTCGGATTCATCCGCTTTCGCTCTTTCTTTCATCCCGTACTTGGTATCGTCGTCTATCAGGTGTACCATAAGTCTTGCATATACGGGGTCGAACTGCGTACCCGATCCCTTGACTATCTGCTCGCGAACCTTATCCTGCGGTATCGGGTCACGGTAGCTTCGTTTCGAGGTCATAGCATCATAAGCGTCCGCCACAGAGATTATCCTTGCTATCTCAGGTATTTCCTCACCTTTTAATCCGTCGGGATAACCCTTTCCGTCATAGCGTTCATGATGATAGCGAGCACCTATGCTCAGATACGGATATTCGGATATAGTATCGAGTATCTGTGCGCCCATAGTGGGGTGCTGCTTAACTATATCATATTCTTCGTTTGTAAGCTTTCCGGCTTTGTTGATGATACTGCTCGGAACACCTATCTTTCCTACATCGTGCAGAAGCGCAGTATAGTAGATCTCATAACATTCTTTTTTACTTTTGTAGTTCATCTCCGCAAGTCTGCGCGAATATTCGGCAACTCTCGAGGAATGACCGTGAGTGTATGTATCCTTCGCGTCTATCGCATTTACAAGAGAGGCAGCGGTCTGCTCGAACAGCGTCTGCATTCGCTTCTGTTCTTTTTCGAGCCTTGAGTGATTAAACATAATGATAACAAGCATCAGTATTGTAAAGATATTTGTGAACAAACCGGTAAAACTGCCGAAATTACCCTGCACAAAGACCCAGCGCAATAACGAAAGCATAGGAAAGACGAGCACTGCGATAGCTGCGATGAATCCGGCATTTTTGAAATAAAGTACCAGCAATACCAGACAGATCTGCGACAATGCCGAAAAAGCTCCTGCTGCCGCAGATAACGGAATTACACTGTTTCCGAGCCTGAGCATCTGTCCAGAACTTGCCGCATATGACGTTAAGATGTATAATGCTATATAGAGAATGATCGGAACAACTATCGTCGGTTTCGGAAGATTTGCTTTAATGACATTTATTATTCGCTTCATGATAATTCCTTTCTCCTGAACTAAAATTCAGCTTCAAACAAAGAGACGCTCATTTGATCTATTCGTTCTGTGCATTTCCCTTCGACAGCGAAGATGCTCCAAGATCCTATTGTGTATATTACTGAGTGGGATAGTCACTATCCCAAATTTATATTATACCATATTTTTTATTTTGGGTCAAAAAAAGAGCTTGCATCTTAAGCTCTTTTGATAAATGCTTGCTTTTAGTGAATAGCAGAATGCCTTTATTTACGCTGATTTTAATGTTTACTCGGAAAGTATCGCAAAGTTAGTGCCTCCTTCACCGGATGTCTTGTGCCCTCCAAGGTGTACTTTATAATTATATCGTATGTTATACATGGATTTTTGCTACATATGATGTAAACGGTTACAATTTTTTGCAGTGAATGGTAAAAACACCTTTATCACAAAAAAATCACATCCCCACTTAATTGGAGATGTAATTCTTTGAAACAAGCGTATTTCTGTCCTTTTCTTTGCCTTGTACCTATAACCCTGCGGCAATATCTATTGCAGTCTGTGTATCACCAAAATTAGCCGCCCATGCATCGAACTGTCCCAGTCCCAGCTTCTGAAGCGTACCATACTGAAGGTATCTCATATTGGTATAAAGCTCCGTCATGCTGTTGCTGATCGGCGTACCTGTGGCAAATGTCACTCCCTTGCCGCCCGTCAGTTCATCGAGGTACTGGCACTTGTTGAACATATCCTGGGACTTCTGCGCTTCCGTCTGTGCGATACCTGCCACATTCCGCATTTTTGTATATAGGAAGAGATTTTTATAGCTGTGGCTCTCGTCCACGAAAAGCCTGTCAACACCCAACTGCTCAAAGGTTACCACATTGTCCTTACGGGACTGATCATTTAATTTATCGAGCTTTGTCACAAGCTGCTTTTTGGACTTTTCCATCTGCTTGATGGTATATCGCTCGCCCCTGTCAGCCTTCGCCTGCGCTATGGCTTCCGTGATCTCGTCTATCTGCCTCTCCAGTATCGCCACCTGTCTCTCCTGCGAAAGAGGTATCTTTTCAAATTGCGTATGACCGATGATGACCGCATCATAGTCCCCTGTTGCGATACGGGAGCAGAACTTTTTACGGTTTGCAGGCTCAAAGTCCTTTTTCGTAGCCGCAAGGATATTCGCTCCGGGATAAAGCCGCAAAAAGTCTGATGCCCACTGCTCCGTCAGATGGTTTGGCACGACAAAGAGCGATTTCTGGGCAAGTCCCAGCCGCTTTAATTCCATTGCAGCCGCTGTCATTTCAAAGGTCTTGCCTGCCCCGACACAATGCGCAAGGAGCGTATTATCCCCATAAAGCACATGGGCTACCGCATTTTTCTGATGCGGTTTTAACTCTATATCGGGTGTCATGCCCGGAAACTGCAAATGCGAACCGTCATATTCCCTCGGTCTTGTGGAATTGAACCGCTCATTATAAACCTTTACAAGATCGGCTCTTCGCTCCGGATCCCTGAATATCCAGTCCTTAAATGCTTCACGGATCGCCTCCTGCTTCTGCGCTGCAAGAGTGGTTTCCTTTTTGTTCAGTACCCTCTTTTCCTTGCCGTCCTCGACCACCGTGTCATAGATACGCACATCCTTAAGGTTTAAGCTGTCCTCCAGTATCTTATAGGCATTCGCACGGCTTGTACCATAGGTCATGTTGGCAAGGGTATTGCCGTAATCGGCATTCTTTCCCTTTACATTCCAAAGCCCTGTCACATCTGAATACTGTATCCCCATGACATTACGGCTAAAGAGATAATCCGGTGTCTGAAAGGTCTCACGCATGAAGTCCTCGATATATTTCGGATCTATCCATGTCGCACCAAGCCGCACCTCTATATCTGATGCTTCAAGGTCTTTCGGCATCACCTGTTCCAGATGCGCCACATTGACCTGATACTCCGGGTGGTTCTCTGCATAGCTTCTTGCCACGGAAAGCTTCTCACGGACATTGCCGGATAAATATTCATCCGCCGTTTCCCACCGGTCTGTCAGCGGATTTTGGAAGATCACGCCTGCAAGTTCCTCCGTCACGGCTTCTTTTGTCTTTCCCGTAAGCTCCGCCATATAGTCAAGGTCAACTCTCGCCTTTTCCGCAAGAGATACGGCAAGAGCCTCGCTTGCGGTATCAACGCTTGTAACCACCTCTGCGTGTTTGATCGTCCGTTTCGTGAACATATCCGCCTTGCCGAGGAACTTGCCCTCATCGTCCAGCTTCTCCAAAGAACAAAGCAGGCAGTATGAGGAATCCTGATTAAAGGCTCTCTTATTGGTCTGTGAACTGATAAGCCCGTATTTATCGGAAAACTTATCATAAAGCCCGTTAAGCTCCGCCTGTTTTGCACTGATCTCCGTATCAGAGGAATCGTCCATCTGAAGCTGTATCAGTTCCTGCGTACAGTCACGGATCGCTATCATGCCCTTCATGCGCTCTTCCATGGTGTCAGACACATCAGCAGGCTTCATCACGGAGTTTTCACGGTAATACACATGGTCGTCCACGACGCAAAAACTGTAATTCTTCACATTCGGATCTGCGGGGATAACCTCTAAATCAGATTTGCCCAGCTCGTCCGGCGTAAGCTCCACCGCCTCATATTCTGCGTGGATGTTACTGACAGCGTCTTTTAGCTGCTCCTCAAATGGTCTGCTCTCATCCGGTACACAGGTACTTTCCATGCCGAAAGGCCCTGATACCATCTCCATTTTTCCTACGATCATTTCGGGATGGTCTGCAAAATACTGGTTCATGGAGATACCGTTTTCGTCCATTCCAAGATGTACCCAGTCCGGCTCGATGTCCATGAGCCTGTCCCTTTTCTGGAAGAAAAGAATGTCGGAAGTCACTTCTGTTCCGGCATTCTCCTTAAAGGCTGTATTGGGTAGTCTCACGGCTCCTAAAAGCTCCGCCCTCTGTGCAAGGTATTTTCGCACCTGCGGGCTTTGCTTGTCCATCGTGCCCTTGCTTGTCACAAAAGCAACGATACCGCCCGGTCGCACCTTATCCAAGGTCTTTGCAAAGAAATAATCGTGTATCTGGAAATTCAGCTTATCATAGGGCTTATCGGCTACCTTGTAATTCCCGAACGGCACATTTCCGACCGCCACATCAAAGAAATCATTTTGAAAATCGGTCTTTTCAAAGCCACTAATACGCACATCCGCCTGCGGATATAGCTGTTTTGCGATGCGTCCCGTCAGATCGTCAAGCTCAACACCATAGAGCTTACTGCCCTGCATTTCCTCCGGAAGCATACCGAAGAAGTTTCCGACACCCATGGCAGGCTCAAGGATATTTCCCTTTTCAAAACCCATCTGTCCTATCGCCTCATAAATGCTGCGGATAATGACAGGGCTTGTGAAGTGTGCGTTAAGGGTACTCTCCCTTGCTGAATTGTATTCCTCTGGTGTCAATGTATCCTTTAATTCCTGATACTCCGCCGTCCAGTTACCCTTACTTTCATCAAAGGCATCCGCAAGCCCGCCCCAGCCCACATACTGTGACAGGATATGCTGCTCTTCCGGTGTGGCTGTCCTGTGTTCGCCCTCGATCTGCTTCAAGGTGGCGATGGCTTTCATATTATTCCAGAACTTTTCCTTTGCGCCGCCTTTGCCCAGGTCATCGTCCATGATGCGGAAATTCTTTGCACCGCTCCTATCTATCTCTGGCTGTGCTTTTGTTTCTTCCTGCTCCGGTTCCCTCGGCGTAAGGTCAAGGACAATGGATTCAAGCTTTAACTCATTCTCCTGCGATACCTCGCTTTCCGTTTCCAGCTCCCTAAACTTCGCCCATTCCTCCTCCGACACATAGATCAGGGATTCAAAATCAAGGTACTGAAGCTCGTTGTCGATAAGCTCCGTAAGGCTGTCATAAGTGTTTTGTGATATAAGCAGACCATCAATCGTGACGCTTACCGAATTATGGATAAGGTCAACGCTTGCCTGTATCCCATGTTCCTCGCCTGTGGCTTCATCGGTTAAATCTGTATAGGCAATCCCTATGTCAGCAAGGTCGGAAAAGTCAGCATCATTGCCATATTCAGCAAAGCAGAATTCATTGATTAGCTCTTTCGCCTGCTCCTGCTCTGGTGTAAGTACAACTTCTTTTTCTTTTAAGAACTCCGGCACTTCCGTAAATCCGAAGGAATCCACGAAATATGCCTTATCCTCGCCGTTCTGATGAAGCACCACCACATCCGATACGGACATGGAGCGTCCTTTATAATCGGCAGGGTGGTCTATATTGAATTTTTCATAAAGATCATCAAGGGTAGTTTCTGCTTCAAGCTCTCCCGTATAGACCGCCTCATAGTTTGCCGCATCAACGGACAATCCCCTGCCGGATAAATGCTCCAGATTTTCAAAGATAATATCACGCCTGTCCTCGGCTTCATCGGATATCTGATAGATGGTATAGCTACCCTGTTCTATCGGCTCAACCTGTGCCTGTTCCACCAGCGAGTCCGGCTCCTCCTGTGCCTCCCCCGCCTCGATAGCGTCAACCAGCTTCTCCTGTTCTTCTGCAAGAGTTTCTTTCTCCTGCTCCTTTTTATACTCCGCATAGGCTTCCTTTGCCTTGGGAGAAAGATATTTATCCTCTGCGATAAGCTCACGGATACGCTTCTCCACCACATTCCAGTTAAGCAGGACAGAGGTATAAGGCTCCATGATACTGCCCTTGTCAAGCTGTATGCCCTTGCCATCGTGATCTTCCCAGCTCCTGTCATTCCCGATCAAAGCGTCAGACTGTCCGCCGATACCGTATTCGCTTTTAAGGAAAGCCACATTGTCCTTCTTATCATGACCTTCCTTGAAATAATCATAGATACGGAAAAGTCCCTGTGACACTCCGCTTCCATGTGTAAGGCGGGAATCTATCTCATCCTGTGTGATGAAGTTCTCAAGACGGACATTCACTTCCTCCGGCAAGGGAAACTCCACCCTCGGAGCATCAAGGTCGGATATTTCGGAAAGCAGGTACTCCGGCTCCTTAACATACCGCCACCTGAGCGTTATCTCTCCGTTTTCTATCCTGTCCGCAGCCCTGCCTATCTCTTCTGCAAGAAGCTCGCACCCCTCATGGGTGGATAACATCTCTGCGATATGCTCCTTGCTCTCAGGATAATTATTGCCCTTTATCTCAAGGGACTCCGGCATTTCATCAATCCCATCACGGAAGAAATAATAGATCTGATCCGCTACCCTGTCACGCTCCGTGGTATCTACAAGAAATGCCTCATTCCTCGACATATAGGTGCCGCCCTCAACCATCTGGCGGGTGAACTCTTCCACAAGCCCCCAGCTATAAGAGGTTGCAAAATCCACCTGTGCGGAATTTCCGGGCGCTATGCTCATGCCGTTTTCATCAAACCACACGGAAACCCTCTGTCCGTCAAACTCAAAACCCTTGCCGGTCGTGCCAATCTCGTTTTTGATGAACTCAGTCATTTCGGTGGCATCCTTGCCTGCCTGATACTTGGCATAGATGCGCTTGCGGTTGTCCTCCTTGCCGCCGCCTGAGCGGATAATGTCAAGGAGCTGTTCGTCCGATAACGCAAAAGCAGCGGGAGCTTTCGTTTTCACGCTTGCTTCCGCTGCCGCTATTGTTCCAACCTGTTCCGCAAGTGATGGGAACATATTGAAGAGATTTAATTGTTCCGGTTCTTCATCGGGAGGGTTTAGCTGTAGATCAGCTCCGATAAAACCATCTCCTCCGCCGATGCCCGGATGTTGTTCATCAGCCCGACCCACTTCATCTGGTCTGACGCTTTCA
>ERZ842401.7916-NODE-7916-length-10671-cov-7.599190_pt1 | contig 10671 bp, 6 predicted proteins | sample MGYA00521270_ERZ842401 | MGnify/ENA primary metagenome ERZ842401 (study PRJEB31892, sample SAMEA3878208) | bioreactor metagenome | biome: Moose rumen | place: Sweden | collected 2011-10 | study: EMG produced TPA metagenomics assembly of the PRJEB12797 data set... | reverse complement strand
CTGCCAATTCCGCCATATCCGCATGATCTATTTTGTTTACTTTACGCGTGACTCTTGCGGTGCCCAAAATTTGTTTCGGCTTGGTGCGCCGACAAATTTTGACCGCTGCGCCATCCTTCCCTCGCTTCTTCCGCCACAGGCGGCGCTTCGGCAACGATGCTGCCAATTCCGCCATATCCGCATGATCTATTTTGTTTACTTTACGCGTGACTCTTGCGGTGCCCAAAATTTGTTTCGGCTTGGTGCGCCGACAAATTTCACCTCTGATTTTTACACGGCGAGGCTACCGAGTCGGAGTTTACTTTCAGTTAAAACTTACTTTTCAACTTAATCCGTTATACTGACGCAGTCAGCCCGTATATAATAACACTAACGGCAAGATGTTGTCAATACAAAATTTACCCTGTATATTGCGTTTTTCCTAATTAAATGATAAAATATTTTTAACATATTATAAACGGAGGAGTGATTTTTTCCAATGAGTTACGATATGCTGTTTTCACCGATGAAAATCGGCTCTGTTGAAATTAAAAACCGCGTTGTTATGGCTCCGATGCTTATGGGTTTCGGTCAGCTTAACGGCAAGGTGACAAAGCAGATGTCCGATTACTACGAGGAGCGCGCAAAGGGCGGTACGGGTCTTATTATAACCGAAATCACCCGTATTGACGACTCCACGGGCGCGGCTGCATTCAAGCAGCTCGGGATGAGTCACGACTATCAGATAAAGCCGCTTAAGGAAATGGCTGAAAAAATCCACTCCCACGGCGCAAAGCTTTTTATTGAGCTTCACCATCCCGGCAGGCAAAATCTCGGACTTCTTATTCACACCGTTCCCGTTTCAATCGGCGTCAATACGGTTCTTCCGTTCTTTGAAAACCTTATGTATAAATTCGTCCCCTTGGGCGTAAAGCTTATGAATAAGGACCTTGTGCCGAAGGTTGTTTGTCCGTCCAAGGTTGAGAGAAGCTATTTCGCAAACAGTAAAAACAGGGAGTTAAAAAAGAGCGAAATCAAAAAAATAATTGACGAATTTATTGCAGGCGCAGTTCGCGTTAAAAAAGCTGACTGTGACGGCGTCGAGCTTCACGCCACGCACGGCTACCTTATTCAGCAATTTTTAAGTCCGTTTACGAACAGACGTGCCGACGAATACGGCGGCTCATTAGAAAACAGAATGCGGTTTCTTCTTGAAATCGTTGAGGGAATAAAAAAAGAATGCGGAAAGGATTTTCCGATTATTGTACGCTTAAGCGCCGACGAATGCTATGACAGAATCGGCGAAGCAAACAAAGGATACGGTCTTGATGAAGGCGTTGAAATGGCAAAAGTCCTTGAAAAAACAGGCGTTGACGCAATTGACGTTTCTTCCGCTTCGTATGACACCTTCAACTACTGGCTTGAGCCGACCTCGTTTGAGCTTGGCTGGAGAAAGCATATGGCGTCGGCAATTAAAAACGCCGTCAATATACCCGTTATCGCCGCTAATCTTATCCGCTCGCCCGAGCAGGCAGAGCAGCAGCTTCGGGACGGAATTCAGGACTTTATTTCCCTCGGCAGACCGCAGATAGCGGATCCGCATTGGGCGAACAAGGCAAAGGAAGGCAGAGAAAAGGAAATCAAACGCTGCATCTGCTGTCTTTACTGTATTGAAAGCATGCAGGAAAACGCGTTTATCGGCTCTCACGGTCACTGCTCTGTAAACCCGTTCGTAGGAAGAGAAAGCTTTAAATTCCCCGAAGACGGGAACGGGAAAACGGCGGTTATTATCGGCGCAGGAGTTGCAGGTCTTACCGCCGCAGAGCTTATGGCAAAACGCGGTTTCAAAACGGTTGTGCTTGAAAAAGGCAACCGTCCGGGCGGCCAGATGCTCCTTGCCGCCGCTCCCCCTCACAAGGAGAAGCTTAACTGGTGCGTTGAGGATTTGTACTACGCCGCGCTGAACGCAGGCGTGGATTTCAGGTTCAACACCACCGCAGACATTGATCTGGTTTTAAGCTTTAATCCTTACGCGGTATTTGTCGCCGCAGGAGCAAATGCAGTCAGACCGAAAAGCATCAAAGGCTCCGACAGGGAAAACGTATTCACCTCTACAGACGTACTTAACGGTTCCGCCGATATAAAAAACTGCAAGGTTGCGGTTATCGGAAGCGGTATGACGGGACTTGAAACGGCTGAATACTTATGCGAAAAAGGCAATAAAGTAAGCGTTATTGAAATGGCAGACGAAATCGCGCCGGGAACCTGGATGCAGCACCGTGACGATATTTTGCCCAGACTTAATAAATACGGCGTTGAAATATTGACAAACTATAAATTGACCGCAATTCACTCCGACGGCGTCCATATCGAAAGTACAAAAGATAAGGAAATAAAGGGCGTTGAGGCGGATTACGTCGTGCTCGCCCTCGGCAGTAAAAGCGATAAATCCATTTACGACAAGCTGCTGACGAGGACAAAAAGGGTTTTCCTCATAGGCGACAGTGAAAAGGTCGGCAGAATAGCGAACGCAACTGAAAGCGCATTTCAGGCGGTCAGAAAGGTATGATAAAAATGAAGGTAAAAATAAAAAAGCTTAATGAAAACGCAGTAGTCCCCTCTTACGGCTCCGAATTTTCGGCAGGCGCGGATTTATACGCTCTGCTCGATAAGGACAAAATCGAAATTCCTCCGCATGAAACTTACCTTGTTCACACGGGTCTTTCCTTTGAAATTCCGGAGGGCTATGTCGGTCTTATATACGCCAGAAGCAGCCTTGGAACAAAAAGAGGTCTTGCCCCTGCAAACAAGGTCGGAGTTATCGATTCCGATTACAGAGGCGAGGTTATGGTTTCACTCCACAATCACTCGAACATTCTTCAGGAAATTGACAACGGCGAAAGAATTGCGCAAATAGTCATTACGCCGTTTCTCAAAGCCGAATTTGAGCAGTGCGATGAGTTGTCGGACACCGTCAGAGGCGAAGGCGGTTTCGGCTCAACGGGCAAGAAATAATAGTGTAAAAATTATTAGGCGAGGGCTTGGCGTCCCTCGCCTTTTTGCATACTTCCGTTTATTATTTAATAGATATTTAATAAAAACGGAAAAGGTGACAAAAGTGAATATTTTTCTACCCGAGGGGCGACTTGCCTACACGCCCGAAAACATACAAAATATCGAATTTTTAAAGAGAACTGACAAACAAGCGCCTCCGAAAGCAATAATGGAGGCAAGGGCGGTACTGTGTGACGCCGGGCATAATCTCCACGTTGACTTAAACGGACTTAAGGGCATTATTCCGCGTGAAGAGTGCATTTTAAACGACACGCCCTCAAATAAGGAAATCGCCGTAATTTCACGGGTAAACAAGCCCGTAATGTTTATCCCGACGGAATACATAACCCTTGAAGACGGCGAAAGGGCGGTTCTGCTTTCAAGAAAAAAAGCGCAACAATTTGTAAGAGAGAGCTATATTGATTTACTTGAAAACGGCGAAATAATCGAAGCTACGGTTACGCGAATTGAAAGCTTCGGAGCCTTTTGCGACATAGGAGCAGGTATCAGCGCACTTTTGCCTATTGACAACATTTCCGTCTCGAGAATTCCCCACCCCGGTGCGCGCTTTTCAAACGGCGATAAAATTAAGGCTATCGTCAAATCCCGTGACGAATACGGAAGAATCGTGCTTTCCCATAAGGAGCTGCTCGGCACCTGGGAAGAAAACGCGGCGCTTTTTTCACCGAGCGAAACCGTACCGGGAATTGTGCGTTCGGTTGAAGAATACGGAATATTCATTGAGCTGACGCCGAATCTTGCGGGACTTGCGGAATTTGAAAACGGGGTTTCAAACGGACAGCACGCAAGCGTATACATCAAAAGCATTAACCCGAATAAGATGAAAATCAAGCTCGTTATTGTGGACTGCTTTGCTTCGGACTATCCGCCGACGGCGCCGAAATACTTTATTGAAAGCGGAAAAATCACTCATTGGGTATACTCGCCCCTGAACTGTGACAAAAAAATTGAAACTTTCTTCTGATTTTTGTTGCATTTGACACAAGAATGTGATACATTTATAATGTATAAATTTCTTCAGGGGGAATAAGTAATGAAACATTCATTATTCAGAAGAACATTAAGTGTTTTGCTTTGCGCAGTTCTTGTTGCGCTTTGTGTCGTTCCTGCATTCGCTGAAGACACGAAAGCAAATCACCCCATTCTTTATGTCGAAGGCTTCAACGGCGCTCCGCTCTATAAGAACGGAACCGAAAAGCTTTTTATGCCTGAGGCGCAAGATCTTACCGGTACGGTAACAAGCCTTATCACCACGCTTCTTAAATTCACCGCTCAAAGGGATGTTGCAAAGCTCCAGGGTGATATTAACGGTCAGGCAAAGGCTTATGACGATTTTATTGACGCAGTTATAAATGCAGGCGCAGGCGTTTTTGGAAAATTCGCATGCGACAAGAACGGTCAGTCAATTGAGGACGGAATTGACGTGCTTGACATTGACCGCTTCGGCAACTGCAACGAAATTGACAACACAAATATCAAAGAAGCCGTTATCAAAGAAACCGGAAACGAGCTCGGCAAGGATATGGTTTACTATTTCACATACGACTGGCGTATGAGTCTTATCGACACCGCAGCAAAGCTCAGTGACGCTATTGAGCAGATTAAGGCTGACACGGGTTACGATAAGGTTTCACTCGTAGGTATGAGTATGGGCGGCGCGCTCATAAACACATACACCACCATCTACGGTTACGGCAGCGTATGCAACCTGACGATGTCCTCCTCCGCTTTCCAGGGACTTCAGTATATCGGCGAAATATTCAACGGCCAGATGGAAATTGACGGCGAGCTTTTAGGCGGTCTTATTGACGATTTCCTTTCGGAAAATGTTCAGCTTTCCGACCTTCTGAGTTATTCAAATATTTACAAGAGGCTTCTTGACGATATGAACACAGCCTTCAAGTACGATATGGAAGGCACTTCCGCTCTCGGCGCGGCTGAAGGCGAAGGAAGCGAACCGAAAAACAAGATTAAGAATAATCTTCTTATTCCCTATTTTGCTTATCTTCCCGGTATGTGGACCTTTGTTCCCGACAAGTACTATGAAAGCGCAATTGAATATGTTTTCGGTCCTACCGCAAGAATCGGCGAAAGCGCACTGCTTGTTGCAAAGCTTGACCAGTATCACCTTGTTCAGGTAAACGCGAAGAATAATCTTCAGGCCGCTATGAACAACGGCGTTACTCTTTCAATTGTTTCCCATTACAACACTCATATCGCTCCCGTAACTCCCGTTTCAAAAACTCTTACGGGCGACGTTACAATTGAAACAGTCGGCACCTCCGGCGGCGCTACAACAGCTCCTATAGGCGAATGCTTCGACTTCGATTACGAGCAGGCTCTCTACCCCGAGAAGAACTATATTTCTCCCGATTTTATGATAGACGCTTCTACCTGTATGTTCCCGGATAAAACTTGGTTCATAAAGGATATGAAGCATATGGAATTCGACCCCAAGGAAGAGGGCAACAACTGCGACCTGTTTATCTGGCTTGCAAATACAACCGAGCAGCTGACGGTTGAAAGCGATGACCTCTATCCCCAGTTCCTTATGTATGATAGGGAGCTCAAGAGGCTTTCGTGCTTCTACACCCCTGGCGACGTAAACTACGACGAAGACTGGACACTTGTTGACGTAAGAAAGGCGATGAGACTCGCCGCAGGACTTGACGAAACAAACGCAAACCTTGAAGCGGCTGCGGATATGGACCGTGACAAGGCGGTTTCAAACGAGGACGCAGACAGCATTCTGAAAACAGTAGTAATGATCCAGTCGTTCAACTATATGCCCGAAGAGGAAGCCGAATAAAATAAAACAGCGATAGCATTAGGGCGATACCGATAAGGAGGTTTTAGCCCTTTAAAAGCCGACTTTTTTAAGTCGGCTTTATTTTTTAAAAAGGGGTTTATTTTTTCTTTCATTTGCAATATAATAATATGTGAATTTTTTCGGAGGAAAAAGTATGTACGAGCTTGACGAATTATTAAAGACGAAAAAAAGAATACATTTTATAGGCATCGGCGGAAGCGGTATGTGTCCGCTGGCTGAAATACTGCACACCTGGGGTTATGAGCTTTCAGGCTCCGACAACAACGAAGGCGACACATTAAACCGCATTAAAGCTTTGGGCATTCCCGTTACAATGGGACAGAAGGCTGAAAATATCGGCGACGCTGAAATAGTTATTCATACAGCGGCAATTTTACCCGATAATCCCGAACTGCTTGAAGCAAAGAAAAGAGTGCCGACCTTTGAAAGGCGTTTTCTTTTAGGCGCAATTTCAAGAATGTATAAAAACTGTATCGGCGTTTGCGGAACTCACGGAAAAACAACAACCACCTCAATGCTGACGCAAATTATGGTTATGGCAGGCAAGGACCCGTCGGCAGTAATCGGCGGAAAATTACCGCTCATCAACGCAAACGGACTTGCAGGAAAGAGCGAGGATTTTGTACTTGAAGCATGCGAATTCAAGGACACGTTTCTTGAAACCTCCCCTGCCGTTGCGGTGCTTCTCAACGTAGACGACGACCATCTTGACTATTTCAAGACGATGGATAATCTTATTGCAAGCTTTCATAAATACTGCGATATGGCAACAAGGGCGGTTATATTCAACGGTGATGATGAGAACACGCTGAAGGCTGTAAAAGGCATTGAAAACAAAAAAATGCTGTCCTTCGGTTTAAGTGATAGAAACGATTATTACGCAAATAATCTTATTGTAAACGAAAGAGCGTGCGCCGAATTTGACGTTTGTCACAAAGGTGAAACTCTTGGCAGAATATCTCTTTCAATACCCGGAAAGCACAACGCCTTAAACGCGCTTGCGGCAATTACCGCGGCAATGGAAAGCTCAGTTTCGTTTGAAAGTTGCAAAACCGGAGTCGAAGCATTTGGCGGAGCCGGCAGGCGTTTTGAGGTCTACGGCACATTCAAGGGTATTACAATTGCGGACGACTACGCCCACCATCCGACGGAATTGGAAGCAACGCTTAAAACCGCTATGCAGATGAACTACAACTCCGTCTGGGCAGTTTTCCAGCCGTTCACGTTTTCAAGAACCTATGAACTGATGGACGACTTTGCAAGGGTTTTGAAAATTCCCCAGCACGTTGTAATGACTGAAATTATGGGTTCGAGAGAAATTAACACATACGGCGTTTACACCTCCCAGTTAGCCGAAAAAATCCCCGGCTCGGTGTGGTTCAACACCTTTGACGAGGTTGTGGATTATGTGGTTGAAAACGCGAAAGAGGGCGACCTCGTAATCACGCTCGGTTGCGGCGACATTTACAAAGCCGCAAAGAAAATGGTTGAACAATTGAAATAAAAACTAATAATTGCCGCTCTGTAAAGGGCGTGCGTATTAGGGATTTAATAGCCTCAAAAAAATCTTTCAGCGTAATACTTCGTTGAAAATGCTCGGAATACACAAAGTATTCCTGCGCTTTTCGCCTTGTCTTACACTGAAATCTGAATTTTTGAGGTGCGTACGCAATTTTGAAATAGGTATTTTGCGTTAGAACAATAAACAAAAACGGGCTAAGGCTATCGCCTTAACCCGTTTTTTGAAGCAGTTATAACGTAAAAGAGCATTTCAAAATCTGTTAAATCCCTAATTCACACGCCCTAAGAGCGGCAATTTTAATCAGGTTAAAACAGAAAATCGTAGTATCTTATTGACGTGCTATAATTTACCTGCCCTTTTATGGGAACAATCGCAACTTTAATATTCATAGTACTCACTGTATTATAAGATATTTCCAATTCATTTAATCTTTTTCCGTTGATTTTTGCCGTCACCTTTATATTGGTGTTTTCACTCGAATAGTCATTAACCGAAACGGTACTCTTACTCACATAATTGTTTATCTCTTCTTTTGTAATAAAGCAATTTGTCATTCGTGAGAGAGGTACATTATAGGTCCTCACAGGGTTTGAGGAATTTCTAAGATAAAGGGTGTATGAATTCCCGTTAACCTCAAAGCTCGTAATGTCATCTCCTTTGATTTTTGATGCCATTAAAGCGTATGTGGGATTGCTCGGCTCTTTTCCGCTCAATACGGATTCGGTACAAGTCCCGGTGTTTAGTATTTCTTCAACGACATCGTTAGTTGTTTTCCCACTCGATACTCCGTTCACTATTTTATCTAAAGTGTCTTTACTACTAAAAGACGGTTCTTCGGTCAATTCACAGGTTCGGGTGAGCGAATAAACGACGCTGTCGTCTATCGTCTTGCTCGTTGCATTATTTATAATTTCAGCCACTTCGTCCGCGGTCAGCTCTTTTTTAGCAGTAGTTGTTGTCTTTGTTGTCTTTTCGGTTGCCGACTCTTTTTTCGTAGTTTGCTTTTCTGTTGTCGAGTCTTTTTTTGAAGTTTGCTTTTCGGTGGCTTTTTCTTTGCCCTGAGTACTGCTCACTGTAGAGGCGTTGTAATTATTATCCGAAGGCTGTCCGTTCGTATAGCGGTCGTTTTCTTCGGACTCGTTTATATCCTTGTCCGCTTCACTTTTAGCTTCATTTTCTTTGTTCGTACTCTCTTTATCCCTTATTGTCTCACTTTGAGTGTGTGTAGGACTAATATCATCCTTGTTCCTGTCTCTTCCCATCAAAAGTCCTATACCGATACCGCTTAAAAGAATCAAAGCGGCAAATACAAAAATAATTGCAATATACTTTTTTTGAATAGGATTCTTCTCCTTTTGCTCGCTGTCGGGTTCTTCCGTTTCCTTATAACTGCTTTTGCTCCATATTCTATTTTCGTCTAAAAGTAAATCATCCGTACTGACGCCGAGAATTTTTGCTATAGAAATAATATTTTCTGCAGTAGGTCGAGTTTGATTTGTTTCCCAGAGACTAATGCTTTGTCTTGAAACACCGAGCCGTTCGGCTAACTGCTCCTGTGACATACCGCTTGCAATTCTCGCCTGTCTAATTGAATCACCTAACATTTTAACCCTTCTTTTTCTTAAATAATTACAGGATAATTATAGATTATTTTTCATTTGCATTCAATACAATACGTATGGAATTTTGTCAAGCAGCACTTGCTAAACCGTTTAAATAACAATAAAACCACCTGATTTGTTAGAATCAGGCGTTCCTTTTTTCATTGAGTCAATACTTCGTGAGCAAATTACGCGTAAACGAGCAACGGCGGCAGCAAGCCACCGCCCTACACTAAGTGTGATATCAAATCAAAACTTTTATGGGCTTCGTTTTTACGCCCGACTGTTAGTTTATATGTCATTTTCTCGGGACGGGAGACCCGTCCCCTACGAAAAAATTTTTACGTTCCGAAGGAACACTTTACGCGTTTCTTTTGAAACGTACTTCACGTTGTTTGATAACAACACTTCACAAATTCGTAAGAATTTATTTCACTTCCACGCGCCGTCCCAAACGGAACATTTGAATTTACATTCGTAGGGGCGGATATTATCCGCCCGTTTAATTTACATCTGACTTTACGGGCGGCTGATAGCCGCCCCTACGGGTTTGAAAATCATCCTCGCACCCTGTAGGGGTGGGTTTCCACGCCCACCCGTTTGCCGCTTTTGCGGCAAATTGTCGCCTTTGGCGACAACGGAACGGGAGACCCGTCCCATACGAAAAAATTTTTACGTTCCGAAGGAACACTTCACGTGTTTTCTTTGAAACGTACTTCACGTTGTTTTATAACAACACTTCACAAATTCGCAAGAATTTATTTCACGGGCGTACACAGTACGCCCCTACAAATCGGTTGAGATTCTTCGCTTCGCTCAGAATGACAAAAAAGAGGACGGATTTTTCCGTCCTCTTCTTTGATTTTTTAATATTTACGCGTTTGTGCAAATGCCGTACTTGTTGAATTTGTAGGTTTTGCTTCCTATCTTGACATTTTGGTTGATTACATTTACGCCATTGGAATAGAAATAATACCAATAATACTTGCCGTTTGAAGCCTTAATCTTCTGCCAACCTGTACGCATTGCTCCGTTATCTCCGAAATAGTATCTGGAGGTTCCTATCCACTGCCAGCCGGTTCTCATTGTGCCGTCGTCGCTGAAATAATACCTATGCGATACACCCTTGGAGTTTTTGATATTTTGCCACCTTAAACTCATTGCGCCGTCCGAGCCGAAATAATACTTGCGCTCGACACCTTTAGAGTTTTTAAAAATCTTCCAACCCGTGCGCATTACACCGTTATTTTCGAAATAGTATTTGGAAGTTCCTATCCACTGCCACCCAGTTCTCATTGCTCCGTCCGAACCGAAATAATATCTGTATTTGACGCCTTTTGAGTTTGCTATCCATTGCCAGCCGGTTCTCATTGCGCCGTTATCGCCTAAGTAATACTTGTGCTCAACACCTTTGGAGTTCTTGATGATCTGCCAACCCGTACGCATTGCACCGTTATCACCTAAATAATATTTATAATACTTGCCCTTTGAATTTGCTATCCACTGCCAGCCGGTTCTCAAATAACCGACATCGCTGAAATAATATCTGTATTTGACGCCTTTCGAGTTTGCTATCCACTGCCAGCCTGTTCTCATATAGCCGTTGTCACCGAAATAGTATTTATGCGCAACGCCGTTTTCGTCTTTAATCGTCTGCCAGCCTG
>ERZ842401.7915-NODE-7915-length-10673-cov-4.465907_pt1 | contig 10673 bp, 8 predicted proteins | sample MGYA00521270_ERZ842401 | MGnify/ENA primary metagenome ERZ842401 (study PRJEB31892, sample SAMEA3878208) | bioreactor metagenome | biome: Moose rumen | place: Sweden | collected 2011-10 | study: EMG produced TPA metagenomics assembly of the PRJEB12797 data set... | reverse complement strand
GCCATCCGAATAACAATATCTTCAAAAAATGCCACTTTTTAAAGTGGACTCAGTATTAAATTTCTCTCTACTCTCAGTTACTGTTCAGCGATTTTGTTTTTTCCTCGCATTATCTTCAAACAAACTCAACAAAGAGGAACAAATTCAACAAAAAATAATTGTTTTCTAAAATATCGACTTTTTGTTTTTGTCTGTTTTTGTTTGTTAATGTTGACATAGCTGAACAGTTACTACTCTCAACTGTGAACTAGAAACTAGAAACTATAAACTGTAAACTATGAACTATAAACTGTGAACTATGAACTTTCTTTAATGTGCACATCAAGCTGCGGGAAGGGGAACTCCACACCATTAGCAGGCAATTGTTTGTACACTGCCTCGTTGATATCGTAGAGCACTCCCCAATAGTCACCGAAGATGCACCATGCCCTTACAACCAACACCAGTGCGCTATCGTCTAGTTTCTCTAGAGCAACATAGGGTGTGAAATCAACCTTGGGCAACTTGTTCTCAATCTCCTGCTTCTTCTCATCGCGCCACTCAACAATCTGCTCACGACGCTTCTTATGTATGTAGAACAATCGTTTATACCATGGCATTTTCTTGATCTCGCCTTCCGATGGCAATTTGCTGTTGTTGTCGTTATTACTACTATTGGCATCTTCGGTTCCCGGTTTTAGAATGCGGTCATCGGCTTCCAGAAGATTGAGAATAACCCTTCGGGCCACATCCACATCTGAGCCGTAGGCGACCGTCACTCGCCATTCTACACGGCGGAACTTCTCGCGTGAATAGTTGTTGATAGTGCCTGTAGAGAGTCCCCCATTAGGAATGATGATTGACTCATTATTATAGGTGGTGATGATGGTATGGAAAATCTGTATCTCCTTGACAAACCCCTTAAACTGGTCAAATTCAATGTAATCTCCCACCTTATAGGGTTTCAGCAGCAAGATCAGCACGCCTCCTGCAAAGTTCTGCAACGTGCCGCTGAATGCCATACCAATAGCGATACCTGCTGAGGCAAAGATGGCGAGGAAAGAGGTGGTCTCAATACCAAGAATACTAATGACGATTATAGCAAGGATAAAGAAAAATGTTATCTTAAATAAGCTGAGCAAGAATGTGGTGAGCGAGCGGTCAACATTTCTACTGAGCATAATCGTGCGCAGCAGGTTGTGAACTTTTATTACAATATATCGACCCACCATAAACACAATGATGGCTGTGAGCAGATTTAACCCGAAACTCACACCCACATCTACTAGTTTAGACATCACGCTGTTCCACCAGTCAAAATTCATAATATTCTCTTGCAGTTTCTCGGGGGCTACAGCTATGGAGTCGGTTATCTCCTTCAGTTTACCGGCTTCTTTGGGTAACGAGTCAGGATTAACCACTGGAACTTTAAGTAAAAATGATGATAGTAACATTTTATTTTCTTTATTTATTTGAAATTGCAAAATTACTGAAAAAAATTCTGATTTGCATATTATTCGCACTAATATTCTTGTTTCGCGTAAAAAATGACAACGAAAGTGATGTTCCCAAAATATAAACATTTTTAAAAATATTAAACGATGGAAACACATCATCCACGAGGTGGTTATCTTTGTCACACAAAAAAGTCGCAATACAATGAAACGCTTACTTAACACAACGATAATGCTTGCCATCGCTGTCATGACTTGGGGGCAGGTCGGAGTGGCTATCAATCGCGAGAACATGAAGTTTGAGAAGGGCGTGAAACCCGACCCCGTAAAGGTGAAGCCACCAGTTGACAATACTATCCCTATTGACACCTCAACCATGTATTTCGCGCTCATCGATTCGGCGCAGCAGTGCATCATGGCAGAGAAGTGGCAACAGGCCGAGCTGTTCCTCTTGGAAGCCATAAAGAGTGAACCGTCCAACCCCAACAATTCACTGTTGCTTTCAAACATCGCCACCATGCAACGCCGCCAGGGACAACTCGTTGAAGCAATAAAGAACTACTCTTATGCCATCGACCTCACCCCCAATGCCGTGACGCTGCTCCACAACCGAGCCGCAGTTTATATCCTCATCGACAGTTTAGCTCTTGCACAGGCCGACTACGAGCGCATCATGCTCATTGACGAGAGCGACGTGGAGTCGCGCTACACACATGGGATGCTTGCCCTTAACATGGGCGACCCAAAAACTGCCGAGAAAGACTTCGAGGACATCCTTCGCATCAACCCCAATTCGGGAATGGCAAAGCAAGGACAGGGCTACCTGCACAAGCACGCAGGAGAATTTGAAAAGGCGGCGCAATGCTTTAGCGAAGTGATAAAAGTGAAGCCCAGCGCTACCCTGCTCGCCAACCGCGCCGACTGCTACCTCGCCACCAAGCGTCTAAACGACGCGTCGCTCGACATCGCCAACGCACTAGAACTTGACCCCGACGACCCTTACATTTACATATTACGCGCCAAGCTCAACAAGTTGCGCTTCAACCGCGAAGACATGGAACGCGACATCAAGCTTGCCATCGCCCACGGCCTCGACGAGACCGAAGCAAAAGCACTTATAGGTGAATAAAGCGAGAACAATAGGCAAAAAAAGAAAAATGAGATTTCATTATTTTGCAAATTAATAATAATTTATTACCTTTGTAACCGAGAAAGTGGATTCTCGTTATAGAGGATCAGAAATCAAACAAAGACAACAAAAGATGACAAAAAAACAAAAATGCGATTAAGCGAGTCAAAGCTTGAACTTGTTCAAAGCCTTGCAAGCGTGAGCATTTTATTAAAAATTATATTCTATTGTTGAATTTGTTGCTTTTTGTTGAGTTTGTTTGAAAATAGAATGCTCCGCGTCAACACTTAACTATTTTCTACTCTACTACTTACTATTCTACTTGAAGCTATGGCACGACGTCGTTTTCCTGTGGGAGTGCAGGATTTTGAGAAAATTATAACCGATGGTTTTGTCTATGTTGACAAGACCGAGTATATCTATAATCTCGCTAATAACTATGGTGATTCTTTGTTCCTGAGCCGACCCAGGCGGTTCGGTAAGTCGTTGCTGTGCTCCACGCTGAGGCACTACTTCCAGGGACACAAGGAGTTGTTCAAAGGCCTCGCCATCGACAAGCTTGAGAAAAACTGGACTGAATATCCCGTGTTCCACTTCGACATGTCGCAGTGCAAGCACGATAACCCAGACCATGTGAGCGTATCTCTTGATTTGGTTCTGAGCAATTTTGAGAAAGAATATGGTTTAGACAAGGGAAACCTGTCATTCGGCGATCGTCTTAAAATGCTTATTCTCAAGGCTCACGAAAGAACCGGCAACCGTGCCGTTCTTATCTTCGACGAGTATGACTCTCCTGTGCTCAACGTCATTGACGACCCCGAAAAGTTGAATGCGATAAAAAGCATCTACAACTCGTTCTATGGTCCAGTGAAGAACATGGGCGACCACCTGCGGTTTGTGCTGCTCACCGGCATCACCAAGTTCTCGCAGATGTCGATATTCTCCACCATCAACAACTTGAGTAACATTTCAATGGATCCCGAATGGGAGGGTCTGTGCGGCATCACCGCTCAAGAGCTTGAGCGGGATTTCAAGGAGGACATAGAGGCTCTGGCGTTAAAGCAAAACAAGACCCCCGAGCAGATAATGCAGCAATTGCGCTACCGCTACGACGGCTATCACTTTGGACCCAATATGGTTGACGTGTATAACCCATTCAGCATCGTCAACACATTCTCAAAAATGATGCTTAAAGACTACTGGTTCGCCAGTGCCACGCCAAGCGCGTTGATAAAGATTCTCAACAAGTACAACTTCAAGCTCACCGACATTGAGAACAAGCGGGTTTATGAGAGTTCGTTTGACCAGCCCTTCGACAACATGAGAAGCGCACTGCACATCCTTTATCAGAGCGGATACCTCACGATTAAGGATTATGATTTTGTTGACGAAGTATATACATTAGGAATCCCAAATAAAGAAGTCTATTCCGGGCTTTACAGCACCCTTATGCCTCTGTATCTCAACCCTTCGGATGACGACAACACGTCACTGCTCATGGCTGTGCAGCGGGCGATGAGGGAAGATGACATCGACGCGGCTCTCACAGCCGTGCAGAGTTATCTCTCTACGCTGCCCTATAACCTGAGCAACAAGACCGAACGCGACTTCGAGACAATACTTAAAGTGCTCTTAGACTGCCTGGGCATCAAGAACGATGTGGAGGTGCGCAACGCCCGTGGACGATGCGATGTCGTGATGAAGAGCCGAAACACCATCTATGTGATGGAGCTGAAGATTTCCTCCACTGCAACAGTCGATGATGCATTGGCGCAAATCGACGAGAAAAACTATATGATTCCTTACTGGAACGACCCTCGCCGCAAAGTGAAGGTGGGAGTAACCGTTGACCCAGAAGCCCGCACCATCAAGGAGTGGAAAGTAATCAACGCGTAGAAGAGGAGCTTTTATTATTTTGCCCTAAGCGCCAAAACTTATCAACACCCCTTGCACAGATGAGCGGAAAGCAGTACCTGTGGATAAATTAGGCTGCGCCTCGGAAAAATGCGATTAAGCGAGTCTAGGCATGAGCTTGCTCTATGCCTTGCGAGCGTGAGCATTTTATTTAAAAACTCAAATAAAATTTGGTTTTTCTCTCGGTTTGCACTAATTTTGCACGATGATTTCACTTACACAACACATAGAATACCTGATGATGCAGGGCGACTGCGTGGTGGTTCCGGGATGGGGAGCGCTGGTAGCCAGTCATCTGCCAGCGAGCCACACACCAAGCGGCATCAACAGACCATCTCGACTCATCGCCTTCAACCCAAGCATCACACATAACGACGGATTGCTCGCCACCTCGGTGTTGCGGCGCCACAACCTGAGCTACGATGAGGCATGCAAGTTGATTGCCGACAATGTAACCGCCTTCCGCCGCCAGCTGGCGACTGGCTCGGAGGTTGCGTTTGGCAGATTGGGATTTTTCAAGAATGATGACAACGGCAAGCTGCTCTTCACCCCTACCCTACACGACGAGGCTAGCGACGAGTTCTTCGGGCTGAGAAACATTGACTTCCCTGTACTCTCTCAAGCCGACGACAACGAGCAAACTCAGGCGACACCCGGCATCTTTGCCCACCGAGGCTGGAGAACCGCCGCGGCGATTGCCGCTATAATCGGCATTGGCGCTCTGCTCTCCACACCCGTGATTGTTGACAAAAGCATCGACACAGCGAGCCTTAACATCGCCAACGTCAAGACCAAGCCCGCTGCCGTCACCGTAAAACCCGCGTCCCAATCGACTAACGACGACAACAAGATTGCCGTCATCGACAACAATGTAGGGACGAGACCTGTCTCGTCCGATACACCCGCCATCGAGGAGCAATCGACGTTCAACGACGGTATGCCGTGCGATGAGAACGGAGTCTATTTTCTTGTCATCAGCTCTTGCAAGAAGCAGCATCAAGCACTGGCTCTCGTCAAGCAGTATGCCCACAAAGGCATAAAGTGCAAGACCATAACCCGAGGCGGATATTGTCATGTGGTGGTAGCTCAAAGCAATAGCAAACAGGAACTTGCTAACTCCAAGATGCTTCTCCCCGAGAAATACCGCAAGGCATGGGTGTGTAAATAGACTTCAGACATCAGACATCAGACTTCAGACATCAGACTTCAGACTTCAGACTTCAGACATCAGACATCAGACTTCAGATTTCAGATTTCAGAAGTAAGACATAGAGAATACTGAGTGGTGCAAGTTGTTTCTTGCGCCACTCCACTTTTCAATCAACCATCATTAATAACCATGATGTTCGCTGCCACCATGATGCCCACCGCCCGAGTGATGTCCACCACCGGGATGGTGTGATGGCGGTGGAGGCGGTGGACCGGGACGTCCCCTATACGGGTAGTCGTAATAATAACCATCGTCATACCAGTATGGGCTGCACGAAGTCACTGCCACCGATGCCAGCATCGCAAACAGAACAGCCACAATTAATGTCTTCTTTCTTTTCATTTATCTGCGTTTCGTTAAGTGTTTTGATAATCTAATTCAGTTACACCCTTATGACTATCAATAACAGCCAAAGTTTAACGCATCACGCTTAACCAGCAGTTATAATAGACAAATGCCATATTTTTATCTACTAATACAGGGGACCACCAAAGAAGAATACTGGGCGTTGTTCTGTATTGCGCTGTAAGCACAGCGTTCAGGAAGCCAGAAGCAGAAACAAAACCTACTCTAAAAACTTATGCAAGTGATTGTCAGAAATCGATTAACCTATCCTTTCCCTTGTCTTCACGACAAAGCGGCGCAGCTCATCCTCACCCCGGAAAGCGTCGAGCGGAATGGCGAGAAATGTGTAACGGTTTTTCTTGAAACGCAGCACGAGGCAATGGCTTGATGCTGTGGTTGAGGCAATCTTGCCCCACGCAATGACGTGCCGCCGCATCTTGTCGCTGGTGAAGTCAAGCTGCAAGCCCTCGTCGGTGACTGTCACCGTCTTCTCCAGTATCGACCATCGCGACTCTTGCGTCAAAGCAAAATAATACAGCACAGGGAACGACAGCATCACCATAGCCATAGCTACTATAAGCGCGACAAATGCGAAACGCGCGTCAACCACAATCAACACCAGGCACACCGCAACTGGCAGCAGCAAGAGCCACCACCAGCGCACAAAGAACAGCCGATAAAGTATCGACATATAGGTGCCCGAGGATATAGAATTAGTCGCAATCAACGATATTTCGTGCCTGGAGTACTGGATTTACGTTTCCTGATGAGCCAATCTTTCAATGCAGCCCGCGTGTTGTATTCGCGTTCATACATTTCCATATTCTTCTTCACTAGCTGCTGGCAATAGCCAGTTCCTTCCTCGTTGTAGAGTTTGCTCAAGTTGAGATAATGCTGGCCGTTGCCACGCTCTATCGAGAACACCTCGGCATGACGGGCACGCACCAAGTCGCATTGAGGGCTGTGACCGTTGTCGCCAGTGCCATTAAGCACACTAGGCACGCCGCCTGCCACGCCCACATGCGCCGCAAAAGTCTCAGCACAAGGTGGATATCCCAAAGCTATCCACATAGTGGTCAATGCTGGTGGCTCTCCATGAGTAATGCCCTCAATGACTATCGACGCCGTGGAGATGCGACGCGGAATGAAATCCTGATCCACTATCCACTCCTCGCCACTATGGGTAAAGTCTTTGCCAAGCAAGCTGTGATAGAACGTGCGTGAGACCTCCTCGGTGAATACTGCCGGGGTAAAGTCGCCAGCAGCGATGTGAGAAGCCAGCAGATACTTCTCATTCTCATGTCGCACATAACCCATACCCTCGTCAGTGCGGCCACTGTAGGAATAATTGGTTCTAATCAGCACACCGTCGGGAGCGTCGGCAAGGTCATATTTTTTATAGATGTAATTCCCTGTCTCGAAATAGGCGCCATGCCCCGAAGCATCAATAACACCGAAATTTGCCTCCACACCAAGCGGTTTGGGCAGAGTCTGCAATAATCTCTCAAAGTCATCGACCGTGACACAATGCTCCAATGCGAGTTTCATCACCACGCCCTCGCGGTCCATCTCGCTCTCGAGAACATCATCCTTGTTAAGGTTATATGACGCTGTGTTCATGATGGCAAATCCCTTCTCGTTAAAGCCTGTCCACGCAGCGGTGTCGTTGGGGTCGGTAGCGTCAAAAATCGCCACAAACTCATAGCAGTCGTCATGAGCCTTGATAAGTTCCACTCGGTTGTCTAGGCAGCCGGTGTCGCGATGCTTCCACAGCAGAGGTCTGCCCGAGACGGTCTTCTTGCCTGAAATAATCGCCGAAGTGCAAGCCATAGCGGCAAAACAACCAGCTAATAAAAAAATGAGTATTAATGCCTGTTTTTTCATTATTTCGTTGAATTTTATGCCCCAAAGATAGTATAAAATCGCATTGTGAGCAAAAAAATTTGCTATTTAAAATAAAATTACTACCTTTGCAGCTGAAATCAGCACACCCCCTAATCCAAACCAATTCATATCACCTAAAATATTTAAGGTGTGCGATTATCACATTTTCATTTATATTCTAAATCATCTCAATCTCACAAAGCACTTCGCCACATTGGTTTAATGCGAACGAATATGCGTATTTTTAGGCAATAGTTGTGTAATGATGCAACACTCTATGCACCTTTTGAGATTTTCACGATTTTTCATTTATTATTTATATGTATAACATTAACGAACTCAGTTCGATGACCAACGCCGAGTTAAAAGACTTGGCGCAATCTATGGGCATCAAGAAAGTTAACAGCACCCCCAAGGAGGACCTAGTCTATCAGATTATTGACCAGCAGGCTATCGACGCCGCAAAAAATGCGCCCGACGAACCAAAGAAGCGTCGCGGACGCGCTAAGAAAGATGCTAACGATGCCGTTGAGAAACAACAGCCTAAAGAGAAAAACAACAAGAGAAAAAAATCGGCAAAGACCGCCGACGAAAAGCCCCAGAAGATAAAAGAGAAAGCTGAGACAGCACAAGTTGAGATGCCTGCCGAAGCTTCAGCCGAGACCAAGAACGAGGCTCCCCTTGCCGAAGCTTCGGCCGAGACCAAGAACGAGGCTCCCGTTGCCGAGGCTACTGCTGTAGAGACTCCCGCTGCCGAAGCTCCCACAAAGCGCAAGCGCGGACGTCCTCGCAAGAGCGAAGCGAAAACCACACAGAAGGAGCAACTGCCAGGACTCGAGAACGTTGCCACCGATAGCGACACCAAAGATGCCGCCACCGGGGCGACACCAAAGAAGACCAAGCGCACCCGTCGCGAGCGTATAGAGCGCAACGCAGCTTCGCAAGAGAGCATCAACTACGGCGAGCAGGAAGCAAGCTCCGATGGCATGACCCTGACCGGAGAGATGGGACCCTACGAGCCACTAGCTGTGCCCACCGACATCCTTCCTGCCGCACTGCAGCCCTCGCCGGCACCAGTCGAGGAGCATAACGAGCCACCCTTGCCCGCCGATGGCGAGATGGAGCAACAGACCGAGTCGCCCGTCTTCGACCCCAAGCAGGACGACTTCATGAGCCTGTTTAACACCAACCCCAATGCCACCATAGGCAAGAAAAACAAGCGCGACAACAGAGGCGAGCAACAGGGACAAGGCAACTTCTTCGGCTCCGGAACAATGACTTTCAAGCCCCGCACGCCCGAAGAGCGAGAAGAGGCAGCGATGCGCGCCGAGCAACAGCGACGCCAGGCCGCCGAGGAAGCCGCCAAGGCACCTATCCTCATTCAGGAGCCTAAAGCCGAGAAGGAGCCACAGAACAACAAACAGCAGAAAAAGAAAAAAGGCAAGAACCAACAACAGCAGCAGCCTGAATCGGCACTGCCCTACGCCGACGTCACCTACAACTTTGACGGCATACTTAACGGCATGGGCGTACTCGAAGTGATGCCCGACGGCTACGGCTTCCTGCGCTCAAGCGACTATAACTACCTCAACTCGCCCGACGACATCTACGTGCCACAGGCACAAATCAAGAAATACGGCCTCCAGACCGGCGACGTGGTGGAATGTACAATCAGACCGCCAAGAGAAGGAGAAAAATACTTCCCGCTCGTGGATGTGCGATTAATCAACGGACGCACCCCGAGTTTCGTGCGCGACCGCATTCCTTTTGAGCACCTCGTGCCACTGTTCCCAAACGAGAAATTCAACCTCGTGAGCCCCACACGACCCAACATCTCCACTCGCATCGTGGATATGTTCTCACCCATAGGCAAAGGACAGCGCGGACTAATCGTGGCTCCGCCCAAGACTGGTAAGACCGTGCTCCTCAAGGATATCGCCAACGCAATCTCGGAGAACCACCCCGACACCTACATGATTATCCTGCTCATCGACGAGCGTCCCGAGGAGGTAACCGACATGGCGCGCAGCGTCAACGCCGAAGTAATCGCTTCGACATTCGACGAGCCCGCCGACCGGCACGTGAAAATCGCCGACCTAGTGCTGCAAAAGGCAAAACGCATGGTGGAATGTGGCCACGACGTGGTGATTCTGCTCGACTCTATCACCCGACTGGCTCGCGCCTACAACACCATAGCTCCCGCCAGCGGCAAGATTCTGAGTGGTGGTGTCGATGCCAACGCACTGCAACGTCCCAAGCGATTCTTTGGTGCTGCGCGCAACATCGAGAACGGAGGAAGCCTCACCATCATCGCCACAGCACTCATCGAGACTGGCAGCAAGATGGACGAGGTAATCTTCGAGGAGTTCAAGGGAACAGGCAACATGGAGCTGCAGCTCGACCGCAAGCTCTCCAACAAACGCATCTTCCCGGCAGTCGATATCATCGCTTCCAGCACTCGTCGCGACGACCTGCTCCTCAAGCAGGACACCCTCAACCGCATGTGGATCCTCAGGCGCTTTCTCAGCGACCGCAACTCCATCGAAGCAATGGAATTCATCAAAGACCGCATGGAACGCACCCGCAGCAACGAGGAGCTACTCCTCACCATGAACGACTAGCCGCTGTGGCATTCATAAAAACAAAGACTCAGTTATATCAAACAACATTCACAACTTTCCAACAACTTGAACAACAAAAAAATTTGGCGTAATGGTCATTTTGCAGGATAAGAAGTGCATATAGTGGCTTTATTGGT
>ERZ842401.7914-NODE-7914-length-10673-cov-10.263326_pt1 | contig 10673 bp, 1 predicted proteins | sample MGYA00521270_ERZ842401 | MGnify/ENA primary metagenome ERZ842401 (study PRJEB31892, sample SAMEA3878208) | bioreactor metagenome | biome: Moose rumen | place: Sweden | collected 2011-10 | study: EMG produced TPA metagenomics assembly of the PRJEB12797 data set... | reverse complement strand
ACCTTTATATTAAATAGATTGTCCATTTTCTTCATTATCAGTTTTATTTTCTGAATTTTTATTTTTTTTATTTTTATAAAGGTCATATAAATTATTTCCATCAGGTAAAGCAAAACTACTTTTATCCTCATTTGATTTCGATTCCTTTGATTCATTCGATTCTTTTGATTCCTTATTATTTAATGATTCACCTTCTTCATTTTCGTCACTTTCTTCTTCTTCATTTTCATCCTCTTCTTCATTATTATTACTATCGCTTTTTTCTGGGTTTTCGTTTTCATTTTGTGTTTCTCCTTGTTTTGGGGAAATATTTTCTTTTATATGTTGAAGAAATTGTTCATTTTCTTTATAGTAATTAATAAATACTTTTAAATAATTAAAAGAAAATTTGTAATATAAATGCGACGTCAATGGATTAAAAGTAATCAAAGTATTTTTTTGATTATTTCCTTTCTTTTTTATTATATATTCATTAATATTATTACGTATTTGTTTCAAAATTTTTTTTTCTGTTTTGAATATTAAATTATTATCAGGATTCTCTCTATCTATTCTTGTTCCATATAATTTATATAATAATTTAAAAATAACATCGTGATAATAAATATAATCTTCTTTATCATAATATAATTTTAAATCACTTACATATTTTTTGGCATATTCTAATTTATTTTTTTCATGAAATACTAATTTCGCTGAATTTAATTCAATCAAAAAATGCGCAGCTAAATATTTTTTAATACGGTAACCATCTTCTTCATCTGTGGAATATTTATTCCAAGCACTGTTGAAATCTTTTATGAATGAATTAAATTTTTCTATTGGATTATATTTTTTATCAGTGAATTCATCATATTGTTGTAATGTTACCATTAATAATAAATTGAGTAAAATAACTGATGTGATAAAATTATCCAAAATAAAAAAAACGAAAGAATATCCCATTTCCGAATTGTCTTTGTAGGCATATTCTACCATTATATTATGCCAATTTTCTCCGGTTGAACAACGGAAAATAAGAAGGTATGATGAATAAAAATTCATGAAATTAAAATAATCATTTATATAATATGTTTCACTAACTTTTCCTATATATTTATCTCCTCCATATAAATAGCATCCCATCAAAGCTATTGTTCCATAAATAACAATAGTCAAAAATAAAACATTAGATAAGGCAGAAATAGACCATTGCAAAGTTTGAATAAGTTTTTCAAGGCCCTTTAAAGCTTTAATTAATCTCAAAACTCTAGATACTCTTAATACTCTTAATACCCTTACTAGTTGGAAAGTCTTCAAAAAAGAGGAATCTATTCCTTCAACATCACTAAATTTCCAATCAACATAAGAAATTATGACTAAGAAAAAATCAAATCTATTCCAAGATACATGGAAATATGATCTGAATCCGTAAGCACTTAATTTTAATATAAATTCAATTGTAAATAGTATAGTTAAAATTTTATTATTAACTTTGAGAAAAATTGTATATTTTGGTGGGCAATTTTCAAATGATAAACATAATAATAAAAAATTAAAAAGAATAATTCCTAACATGGTATTTTCGAAATATTCACTATCAACGATTTGTCTTAAATAATATTGAAAAGTTCCTTTATGAGGTTTTTTCCAAATGATATAATCACTTTCAGAATCCATTATTTGTGTTAAAAAGTCATAATATTTTGCTGTTTTTTTATCATCTGAATCTAATTTTTGTTGCCTTTTATATGCTTCGTTAAAATATTTAAACATTATACCTGTGAATAAATTTAAGAAAAAATATGTAACAATTAAATTAAAAACCACGAAAAATAGTCCAAATCCATCTCCATATATACGATAACTATTCATAATATCTGGCCAACCTTCCATTGATGATAACACATACGAAGTTATAAATGCATCTATTATATTTGAAAATTTAAAGGCAGGACCAGTATCCATAATACCATTATACCTTTTCGAACAAAAATCTAAAGCAGAAATGCCGGAATTATCCGCTTCATAACTAGCACTAAATGAATCTCTTGTTAATTCAAATTGTCCATCATCTTTAAGAATATAACAATTATGCAAATAGGGATAAAACAAAGAAATTCCTACAATACTAAAAATAAATAAAACAATAATTAAAATAAAAAGAGTACTACATATAGGTACAATTGAATCAAATAAAGAAGTTATAATTAATTTTAAATTATCATTATGTGAAATAAAGCGCAAAGGTCTTAAGGTTCTTAATAATCGAACTAATTTTAAAAATTCAGTAGATGAAATGCTATCATTTTGTTTAAAATATTTTTGAAATGTATTATGAAAATCAACAAAAGAACAGAGGACTATTATTGCATCCATTTTATTCCAATTATCTCTTAAATAGGAACTATCATCGAAAACAAAACCTAAAGCTATTATTTTCATTATTGCTTCAAGTAAAAATATAATATTGAACACTGTGTCACAAACGTCAAAAAATAATGCTATTGTATAGCCACCTAAAAATGTATCTATGATTAATCTTGCTGTAGAAAGAATGATAATAAATAGAATGAATTTATCAAATAAAGGATGATTTATTAATTTCATACAAAGAATCCTGAAACAATTACTTTGTGAAAAGAGAAATAAAGAATCTTCACAATTATTTCTTTTAAATATTGCATTAATTTTTTGCCACTTCATCATTCTTTTTTCAATCGTAGTATATTTTTTATCTTTATCATTAGTATATGTATTTTTCAATTCATCATTTATTTCTTCAGTTCTTGAAATATCATTCAAATTTAATTCTTCATCACTGTCAATATCTTTTTCTATCGTTATTTTTGATACATTAAAATTCGAAGTTGAATATTTGCTTTTATCTTCTTTTGAATTTGAATAGGTATTAGACGAAAAAAGCAAGTTATTAATAGGTTCTTTATTTACTCTTCTTTGTTCATGAATTTTCACATAGTTATTATCATTTATATTATTTTTAAGTTTATATAAATAATCAGGAAGGGTGTAAAGTCTTTCAATTTTTTCATCATCAGTTAAATCATGTTCATCTTCTATATCTAAATCACCAAATGATTGAATTAAAATTGATATAAATAAATTAAATAAAATATAATTACCAATAAATATCCAAAGAACGAAATATAAAATACTAAATTTATTTATTGGCCAAACATCATAAAAAACTGAATCCCAATTTTCCAAGGTTAATATTTGATATGTGGTGTAAAAAGCTTCTAAAAAAGATTTGTAATGATTATTTCCATATAATAAAGACATTCCTAATAATTGAAAAATAAAAATGAAACATATCAAAATAATTATAATATATCCAACATTTGACATCGATTTTGATATCGAAACTATAATAATTCGCATTGGTTTTAATTTTCTTAAAACTTTTGCAATTCTTACTACTCTAAAAATTCTGAAAACTCTTAAAAAAGATATTTGTGAATTAACTGATCTTTGATTTTCTCTAATGTCAGAATTTTCGTCCGGTATGGCCATATCTACTATACTGCAAGCGATAATTAAAGTATCTAATATTGAAAACGCATCGGAATAATAGACCAAAGGAGTAAGTCCAATAAATTTTACTATGAATTCAAAAATAAAAATAGTATTAAAGCCGTAATTTAATAAAGATAAATTCAATAAATACTCTGGTCGAAATAGATTTCCTTCTAATGATGAAAATAATGTATTTATAATTACTAAAGATAATATGGTATATTCAAAATAATCGTTGTTAGCAAAAACATAAAAAGCATATCTTATTTTTTGAGCTCTTTTTATATATGGATTTTGATGCCATATTATCATATTAAAATCTTCTAAGTCTTGTATAAGTTTATTCCAATTTTTTTTATTAAGATCGATGTTTTTATTATATAAAACATCTTCTCCACTCCATTTGATATAAGTATGAGATTTTGTTTTTATATCATATAATAATATATTTTCAACTTCATTTTTAACAATCATTCTATTATATTTTTTCCTATTTTGTTCCTTTTTATTATTAATTAATTCTTCTTGTCTTCTGGAATCCATAAATTTTGACATCAATTTATCTTCATCCAAAAAATAATGAGATAAAGTCATATAATTAAAATCATTCATTTTTTTATGGATTTTGTCAAAAATATCTTTTTTGAAACTTATTTCTTTTTGAATGACATTATTTTTAGTATAAGCAGAACTCATTGCTAAAGTTCCTTTACTTGTATTTTTTCTTGTAAAATTACTTAATTTAGAAAAACTTTTAACACTTCTTAATTCTTCAGATGGATTATTAGAATTTGGTATAGTACTTACCAAAACTGAATTTGGATAAAAATTTAAAGGATTTTGTCGCATATTTTCAAAAGATTGTACTCTCGGAATTAATTCAATATGATCATTTAATTTGAGCATATTACTATAATTTTGTTTGGAAGAATATTTTCCGAAATTAATGAGCTTTTTTGGCATGAGAACTAGTATATTTAATGGGAGATATTTTAATTTTGTTGTTATATATGTTAATTCATTTTTTTTGTATTTATAATCTGTATAGTATATATATCTATATTTTTTTAAATTTAAATCCTTGTCATTAAATACATAAAATGCATCTGATCTTAATGGAAGATGCTTAAGTGGAATTAAATTCTTTTTTATATTTAATACTTCATCTCTCCAATGATTCACTTTGAAATTATCTTTGACACATAAATCTATATCCATTATATTATATAAATAATTCATATAATATTTTTTCCCTCGTAAATTAACTGGTATAAGTTCTTGTTCTGTGGTTAATAATTCTTTGGATTTTTTATTTTCTTCCTGAACTATGTATTTTTTGGAGTTTTCTTTTGGATATTTTTTTATATTTTTATCAATGCTTTTAGCTTTGAAATAAAAAACTTTATCATTATTTTTTTTGACAATGCTATTTATTATAGTTTCATTTATATTATTTTTTTGATTATCAGCTTGAGTTTCATTTTTAATAGTACTTTGACTTTTTAATTTTTTAAAAGGAATTGTTTTAATAGAAATTCTATTTCCTCCTTCACTTTCTTTCCTTAAAGAATTTTTGCCATTTTTTCCTAATAAATTAAGCACTTTTAATGATTTTTGATTTCTTAATAAAGGAAATCCTGAATTTTTATCTTCATCTTTTAAATCAGCTACTTTTTTACTTGATCTTGCATTTATAGAATAAGGGCTATCTCTTATCTCTCTATCTAATAAAGTACGTCTTCTTGGACTTCTATTAATTAATTTTTTTGATTGACTAGGAGAAACATTAACAGGAATCAATTTTCCAAATGTTAAACGAGTAATATGATTATTGCTTTTATAATTTTTGATATCATTAAATTGCAAATTAAAATTTGGATTTTTTTTTGTTTCGTTATTATTATAAGTATTTATATTATTTAAAAAATTATTCTTGATTTTTTCTTCTTCTTCTTTTTCTTCATCATTGGTATCATTTTCTTCATCTCGTCTTATCGCTTTTAAATTATTATTATAATTTGAATATTTAATTATTCCACTCAAATTACAATTAGTCTTATCATCTCTGATTCTTATTTTTTTTTTATTGACATATAATTGTTCATCTAATTTTTTATTAATTTCTTCGTAATATTTTTTTAATTCTTTATTTTTTAAATTCACATTGGTATTAACACTTTGTCTATCGAAAACTTCAGCACGAATTTTTTGAGTTAATTTATTCGAGTCTAAATTTCTTTTTAAATTTTCATGTAATAAATAATCATTTTGATATATTTTATTTTCGTAAAATTTATTCGGTAACAAATCGATATCATCTACAGAAAAAGTATCATTACGGCTTAAAAAAGACTCCTCATCTAAAAAATGTAAACTATTATCAACAAATAAGGAATTTTCATTATTATAATTACTATCACTAAAACTACTAATTTGTTCATTATCTTTTTCGATTAAATTTTCTAACTCATTTTGTTCTTTTTGATACTGGGCGTATTCTAAAAAACCTAAAAAAGATTTTCTTCGATCTTTATTAAGAAACTCTTTGTCTTTTTCTGCTTCTTTTTTTAAATATTTTTTCAAATTAAATTTGATATTTTCTTCTTTATATTTTTGCTCTTTATCACTTTTTATTATATTATTTAAAGTAGAATGAGGTCGTTCGAAATTTGATTTTATATATATATCATCAAATATTAATAATTGTTTTGCATTAATTATACTTTTATCACTTTTCTCTTCGTTTATAATTGCTTCATTAATTTTATCAAATGATGTATCTCTTAAATTTTTACTTTTTCTTTTTGTATTATTAAATAGTGCATTATTAAATACTTCATTTTCAAAGCTTAGATTATCTAAATTATTATTACTCCTGAAATCATGAATTAATAATTTAGTTAATTTCATATTATTTTTTGAATGTATATGTGTAAAAATATTTTTTTTTGCACTTTTAGTTTTTTTATATTTTTCTTCGTTTTCTGAATTTTCAGATAAACTCGATAACATTAAATCATTTATACAAGATAATTGTGTATTTAATTGCACTCTGTCATTCATTAAATTTTTTTTTATTGAACTTCTATTACGAAAAAAAATATCAAATTTTTTATTATTGTTCTCTTTAGTACGATCATTAATTACTTTTGGACTTATTTGCTTTCTGGATTTAAGACTGCTTAATAATTTATGGGTTCTTAATTTTTTTAACTCTTTTTTTCTTTTTTCAACTTTGATATCTTCGAAAAAACTAATTTGATTATTATTATGATTTTCTTTCTTAATTGTTTCAGTTTTTTTCAATTTTTTTTCATCTTTAAATTTCTCAAATGATTTTATTTTATTATTTCTTTTATCATAAAAATATTTGTCAGTTTTACCTTTGGCAATTTCAATTAATGGAGCATTTATATTATTTTTCAAATATAATATATTAGATAAATCAGCACTGATATTACCTATGCTTAAATCATTTTTTATATTTTGTGTTAAAGTCTTATTAATTTTTTGGTCTTTTGTACTTTCTTTTATTTTATTATTAGTACCATTATTATTATCCATATTTATCGTTTGTTTAAGTGTTGCATTATAATTTAATTTTTTATTATCATTTTTATTTTCGTCTTTTGTTATAGCATTAATAATAGTTTTTGTTTTATTAATTTTGTTTGTAGATATTTTTGATTTATCTAATTCTAATTTATTCTTTTTTAATAATAATTCAATTTCTTTTTGATGTTTTTTTACATCTTTGCATAATTTTTTTTCTTCGTTTCTTATTCTTAATTTTTCTGAATATAATTCTTCTGGATTATTATTCGCCATTATATAAATATCTTTTACTGTGGAATAAACTTTGGGTACACCTCTTTTATTTTTATGTATATGAAAAGCTTCTTCTTTGATTTTATAATATAAACTTTTTAAAGCCTCATCACTTTTTTTATCGTTTTTTGATTTGAGTAATTTCTCTGTTTCTTTTCTTTCTTTCTTTTTCTTTTCTGTTGGGTCAAATGATTTTTTAATCAATTCAAAAAAACTTTTTTTCATGTTTAATTCTTTTCTACTTCTCTCTATATGTTCAAATTCAGAATTTGTTACAGCTAAAAATAAATTAATTAAATAAAAAGCACCTATATAAATAAAAGCATGAAAATATATAAAAATAATTATTTGGTTTATATAAGCATTATCTTTGAAAGTTTTTGATACGTAAGTAAAAATATTTGTCCATCCTTCTAAAGTGACCATAATAAATACAGTAATTAATGAATAAAATATGTTATCAAAATTAGTTGAACCACTATTTGGATTTATATATCCTTTTGCACATATAAATTTATTTCCATAATCATTTAATTTTGTGCAATCAGTATCAAATGAACATAAATGAGAATTTCTTTTATCTGTCATTAAATAGCCATAATTAATATTCATGCAACGTCTTAAAAATAAACCTTGCCACATTTGTAATCCAGAAGCTGCAAAAAATAAAAAAAAGAAAAATAAAATTATTAAAATTTCCCAAAGTCTACTAATAGAAGCAATTAAAGCAAGGGTTAATTTTTTTAAATTTTTAAATCTTTTCATCGTTTTCAAAAATTTCAAAATTCTAAAAGCCTTTAATCCAGTTAAGCCAGTGAAATTAGATTTTTTACTTCCGACAATATTATCCAAAATAAACGAAAATACTCCAATAATAACAACTAATAAATCAAGCCAATTCCAATAATCTCTAATATAAGCACCTTCAGCTGAATAGAAAGAGAACGTATTAATTTTTAATATTGATTCAATAATATAAAAAATTAAAAAATAATAATCAACATTATTCCATAAATCATCAGGATTTGAAGGATCCGAAAAAAAAAATAAAACGCAATTAACAAATGTAATTACGGTTGCTAAGGTTTCGAAATATATATTATCCACAAAAACTTTACATGCGAATCGCATTGAAATTCGAAATTCGTGTATTTTTTTGCGTTGCTTAAAACAACAACAATGGTCATAATAACGTCGAATTAATTCTTCTTTTCTCAAAGGTTTAAAATCTATTATTTCCTTTGCGCCTAATTCTTCTTCACTTTCGATTGAAAATCTGGGGAAATTTTTGTCCTTTTTTCGCTTGAAATAAAAATTTAATATACGACCTTTCCTTAAGAAATCATCAGTGGTTTCTATATTTAATTCTAATTTTTTTTTCACCTCTTTTTTCATGTTTTTATATTTCTCATCTAATATTTGTATTTCATTCTTTAATTCGTTTGTATCTATTCCTTTTAAATCATTTACTTCTTTTAATTTCCTTTTTTCTTTTAATTTTTGTTTGATTTCTAATTTATTTATTTCTTTTTTAATTTTTTCGGCTTCTTTATCTTTCAAATTTTCAGCATCGAACCTGAACATATCATCCTTAAAAAATGTTTCTTTATAAAGTGTATCATATTCAACTAAATCAACTTTTTCATCTTTAATAAAACTTGGACTTTCTGCATAATCATATCTTTTTTTGCCTATTTGTATAAAGTTAAAATCTTGATTTGAATCACTTATTTCACTATCTTCTTCTACATCTGTATAATCTAATTCCTCTTCCTCTTCGCCATCCACTTTTTCAATGAATATTTTTGAATTCGATTTTTTTTCTTCACTTTTTTTACTGTTATTTTCTTGCTTTAATAAATTCTCTGAATCATTTAATATATTTATGTTTATTTGTTTATTAGATTTAATAGCTTTTTCATCAACATTAACTTCATTTTTTGTGCCAAATGATGGCTTAGATAATTTATTTTTAAAATTAAATCCGGATATTTTCAAACTAGATCTTATATTTTTTTTATCTGTTCTTTGTATTCTTTTATTAGTTCTGATATTCCTTACTGAATTTCTTAGCAAAAAATTATCATTTTCACTTTCTGAAATGTTTTTTTTCCTACTGTTAATACTATAAATATCCATATTTTTATCGATTTCCTTTTTACTACTTTTAAATATTTGAGTAAATTTAAGATTTTTTGATGTTTTTTGAGGATATCTATTCCTTGAAATTCTTGAAACAATTTCACTTTGATTAGAAGATTCGAGATGAAAAGAGCCAAATTTACTTGAATTCTCATTAGAAAAAAAATTAGAATTTCTATCTGATATATTATTATTTTGTTTTATTTGACTTATAGCATCATCACTTATATTGTTATTCTTTTTAAATAATTCAATTTCTTGTCTTAATTTTTTCTTTTTTTGATTCATTCTTGAAATATATTCTTTTTCTCTTTTTCTTATATTAATTAATTTTTTGAATTTTTCGCCTAAAATTTTTTCTTTTTCTTTTTCGTTTTTCATTCGCTCTAAAATAGTTTCAACTCCTCCTTTTTTATTCATATTATTTTTTTTGGTCATTAATTCCAACTTGACTAATTTGTTTGGAAATTTAAATTTTTTTGTTTTTGGATTAATACTTTGAGGAGATAATAATAAATTTCTATTTTTATTTTTATTAATTATTGAAATCATATTATTATTATTATTAATTTTCTCTTCTTTTTTCTTTTTTGGAAAAACAAAAAAATATATGTTTTTCATATATACATTAAATATATATTTTTTTATTTTGTGAATTAAATTTTTCGCTAATTTCATTACAAGCGAAATTTTTTTTCTATTCATATATTTAAAAAATAAATTTTTTTTTCTCACAATTTCCAAATTTTCTAAAATATTTATCGCTTTTTTAATTCGTTGCATTTTAGTAAGATATTCATTTCTTTTTAATGCTGATTTCTTTCTTAAATTTATTTTGTCTTTGATATTTTCTCCTTTTTTTTTCAAAAAAATTAATCTTATCATTTTTGTTTCGATATCTTCATCTTGATAATCAATTAATGAATCGTTATCTTTTATTTTGAATTCATCATAACTTGGAATTTCTAAATCTCTTTCTATATCTGAAGTTGTTTTTATTAATGTAGATTTTTTATCTTTACTTTCGGAACTTGCTTGTGATTTTTTTGTTGTCCTTTTTTTATCGTTTATTTTTGGTTTTTTCATTTTTTTTAATTTCAATTTTAATTTAACTATAAATTTTTAAATATTATTATATAAATTTTAACTTGGTTGTGTTAAAATTTGGGGATTGGGGATTGGGGATT
>ERZ842401.7913-NODE-7913-length-10674-cov-4.467558_pt1 | contig 10674 bp, 7 predicted proteins | sample MGYA00521270_ERZ842401 | MGnify/ENA primary metagenome ERZ842401 (study PRJEB31892, sample SAMEA3878208) | bioreactor metagenome | biome: Moose rumen | place: Sweden | collected 2011-10 | study: EMG produced TPA metagenomics assembly of the PRJEB12797 data set... | reverse complement strand
ATGCTTCTGCTGAAGCCCAACCTGGGCGACTTCCTTGCCGTCTGCCGTGCCCGCCGAGCCTTCAAGCGCTGGCGTAAGGATTTTGAGGACGACCGCCGGCAGATTCAGCAGAGCCGTTTATTAAAAGAAATACCAGAGCAACGGCCATTCTCGCTGCTCTGGCAGTACTACGCTAAGGGTCGAAAGCGCTATAGCGACTTGCCTTAAGCCTTTTTGGATCAGTACTTTATCTTGATGGGGTGCTCCACTTCCTGGCGCCACTTCCTCATCCAGTCGAACCATTCCTCGGCAGTGCGGAATCCAAAGTCCTCGTTGGCCGAGCAGTAGGCCACCTTGTAGGCCATGTGCTGCCCTTTGGGGCGAACCACCAGCGTGTAGTTGTCCTTGTTGGCCTCTGGCATGAAGACGATGTTTGGCTTCTCCACCAGTATGGCCAGTCCCACGGTTTCCGGCTTCCACTTCAGCGTGTCGGTCGACGGGTAGTCGGTGCCCCAGCAGCCGCGCAGTCCCTGATGGTCGTTAAATTCAGTAGAGCCCTTCACGTTGATGATGCCTGTCGAGAAGCTGTAGTCCGAGGCGTCGCGGTTGAAGAAGACGTCGACGTCGGTGTCGCGGTGCCCGGCGTACTGCGTGTAGCGCAGGGTCATGTTCAGCGTGGGTTTGCCCTTCTCGGCCTCCCAACCCCGGTCGATAACCTCGACGATGGTGCGCAGCGGGCCGTAGCTGATGATGCGCTGTGTGCGCGACTTCACCGGCTCAATCATCGTGGGCTGCCGGCTCTCCTTGTCCCAGCCGCGGAAGGCGCCCAGGCCGAAGGTGTTGCCCACCCAGAGCACGTCGTCGCCATAGCCCTCTTTCTTCTGCTCGTCGGAGGTGTAGAACTGCGTGGCCTGCAGCTCCAGGCCTTTGTGGAACTTGCCATAGAGGTCCAGCGTCTGTCGTTTGTCGAAGTAGATGCGTATGCCGTTCAGCTCGCTCTCGAAGTCTACTCCGTGGTGGTGCTGTAGGTTATAGCTGTAGGCGCAGTCGCCGCGAGCGGTAATGCTCTCGATGTAGTTGTTGTGCTTGTTCTTTTCCTTCACCTTGTCGTTGCGCATCAGCATTTCTGCATATACGCGGGCAGGGTAGGGGCGTGGCTCGCCCTTGGGCAGCAGCGTCACGGTGTAGGTCTTCTTTTCCTTGGCACCGATGTCGGCCAGGAAGCAAAGCTCGTCGAACTGCTCGTCCTGGTCCAGGTCGTCCAGCTGGCAGGGAATCTCCTCTCCTCCGTAGACGACGAGTGCCGAGCGCACTTCGCCATATTGACTCAGGTTGATGACCACGGGCTGGTCCTGTCGGTAGTCCTTCGATGGATTTTCCACACTGACGTAGACCGTGTGTTGTGCGCTGACCGTCAGCGACGTGGCGAGCGCAAAGAGCAAAGCAAGATGTTTCATGTTGCAGTAGGTTTGTTTTTTACAAAAGTAAGCAAAAGGACAGAAAATGCAGAAAAAGTTAATTTATTTTAGGTTAAAATTTGGTTAATTCAAGGATTTTTAGTAATTTTGCACCTGAAATTAACAAAACTAAAACTTTCTGGTGCGCAAATTCTATCTCATAACGTTCTTTCTGCTGATGACTTGTCTGGGTTGTCAGTGGCAGATGCGTCCTGCTGATGGTGAGAAGAAGGCCGACGGCGTGGTGATTGAACGTTTTGACCGCGTGGAAGAAGCCTACCTGACGTTGGGCGACTATGCAGCCCTGCACCAGATGAAGACCGACTATCCGCTCCAGGTTCGCACGCTGGTGGAAGATGTGCTCCGGCTCGGCCATGTCAACGACCCCGACGTGGACGCCCGTCTGCTGGTCTATTTCCGCGACACCACCCTCCAAACCATCATTAGCGATGTCAACCGCCATTACGCCAGTCTGGACGACGTGAACCGCCAGCTTACAGCGGCATTCCGCCGCTTGCAGCAGATATTGCCCCAGGTGGAGGTTCCCCAGGTCTACGCTCAGATAGGCTCCCTCGACCAGAGTATCGTCGTGGCCGACGGCATGCTGGGCATCTCGCTCGACAAATACCTCGGCACTGACTATCCGGCCTACCTGCGCTATGGCTACAGCGAGCAACAGCGTCGCATGATGACCCGCGAATACATCGTTCCCGACTGTCTGGGCTTCTACCTGCTCAGTCTCTATCCCTTCCATACCGATGGCGACGAGCAGCAGCAGGATCGCCAACGCCATTGGCACATGAAGAAGATTCAGACCGTGGTGAATCAGGTGCTCAGGCGCCGTCTTTTCGCCGACGAGACCATCGAACAGCTGGAACGTTATCGAAAAGCGAACCCGAAGCTGTCTACCCACGCCTTCCTTCTGCTCGACAGCATACCCCACTGAAGGGGCGGGAGGCCTCCCCACGAAAAAATCTCGGCCTCCCACGAAAAAATCTCGGTCGTTTTTGAAAAAATCTCGGTCGTTTTTGAAAAAATCTCGGTCGTTTTCATTATCTTTGCAATCAGATTTGAAAAAAGCAAAGAAATGAAAAGACTTATCCTAGCATGCGCCGCCCTTTTTGTGGCTTTGTCGCAGGTGGTGGCCGGTGAGAAACTTTCGTTGAAGGACATTACTGAAGGGCTGTTCCGTGGCGAGGGCATCTCTGCCGTGGTGCCCTTGGCCGACGGCGAGAGCTATGCCCAGATTTCTGCCGATGGCAAGCAGATTGTGAAGTACTCCTTCCGTACGGGCAAGCAAGTCGGCGTGCTCTTCGATGCCGGCACGGCGCGCGGCGCCAGCATCAGCAAGGTGGAGGGCTACATCATGAGTCCCGACGGCAAGCGCATCCTCATCCAGACACAGACGCATCGCATCTACCGCCATTCCTTCACAGCTGTTTACTACATCTTTACCATTGCCAACAACAAGCTGGAACCGCTCTCTGACGGAGGCCCGCAGCAGACGCCGGTGTGGAGTCCCGACGGCCTGCAGGTGGCTTTTGTCCGCGACAACAATATCTTCCTGGTGAAGCTGCTCTACAACAACGCCGAGAGCCAGGTGACCAAGGACGGACGTCGCAACGAAGTCATCAACGGCCTGCCCGACTGGGTGAACGAGGAGGAGTTCTCGTTCAACTCAGCCATGGTATTCTCGGCCGACTCCAAGCAAATAGTGTGGGTGCGCTACGATGAGAGCCAGGTGAAGGAGTATTCCATGCAGATGTTCCGCGCCTCCTTCCCCCAACACGACGAAAACGCCGAATATCCCGGCTTCTACACCTACAAATATCCGAAAGCCGGACAGCAGAATGCCTCGGTGAAGGTGCTGAGCTACGACATCAAGAGCCACCAGACGCGTGAGTTGCAAGTGCCGGTGGATGCCGATGGCTACATACCCCGCATCGTGGCCACCAGCGACCCCACGAAGGTGGCTGTCTTCACCCTGAACCGCCATCAGGACCTGCTGCACCTGTTCATGGCTAATCCGCTGACGACGGTGTGCCAGCAGGTCGTCGAGGACAAGGTGGAAAAGTACATCAACGAGAATGTCTTCGCCAACGTCAAGATGACGAAGAACAACATCGTGCTCACCAGCGAGCGCGACGGCTACAACCACATCTATCTCTATAACCTGAACGGACAGCTGCTGCGCAAGGTGGGCGACCTGCCCCAGGGACAGCGGCTGGGAGGCGGCGAAAAGGACCTGCACACCATCGTCACCGATGTCTATGGCTACGATGAGGCCACTGGCGACATCTACTTCGCAGCACTGAACAGCGGGCCTACCGAGCAGCAGATATTTGTGAACCACAAGAGCGGGAAGACCGATTGCCTCACTCCTGACGGCGGATGGTCGGCGGCCATCTTCTCTGCCGACTTCAAGAGCTTCATCTGCACCTGGAGCAATCTTCAGACGCCCACGCAGATTACCCTGCGTAACGCGCAGGGAAAGACGCTTGCCACGCTGGTCGACAACAAGGCCCTGGCCCAGAAATATGCCTCCTACGACATGGGCAAGAAGGAAGTCTTTGCGTTCACCACCAGCGAGGGCGTGCGCCTCATCGGCTGGATGATCAAACCTGCACACTTTGATGCTTCAAAGAAGTATCCGGTGGTGATGTATCAGTATGGCGGACCCGGCAACCAGCAGGTACGCAACGCCTGGGGCATCGGCATGAACGGACAGGGAGCCATCCTGGAGCAGTACCTTGCCCAGCAGGGCTACATCGCCGTTTGTGTGGACAATCGTGGCACGGGCGGACGCGGCGCCGAGTTCGAGAAATGCACCTACCTGCGCCTGGGCGAGCTGGAAGCCCGTGACCAGGTGGAGACCGCCCTCTGGCTGGGGCAGCAGAGCTACGTCGACAAGGACCGCATCGCCATCTGGGGCTGGTCGTATGGTGGCTGGAACACGCTGATGTCGATGATGGAGGGCCGCCCCGTCTTCTGCTGCGGCATCGCCATCGCCCCGCCCACCTGCTGGCGCTACTACGACAGCGTCTACACTGAGCGCTTCATGCGTACGCCCAACGAGAACGCCGACGGCTATGACACCGTGTGCCCGCTGGCACGTGTCGACAAGCTGCACGGCGCGCTGCTGCTATGCCATGGTCTGGCCGACGACAATGTGCACTATCAGAACACGGCAGAGCTGGCCGATGCCCTCGTACAGGCCGACAAGGACTTCTCGCAGCTGGTCTACACCAACCGCAACCACAGTATCTATGGCGGCAACACCCGCAACCATCTGTTCCGCCAGTGTATGAACTTCTTCAATGCTCACCTTCAATAAGAAATAACCGATGAAACGAATCGCCCTTTTCCTACTTTCCCTGATCGTTCTGGGTTCGGCAACGACAGCACAGGCCGCCCGCAAGAAGCGTCCTGCTCCCAATCCGTCGTCGACGATAGAAATCATTACCAAGGTCAATGACTACTGGCAGCGCAACCATTCGCCGAAGGTGCGCTCCTTCTGGGACGAGGCCGCCTATCACACCGGCAACATGGAGGCCTGCCGCCTGCTGGGCACGGCCCGATGGCTGGCCTACAGCGACGAGTGGGCCCGTCACAACCTGTGGCAGGGAGCCCGCGAAAAGGACTCCTCGAAGTGGAAGTACAAGAACTATGGCGAAGGGCAGGACTACGCCCTCTTCGGCGACTGGCAGATTTGCTTCCAGACCTATCTCGACATGTACGAGATGAATCCTGACCCGTACAAGATAGCCCGTGCCATCGAGGTGATGGACTACGAGGTGCGCCAGCCGCAGACCGACTTCTGGTGGTGGGCCGACGCACTCTACATGGTCATGCCCGTCATGACCAAGCTCTACAAGGCCACCGGCGAAGTGAAGTATCTCGACAAACTATACGACAACTTCAAGTGGGCCGACGAGCTGATGTTCGACAAGGACGAGCAACTCTACTACCGCGACGCCAAATACATCTGGCCCAAGGTGACAACAGCCTGCAACGGCGGCAAGAGCTTCTGGGCACGTGGCGACGGCTGGGTGCTGGCAGGTCTGGCCAAGGTGCTGGCCGACATGCCTAAGGACTACGCCCACCGTGACTTCTTTGAGCAGCGTTTCCGTGAACTGGCCGAGGGCGTGGCCCGTGTGCAACGCCCCGGTGGCTACTGGAGCCGTTCGATGCTCTGTGAGGATGATGCTCCTGGCCCTGAGACCAGCGGCACCGCCTTCTTCACCTACGGCATGCTCTGGGGCGTGAACCACGGCCTGCTCGACCGCGACGCCTATCTGCCCGTCATCGAGAAGGCCTGGAACTACCTCGTCACCACGGCTTTGCAGGAGGATGGCAGCGTGGGCTACGTACAGCCTATTGGCGAGAAGCCAGACCCCACAAAGACCGTCGACGCCCATTCGCAGGCCAATTTCGGCGTGGGCGCTTTCTTGCTCGCTGCCTGCGAACGCCTGCGTTTCGAGGACGCTTCTGTCAGCGGTTCACCCGCTGCCATCACTGTCAGCATCACTAACGAGAGCGACGAGTTCCGCCAGCAGGTCGTCGAGCTGGACGCAGGAAACGTCTTTGCACGACTGGGCATACATGGCGGTCGGCAGTTCCTGGTGCTCGATCCCGCAGGATTGGAACTGCCCTATCAGCTGACCTACGACGACAAGATTCTCGTCGACGCGGGCGTCAGTCCCCGCAGCACGCTCACCCTCACGTTGCGCAAAGGTACGCCGAAGGTCTATAAGACCGTGAGCTACGGTCGTATATACCCTGAACGGAAGGACGACTACGCCTGGGAGAACGACCGGGGCGCCTATCGTGTTTACGGCCCGGCCTTGCAACGTTCCGGCGAGAAGAGCTATGGCATCGACGTGTGGTCGAAGAACACGCCGGAACTTGTGGTGGAGCAGCGCTACTGGATAGAGGACGTGGTGATGATGCCCGCCGTGGAACGTCTGCGTAAGGAGAACCGCCAGCGCGGCGACTCGCTCTATCGCCTGAACTCCTATCACCACGACCATGGACGTGGCATGGATCTCTACAAGGTAGGGGCCACGCTGGGCTGCGGTACGCCGGCTCTGATGGACGGCGAGGAGCTGGTCTATCCCTATTGCTTCACCGACTACGAAGTGCTCGACAACGGGCCGTTGCGCACCACCGTTCTGCTGAACTATCAGAAGAAAGCCTATCAGGGCGACAGCATCACGGAGCACCGCATCATCAGTCTCGACAAGGGCAGCAACTTCAACAAAATGACTGTCTGGTACACGGGCATGAAGCAGCCTGCTCGCCTGGCCTCTGGCGTGGTCATTCACTCGGAAGACAAGGAAAGCGTTGTGCTGGGCCGGGACTATGTGGCCTATGCTGACCCGACGGACAATCCCCGTGTGAATAACTGTCAGCTATTTGTGGCTACGCTCTACCCCAAAGGCACTGTCGAAACCCGCAAGCAGCTCTTTGCCCAGCCAAGTGGCGGCAACGAGGGGCATGCGCTGGCCGTTCTCGACGGATACAAGGGTGAACGCTTCACCTATTACTTCGGTTCGGCATGGTCGAAGAACGATGTACGCACCATGGCCGAGTGGCAGCAACGCATCGAATGGACGCTGCGCTCGCTGCGCCAGCCTTTGAGGGTGACATTCTAGGCCTGCCACTTTAGCCGCAGGCTGTTGAGCACCACGCTGACGCTGCTGAAGGCCATCAGCGCCGAGGCCCACATGGGTGTAATCTGCCAAGACGAGCCAAAGAGGTAAGGCAGGCCGGCGGCCAGTGGAATACACACAATATTATATATAAAGGCCCAGAATAGGTTCTGGTGAATCATGCCCACGGTCTTACGCGACAGGCGAATGGCTTCGGGTATGCGGCGCAGGTCGTCGGACATCAGTGTGACTTGGGCCACGTCCATGGCCACGTCGGTGCCGCCGCCCATGGCAATACTCACATTGGCCGTAGCCAGTGCCTGCGAGTCGTTGATGCCGTCGCCAACCATGGCAACGTGATGGCCTTTGCCTTGCAACTGCTTTACCAGGTCCTCCTTGTCCTGCGGCAACACCTGCGCCCGATAATGGGCGATGTGCGCGGCCTGAGCGACGGGGGCCACACGTTCCTCACGGTCTCCGCTCATCATGTGTACGGCTATGCCCTGCTGTTGCAGCTCGTCTATGGCCTCCGAAGCGTGAGGCTTCAGCTGTTCGCTGCCGTCGACGGGCACGGTGACGGTGCCCGTCTTGTCAACCACCATTGCATCCACCCTTCTCAGTTCCTCCAGGGCCGTGGCATCCTTGACCAAGATACCTTTCTCGGCCGCCTTGCCGATGCCTACCATGAGTGCTGTGGGCGTGGCCAACCCCATGGCGCAGGGGCAGGCAATGACGAGCACGGAGACGGCGGAGAGAATGGCCTGTGGCAGCATCTCGGTGCCGCCAAGAATGAGCCAAAGGATGAAGGTGAGCAGTGACAACAGCACTACGGCGGGAACGAAGACAAGGGCGATGCGGTCGACCACACGCTGCACGGGAGCCTTCGAGCCTTGCGCCTCCTGTACCATACGAATCATGTTGCTCAGCACCGTCTTCTGTCCCACAGCCTCGGCTTTCATGCGCAGGATGCCTTGTTTGACCATCGTGCCGGCCAGCACCTTGTCGCCAGAATTCTTTTCTATGGCAACGGATTCGCCAGTCATCATGCTTTCGTCGATAGTCACGTTAGCGGCGATGGCATCGTTACAGACCAGGCCGTCGACGGGAACTTTCTCGCCGGGACGAACTTCCAGGATGTCGCGGGGCTGGACTGCGGAGATGGGGATGTCGACGATGGACCCCTCGACCACGCAGCGGGCGGTCTTCGGTTGCAAGCCCATCAGCGAGCGGATGCTGCCTGCAGTCCCCTGCTTGGCGCGCTCCTCCAGCAGGCGGCCGGTGAGCACGAAGGTGATAATCATGACGGAGGCGTCGAAGTAGGTGTGCCACGCAATGCCGCGCCCTCCCCACACCTGCTCTCCCCAGAACGTGTTGAACGCACTGAACAGGAAAGAAATGCCCGTGGAGAGTGCCACTAGCGTGTCCATATTGGCCGAGCCGTGCAGCAACTGACGCCATGCCGTCTGGTAGAACTGTCGTCCGCAGTAAACGATGTTGAGCAGGGCAATAATAAGGCTGCACTGGTTGGCGTAATCACGCGGCAGGCTGACCCAGCCCATGGAGAGGCTCATCACCAGCAGGGCAAAAAGCCAGGAGAGAAGGACTTTGCGGCGGAGCATCACGTAGGTGCGCCGTTCGATGGCCTCCACATTGCGGTCTTCCTCGATGACCATGTCGTAGCCGATGCCGCTGAGCGCATCCTTCATCTGTTGCAGGGTAATCTTTTCCCTGTCGTATTCCACTAGGGCCGTACGTCCCGGCAGGTTGACACTGGCCTGGCAGACGCCCTCCATTGCGTTCAGCTTCCGTTCTACGTTGGCGGTGCAGGTGGCGCACATCATGCCGAGCACGGCTACGGTTTTCTTCTCAGTCATTTTTAGGCTTTTGGGTGAATTTGTAGGTCATTGACAGCATTACATAACTTTGCGTTCTTTCTTAGTCTGTCTGTACTGAAGCTATGTTGCCATATAGTAGTAAACAAATCAAAACAATTCTTTTCATAATGGCTGCAAAGGTACGAATTTTAAGTGATACAGCCCCCTGTTTTGTAATAATTAACATGTCAGATTGCAAGGTTGGCTTGTCAAAAATGAGGGTTGCCGATTCTTTTTGAAAAAATGTTTTGATATAAATCAATTTCGTCATCTTTTGCAGAGGAAAAGTTTGGCTGTTACGCAAATACCTGCTAACTTTGCGCCCAGAATGAAAGAATTTTTTGATTTGTTTTAGTAGATTAGTTTTTAAGTAGTTTGTTTTTGAAAATCGGCTGTCGGGATGACAGCCGATTTTTTTTGTTTGTCAAAAATTTGCATGATTGCTGACTTCTTATTACCTTTGCACACAATTATGAACTGGAAATTTATCTTAAGATGGGTTATCACCTTTACGGTGTGCCTTGTCGTTTATGACTTAACAGAAAGCTTCTGGATGTCGCTGGGCATCCTTATCCTTTTAATCGTTGCAGAGAACCTCGTAGTTGACATGTGGAAGAAAAGAAAGGAGGCACGCGCATGAAACGTTCTGTACTGACCACTCTATTCCTCCTTGCCGGTCTGTTGTGTAAGGCGCAGGCCGTGCCCGGAGCTGTCGAGTCTTATAACACAGAAAAGAGCGACACCGTGCGCTGGCTGCAGTATTACCCGCAGGGCGACGCTTTCGTCAGCGAGAATGGCCATAATCGCTTCACCCGCGCCCTCTATGGCGGATGGACCGACTATCGTGTGGAAACCAGCGACCGCCCCGTCTTTGCAGTGGTGAAGCGTGGGCACTACAAGAGCGTGCGCTTCGAGATTGAGGGCGTTCCCCTCGACTCAGTGGACTATTGCAAGTCGTTCTACCGCAACGGCATGCGTACCTACATGCTCGGCGATCACCGCTGGAACAACCTTGGCAACGGCATCATCCGCGTGCACGTTGTAGCCCTGCCCGACGTGGAGGGAGCCATCTGGCAGTTTATTTGCGACAAGCTGCGCGGACGCCAGCTGGAGGTGAAAGTGAAGCTTTGTGACATTACAAACCCGAAACTGCAGCGCAATGGCGACCTGGGCGTTGACCGGCCAGACTCCTTCGAGCCTTCGCCCACGCAGGAGGGCCTTGTCATTGGCAAGGCCACCCGAAGCAGCAACTTTGCCCATCTGGTCATGCGGCGCGACTCCATCTACTTCATGTACGACGGTGATGCCTTCAAGGCCTTCAACGACGCCGTTGACCACAACAAGCGCATGGCCGGTCGGGTGCAGTTCAAGACACCCGATTCCTACATCAACACCTTGGGCGGTGCCCTGGTGATGGCTGCCGACGGCGACTGGGACGGTAAGACCTGGCTGCACGGCTGTATAGGCTGGCGCATGCCGCTGGCCGGCTGGCGCGCTGCCTATGTTGGCGACGTGCTGGGTTGGAACGACCGTGCCGTCAGCCACTTCGACGCCTATGCCAAGAGTCAGGTGACAGGCGTGGAGCCCACCATTGCACACCCTTCGCAGGACTTGGCCCAGAATATGGCCCGTGCCGAGAAGAAGTGGGGCACCCAGATGTACTCCAACGGCTACATCTGCCGCAATCCTGAGCGTAACGACCAGATGCACCAC
>ERZ842401.7910-NODE-7910-length-10677-cov-8.716343_pt1 | contig 10677 bp, 11 predicted proteins | sample MGYA00521270_ERZ842401 | MGnify/ENA primary metagenome ERZ842401 (study PRJEB31892, sample SAMEA3878208) | bioreactor metagenome | biome: Moose rumen | place: Sweden | collected 2011-10 | study: EMG produced TPA metagenomics assembly of the PRJEB12797 data set... | reverse complement strand
CCGTCCCAATAATTTTCAATCCGCCGCGTCAAATGCTCCATGCCAAAACCTCCTTGAACTCCGATTCGTCTAAAGTCTTGAGCCGCCCCGCCTCCAATACCAACACGCGGTCGGCTGATTTTTTTAGCGTCGTCAAATCGTGCGTTATGGACAGGCAAGCGATTTGCTGAAGTCTTTACTGCGACCGTCCCAATAATTTTCAATCCGCCGCGTCAAATGCTCCATGCCAAAACCTCCTTGAACTCCGATTCGTCTAAAGTCTTGAGCCGCCCCGCCTCCAATACCAACACGCGGTCGGCTGATTTTTTCAGCGTCGTCAAATCGTGCGTTATGAACAGGCAAGCGATATTCCGCTCCGCGCACAGCCGCCGTATCAACGCGACCACTTGCGCGGCTATCGTCACGTCCAGCGCGGAGGTTGCCTCGTCGCAGATTAGCAACTTTGGCGCAACGGAAATGGCTCGCGCTATCGCCGCCCTTTGACACTCCCCGCCCGATACTTCACGCGGATAACGTTCGGCATAAGCCGCCGGTAAGCCGACCTCGACCAAAAGCTCCTCCACGCGCCCGCGCAGATTTTCTCCGCCAATGAAATTTTTAATCGGTTCGGCGATACTCGCGCCCAAAGTCCTGCGCGGATTAAACGAGTCTTCGGGCGTCTGGAAAATCATCTGCATGTTGCGATAAAAGGCGTTGCCCGCTGCGTGCGTGATGTCCTCGCCGCAAAGGATAATCTGCCCGCCGTCACTGGGAATCAGCCGCGCAATAATCTTAGCCAACGTCGACTTGCCGCCGCCGCTCAAGCCCACTATGCCAAGGCATTCGCCCGCGCCAATCGTAAAGCTCACGTCGTCGAGGATAAGCCGCGCCCCGAAATATTTTTTAACGTGCCGAACGTCCAAAATCATAAGCTTGCCGCCTTAAGCAATTCCCGTGTATAAGCCTCTTGCGGTTCGTTAAAGATTTGCTCCCGCGTCCCGAATTCGACCGCCGTGCCTTGCCGCATGATTAAGATTTTGTCCGCCATGCGCCGCGCTATCCGCAAGTCGTGCGTGACCAAGACGATTGACGCTCCGAGCCGTCCGCGCAGATTCAACAGCTCCTCCACAACGCCCATTTGCGTCACCACGTCGAGGGCGGAGGTCGGTTCGTCGGCAAGCAGGAGCTTCGGTTCCAGGAGCGTCGCCGCCAATATGCCTGCCCGTTGCGCCATGCCGCCAGATAATCGGAACGGATATTCGTCTAACGTCGACGGCTTAAGGTTTATCTTTTCCATGACGGCTTCGGCTCGCGAACGAAAATCTTCCCGTGACCAATCGCGATGTGCGCGGACGCTTTCAAAGATTTGGTCGCCGATTGTGCGTATCGGGCAAAACGACGCGCCGGCATTCTGGAAGATGAAGCCGATTGAATCGCCCGAAAGCCGCCGCCGTTGCCCCTCGGACAAGTTGGTTATTTCCCGCCCGTCGAAGAAAATTTGCCCGTCGACAATCGCGCCGCCCTTGCCGAGCAGTCCGCCAATCGCCTTGAGTATCGTCGACTTGCCGCTGCCCGATTCGCCCGCGATAATCAAAATTTCGCCGTGCCCGACCGTAAAGCTCACGTCGTGAACGATTCGCTTCCTGCCGTAAGCCACAACCAAATCCTCGACGGTCAATAAATCGCTCACCGAATCACCTCGCGAAGAATTTTAATCGACACCCGAAAAAAAAATAAGCCCCAAACGGGGATATGAATTGCAAAAAATATTACAGCGGCAAATGAAAACCCCTCCGACGCGCCGCCGAAGGGATTTTTTTAACTGTCGCGACGAGATTGTTTCACTTTTATTATAAAATCAAATCAGGAAAACCGTATAAAGCTATTCTATGCATAACTTCATTGTGACTCATGGATTTGCCGGTTGTTGCGTCCTTGTACTTGTTTAAATTAGGAGTTCCCTCGAAATAATTTCCTTCGTTCATGTTAAATTCCGCGTCGACACCCAACTTGTCATGCAGAAAGCTTTTAAGATAATCTGTATCTTCGTAACTGCCTTTAAATTGTTCCCTGAGCTTAGAATTATCCGATATACTCATGGAAATATGAAAACATTCACGAGCATTTCCGCCTGCAACGCCGTCAAGTTCCTCGTCGCTCAAGAGTTCGTCCGGAATTTGTCTTCCTTAGCCATATTATCAAGCTCCTTTCTGTTGCTTATACGCCCTTAATCACGATTCGTTACAAACTTTAGCAAAAAAATTTTTCTCCGTCAACGAAAACCCTCCGACTGTCCGCCGAAGGGATTTTTATAATGATTGACTGTTCTTAAATGAATTGCTAAACTTTGCAAGAAATAATTTTGGGAGAACGGATTTATATCATGAGAAAAATAATTTTAATAATGCTGGCAACGCTGATGTTAAGCGGCTGTCAAAATGAAATTCGGGAAATAAAAAGCGTCGACGACTTAAAAACGGCGCGAATCGGCGTTTGGGCAGATTCAGCCTACGAATTAAAGGCGCGTGACGTTTTACCGAACGCCGAATTTGTCTACCTTGATTTTATAAGCGACCTCGTTCAAAATCTCAAGCAGAATAAGATTGATACGTTCGTTATCGGAAAAACTTACGTCGAAAATCTGAAATTCGAGGGCGTTGCAGTTGATTATTTGCCGCAATCGCTCGGCGACGTGCCCGTTTCCTACATCTTCCCGAAAAATGATCGCGGACAAAAACTTTGCGGTCAAATGAATGAATTTATCGCTTTGCTTGAGCAGAACGGCGAACTTGAGGAATTAAAAACTAAATGGTTGCGCGGTGACGAGAGCAAAAGGACTTTTACGAAGTCGAATCTTTCCGGCGAAAACGGCACTTTGATAATCGGCACGGACGCTCAAAGCACGCCGTTTGCATATCTTCGCGAAGGGCAAGTTGTCGGCTTTGAGGTCGAAATTATTGACAAATTCTGCGCGGCTTACGGTTACAAGTACGAGATAAAAATTGAATCATTTCCGACGATGCTTGCTGACGTGATGCTCGGAAAAATTGATGTCGGCATGGATGCGATTGAAATTTTACCTGAACGATTAAAAAATGTGCTCTTTGCAAATCCAACTCAAGTCGAGCAGGCGGTTGCGGTAATAAATTCCGAATCAACGGGCGTTTTTAATATTACGGAGCGAATAAAAACCGCGTTAATCGACGAAAATCGCTGGAAAATGATATTGGACGGCGCATTAACGACTTTAGCGATAACTTTTTGCTCAATAATATTCGGAACGTTGCTCGGATTGGCGGTATATATGTTTTATCGCGAAAAAACTCCCGCAAACAGAATAATCGACGCGATTTATCGGACATTGCAGGGCATCCCGAAAATGGTTTTATTGCTTTTCTTTTATTATGTGGTTTTCGGCAGTATAAATTTGCCCGCAAGCGTGATAGCTATTGCAGTATTTTCAATCGTGCTTAGTACCTCGGTGTTTACGATGATAAAAAGCGGCACGGAAAGTATTTCAATCGGACAAATGGAGGCGGCGTTATCATTGGGTTTTTCGGAGCGGCAAGCGTTCGTAACATTTATTTTGCCGCAAGTAATAAGGAATTATTTCGCGAATTATCAACTGCAATTAAACGTAATTTTGCTTGAAACGGCGATAGTCGGCTATATTTCGGTGCAAGATTTAACAAGAATGGCGGATTTAATCCGAGCGCGGACATACGACGCATTTATCCCGATAGTCACGATTGCATTGGTATATTTGTTGATTTCAAAGGCATTATTCTTGATAACGGACGCAATAAATCGTAAAATCGACCCGAAAAACAGGAAACGCGAAGAAATATTGCCCAATTAAAATTATGCGCGAAAAAAATTACCCTCCGACGCTTGCCGAAGGGCTTTTTTATTTTAAATATCTGTCTAAATTTAATCGCGAGCCGTTTTTTTTATTGATAATGCTGAGCGCGTCGTATCGGCTGATATTCTTTACTCCGCAATAATATTTGTTGCCGATTTTATCGTCGGTGATTACGGTTATTCCGTTCCGCCTGAAGCCTGTGCGCACTTTGCTCTTAATTTCCTCAAAATCCTTGTACTCGCCGCTTTCCAAGCCCGTTTCCATTAAAAACTTGTAGTCGAGGACGCTTTCCATTATTCCCATTCCCGTGTAACTCATGTACTGCCTCTGAAAACCAGAAAAATCACTCCGATAATCGGCTTTAATCGGAAGGACGATTAAATTTGAGGTACCGAAGTGATTTTTACTGTCGAAAATTAGTGTAGTGCTTGCGTAGAATAATCCTTAATCAAAAATCAGCGAAACCATTATAAAAAAAAAAAACAAATGTCAAGTGTCTGCGTAAAAAAAATTATTGAACATTGTCGAGTCAATTAGTTCTTATCAAGCTCCGGCGTTATCTCGTAGTAGTCGGAGGGGTGAGCCGTGAAGCCCTCGACGTTCGGTTTCATCACAAACGACATCCGCAAATGCGACGCATAAATCAACGCGCTGTCGTCCAAAACTTGCTGAGACATCTTGACGGCAAGCTCCGCCCGCTTATCCGCGCCGAACGTGTTATGCAATTCCTCCTCCAAAGCCGCAATCGCCGCGCTGTCGTAGTTGCCGGCATTATCGACCGCGCCGGGGACGATATGGCTCGTGAAGTAATATTCGCCGTCGCCCGTCGGAGCCGTCACAATCGCCTTGCTGAAAATGTCATAATCGCCGCTCTTGAGGAACGTCTTATAGTTATCGGTGGCGTTGACGTTGAGCTTGATACCGATTTGCTTAAGGGACGCCTGCGCGGCTTCGGCAAGCAAGGGCAACTCTTGACGCGAGGTGTAAGTCAGCCAACGCAGCTCCAGATTATTGCCGTCCTTGTCGACGTAGCCGTCGCCGTCCGAGTCGCGCCAACCCGCCGCACTTAAAAGTTGCCGCGCGCCGTCGAGATCGTAGCCGACCGTATGAACTCTATCGCCGCCGAAGGGCAGATTCGCGGGGAACGCGCCAATCGCGGGCGTGCCGTTGCCGTTGAGCAAAACCTTGCAGAAATTCTCCTTGTCAATCGCCATGGAAACAGCGCGGCGAACGTTGAGGTCTTGAAGGGCGGGCGTCTTGAAATTGAAGGCGGCTTGGTAGACACGCGACGTTTCAACCTGCGAAAGTTTATAGCCGTCCTTGAACAGTTGCAGGCTGGAGTAGGGCAAGCCTTGCGCCGCGTCGAGTTCGCCGTTTTGCATAGCCATGGTAAGCGTATCGCCGTCGGTTATGCTCTTGACGACAACCTTGTCGAGCTTAGGCTTGACGTTGCCCCAATAATTTTCGTTGGCGACGAGGTCAATCTGCGTGTCGGTTACCTTGACGGCTTTGTAAGCCCCCGTGCCGGTCGCAATGTTATCGTTGAAGCCCGCCGCCACGTCGACGATACAGCCGTAGGGGTCGCTCAGGTAGTTAAGGAGCGCGGGGACTTTCTCGGCGGATTTAATGGTGACGAATTGCCCGTCGGCGTCAATGGCGGAGATTTTCAAGTTGCGGGGAGCGCGGTCGTGATTTGCGATAAGGTGTTCGAGGCAAGCCTTAACTGCCGCGCCGTCGACTTTTTTGCCGTTGGAGAAGGTTGCGGCGTCATTGATTTTAATTCGGACGGTGAAGTCGTCGACCTGCTCGAAACTGTCGGCAAGCCACGGCTCAAGCTCCATATGTTCGTTGAACTTAAAGAGCGTCTCGCCAATGCCGTAGCGGAGGGTGCTCCAGCCGCTGTAGCTGTCGTGCGGATTGGTGCCGACGTTTTCCATAGCCACGCCGTAAGCCACCGTGCCGTAGGTGAATGTCTTCGCGTCGTCGGAAGCCGCCTTTTCGCCGCCGCAACCGCTCATCAGCAAGCCCGCCGCGCAGATTCCCGCAAAAATTTTTTTCATTGCACATACCTCCCAAAATACAGCACTTTTTCATGATTCGCGCCGCTAAATGTTAACCCTCTTTCAGAATCAATTTCCAAACCTCGGCGATTTTGGTTAACAATCAGAAATTCTTTCAGATTCAAGGGGGCAATTCAGCGGTTTTTCAGTTTCGGAGCACTCTTGACAAGATGGGTATAATTAAATTTTTTCCTCGATTCGTTTTCGGGCGTGTCAAGGAGCGCGTTGAGGCTCGAAATTCGCCGATTTTTGATGTTAGATTACATTTCGCTTTCATTTTACGATTTTTGGCGGAGGAGCCGATTTCAGCCCAAGCCTTCAAATCGCCGGAGGGGGAGATGCCCGATTTTGGCGAAAATCGCCCGAAAATTTATCGTGCTCGGAACAGCGATTGATTTTGATTATAATCGATTATCATTGCAGATTCATAATTTCTGGTTGCCGTTAGTAGCCCCAAGTCAGGAGTTTCCACGTGCCGTCGTCGTAAAATCCGAAGTACCACGACCAATTTTTATAATCGGTATCGGGATTCCAAGCGGAAATTTTTCCGTCGTCGGGCGGTGAACGAAAATCGCTGTAGAAAACCATGCACGCCGTAAATTTTTGCTCGAAGCCGTGCCCTGCCGCCAACTCGTTCATGTAGGCGATATTCTCGGCGTTGTTGCACTCGTCGCCCGCGTACCAAATCTTAAGCGGCGTGCACTTCCAAGCGCGAAGCTTTTGATTGATGGCGTCAATCGCGAACGTCGAATCCTCATAAGAAATTGCCTCGACCTGCGCGGAAAACATCAGCAGGATAATCAACGTCGTTAGAAATTTCCTCAAGACCTGTCACCTCCCATGAAGTCGCGGAGCTTATCGCCCAAAAGATTGAACGTCGCAACGGTTAAGAAAATGGCGGTGCCCGGCGCAAGGATAACCCACGGCGCGGTTTGCAACATTGACCGCCCGTTATTCATCATCGCGCCCCATTCGGCAGTTGGCGGCATTGCTCCGAGTCCGAGGAATGAAAGCCCCGCCAATTCCATGATGATTGTACCGAGGTCGAGAGCCGCCGTAACGAGGATTGTACCCGCGATATTGGGCAAGACGTGCAGGAATAAAATCGCCGCCGAGGAGGAGCCTGCCATTTTCGCCGCGTCGAAGTAGGGCATGGAGCGAATCGACAGGACTAGACTCCGCGCTATCCTTGCGTATTTAGTCCAGCCGATAACGGCAAGAGCCGCCGCCGCGTTGAGCAAGCCGCCGCCCAAAGCTCCCGCCGCCGCGATAGCGAACACCATTTGCGGGAAGGCAAGGAATACGTCCGAGAGCCGCATAAGGAAGGCGTCGAGCTTGCCGCCGTGAAAGCCGCATATCGCGCCGATTAAACTCCCGACGCTTGAGATTGTAAGCAATAACAGCAACGAGGCGCACAAGGTCGTTTGCGAGCCGACGATAACTCTGGATAACACGTCGCGCCCGTAGCGGTCGGTGCCGAGCAAGTTGGTCGCGTTGGGCGGAGCAAGTGCCCCCTCCAAATCTTGAGCGTAGGGGTCAAAGGGCGTCAAGTGCTCCGCGAAGACCGCGATAAAGATTAACAATCCCGCCGCTGTCAGATACGGCGTCAAAGGCTTTCTTAGCAAATCAAGCATTCTACAAATACCTCAAAGCGGGCGTGCCGCGATAACGCCAATAACGACAATCCGACAACGCAATATCGGGCGTCAAGAGCGGGCGGGCTTTACCCAACTCGACAACCGTATCGCTCAAAATCTGCGCGAGGTCGCCGTCCGCAGGAGATATGTCGGGCAAGTCGACGCCGTCAATCCTCAAAGCGGCTTCGGGATAATTGGCGACGATACGCCTAAGCTCGTCAAGCAAACCCTCAACGTCGGTGCCGACGCCCTTAATCGTGCAAATGTCGACGGTGACACGCGCCGGCTGCTCAAAGTGACCCGCGCCCCTAATCCGTTCGTGAGCCGCCTTATAACCGTCAGCGTCCATAAAGCTCCGCAATTCGTCAGGCAAAGTCACGGGAAAATCCTCCAAGCCCTTCAAGTCGCGAATCAGATTCGCCGCAAGTTCGACGGCATTTTTGCTTTCGTTGGAGTAGCCGGCAATCGCGCCGCGTGTGCGAACCTTAACCGCGATTTGAACGCAGCCCTTCGACGAAAAGCTTATCGCGTCGACACCCGAAGGCTCGCCGCTCAAAACGCCGTCGGCAGTCATCATGTCGGGAACCTTATCGAACAGAAAGCCCGTGCCGCGTCCCCAGCCGCTTTCCTCGTCCGATACCAACGTCAACGTCAGGCGTCCGCGCAGATTATCCTTCAGGCGGTTGCCGTTTTTAATCGTGCCGCTCCACGGCTTAACCGACCAAGCACTTGCGTCGCCGGCGGGCAAATTCGGCATGGTCTTGCAAGCCGCTAACTCTTGAAAGTCAATGCCCTCCGCCGCGAAATAATTCTTGATAAGCTCCATTGCCGAGCGCGTGTCGCCGTGACTGCAAGACGTGTTGCAACGAACCAAAGCCGCGCAGAAATTCACAAGCTCCGATTTGTCGCGCTCAATCCAATTTAAAATCCCAGAATTCATAAGCTATCCTCTGTAACGAACACGCGGGTCGAGCCGGTGATACAGCAAGTCCGCCGCCAAGTTCACCAGCACGTAGATTATCGCCATCCACACCACGTAGGCTTGAATCAGCGGGTAGTCGCGGGTCAGTATCGCGTCGACAGCCATTTTCCCAACGCCGTCCCACATGAATATCGTTTCGACAATCGCCGTGCCGCCGAGTAGCGAGCCGACCGACAGCGCAATCAGCGTGATAATCGTGATTAGCGTCGAGCGCAGGACGCTTTTGGTTAAAATCGTCAGCTCCGGGACGCCGCGACTTCGCGCTCCCGTCACATAAGGCTTATCCAGTTCCTCAAGTACGACTGCGCGGATTTGTCGCGTGTATTTTGCGCCCATGGCGATTGTAAGCGTCAACGCGGGCATAATCACGCTTTGCCCGATTATCGGCAACAGATTCAGCTTGAGCGCGAGGAAGTATATCAGCAACAGCCCCGCAAAAAAATTCGGCATGGAGTTGCCGACGAAACTTAACGCCCGTATCAGCCAATCGAGCGGGCGATTTTGATTTATGGCGGCGAGGATACCGACGGGCGTCGCGATAAAAATCGTCAGCAGGATTGACGCAAGCATTAACTCAATCGTGGCGGGGAGTTTGTCGGCGAACGTCTCAAAGACAAGCTTGCCGCTGATAAACGAACGCCCCATATCGCCCGTAAGCACGCCGCCGAGCCACCGCCCGTATTGCACGAGGAACGGCTTATCGAGTCCCAGCTCGGCACGTTTGGCGGCTTTAATTTCCTCAGCCACGCTGCCCGATTGTTCGTAGATTATGTCGACGGCGTCGTCGGACGTGAATTGCATCATGCCGAACGTCAGGAACGTTATCCCGAACAAAATCGGTATCAGTTGGACGAGCCGCATTAAAAAGTATTTTTTCATGCGCCGAATTCTAAGCCGCCCGCGTAAAAAAAATAAGCCCCCAACGGGGGTTTGAAAGCAAAACTTTTCAGTCCGGGCAGATGATTTTTGTCACGCGCTCTGCCATTGCGTCGAATTCGTCAGCCAAATAATAGAAATCCCTAATGTTTATGTTTCGCTGTTCGTCAAAGTGAGGCGCGGTCATATGCGCTCCAAAGAATTCAAAAAATTTTATGGCGCGAGCATTTTCGGCGTAAACCCAATCGGCTAATTTATTCAAGCCAAGCTCTTTAAACGCGAAACGCATCGTCATGAGGAACGCCTCACGGTTGCCGAAAAATCCGCTTTTCATAGCGACGCGCCCTATACCCGCCGTGTCGCCGCGAAAATCATATATGCCGATAACGCCTTTGCGTTCACAGTCTTTGTTGCGGACGATAAAGAAATAATCGCCTTCGGCTTCGCGTTGCTTTTTTATCCACGCAACTTGTTGCTCAACGGAAATATCCAGCCAAGGCAGGTAAAGCGTCATTTTCGGATCTTGACGGATTGCCAGCGAAAATTCTGCATCTTCCACTGTCGCCGAACTCAACGTCACGTATTTTCCGATTATATCTGCCGTAACCATTCAGCCCACCTGAAGTTTCTCGTTCATCTTGACGAATTTAATAACCTCGTCGCAAATAAATTGCACGTCGTTAAAAGTCAAGTCCATGTGCAAAGGCAATGACAAGACATGTTCACTCGCAAACGCAGCGCGGGGACAAGTTCCCTTAGCGTAGCTGTACATTGGGTAGTTGGTATTGTCGACGTAGTGAACGCCCGGCGCAATTCCGCACTTGTTGAGCCAGAGAATCAGCTCGTCGCGATTGTTCACGATAATTTGGAAGAGATGATTGGAGGACTGACATTCTTTGGGCACGGTGATGAGTTTAACGTATTCGGGGTAAGCTGAAAGCCTGTCGCGATACCAGCGAACCATTTGCGCACGATAAGCGTTATCCCTGTCCAAATACTTGAGCTGAACCAAGCCGATTGACGCCATAATCGAGTTGCCGTGATATTTATCGCCGAGGTATTCGACATTATAACGCCACTTGTAATTGCCGCTGTCCGTCGAACGTGCGTAGGTGTCCTTGTTTATGCCGAGCCAGCCCTTTTGCCGAGCGATGGTGTCCAGATTACCGTCCTTGAAACAGAGCATCCCGCTGTCCGCAGTCGGCAAATTTTTCACGGCTTGAAAGGAGTAAATAACAGCTTCGGCTTCTTTGCCGGGCATATACATACCCCCCCCCCCCC
>ERZ842401.7909-NODE-7909-length-10677-cov-43.277161_pt1 | contig 10677 bp, 5 predicted proteins | sample MGYA00521270_ERZ842401 | MGnify/ENA primary metagenome ERZ842401 (study PRJEB31892, sample SAMEA3878208) | bioreactor metagenome | biome: Moose rumen | place: Sweden | collected 2011-10 | study: EMG produced TPA metagenomics assembly of the PRJEB12797 data set... | reverse complement strand
CAGGAGATCTTTTCTTATGAGATAAACAGCGTTCTGCTATTGTTCTATTCACGTTGAAACCTGAGAAATTTCAAAAAAGGGAATAAAAGAAGCAGTCAAAAGCACACGTGCTGTCAAAGGCACGTGGGTTGACTCTTGTGCTTCTTTTTGGTTTTCTCAGGACCACAACGTGAGCAAGATGATGCCCACGTTTTTTGTGTCCTATTAGGAACTGCCCTCTCTGATAGAAGCATAGACAGACGTTGCTATAAACGTAATAGTAATGAACGATGTACCAGACAGGCGACTGCCGATATTAACAGAAGAACAACAGAAGTACATCGCCTGGCTGCTTACTTCGAGGCGGTCGGGTGATGATGATATGCGTGTGGCTGGTGTTCTTTCAGAAGCACGAGTCGATTTGAATCCTCATCAGGTAGAAGCCGCGCTCTTTGCCTTGAAATCACCATTCTCGAAAGGTGTTGTGCTTGCCGACGAGGTGGGCTTAGGCAAGACCATCGAGGCTGGCATCGTCATCAGTCAGTACTGGGCTGAGCAGAAACGCCGTATTCTCATCATTGTTCCTGCCACTCTGCGCCGTCAGTGGAGCACGGAGATGGAAGAGAAATTCTGGCTTAAGTCTGAGATACTTGAACGTTATTCCCTGATTTCTCCAGATATTATCCTGCGCAAGCATCACCTCTTTATCTGTTCCTACCAGTATGCAGCCAAGTATGCCGACCAACTGTCACAAACCAATTGGGACCTGGTCGTGATAGATGAAGCCCACAAACTGCGAAATGTCTATAAGAATTCTTCTGCTGCAGCACGTCGCATTAGCGATGCTTTTCGTCACAATAAGAAACTGTTGCTGACTGCCACACCCTTACAGAACAATATTCAGGAACTCTATGGCCTCGTGTCTGTCATCGATGACAAGTACTTTGGCGACTTGAAGAGTTTCAACACCCAGTACGGCTATCACTCATTGGAAGATAATCACAGCTTCCACGACTTGAAGTTCCGCCTGAGCACACTTATTCACCGTAACTTACGCAAGCAGGTGACGGAGTATGTAAAGTACACTTCACGCATTCCGATGGCACAAGAGTATATGCCCAGCGAGAAGGAGCAGGAACTCTACGACAAGATGAGTGCCTATTTGCTTCGTGATGATGCATACGGACTGCCATCAGGCCAACGTACACTATTGTTGTTGCTGATTCGTAAACTGATGGCATCGTCATCTTTTGCTGTTTGCGATACCGTTCAAGCCATCATCAATCGATTGAAGCGACTTGTAGGTGAAAAAACAGAAGAGGTGGAAGTGGACGAAAGCTTGCAGGACCTCTTTGATGATTCTTTCGGTGAAGAAACAGAGGAATGGGACGAGGATGAAAACGAAGAAATAAAGGAGATTGAGAAGATACGGCTAACACCAGAACAGCAGACTACCGTTTATAAAGAGATAGCCGACCTACAGGAAATATATGATTTAGCAAACAGCATTAAGGACAACAATAAAGGTGAATGTCTGCTGAAAGCCTTGGAGGTGGGTTTCCAGAAGATGACAGAACTGGGTGCCAACCGTAAGGCTCTTATATTTACAGAAAGTCGCCGGACACAAGAATACCTCTTTGAACTGCTGGAAGCCAATGGTTATAAAGGTCAGATAGTATTGTTTAATGGTAGCAATAACGATGAGCGAAGCAAACAGATATACAAGAACTGGCTTGCAGTCAATGAGCGGACAGGACGTATCTCAGAATCAAAGTCTGCCAATCGCCGTCAGGCCATAGTGGACTATTTCCGAAACAAGGCTTCTATCATGATTGCCACAGAGGCAGCGTCTGAGGGTATCAATCTCCAGTTTTGCTCGTTTATAGCAAATTTTGACCTGCCTTGGAACCCGCAGCGCGTAGAACAGCGCATAGGCAGGTGTCATAGGTACGGCCAGCGCAATGACGTGGTGGTCTGCAACTTCATCAACGTGAAGAATGCTGCTGACATTCGCGTCTATCAACTACTCTACGAGAAATTTCATCTGTTTGACGGTATCTTTGGTGCCAGCGATGATGTGCTGGGCAGCATTGAGTCTGGTGTTGACTTCGAGAAACGCCTGTTGCAAATCTATCAGACCTGTCGTACTCCTGATGAAATCAATGCTGCTTTCGACCAGGTACAGACAGAGATGGATGCACAGATACAGCAGACGATGAGTGAGACAAGACAGGCACTTCTTGAAAATCTCGATGAAGATGTCGTCAACCTGTTACGTCTGCGTCGCGAGAACGATGATAAGAACATCAGTCGTATTCATCGTTGGCTCTATGCACTGACAGTATCATACGCCCCAGACTGTATAGAGGCTACAGATGCAGACAACTTGATTTTCACGCTGAAACGAAATCCATTCCCAGGGCAAAGCATAGCTGTTGGCACTTACCAAATCAGTAACACGGATGGACAATATGAGAACTACCGTTTGTCTCATCCTTTGGCAAAGGCCATCATTGAGGCAGCCAAGAACAAGGACTTGCCTTATCGTGAACTTCACTTTGACTATATCCGACATCCTTATAAAAACTCTCTGATAGAACAGACAGACTGTCGAGAGGGTTATTTGTCGGCCCATCTTGTCAGCTATCATTCAGATGGCCAGGATGAAGACCACATCGTGCTTACTGCTATGGGGCAGCATGGTGAGGAATTACCATCCGAACTGGCCCAGCGTATTCTGGGCATTGTGGCTACAGCAGGAAATGCCATTCATAATGTGCCACAAACAGAGCTGCAACGTTTCTATGATGTTCGAAGAGAGGCATTGACTACCCAAATTAGTGAGCGTAACGACAAGATGCTAAAGGATGAGATAGCTCATGTGGAAGCTTGGGCAGATGATAAGGAACTGACCATCGAGCGAGAGATTAAACAGCTCAAAGCCAAAAAGAAAGAAAAGCAGCGGATGCTGACAAAGGCTGACTCGCTGAATGAAAAGTTGGCGCTGGAAAAGGAACTAAAACAGGTTACCAACGAACTAAAGAGAAAGCGTACGGAGCAGGACGATTTGGACGAAGAGATAGAGCAGCAGCGTGATGAGATGATAGCCCGCCTGCGTCAGTATCTGAACCAGCAAATCACCGACAAGGAACTGTTCTTTATCCACTTTACACTCAGAAAATAAACAAACCAAGATATGAATCAACATTACGACGCATTTCGCAAAAAACTACAGGAGATATTCATGATGGATCATGCTGAACTGGACTTTGGCATCTATCGCATCATGAATCACAAGCGTAAACAAATCAATGACTTCCTTGACAACCAACTGTTGCCACAGGTGGAACAAACTCTCAAGGAGTATGTCAAGACTGACGACTCGCTGCAGCAGGAGCTTAACAAAGCCATTGAAGGGTGCAAGAATCTGGGCATTGACCCTGACACGAATCCCAAGGTTCAGCAACTACGAGAGCAGATTGCCCAAAGTAGCACGAGCATTGATGACCTACAGAATACAGTGTTCTCACGGCTTACACAGTTCTTCAGTCGCTATTACGAGGGTGGTGACTTCGTTTCGCAGCGTCGTTATAAGAGTAGCGGCAATTCTGCCTATGCCATTCCCTATAATGGTGAAGAAGTGAAACTCTATTGGGCCAACTACGACCAATATTACATCAAGACTTCTGAATATTTCAAAAACTACACATTCAAGTTGCGTGATGGTCGTAGGATATGTTTTGTACTGGTGGATGCTTCCACTGAACAGAACAACAACAAGAACACCAATGGTATGGAGCGACGCTTCGATATATTGCGTACTGAAGAAGGTCAGCCTGTTGTCGAAGAGGTGGATAGAGAACTGCATATCAGCTTCACTTATGAACTGATGCCGAAAGCCACTAAGCAGAAAGACTTGAATGGCAAGGCTTTTGAAGCATTGAAAGCGGCTATTCCGTCTGCATGGAACGACCTGCTGGCTAAAGAACAGGTAACGGATTCGTCTGTATTGTTAGAGAAACATATCAATGCCTATACGGCCAAGAACTCGTTCGACTATTTTATTCATAAAGGCCTTGGAGGTTTCCTGAACCGTGAACTGGACTTCTATATCAAGAATGAGGTGTTTGTCATTGCCGACCTCGATGCCGCTAAATTGCAAAGTCAACTGGCAATTGTGAAAGCTATTGAGAAGGTTGGTCAGAAAATCATCGACTTCTTGGCACAGTTGGAAAACTTCCAAAAGCGTCTATGGCTGAAAAAGAAGTTCGTAGTACAAAGTGACTATTGCATCACGCTCGACCGTGTGCCGGAAAAGTTTTATCAGGAGATTTGTGAAAATGATGACCAGCGTAGGGAGTGGGTACACCTTTTCGCTATTGATGAAATAAAAGGCGATGGTCTGTTTACTAAAGGCTATTCCGAGCCACTTACGATTGATTTTCTAAAGCAGAATCCATTCTTGGTGCTCGATACAAAGTTCTTCTCCTTGTCGTTTAAGCATAAGCTGATGGCAGAAATCGAGGATTTAGATGAACAGACGAACGGTCTTCTGATTAGAAGTGAAAATTTCCAAGCCCTAAAAATGCTATGCGCAAAATACAAGAGTGCTATAGGAGGTGTTTACTATGATCCTCCATATAACACCAAAAAGAATGAATTCGTATTCAAAGATTCGTTCAGACATAGCTCATGGTGCTCCATGATGTATGACAGACTTGATCTTACTAAGCATTTGATGAGTGATACCTCAGCAGTCTTAACAAGCTGTGATGAAAATGAGGTAACAGACCTTCATTGCGTTTATAATGATATTTTTGGTGAAGACAATTTCCTTTCTGATATCATTTGGGAAGGAAGTTCAAAGAATGACCAAAAGTATTTATCTATCAGTCACGAATACATTGTTACTGCTTTGAAGAATAAGCAGTACATGGATAGTACAGATATACGCTGGTTAGAGAGGAAAGGGGGGCTTGATGATATATACCAAGCGTTTGATGCAATCGTAAAGAAGTATCCTGGGGATTATCAGAAACAGGAAGAAGAATTGAAGAAGTGGTATAAGAAACTTCCCAATGATAATCCAGCAAAGAAACAAAAGCATTTTAGTAATGTTGATAAAAGGGGCATTTTCTTTCCCGCCGATATATCCAAACCTGAGAATGGTTATTACTATGACGTATTACACCCGGTTACTGGTAAACCATGCAAAAAGCCAAAGGGAGGTTGGCGTTTCATAGAAACAACAATGGATGAACAAATTGCTGAAGATAGGGTTCTTTTTGGATCAGATGAAACAACCATTCCATGTAGGAAGTCATATCTTAAAGAAACAGAATATGAGAGTGCAAGTTCTGTAACTTATCTTGACAATAGGGTTTCTACGGCCTTAATGAAGAACCTTTTTAACGACAAAAAGGTATTTAGTAATCCCAAGTACTATTTGCTCATTGCACGGTTACTGAAACTCATAGGGCAAAACGATACAACCTATATGGACATGTTTGCAGGTTCTGCGACGACAGCTCACTCTGTTATACATCTTAACAGAGAAGACAACGGCAATCGAAAATATATTCTTGGAGAATTCTCTGACTACTTTGACAAGGTTACTTTAAGACGTGTCAAGAAAGTCATATATTCTGAGGACTGGAAAGATGGTAAACCCGTTTCTCGCAAGGGAATCAGCCAATGTTTTAAGTACATCCGCTTGGAACAATATGAAGACACACTGAACAATCTGGAGGTAAACGATGAATTTGGTCAAGGCAATAACGAAAGTTACATGCTGCGCTATATGCTCGACACCGAGACTCGCGACAGTCTTATTAACACCAAGGACTTTGTGCGGCCCTTCGACTATACCATCAAGACTACTCGTGACAATGAGTTAGTGGATACACCTGTAGATTTAGTGGATACCTTCAACTATCTGATTGGTTTGCATGTGGAAAGCATCCGTTGGCACAAGGACGAGAATATCTGTGTGGTGGAAGGTACGACTCATATAGAAAAGGAACATGCACTTGTTATCTGGCGTAATCAGGATGTTATCAAGAACGATGACCTGAACGATTTCTTCCGTAAGCAGGACTACTCGACACTCGACCGTGAGTTTGATGTCATCTACGTGAATGGCGACAACACCCTGCCAAACATCAAGAGCGACGAGGAACATTGGAAGGTTCGATTGATAGAACAGGAACTAATGAAACGTATGTTTGAAGAGGAGTAAGACTATGCCAAAAGGAAAACAACGAACAGATAACGGCAAGTTGCAATATGCACTGGTTACATTCAACTATGTGCTGCACTTGTTGGGTGCCAAGAGCCTGACAGCACTATCAGAGGACTTGAAAGACACCATCTATGAAGGCGTTGATGAGAATGAAATCTCGCGCCTCTATTACGCTATGCGTGACCACATGCATAATGGCGAAGTGACCACAGACGACCTGCTGGAGTATGACCACCATATCGTGAAACTGACCAAAGAGATTAATGAGAAGCGACGCGAGAAGATTGTGTGGAAGTATTTCCAGTATCTGAGTCTGCTGTTTACTGAGATTTATTTGGATAGGTATTTCCGCAATAAGCAGGCGCTGGTTGCAGACCTGAACAACTTTCTAATGGCAAACTTCCTGCAAAGGGAAGGCACATGGGATGGAGTACCTGAATTTACAGAGAACGACCTGAACAAATTGGCATTCTGGTGTGCAACAGGAGCCGGCAAGACGCTGATGATGCAGGTTCACATCAAACAATATCTTTACTACGCCAAACGGGCAGGAAAACTGAACGACATCAACAACATCATCCTGCTGACTCCTAACGAGGAACTCAGCCAGCAGCACTTGGAGGAGTTGCAACAATCGAACATGACGGCAGAACTGTTCTCAAAAGGAGGATTAGGCGGCATGTTCCAAAAGCAGACTATTCAGGTGATTGACATTAACAAACTGGCAGATACCAATGGTGACAAGACTGTAGCTGTTGATAGTTTCGAGGGCAACAATCTGGTGTTGATTGACGAAGCCCATAAAGGTAGTGGTGGCGATGTGTGGATGAAGTATCGAAATAAACTGACAGAGAACGGTTTCTCGTTTGAATACTCTGCAACGTTTGGCCAGGCCATCGGCGCATTGGGCAATAAGGACAAGAAAGAGTTCCTGCAGATATACGGCAAGGCTACGCTCTTTGACTATAGCTATCGCTACTTCTATAATGATGGTTATGGTAAGGATTATCGCATTATGAATATGCGAGAATGGCAGGAGCAACACATGCTGGCAGAGTATCTAACGGCGTATCTGCTCTGTCTGTATGAGCAAAAGGTGGTGTTCAAAAGCGACCATCGCATAGAGCGCGACTTCCTGATAGACAATCCCTTAGGAGTGTTTGTGGGCGGTAGCGTCAGTGCATCAAGTGCTGGTAATGTATGGAATGGCCATCAGGTTTCCGATGTGGTGATGATTCTGTTGTTCCTAAACGACTTCCTGAAACAGAAGAATGACTATAAGCAGCATATCATCAACATCTTGAACGGAACAACGTCGCTGACAGACAAGAACGGCAATGCCATTTTCAACAAGTCGTTTAAGCGGTTGAAGAAAGACTACGAGCATCATATTGACGTAGCCAATGCAGAGCAGATATATAAAGGTGTGCTAAAGGAGGTATTCAATGCTTCAGTAGAAGCAACGCTGCATATAGACGTGCTGAAAGGACTGGACGGTGAGATAGGACTGCGAGTAGGAACGGCAGATTATTTTGGACTTATCTTTGTAGGTGATACCAAGAAGGTGGCTGATATGTGCAAAGCCACAGAAGCATTTGACGTATTCGAGAAGCCATTCACCAACAGGTCGCTGTTCTCTGAGATTACAGAGAAGACGTCTTCTGTCAATATGCTTATCGGTTCGAAGAAATTTACTGAAGGTTGGAGCTGTTGGCGTGTGTCGCTAATGGGACTGATGAACTTTGGCAAGAGTGAGGGTTCGCAGATTATCCAGATGTTCGGACGTGGCGTGCGACTGAAAGGATACAAGATGTCGCTGAAGCGAAGTACGGCTCTCGACAACAGTATCAAGCCTCACGACAGCATGATACCCAAAGACCTGAAGGTGATGGAAACGCTCAACATCTTTGGCGTGCGTTCTAACTATATGGACCAGTTTAAGGCTTACCTAGAGGATGAAGGTTTGCCACAGAACGACAGCGAGATTGTTGAACTCACCATTCCTACGATACAGACATTGCCTGAAGGTCTGAAGATACTGAGAGTGGACAAGGACTATAACTTCAAGAAAGAAGTTCCTATCAGGAGTCTGCTGGATTATCGCAAGACAGTTAGTGTTACCCTCGACTGGTATCCCAAGATTCAGAAACTGCAAAGTGAACGGGGAGGCAACGGTACGGCTGATAAGCATGAAGACTGGCTGCGAGACTGGCAGTTGGACTTGCTGAACTGGCAGGACATCTTCTTTGAAATGGTGGACTTCAAGAACGAACGTTCGTGGTATAACATGGAGATTCATCAGGACGAGATGCGCGAGATTCTGGCAGACCATCAATGGTATAAACTATGGGTGCCAGAACGATCGATGCAGTTCAGCAGCGACTTTGGCAAGGATGTGGCCGAATGGCAGGATATGGCCGTCAGTCTGCTGAAAGCCTATATAGACAAGGCTTACAAGATGAAACGCGGCAAAGAAGAATCGAAGCATCAGCATATAGAGATACTGACGAAGGATGATCCTAACTTCATCAAGGAATATGAGATCGCCGTCAGTAAAACACAGGATAACTGGATAAAGGCTCTGCAGATCATTGAGAAAGAGGTGCGCCAAGGAACACTCAACGGCTTGCGCCGAATAGTGAACGAGAACTTCGAGGCTCTTTATTTTGCACAGCATCTGTTCAACCCGGTGATGTTCCTCAATGAGCACTATAAGCCAGGGGAGAGCGAGGTGGTGGAAATCTATCCAGTGGCAGTGAACAAAGGCGAGCGGAAGTTTATCAACGATCTACAACGCTATTATCAGCTGCATGGCGAGGGGCGCGAGATTTATCTGCTTCGAAACGTTAGTCGCAAAGGCATTGGCTTCTTCGAGAATGCAGGTTTCTATCCTGACTTTATCCTTTGGATTCGTGAAGGGAGGAAACAATATGTGAACTTCATCGACCCGAAGGGCATCAGCCATCTACATGGCATGAATGATGAAAAGATACAGCTATACAAGTATCTGAAGGATGTCATTGAACCAACTTTAGGTGATGACAATATAGCCCTGAACAGTTTTATCATCAGCAACACGGATTATCGTAAGGTTGACTTCTGGGGCCAAGGCCAATTAAAAGCGTTCCATGATAACCACGTACTATTCCAAATTAACAATGGTTATGTGGACGATCTGATGGAAATGATTAAGACCGCATGATAGGTTGAGCAATTTATATACAATCACCGCCTTTGCAAGAGCAGACTGCAAAGGCGGTGGTTGTATAGGGTCAGTTGATGACTACCAGTTTGTTGTTCGGCAGGTCGTACCTGACAGGATGGGAAAACGATATGGTCTTTCTGCCTGTTACGGCAGCGGTATCGATGCTGCGTCGTTGGAACTCGTCAAGGAGTGCCTGGTCGTGATAGGCACGCATAGAGGACCAGCCTCGGCTTTGCACCTGGGCGTTAAAAACGGTTACTAACTCGGGAATCTGCATGTCTGCAAAATGCAGAGCAAACTTGATGTAATAAATGTTCTGTTGCATAACTTTTTATTTTTGAAGTGAATAATTCTTCCGCATCGTACTGACCACCGTGGCTAAGTTATTGAAATGGTTGCCTGCATTTCAGTTGGCGACCTAAGCTCGGTTGGCGAGTTAACCTCGAAAGGTTACTGCTCTTGATGCTTCGGGTGCAAAAGTACAAAGAAAAAACGATATTACCAAATTATTCGCACAGAAATGATGCCCCTCGCTTGCCCCTTCCTATCGTCTCGCTACTGTCTTCCTACTGTCTTGCTATTTCTACCATATCCGCACCATATCCCTACCATATCCGCACGATATAGCTACGCCTATGCTCGGCCTATGCTACGCCTACGCTACGATATTCCTACGATAGCCGAACATCTAAGGTCTGATTTGGCATGATGCTTGTCCATGCCCGTGCCGCCCATCTCCTTGGTGACGATGCAGATGCCGTCGCGGTGGTCGCTGTCGGGCGTGGCCTTCACGATGTCCTTCAGCGTCTGCGAGGGGCCGCTGTAGGCGGTGCAGAAGGGAATGACGGTCTTGCCTTTAAGGTCGTACTGCTCCAAGAAGGTGAAGACAGGCATCGGGGCGGTGTACCACCTTTGAGCATCCCCGCCAATCGGGGAAGCGGCGTAAGCCAAAGGGGGAAAGCTCAGCCCCACGACGGCCAGCAGCATCGCTGCCATTGTTGCAATTACTTTTCTCATATTTCCTTAATTGATGTTTCACGCTGCAAAATTACGCAATAATCCCCACACTTTGCTAACACAAAATGCGGGGATTCTTTCACTTTTTGCCGAAAATGTGGCAAATCATTGGAACTTCTTGACCTTCGGTCGAGCCTCTTCACGCTCGGCAGAGTCAAAGTGAACTTTGCTCTGCTCTCACTCTTACCTTTGCATCGGATTATAGATAATGTTCTAAATGTCCGATGTTAAACAT
>ERZ842401.7908-NODE-7908-length-10678-cov-15.952650_pt1 | contig 10678 bp, 9 predicted proteins | sample MGYA00521270_ERZ842401 | MGnify/ENA primary metagenome ERZ842401 (study PRJEB31892, sample SAMEA3878208) | bioreactor metagenome | biome: Moose rumen | place: Sweden | collected 2011-10 | study: EMG produced TPA metagenomics assembly of the PRJEB12797 data set... | reverse complement strand
TCCTCACGGATTTTTAGGTGCGATAATGCCAATTCTTCGGTGGTTGCGCCAAGTTATTTTGGTGGTTGCGCCAAATTTTCGGTGGTTGAGCCTGTCGAAACCACAGGCAACAAAAAAAATGTTTTTATCCATGTACAATTTTAATATGAAACAATGTATTTCTTTGATTCTGATTTTTCTTCTTGCGTTCTCGGCTTTTGCCAAAAAAAAGGAAAAAAAGCCGGCGGCTACGGAAAAAATCTATGATTTGGCGATTTCCGAAGATGACATTCTCGTGCTTGGCGAAGACGAAAATCACCTCGTAAAAGACGGCGCGGGCGTTCATCTTTTCGTGAAAAAACGCGGCGACATTCAGAGTGTGGCACTTCTCGTTGATTCTGACAATTACAACGACCCCGATTTGTCTTTGATGCGCGCAAAAGAATTCAATTCTGTGAACGGAAACGAACTTCGGTACGCATACGGCTCAAAATCGACTTTCAGGATGGAGCGGCTTCCGAACGCGCTCATTTCCTCGACGGTCGAGAGCAATTTTTTGGGCGAGTGCTTTCACATCTACATTCCCCCAAAAATGTACTACGGATATGTGATTCAGACTCAAAACGAATGTGAATTCACGGACGGGCTGACGGTGAATGTACGCGCTTTTGCCGAAAAATACTGCGACACTGGCGGAAAATTTTATGACAACAAACTCGCCCTTTATGTTTCTGACTGGGAAACCGAAGAAAAATTTGCCGAAATTGCTTCTGAAACGGGCGGAAATCTTCGGCACATCGAAAGTCTTTCCAAACTTACGGAAGCATTGATTTCAGAAATCGACGAACTTGAAAAGTCTGAAAAAATCGAGCTTGTCTTTGCGATTGACGCGACGGACAGCATGAAAGATGATTTTGTTGAGTTCCGCAAGAACTGGCTTCCCCACTTTGAAAAGCAGGTTAAGAAATTCAAAAACATTAAAATCGGCTTGCTTTTTTACAAAGATTACGGCGATGAATTTAAGGACGGCGGTATTCCAGTCAAAAATCTGGGCTTCCTCAAAAATGCGAAGGCGTTTTCTTCAGCGGTCAAAAATGTGAGCGTAAAAGGCGGCGGCGATAGGGAAGAGGCGGTTTACGAAGCGCTTTATGCTTGTGCCACAAAATTTGACTGGAGCGAAGAGGCAAAAAAGAAAATCATTCTCGTGGGCGACGCTCCGCCCCATTCAAAAGACGATGGAAAATACACGCTCGGTTTTGAATCATTTTCGGAAAATATGAAAGAACGAAAAATCGCCGTTGACTGCATTTTGATTTCAGATTCCGCCGAGAATGTCGAAGTGATGAAGTCAGTCGAAAAATCAAAGATGACGGAAGAACTTGAAAAATCAGTTGACGCGCTTGATATAAAATAATCAAAAATCTCCGCCGTCGGTCATTTCGAGAACCTCAATGACCATTTCGACGCGCTCTTTTGACCAATTCTTCGACGATTACGTCAATTTTTCGGCGGTTGAGTCTGTCGAAACCACAGCCAACAAAGATTTCCGTCGTCGGTCATTTCGATAAACTCTTTTGCCAAGTTTTTCGATGCCCGCGTCATTTTGAGGGAGTGAAGCGACCGAAGAATCTATATTTTCAATGTAAATGAGATTTTTCGCTTTGCTCAGAATGACAGATGATTCTTTAACAAGGGGCTTAAGCCCCTTGTTTCCTCACGGATTTCAAGGTGCGATATGCCCAAGTTTTTTCGGCGGTTGAGCAAAAATTCGGTGGTTGAGCCTGTCGAAACCACAGCCAACAAAAAATCCGCCATCGGTCATTTCGAGAACCTCAATGACCAATTCTTCGGTGGTTGAGCCTGTCGAAACCACAAGCAACAAGAAAATCCGTCGGCGGTCATTTCGACGCGCTCTTTTGACCATTTCGACGCGCGTTTTTGCCGACATTTTTTGCAGATTTTTATTGCGTTTTTTGCTACAATGAAAAAAATCATTTTGGAGAACAGTATGTATATAACGTGCCTAGACCTTGAGGGTGTGCTTGTGCCAGAGATTTGGATTGCGTTTTCAAAAGAATCGGGGATTCCTGAACTTTCTCGAACAACGCGCGATGAGCCAGATTACGACAAATTGATGGAATGGCGAATCGGAATTTTGCGGGAAAAAGGGCTTCGACTTTCGGATATTCAAAAGACAATCGCCAAAATTGACCCGCTTCCTGGGGCAAAGGAATTTTTGGATTCGCTTCGGAAAGAATGTCAAACCGTCATCATTTCTGACACGTTTGAGCAATTTGCCGCGCCGCTTATGCAAAAACTCGGTCAACCGACGATTTTTTGCAACACGCTCGAAATCGACTCCGACGGATTTATCACAAAACATAAAATGCGCTGCGAAAAATCAAAATTGACGACGGTTCGCGCCTTGCAATCAATCGGTTTTGACACAATCGCTTCGGGCGACAGTTACAACGACCTTGCAATGATTGAGGCAAGTCGAGCAGGATTTTTGTTTCGTACAACAGAAAAAATCCGCGCCGACTACCCTACTCTTCCCGCGTTCACCGAATATTCGGAACTGTTGGAAGCAATCAAGGCGCAACTCAAAAAAAATTAGGGTGAAGTTTCATTTTTCATCGAGCAAAAGCGAAAGTTCCGAGTCTGATAATTCTCGCCACGCGCCAAGCGGAAGACTGGAGTCCAAAAAAAGAGAGCCGATTTTTACGCGCTTTAATTTTACAACGGAATTGTGAAGTGCTTTGAACATTCGCTTTACTTGATGAAATTTTCCTTCGTACACGGTGAGTAAGCAGTCGTAACCGCGGGCACATTCGCCTGCGCTCAAAACATCAAACGAGATTTTTGCAGGAAGCGCGTCGAATTCCGCTTCGTTTCCCTCGCGCGGAACGTGGATTCCACGCAAAAGAAGACGCGCGTATTCTTCGCGTTTTTTTTCGTCAACATTTTCTAAAAGACGAACGGCATACGTTTTTGAAACGTGCGTCTTTGGAGAAAGAAGCGTGTGCGTCAAAGAACCGTCGGTCGTCAAAATCAAAAGTCCTTCGGTGTCAATGTCGAGCCGCCCGACGGCGTGCAATTCCCCGCCCAAAAACGGATGACGCATTTCCTCGCCTACAAGGTCTATCACCGTGCGATTAACGCTATCGCGAGAAGCGCACACCACGCCCGCGCATTTGTTCATCATCAAATACACGTCGCGCACAAGCCGAACCGCAACACCCGAAACTTCAACGTGACTTTTTTCAACGTCGAGCAAAAACGCAGAATCGTAAACGAATTTTCCGTCAACGCTCACTTTTTCTGCGCGAAGCAGTTTTTTTACGTCTTTTCTTGAACCAAATCCGTGATGAGAGAGGATTTTGTCGATTCTCTCTAGTTTTGCCATTTTTAGTAACAATCCCAATTATAAAGCACGCGCGAAAAGTCCCGTTTTTCAAGGTCTTGTGGCGTTATAAAAAAATTCGCAACGCCGCTGTCACCCCAAGAGATTTCAGAATCGCTGTCCATTTGAAAAAGCAGTTCCGTATATTCAGAAAATGTGTCGGAAAACGAGCGAACGTCGTCTTGCGTAAAAAACGGATAGCCACCCAACCGACTTCCCGCACTTCCCTCTAAAAGAGAATCGAATTGTTCGTTAGAAAGCAAATCGTTCAAAACGTCGTCCGCATTAACCGAAAGCGACGTTGCCGTTTTTTGAATTTCATTTTCAAAAGAAAAAACGCAGGGACTGATTTTTACGTCTTCCTCACAAAACGAAAGCGAAAACTCGCCAGAAAATGGAAAATCGTTTGCAATATCTTCATCAAAAGTCGTTGGAATTTTTTGAGCGCGCACGGATTTTTCAGTTATTTCAAGGTCGATTTTTTCATGGAAAACAACGCGAAAATCTTTTCCCGTCATCCGCTCGTCAAAATCCATGCCAAAAAGAGAATTTGCGGCAATAAAAAATTGCAAAATGCCGTGCGTCGGAAAACCTTTTAGATTCGGGATTTTTTCAAAATTGAACTGGGAAAGCAAAACAAGTTTTTCGCCTTCGGACGAAACAGGATACGGTTTTGAAAAATCCCAATACGGAATCCCGCCAAATTTGCTGTCAAAAATCGAAAGTCCATTTGCCCGAACAGCGTTGATTTTCAAGGACTTTCGAGCCGTTCTTGTTTGCGTTTCTCGTAATATGTTTTCAAGATTTTCTTGCGTCATTTTTCTTTGCCTCATTTTTTTCAAAAAACTCAAAATCATCACATTCGCCTTTTTGGGAAAATCGAATCCGTTTCAAAAAAATCATCGAGCGTTAATGGGAATGTACTCTCTTTCTTGACAAATGCTTTTGTACGCGGGACGGTAAATGCGCCCGCCCGCCACGATTTCTTCGATTCTGTGCGCACTCCACCCTGCGATTCTTGAAACGGCAAAAAGCGGCGTGTACAATTCGCGCGGAATATTGAGCATCGAATAAACGAATCCTGAATAAAGGTCAACGTTTGCGCAGATTTTCTTTTTGTCGCCAATTTTTTCGTACAGCACTTCCGGACCGATTTTTTCGATAAGTCGATACAAATTAAACTCTTCTTCCATGCCCTTTGTTTTTGCAAGATGAGCCGCTTTGTCGCGAAGAAGCGATGCTCGCGGGTCGTTTACGGTGTAAACGGCGTGTCCCAGTCCGTAAATTAGCCCCGTTCGATTAAACGCTTCTTTTGCAACGATTTTTGAAAGATACGCGCGGATTTCAGATTCGTTCGACCAATCGCGGACGTTTTGTTTTACGTCGTCCATCATTTGCGCCACTTGAATGTTTGCGCCACCGTGCCGTCGCCCTTTTAACGAACCGACCGCCGCCGCCACCGCAGAATACGTGTCCGTGTCCGCCGAAGAAACAACGTGAACCGTAAGCGACGAATTGTTGCCACCTCCGTGTTCAGCGTGCAAAATGAGCGCGAGGTCAAGCAGTTTTGCCTCCTCGTCAGAATATTCTTTGTTTGAGCGAATGAGGCGCAAAAAATTCTCCGCCGTAGAAAGATTTGGAAGCGGATTGTGAATATACATCGATTTTCCGTCAAAAAATCGTCGCTTTGCTTGGTAGGCATACGCGGCAAGCGTGGAAAATCGCGCAATGAGTTCGATGCACTGCCTCAAAATATTTGAGATTTCGCGTCCTTCGGGATTTGTGTCGTAAGAATACGACGCAAGCACACCGCGAGCAATTTTGTTCATAATGTCGCTCGACGGTGCTTTCATAATCATGTCTTCTGTAAAATTGTCTGGGAGAGTCCGTTTTGAGCCAAGAACGTGCTTAAAAAAATCAAGTTCGCTTTGCGAGGGAAGTTCTCCAAAAATCAAAAGATACACGCACTGCTCGTAGGCAAATTCGTTGCGACTTTCCGCATCTTTTACTAAATCTTCAACGTTGTATCCGCGGTAAACGAGTTTTCCTGGAATCGCGACTTTTTCGCCGCCGTTCATTTCGTAGCCCACAACGTCGCCAATGCTTGTAAGTCCCACAAGAACGCCCGTTCCGTTTGCATTCCGAAGTCCGCGCTTCACATCGTATTTTGCATAAAGCGAGGGGTCTATGGGGTCGTTGTGTTCTGCGAGTGCGCACCATTTTTCGATTAAATCGCCGTTGTCTTTTAAGATTGATTCTGTGTCCGAGCTGTTTACCATTGAATTCGCCTCCCCTTCTTTTTTCAAAAATCAAAAATACAAAATGCAAAAAAAATAGAACCGTTCGGAATTTTTTTCAGAACAGGTTTCTCTTTTGGTTTATTATAAGGATTTTCCCGATTCTACTCAACAGAACAAGAAAGCAAATAAAAAGGAAGAAATCTCGCGCGTTGAACTCCCCGTTTTTCAAAAAATCTACAGATTTTAACGATTTTCTCTTCTATAATGAAATTGAGTTGAGTTTATTCAAAAACGGAGAAAATCAAAATGAAAAACGCGGAATTGGGCGAAAAGGAAAAAAAACGCCGAGAACAAATGCTTTTTGGAAACAAAACGAGCGCGTTGTTTTTTCTTGCGTTGCCGCTCGTTTTTTACAATTCGCTTGGACAGATTTTTCAACTCGCTGACACGTTTATTGCCTCTTCGTTGAGCGCGAACGTTGTTTCAACCGTGTCGTTCGTTTCTCAAATCGAAAAAATGATTACCGCGATTGGCTCTGGGCTTTCTGTGGGCGGCGGCATTCTTATTGCGCGGAGTTTTGGAGAAGGCAACACACAAAACGTTCAAAAGCAAGCCTCCACGCTTTTTTTTCTATCGTTTTTTATTGGAATTGCGGTTTTGCTCGTCATTATTCCGCTCATGTATCCGCTCCTTCGCCTTTTTAGAATGCCAGACGACCTTTTGAGTTCTGGCGTTTTGTATTCGAGTCTTTCGATTGGAAGCGTGATTTTTCAATTTGTGAACACGATTTATTTTTCTATTCAAAAATCGCAAGGAAACACAAAGTCGATTATGTGGGGAAACCTTTTGGTGCTTTTTGTAAAAACGTCCATGAATATTTTTACGCTGCACCTTGTCAAAAACGGCAAAATCGAACATGAAAACGCGATGTATTTTCTTCCCGTGGCAACGATTTTTGCTCATTTTTTGTTGACGTTGATTGCGATAAAAAGCCTTTTTTCAAAAAAAAATCCGCTTTGTCTTTCGATTCGTGCGGTGGAATTCAAAAGGAATTTTTTACTTCCGCTTTCATCGCTTTCGATTCCTGTCTTTCTTGAAAAATTCGTTTTTGCGGCAGGAAAAGCAATCGTGAACTCGCTTTGCGCAAGTTTTGGCTCTACGGTTGTGGGCGCACTCGGCGTAAGCGACAGGATTTGCGGGCTTTCCACAAACCCAATAAACGGTTTTCAAGAAGCAGAATCAAGCCTTGTTGCAAACAATCTTGGAAATACAAACGTAAAACGCGCAATTGGATTTTTTTATCGCTCGCTCATTTTCAATTTGACGTTCGTCCTTATTTTGTTTTTCGTCACAGGATTTTTCAAAGAATCGATAATCGACCTTTTTGCAAAAGGAAACGCGAATTTTGCGTCGGAAATCGAAAAAATCTACTTTTACGAACGGCTCGACACCATTTTGATTTCCGTGAATACGAGCGTGATGGGGCTTTTGTACGGTTTTGGACGCACAAAAATCGCAATGATTTTGAACATCGTGCGCCTTTTTTGCTACAGAATCCCGCCCCTTTTGATTTTTTTGAAAGTCCCAATTCTAAAAAACACGTTTGGAACGGGCGCAGTTGGGCTTTCGATGCTCATTTCAAACAGTCTCGTTGGAATTACGGCGGGAATTGTCGCGCTCATTTTTATCAAAAAAATCAAAAAATCCAACTGCTGATATAATTCTTAGTTTTTTGATATGATTTTCTGGAGATAAAAAGATGAGGTGGGATTATGGCGGAATCTTTTGACATTCGGACGAACAACACGGAAACGGACGCGGACACGCTGCTTGCGGCTTTTTTTTGCGCGTTCCCCAGGTTTTCTGATGCGGAGCGCGCGCTTTTTTCGCGCGCCTGGGCGTTTTTGCTTTCAAAGACGGACGGAATCACGCGGTCGTGCGGGAAGCCGTACTTTTTGCATCCCATGCGCGTGGCGGCAATCCTTGCGGACAGTGGCATGGACGCGGACTGCACGGTGTGCGGGCTGTTGCACTCGATTTTTGAAATTGACGGCGTGGCGCGCACCGAGGTCGAATCTCAATTCGGCGCGGTCATCACCAAAATCGTGGGCGACACGTCAAAAATCACGTCGCTCAAAATCAATTCAAAGACAATCCAGCAGGCGGATTCAATCCGCAAAATGCTCTTCGCGATGATTGACGACGTGCGCGTCATTCTCGTAAAACTCGCCGACCGACTCGACCGAATGCGAAACCTCAAGTCAATCGAAGAAAAAAAGCAGCGGCTCGTGGCGGCGGAAGTGATTGACATTTGGGCACCGCTCGCCGACCGACTCGGAATGCAGAACGTCAAGAGCGAGCTTGAAGATTTGAGCCTCAAATACGCAAACCCCGACGTGTTCCAGCACATCAAGGCGATTGTGGCGCAGAAAAAGGGCGAGCGCGCGGCGTACTTGGAAAAGGCGGTGAATGCGATACAGGAGCAGGCGCAAAAAGCGGGAATCAGCGTGCAGATTTCAAGCCGCGCCAAGCATTTTTACTCGATTTACCAAAAAATGCGCAAGCGCAATAAGGGCGCGGACGAACTCTACGACCTGCTCGCGCTCAGAATCATCTGCACCACGAATGCCGAGTGCTACGCGCTCATCGGAATCGTGCACGGGCTGTGGAAGCCGATGGACGGCAGGTTCAAGGACTACATCGCAATGCCAAAGGCGAACGGCTACCAGTCGCTCCACACCACGGTGGTCTGCGAGGGAAAGCCGCTCGAAATCCAAATCCGCACCGCCGAAATGCACAGCATGGCAGAGCACGGCGTGGCTTCGCACTGGCTCTACAAAAAAGGCATGAACCACGACAAGGTGGACGTGAACTCGCTCGGAATTTTCAACCAACTCCAGAACCTCAAAGACGAAAACCTGACGGACGAAGGATTTTTCGCGCGGCTCAAGGGCGAACTTTTGGGCGACGAAATCTTCGTGTTCACGCCGCGCGGCGACGTGGTGCAGCTCCCCGCAGGCTCGTGCGCAATCGACTTCGCCTACCACGTGCATTCGGCGGTGGGCGAGAAAATCGTGGGAGCGAAGGCGGACGGAAAAATTATTCCAATTACGCAGCCGCTTTCAAACACGCAAATCATCGAAATCCTCACGAACCCGCAGGCGCACCCCACGGAAAACCAGCTCAAAATCGTGCGGACAAGCAAGGCGCGGCAAAAAATCCACTCCTGGCTCGTGGCGAACGACCCGACGTTCGTGGACAAGGCGGCGGAAGCGCAGCGAGCGGCTGACATTGCGCAGAACAATTCGCGTTCTCGAAAAATCCAAGAGGAGAAAAAACGCCACTCAAAAGGCACAGGACTAGACGCGCGAAAAGCGGAAATGGCAGCGTATACTGGAAAAATCATCGTGGACGGAACAAAGAACGTAGCATTTACGCTCGCGGGTTGCTGCCGTCCCGCTCCCGCCGACGCGATTCTCGGTTACGTGAGCAAAAAAAAAGGCATTATGGTTCACTGCGCCGACTGCTTGACTTTTCAGCGAATGGCGAATTTTGAAAAACGCAAAGTTGACGTTGAGTGGGAAAAAAAGCCGCTCCCGCTCAAAAATGAGCAAAAACGCTAGTTTTTCGCTGACGAAATTGCTTTTATTGACACGCGCATTTGTGAGTTGTAAAATTTTTGGAAGTGTTACCAATGTATACTGAAAGTGGTGGTTGAGTGTCCGTCAACCACCGACAGTAACACACGTGATAATACTTCCAGATTTTTTAGTTCAAGGAAAGAAAAATAGGAAATTTTACTTTTGTGCGACTTTTTCTTGACACGATTGCGTCGAAATTGTAAAATCCTATAAAACCTATAGGAAAAGGTATTTTTATGCAAATCGTTGATTTTGTTGGAAACACGCCTCTTGTAGAACTTTCTGGTATAAATCCGTACCGCGACCGCGTAACATTATACGCAAAGGCAGAATTTTTGAACCCCAGCGGCTCTGTCAAAGACCGCGCGGCTCGGGCGATGGTACTCGACGGGCTTGCGACGGGAAAACTGGGCGAGGGGAAAACGCTCATCGACGCGACGAGCGGCAACACGGGCATCGCCTACGCAATGCTTGGCGCGGCACTCGGATTCAAGGTGACGCTTGTAATCCCGCAGAACGTGAACGCGGGGCGGAGGTCTTTGATGACCGCCTACGGCGCGCACATCATCGAGTCAAGCCCGCTCGAAGGCTCTGACGGCGCGTACTTCCTTGCGCGGAAACTCGTCGCCGAGTCGCCCGACAAATATTTCTACCCCGACCAGTACAACAACCCCGCGAACTGGCGTGCGCACTACACCACCACCGCCGAGGAAATCTGGAAGCAGACCGACGGCAAAATCACGCACTTTGTGACGGGCGGCGGCACGACGGGCACGTTCACGGGCACGAGCAAGCGCCTCCGCGAGCTAAAGCCCGAAATCCACACGATTTTGATGCAGCCCGACGGCCCGTTCCACGGAATCGAGGGCAACAAGCATTTGGAAACGACGGAGCGTCCGGGGATTTTCGACGACTCGCTCGTTGAAAAAATCGTTCCCGTGGCGACGGAGAAGGCATACGACATGGTGCACCGCCTTGCGCGTGAAATGGGAATCCTTGCGGGCATCTCAAGCGGCGCGAACGTGTGCGCCGCGCTCGATGTGGCGAAGGACGCGCCTGACGGCTCGGTCATCGTGACGATTCTCTGCGACGCGGGCTACCGCTACCTTGACGAGCCTGTGTGGGAGGACTTCCATGATTAGAGTTCCTGCAAAATTGCTCGCGGACATACGCGCCCACGGCGAGCGCACGTTCCCGAACGAGTGCTGCGGCATCATCCTCGGCACGATTGACGAGGCGGGCGCGGACGGAAATGCGAGCGTGAAGACCGCGACGGAATTGCGCCCCATCGAGAACGAGTTTGAGGACGGCGAGCAGTACCACCGCTTTTTGATTACGGAGGAGCAGATGCTCAGCGCGGAGTTGTACGCGCGGCGAAATCGGCTCGACATCGTGGGAATCTACCACTCGCACCC
>ERZ842401.7907-NODE-7907-length-10681-cov-6.862789_pt1 | contig 10681 bp, 9 predicted proteins | sample MGYA00521270_ERZ842401 | MGnify/ENA primary metagenome ERZ842401 (study PRJEB31892, sample SAMEA3878208) | bioreactor metagenome | biome: Moose rumen | place: Sweden | collected 2011-10 | study: EMG produced TPA metagenomics assembly of the PRJEB12797 data set... | reverse complement strand
GTGTCAACGATTTCGTCAACATTGCAGCCGCGTGAAAGGTCGTTGAGCGGTTTTGCAAAGCCCTGACAGACAGGACCGATTGCCTTCCAGCCACCCATGCGAGCCGCGATTTTGTAGCCGATGTTTCCCGCGTTGATGTTCGGGAAGATGAATGTGTTCGCGTGACCTGCGACTTTGCTTCCCGGCGCTTTAAGCTCACCGACTTCTGGAGCGATTGCCGCGTCGAACTGGAATTCGCCGTCAAGAGCCAAATCGGGTGCTTTTTCGTGCGCGATGTTCGTTGCGTGAACAACCTTTTCAACAGTGTTTCCGTCTTTCGGGTCTGCGCCAGAGCCTTTTGTAGAGAATGAAAGCATTGCAACGCGCGGTTCGATTCCTGCGATTGCTTTTGCCGTTTGTGCAGAAGCGACCGCGATGTCAGCGAGCTGATTTTCGTCTGGGTTGATGTTGATTGCACAGTCGCCGAAGACTGCGATTCCCTCAGAAAGATATTTGTTTCCGCCCTCTGGCGCAACCATGATAAAGCATGAAGAAACCGTGCTGCAACCAGGAGCCGTTTTGATGACCTGCAATCCCGGGCGGAGCGTGTTTGCCGTTGAGTGGCATGCGCCTGAAACGAAACCGTCAGCGTCGCCCGCCTTCAAGATGAGCGCACCGTACATGGTGTAATCTTTGAGCGCGGCAGCTTTTGCAGCAGCAACATCAGCATATTCTGGCTGACCAGTCTTTTTGTTGAGTTTGCCTTCGCGAGCCTTGTACAAGATTTCCGCGTATTTGTCAGCGTTTGCGTCTTTTGTGGGGTCAACGATGTCAACGCCCGCCATGTCAAAGCCGAATTTTTTGATGTCGGCTTCATTTCCAAGAAGGGTGATTTTTGCGATTCCTTCTTTTACGATGCGTGAAGCCGCCTCAACGACGCGTTTGTCTTCACCTTCACAGAGAACGATTCTTTTGCCAGCGGCCTTAGCCTTAGCACGAAGTTCTTTTACAAAATCCATAAGATGCCTCTAAAAATATAAATTTCTGTCGGGAAAATCTCGGCAGTTGTGTCCAAATATCGCCATAAAGCGGGCGTTGCGGGCGGCGTTTGAGCCCGCAGAGAGGGTAGCGACCAACGAAGTGGGCGCGTAGGGGGAGACTTCCCCCTCTTTTTTTTAACTGCTCACTGCTAACTGCTCATTTCTCACTTTTAATATCCATCTGACATTGCGCGGTTCAGGTCACGCTGGTACAATTCGGCATAGACAGGGCTTCGCATTTTGAGGTCGTCTTTCTTTGCCTGATTGAACGGCACGAAACGCCAAAATACGGCACGAAGCTCTTTGTCCATGCGCTGAATACCATCGACTTCTTTTGTCATCCAGAGAACATAGTCCGCGATGAAGTACGATTTGAGGTCGCCCTTGAGTTTTTGACGCTCAATCCACTGATAATACTGACCAGTGAGGCCTTCTTCCATCCAATAGTAGCTTGCTTTTTCTTTGGCAACCTGCCAGCGCAAGTCGGCAACCGCCATGAGAATTGCAATTTTGAGGTCGCGCGGGTACATGGGGATAACGATTCGCCCACGGCTTGTGACGCGGTTGTAGCGGTCAAACGGCTCCCAACAGAAGCCAAAATCGCCGTAGGTTGGCAAGCAAAGCACATACGGCACGATGCGATTTTTGGTGTTTTTGTGGATTCGGACGAAACACTCTGGGTCATTGTCTTCGACCCATTTGAGAATAGCGAGCACATTTTCGCGGAAGCCCGTAAGTCGTGGCACACAATGGAAGAATTCTCGCGTGAAAACAGGGAACTGGTTTCCCTGCCGACCGCAAGTCATTTTTGCCATTTGGCGCACCGTTTGGTATTCAATCATAATGTCGCCCGTGCTCACTTCAACGGCTTCGGGTTGCGCTGTCATTTTGTCTTCGAGTGAATTACCAATTGCCTTTGCTTCTTCAAGTTCTTTAATGTAGCCCGAAAGTTCTTTATCAACCTTCTGCAAGGCACGGAGTTTTTCTTGAATTTCAACGAATAAATGCCTCTGCCCTTCGGTATACGCCTGTTTGTGCGGTTCAAGGCTCAAAATCGGGCTGTGCTCACAAAGCGAATCAATGCGATTTTTAAGCTCGCTTTCAAGCATATTTCGCTCTGATTCTTTTGAATTAAGCAAACTTTCGGCATTCTGCAATTTGCCGTCGTTCTTGCTTTTAAGCTGCTGGATTCGCTGAGCTTCGGCACTCGGGTCATTTTTGCGCGGAGCACGCGCTTCATCGGTTGCAGAAAGATTGAGCCGCCCCATTGCAATGTCACGGAACCATTCGTCCATGTAATAAATCGGCTCACCCGTTGTGTTTTCAAGGATTACCGTAGAAAAAAGCTGTTTTTGCTCTGGCGTGAACAATGAAGGAAGCACAACGCCGAAACGCAAAAGCATTTTTTTGGGATTTTCAAGATTTTTGTCACCTGCTTTTTGGCACATGACGCGAATAAGTTCCCACCAAGAAGTGACAATTTGCTGACGATACACCGTGCGGTCTTTTGGGTCTTGGCAAGTAAGATACTTTGAAAGAATTTTGTGCACTCGTTGAGCCTGTTCGCCTTCGCCACCGAGTGCCGTTTGATAGTAGCCCTTGTCGTCAAAAATGTGATTAGATTCTTCTTCATAGAATTTGGTGACTTCATTGAAGCCCTGTTGAGCCAAATTCACTTTATGAATTGAATCACTCGCCGAATCTTCAGTTTTTTTGACGGGGGACTCAGAAATTTCTTTAAAAGAAGGCAATTCGCTTGGGCCTGAATCAGCTTCAGTTTCTGCAAGCAACGCCGCAATTGTTGGGTCTAAATCCTGGTCTGTCATCTATGCAATAATCCTCGAAAATTAGTCAAAATTCATTTTTATTATAACACACATCTGAATTTTTTTCATCATATTTTTTTAGATTAGCGCGTGTTCGTAGCAAAGAATTACACAAAATCGTAGCTGTGCAGGCTCACTTCTCCCGAACTCAGCTCCCGCGTTTCGCCCTGCTCCGTCTGAACGACAAGCTTAACCTCGGGTGAAATTTCCTTGACCGTCGCCGCGTAGCTTTCAAAAGTGCTTCCCGCCACGGGATTGACCGTCACCTTTTTTCCGATTAAGAGCGAAGACGCGCGGTATTCTGCAATCATCTCAGTTTTTGTGGCTTCATCGCCCGTTTCAAAGGCATCGTAGAACTGAATCAAGTTTTTTACGACTTCGGCAATCACGCGGTTCTTTTGGACGGGAACGAATTCCTCGTTTTTGGCGAGTTTCGCTTCTTCCACGCTGCCCGCGATTTTTGTAATCTCGCCCGAAAGATTTTTGTTCACGCGCAGGTTGATTCCGATTCCTACCACCGCCGCGTCGATGATTCCCGTCTCAAAATTGGTGATTCCCTCGACCAAAATGCCCGAAATCTTTTTTCCTTCAAGGAACACATCGTTCACCCACTTGATTTTGGAATTTTCGCTAAAAAGGGTTTTGACCGCCCGCGAAACGCTCACCGCCGCCGCCGCCGTGTACAATGCCGGATTTTTTACGCCACCGCGCGGAGCATACAAGAGCGAAAAATACACGCCCGTTTCCGCAGGAGACACAAACGTGCGCCCGAGCCGCCCCTTTCCGCCCGTCTGCGTTTCCGCCGCAAAAAGCGAGATGTGCGCGGATTTCCCCTTTTCGGTAAGATTTCCCTCTCCGTCACGGAACGCGCCCACTTCCACGGCACGCCGCTTCGCCTCAGAATTGGTGGAATCGATTGAATCAAAAGTGAACACATGCACGGGCGCGTGCGAAGAAGGCGAAATCAAGCGCGAAAGTTCTTCCGCATTCAGTTTGTCGGGGCATGAAAGCAAACGATAGCCTCGGTTTGTGACCGCCTCGATTTTGTAGCCCTCGTCTTCAAGCGAACGAATCGCCTTCCAAATCGCCGTGCGCGACACCGAGCAAGAGTGCGCAAGTTCCTCACCCGAAACAAATTCGCCGTTTTTGAGAGAAAGCAATGTTTTCAAAACCTGATTTTTCGTAGACATAGGTTTTAAAACCGCAGATTACTTTTTCTTTCCCAAAAGCGTAAAATCGCTCACGGGGGAACTGAACACAATGCCCATGCCCGGCTCTTTGAGGCATTTGAGCTCTTGAATCGAAGAAAGCACCGCCTCTTTTTTGCCGTGCTCCACCACGATGACGAGCATGTCTTTTTCGGGAACGATGTGCACGCCGAAGAATTTTTCGTCGTCCTCGCGGGCAGTTCCGCGCGCGTTAATCACCGTGCCGCCCGTCGCACCCGCTTTTCGAGCCGCAAACATCACATCGTCGGCAAAGCCTTTGTTCACGATAACCGTAATCATATCATTCATAGTTTTTTCTCCTTCAGACTGTGCCGCCGAGCCTGCAACACTTCCCGCTTTTAGAAGAGTATCAACATGTAAAGTAAATAATTCGCCGAAATTTGGCTTTTCATGCGAAGTTGATTCAGAAATTGCGCTCAAAATCGCCTGTTTTTTTGATTCTTCGACGACCATGTAAATCAAATCTTTCGTGGTTTCGCCCGTACCGAGAATCGCGCCGAGATTCGACTTTGCAAGTGACCGCCCCATGAGAACCGAGCCGCCGCCACAGCCAGCAGAAACCGCCGCTTTGGTGAGTTTTTCGCCCTTGTCGTGGGGAACGATGCTGATGATTAAAGAAAATGCACTCATTTTTGCCCCTCCGAAGCCCGTTTTGTTTTTATTTTGAAGATGATTCCAAGAATCTGAATCGCAATCAGCGGAGTCATGGCAACGAGCGCAATCACACCGAACGCATCCACCGCAGGATTTCCACCGCTTGAAGCGGAAGCACCGAGCGTGAACGAAAGAATGAATGTGCTCGTCATAGGACCGCTTGCCACGCCGCCCGAGTCAAAGGCAATTCCCGTGAACAATTTTGGACATAAGAACGAAAGAATCAGCGCAAGCGCATAGCCCGGAATCAGCACATACCAGAGCGAAAATCCGAAAAGCACGCGCAGCATGGAAATTCCGATTGAAATTGCGACGCCCGCACTCAGAGCCAGGAGCATAACCTTTCGCTTGATTGTGCCGCCCGAAATCGACTCAACTTGGTCGGTCAGAACCCACACGGCAGGCTCCGCGCTCACGATAATCGCCCCGAACACCACGCCCACAAGCACGAGCAATGCCGTCCAAAGCGTGCCCGTTTGGCTTGCTTCTCCGAGCACATTTCCGAGAGCCTCACCCGCTGGCATGAAACCGCCCTGCGCCCCCGTGAGGAACACGATAAGACCGAAGAAACTCAGCACGAAGCCGCGCACCATTCGCGCCACCTGCATGGGCGGCATTTTCAAGAGGAAAATCTGGAACACGACCGCCATGCCGATAAGGGGAGCAAACGCGCTCGCCACTTCCTTAAAAATAGAAGGGAGCAAATGCAAAAACACCCGCAAGCCCGAAAGAGCCGCGCTCGCCGCGTCAGAAGATTCCTCGACCGAAGAAGCGGAATCTTGATTGCTTAAGATAATGCCGTACACGATGACCGCAAGCACCGGCCCGATTGAGGCAATGCCCGTAAGACCGAAGCTGTCGTCGCTCGAAGACTTGATGTTGCCGTTTTTGTCAGATTTTGCGCGGACAGCCGCCACGCCAACGCCCAACGCCATGATAAACGGAACGGTCATTGGCCCTGTGGTCGCACCGCCCGAATCAAAGGCGACTCCCTGAAACGCAGGCGGCGTAAAGAACGCGAGCGCAAACACCGCGATGTATGCGACCGTAAGCAGAATATTGAGCGGAATCGAAAGCACAGTGCGCAAAATGCCGAGTGCAACGAAAAATCCCACGCCCACCGCAATCATCAGAATTAAGCCCCACTTGCTCACATTCGGCGCAATCCCTCGCACTTGGTCGGCAAGCACCTGTACATCAGGCTCGGCGACCGTCACGATAAAGCCGATGAGAAACGCCGCGCCGAGCAAAAGCGGGAGATTTCGCTTGGCAGTGAGAGCCGCACCGCTCCGCTCGCCAATCGGGGAAATGCCGAGGTCAACGCCCGCCAAGAAAAAAGTAAGCCCGCAGATGACCAAAAGCCCGCCGAACACAAAGCGGCTCATAACGCCAAAACTCAAAGGAGCCGCCGTCAGCCCCAAGAGCAAAACCATGACCATAATCGGCAGAACAGAGGAAACCGTCTCTTTAAACTTCTGAAAAATGTTCATGCGAGTGAATCCGTAGAAAGAAGAAGATTTTCTCTATAAATATAGTGAAATTTCGAGGAAAGGGGAATATAATAGAAAAACCGAATGCCAAAAAGTTAGATTTTTCTACTGCTTTGTACTGTTAAGTTTTTTTTATCTCCGCTGAGGGTATTGGGGGCTTTCCTTGATTAACGAAAAGATTATGAAGAATGCAACGGTAACTATAAATGAGATATTTTTTGTCATTTGGTTGTTTTTTGTGCCGTCTCGGTAGCGTCTGTCCTTTGTTGCCTTTGGAAGAGCAGAAAACACAAGCAAAAGAACTATCGGCGCGGCGATACAAAGAGTGATTTTTGTTATTATAGAGACAGTGCTATATAAAATTGATGTTCCTACGCCATGTCCAATATTCGATTTTATTGATAGGAATACTGACAGAACAAGGACAATACCACTAATCGGCAAAACAAATTTTGACACTGTAACATCCATAAACATAAGAACGATAAAAACAACCCATGGGGAAAACAATACAATAACTTCCCCCACCGAACTGAAAATAACACAGTCTGTTTTTGTCGAAAAAACTCGCCCAATAATATAAATTATGATTATAAAAATACAAATCGCAGCGACTTGGTCATTTGAATAGTTTCCTATATTAAATTTCTCCAATATACGGTCTGTAAGGCTGATTTCGGGATGGCGTATAGATTCAAGCGTGTTCTCTGTATAATTCTGATGATTTATTCCAAGAGCGTTTTCCTTTGCAATCGCATACGAATAATATTTATTTCCCGTGTCGTTATCTCTTTCAAAACAATATGCAGCAGCACTATAGTATGCAGAGTGCCCCCTGCCCGTTTTTTCATAAGTGTATGCCGCCCGATATAGAGTTGTTCCGTCTATTTTCTCGTCAGATGCGATGACCTTTTTGTAATACGGCAGGGCATTTTCATAATCATCTTTGTTATAATAGCGCGTTGCGATTTCTAGATTCGTCTCTGAAAAACAAATTCCTGTAATGCTGCTTGTAAAACGAATCGGATGCGTAGGCTTTATAGATGTGGCTTTTGTCTGCGTTGACCGTTGCCGACTGCGTGTAACGGAAATTTAAGTATAAAGTCTTGTCAAAATCATCGCAGAGATTCTGATGCCACAGCGGGCCGTTTTCTTTTATGTCGTCGCGAAGGTCGAGCATGGAATCTTCCGAAGCTTCGTGATTTTCGTTTCCATAAAGGCGTTTGCTCAGGGCATAGTTCAGAATGAAAGTGTTTTTAGTGGTCTTTGCGAAAAACCAGTGATTATAAAGCCGCTCTTCGTCAAGCTGAACGATTCCTTTGATTTTGTCCGAGTCTTTTTTTTGCGCTATACGGCTCAAGATTGCAGAACGCGATTTTTTTAGGAGAATACCAATAATCATCACAGACAGGCGCGTAATAGCAGGCATTTTCGATTCCCACCGATTTAAGATGCTCCACCAAACGCTGATTCACTGATTCTACCAATGGCGACCAAATTGTTAAACTCGCCAAAATCCAATACAAAAACAACTGAATTCTGATTCTTTTTGGAAAATTTTCCATTGTCACCAAAAGCGCGTTTGAATTCTTTGTCGATATTTTTGCTAAATTCCCCGTTTAGAATCTGCTCATCTCCATATCCGACAGTGTAACTTCCCCAGGAATGTGTTTTACCGCCGATTATTGCCGAAACTGAAACGGTGATGGGTTGCCCTGAAACATTTTGAACTATGATTTTTTCATCAATTAAATTCTGCTTTCCATGATTCAAGTATAAAAGCGGGTATCAGACTTGTCAAATCAAAAATGAAGAATTAACTGCAAAAATCAGCTTTATTTCTTCATTTTTGAAGATTTATTTTTATTTTATGCATCTGCGAAAACTTTTCCGTCATCGAGCGTAATTTTGAGCTTTGTGTACTCGCTGTGGAAATCGTTCTTCAAACGGTCAAGGTAGCGCGCACTTTCCCACTTGCACATGGGAAGGTCGTGCAAAAGATAATTTCCGCATGCTTCGGGGCGGGTTGCGGGCACTTCTTCCTGCGTTAAAATCCATTCAAGGCATTCGATTGTGAGCGCGCGCATGTTCTGAACGGTATAAGTTCCCGTCATAATGATGTACATTCCCGTGAGACAGCCCATCGGTCCGACATAAACGACATCTTCTTTTGCCTTTGAATTACGGAACCAAGTCGCCATGAGATGCTCAAGGCTGTGAATCGCACTCGGGGCAATCGCCGGCTCTTTGTTCGGCTCCGTAATGCGCAAATCGAAAGTGGTAAAGCCCTTGTCCTCGCGCGAAACATAAATTCCTGGCTTCAAATGTGTGTGGTCAATTGTAAAACTTTGAATAACTTCCATACTGCAACCTCTTTTTTTCTCTTTTTTTATTCTATATTAACTGAACCATTTTTTCCACAACGCGTGCGCTCAATTCTGCGGCGACCGGCTCATTGAAGTCGTAGCCGTTTGAACTGAGGTCGTCTGCCATATCGCTCATACAGCGGAGAATCACGAACGGCACTTTGTTCAGATAGCAGGCATGTGCGATTGCCGCGCCTTCCATTTCAACGCAGGCGGGGGCAAAATTCTCGGCGATTTTTGCCTTAACCGACTTTTCGCTGATGAACTGGTCGCCCGTCGCGATTCTGCCCTCAATCATCTTGTGACCTTGCGCAAGTTCCGAAGCTCCGAAGGCTTTTTTTGCCACCGTAACCAACTCTTTGTCGGCTTCAAAAGAAAACACTCCCATCTGCGGGATTTGACCGGGTTTGTAGCCGAAGCCAGTCGCGTCCATGTCGTGATAAACCGCGTCGGTCGAGACAACAAAATCCATCACCCCGAGTCCGTGAGCCATTGCGCCCGCAATTCCCGTGTTGATGATGTGCGAGCAGCCGAACTGAAGCGCGAGATGCTGGGCGCACAGAGCCGCGTTCACCTTGCCCACGCCGGAACGAGCGAGCGCAACCTCAACGCCGTGGATTTTTCCTTCCTCGAATACGATTCCGCCCGCCTCAGTTTTTCTGGCAGAATCGCCCATCAGTCCGCGGAGAAAATCAACTTCCACTTCCATCGCGCCGATAATTCCAATCTTTTTCATTTTATGTCACTCCTTGCGAAAAACCGCATAATTTTCTGTTATTCTCGGATAAAATCACAGAATTTTCAATAATTTCTAAAAAAATCACTTGCAAAAAATCTCTAAAAACTCTACTATATCCTCAGCAGCAAGATAAGCAACCTCCTAAAGTTGCAACCGACGCTTCCGTTGGAAGTTTGTCACCAAACCCCCGCAGTTTCTCCTCCTTTAAGCGGGGGTTTTTCTTTGTCTTTTTCTAGTTTATAATAAAATCATGATTTACGAAACACTTGCGTTGCCGAATCGCGACAAATCTTCTGTTTTTTTACGGACTTATCTCATCTCAAAAAATTCCTTCAATCCTGGGCGAAAACGCCCGCTCGTGCTTATCATTCCGGGCGGCGGATACGACCATTTTGGCGAACGAGAGCAAGAGCCTGTCGCGCTCAAAATGAATTCGCTCGGTTTCCATGCGGCAATTCTGCACTATTCGCTTGCGCCCATGCGCTTTCCCGACGCGCTTTGTGATGCGGCGGCTTCGGTCGCGCTGATTCGTGAAAACGCCGAAGACTGGGCGGTTGATTCTTCAAAAATCATTCTCTGCGGGTTTTCGGCGGGCGGTCATTTGTCGGCAAGTTTGGGCGCGTTTTGGAACAAGCCGTTTTTGCGCGATTTTGTGCAGTTTTCGCCAGAAGAAATCCGCCCGAATTTTCTCTGCCTTTGCTATCCCGTGGTGACGGCGGACGAAAAATTCTGCCACAAAGGCTCGATTCAGAATGTAATCGGTGAGATTCCCGAGAACGAGGCGGCTGAAATCTGCACTTCGCTCGGAAAATCTTCGATTCGGGAAGTCGTCTCAATCGAAAAAAATATTTCCGCTGATTTTCCGCCGACTTTTATCTGGCACACGACGCAGGACGAAGCCGTTTCTGCCAAAAACACGCTTTTGCTTGCGAACGCGCTTCTCGAATCGAACATTGACTTTGAATATCATCTATTTAATAGAGGAAAACACGCGCTCGCGCTCGCAAATGAAGAAAGCGCAAAGGCAGACGGTTCGCACATCGAAAAAGAATGTGCCGTGTGGCCGGAACTTTTTGTGAATTGGTTTACAGGAATTTAAAAAATCGCCCATAAAAAGCATTTTTCTCCCGCAAAAAACCGAAAAATTACTGAATAATCCAATTTATTGTCTGTATAGTACCCCCCCCCCCGTATAGTACAATATTCTCCAAAAGTATCTCGCCTTTGTCTTTTTCCGACTTGGCGAGAATTTAAAATTCATATTTAAAACTGGAGGATAATATGAAAAAATTTTCTAATGTAGCGGCTCTTATCGCCGCAGGCGCGCTTCTCTTCGGAGGATTATTCTTTTCTTGCTC
>ERZ842401.7906-NODE-7906-length-10682-cov-4.132587_pt1 | contig 10682 bp, 14 predicted proteins | sample MGYA00521270_ERZ842401 | MGnify/ENA primary metagenome ERZ842401 (study PRJEB31892, sample SAMEA3878208) | bioreactor metagenome | biome: Moose rumen | place: Sweden | collected 2011-10 | study: EMG produced TPA metagenomics assembly of the PRJEB12797 data set... | reverse complement strand
TATTACTCAAATGGCAAGAGCTGCTGGTATTCATTTAATTGTTGCGACACAAAGACCTTCTACTAATGTAATTACTGGTGTAATTAAAGCTAATATACCAACAAGAATTTCATTTGCGGTAGCTTCCCAAATTGATTCAAGAACAATATTAGATGCTGGTGGAGCAGAAAAATTACTTGGTAAAGGAGATATGTTATTCTTACCACAAGGAGAAAATACTCCATTAAGAATTCAAGGAACTTTCTTAAGTGATGAAGAAATATTAAAAGTAGTAGATCATACTATTAAACAACAAATAGCTCATTATGATGAAACTTTAACAATGGATGATGAAGAAATGAAAGCAACATCTATGGTTGAAGTACCTGGAAATAGAGATGCAGAAGAAGAACCTTTATATAATGAAATAGTTGAATTTGTAGTAACACAAGGTAAAGCAAGTGCTTCATTATTACAAAGAAGATTTAGACTAGGTTATAATAGAGCAGCACGTTGTATTGATTTATTAGAAGATAGAGGTATAATTGGACCAGCAAACGGATCAAAGCCAAGAGAAGTTTTAGTTAAAATAGAACAAGAAAACGATGAATAATCGTTTTTTTAGTTAAAAAAAATAATTAATTTTTAAATTATGTGGTATAATGTATTAGGGTGTTACAAATGAATTATTACAATATAGTTAAAGATATAATGGAAAATAAAGAATTTGATAAAATAAAATATATAGAACATCATGGCGTATCAAGATATGATCACTTATGTAGAGTATCATATTATTCATATTTAATAGCTCATAAATTACATTTTAAAGAATATGAAGTAGCTAGAGCTGCTTTATTACATGATTTTTTCTTTAGTGATGAATTAAGAACAAAAAAAGATAAATTTTTATCAACTTTTATTCATCCAAAATGGGCATTAAAAAATTCAGAAAAATATTTTGAATTAAATGAATTAGAAAAAAATATTATAGAATCACATATGTTTCCAATATATGCTTGTTTACCAAAATATAAAGAAAGTATATTAGTAAGTTTAGTAGATAAAGTAGTCGCAACATATGAGTTTTCACTTAAATTCAAGACAAGATTTAAATATGCTACTAATGTATTTATCTTAGTTTTATTTGGAATATTTAAATAAAAATACTTTAAAAGTATTTTTTTTCATGTTATAATTTAACTGTGTCCTCGTAACATAATGGATAGTGTAGGACCCTCCTAAGGTTCAAATGTAGGTTCGATTCCTACCGGGGACGCCATATTATAATTTTAAATCTTGAAAAAATATAAAATATGTGCTAATATGTATGTAGCAAGCAAATCTTGCATAAAATAAAAAAGAGGAACATTTGATTTTGCAAGTGAATGTCGCCTCTATTAAATGAGTTTTTAAACTCTATTAATGATTGGACACTCTATCAATGCTGAAGAGTGTCTATTTTTTTATGACTAATACCAATAAGGTAAGAAGTGATAAAATGATACAGATGTATCTACATAGTTTAATTATATAAACTCGTTTCTTCATCAATACCTACCTCCTTTCTTTTGCAAGATTGGAGGACGACACTCACATCAAATATTCCCTACATAAAAGTATACTACTAGTGAAAACTAAAAGCAAGTACAACATTAATAGAATTCGAAATGTTTTTCGAGTTTTATTATACATTAAAATATGTTATAATTAAGTAGAAGGTGATTTAATGGATAAAATAGATAAAGCTATTGAGAGCGCTATTGCTAATTTAAGTGTAGATAATTTAAAGGTAACAAAAGAACAAATAGAACAAGTAAAAGATAATTTACAAAACAAAATAAAAGAAAAAGAAGGAAAAGAAAATGGAAAAAATAGATGAGTTATCACAATCTAAATATTGTTATCAAGGTACAAGTGTTTTAATAAATAAGAAAAATATTTTAGATAAAGAACAATTAAAAGAAGAAGAAATTGGTCTTACTACTTATAAATTATCTTTATTAAATTTAGATGATGAAATATTAAATAAAAAATATAATTTTGAACATTATTTAAATATTCATAAATTTTTATTTGATGAATTATATGACTTTGCAGGATGTATTAGAAATGAAAATATACATAAATCTAGAGAACCATATGCTCCAGGTAAAACACCTTTTTGTCAAGTATATTTAATTAGAGATATGTTAAATCAAACATTACAAGAAATGAATATAAATTATCGTAAAATTACTAATAGAGAGCGATATGTATTATTTTTATCAAAATATTTTTTAGATTTAAATATAATTCATCCTTTTAGAGAAGGAAATGGTAGAACATTAAGAGAATTTTTAAGAGAATATGTTGAAAGAATAAATAAAGATTTAGGATTTGATTTTGAATTAGATTATTCAATGGATGAAGAAGTAAAAGATAAATTTACTAAAGCAGCTATCTTAGATGATCAAAATTTATCTTATGAAGTATTTGATGCAATATTAAAAGAAAAAAATAATGTAAAAATGAAATAGGTGGTATTATGAAAAAAATATTTATAAGTTTAATTACATTACTGTTAGTATTTACATTAACAGGATGTAATAAACAAGAAGAAAAAAAAGTTAATACTGATGCTTTAAAATTTAAAGAAGAATATGAATCAGTAGATAATAGTGTAACTATAAGTGAAAAAAATCCTATAGTTTATTCCTCATTAGATGAAATAAAAGATATTCTTAATAATAAAACAGGATTGATTTATTTAGGATATCCAGAATGTAATAATTGTATGAAAATAGTACCTATACTTATAGAAGCTTCTAAACAAGCTGGATTAAAAGAAATATATTATTTAAATACAAAAGAAATAAAAGAAGAAATAATATCTGAGTATGATAAAGAAGAACCTCTAATTATATTTGTTAAAGAAGGAAAAATTATTTATACTTATAAAGATAGTTATGATGATGAAAAAGAAGAAAATCAATTATTAAAAAAATATCGAAAATCAATTCATGAAATACTTGGTGATATTTGTGATCAAAGTTGCTAAAAAAGGATATTTATGTTAATATGAAAGTGGTGATAGTATGGAAAGTATAAAAAATAAATTTAAAAGTATGTATAGAACTTCATTAATATTTTCTATTATATTATTTGTAGTGGGATTATTTTTATTAATGGAACCTGAAACTACATTAAATGCTATATCATATATAACGGGAACATTACTAATAGTATGGGGTATAATACCTATTATAAATTTTATATCAAATAAAGATAATAAAAACTATTTAGAAATGAGTTTTATAGTAGGTGTATTTGCTTTTATATTTGGAATTATAATAATGTTAAATCCTAAATTTATAGTTAGTATAATACCATTTATAGTAGGTATATGGATGATTATAAATGGGGTAACTAAATTACAATATTCATTAACTTTAAATAAAGAAAGTAATGCTAGTGTATCAATTATTATTTCTTTAATTATATTAGTATGTGGATTAGTACTTATATTTAATCCATTTGGAGGAGCTGTTTTATTAACACAAGTTATAGGAATATTTGCTATTATATATTCAGTACTTGATATAATTGAATGCTATACATTAAAGAAAACTGTAAAAGAAATAAAAAAATCTAGTAAGGATGATAAGAAAGTAATAGAAGCTGTTTATGAAGAAACAAAATAAAAATTATAGATTAAGATTCTATAATTTTTTTTATTTTTTCAGTATTTTTAAAATTTAGCTTTGCAATATCATTTAATTTATCAAAACCATATTTTTTAACTATTTCTACGCCAACTAAATCAACTTTATCACTAGCGCCTTTAGGTAAGAATGTATCAACAGATTCACCTAATTTATCAAATTCATTTATAAATATATAACGACTTATCATTGAAGCACATGCAACAGCAAGAGATTTAGATTCACCTTTAGTTAAAAAAGTAATATTTCTAACTACATTAGGATTACCTTTTAAATAATTATAGTATACATATTCTTTTGCAAATTCATCTACTATTGTATAATCAGCTTTATATTCACTAGATATAAGAGATAATACCTTATTATGTAAAATAGCTTTAATTTTATTCATATTAATATCATCACTATATTTTTGATTATATTCTTTATTAGTTAGTATTATACTTTTGTAAGGTATTTTTTTAATAATTTGTGGAACTATTTCTATAATTTTATTATCATCTAATTTTTTTGAATCTTTAACACCTAATTGTTCTAAAAAATTTATATTTTCTTTTGATACATAAGCTGCTGTTACAACAATAGGTCCAAAGTAATCACCAGTACCAACTTCATCAGAACCAATAGAGCTTGAATAATAAATTTTAGGATCTACATAAATATCTTTTGTTTCTTTTTTCTTATTATCACTATTAGTCATTTCAACTTGTTTAGTTGGGTTTAATCTTTTTTCTCTCTCAGCCCACATTCTAGCCGATATATCAGCACTTACACCTTGAAATACCGCTTTACCTGATTCATATAAAGTAACAACTGTATCCGCATCATCTGCTTGAAAATGAGCATATGGTGGAGTCTTAGGTCTTTTAAAATCTTCAAAAAATTCAATCATTTCTTTCTTAGTATTTTCACTTACTTTTAATGTTATAGTCATATAAATCACCTAATATTATTTTATCATAAAAAATTATAAATTTCTTTATTTTTATAAAAAAATATAATATAATTAAAAAGAGGTATGTTATGAATATAATAGATGTAAGTATAATTTTAATTATTTTGTTATTTGGAGTTATTGGACTTAAACGAGGTTTAATAAAAGAAACAATATCTTTTTTAGGTTTTTTTCTCGTTATTGTTTTATCATTTATCTTAAAAAATCCTTTATCAAAGATAATGTATAGTTATTTACCATTTTTTAAATTTTCTGGTATTCTAAAAGGTACAGCATTCATAAATATTTTATTTTATGAAATAATATCATTTTTTATTATTTTATCATTGCTTTCTATTGTACTTAAATTATTAGTATTCGCATCAAGTATATTTGAAAAATTACTTAGAGCAACTATAATACTTAGTCCACCATCTAAAATATTAGGGTTTATAATCGGATTAATAGAAGGTATAACATGGTCATTTATTATTCTTTATATAGTTAGTTTACCAATAATAAATATAAAAGAATTAAAAGATTCAAAAATAAAAAAAGAAGTATTAAAAAATACACCTATATTATCTAATTTAACTAATGATACAATAAATTCTATTGATGAGGTAAATGATTTAATAGAAGAATATAAAACTAGTAAGAAAATAATTGATAAAAAATTTGATTTAGAGTCACTTGATATCTTACTTAAATATAAAATTGTAAGTATAGATTCAATGAAAGAATTACAAAATAGAAATAAGATAAAAATAAATATAGATGAATTAATTGAAAAGTATGAGGAGAAATAATATGAAAATAGAACTTGTAAATAATAATTTTGATGAATTAATAAATGATGATAAAGTACTAGTAGATTTTTATGCTGATTGGTGTGGACCATGTAGAATGTTATCACCCATATTAGATGAAGTAGTAGAAAAAGAAAATATTAAACTTGTAAAAGTAAATGTTGATAATAATGCAGAACTTGCTAAAAAATATGGTGTTATGTCTATACCAACTATAATATTATTTAAAGATGGAAAAGAAATTAATAAAAATATTGGATTAATATCTAAAGAAGAATTAAAAAAATTTTTTAAATAAAAAACAAATTTATCAAAAGAAGAGATAGAAATTTAAAGTAATCTATTTCTTTTTAAATTTAATAATTAATGTAAGTTTTATGGACTTTATTTTAGCAATTTGATACAATATATATGTTGGTGATTGTATGAAAGTAATAATATTATCAGGTAAAGCACAGTCCGGTAAGAATATGAGTGCTAATATAATGAAAAATAATATAGAAAAAAAAGCAATCATTATATCTTACGCATCCTATTTAAAAGAATATGCTAAGAATATAATTAATTGGGATTTAAATGAAGAAACTAAACCAAGAAGTTTCTTACAAGAAATAGGTGATTTAGTTAAAAAAATAGATTCTAAATTTTTAATTAATAGAATTATAGAAGATATAGAAGTTTATAAAAATTATTTTGATGTTATTATAATTAGTGATGCTAGATTTGTTGATGAAATAGAATTAATAAAAGAAAAATATGATTCTATCGTTATAAGAATAAATGGTAAAGAAAATAATTTATCAGAAAAAGAAAAAAATCATAATACTGAAATATCACTAGATAATTATCATAATTATGATTATGTAATAGATAATATGGGTACAAAAGAAGAATTAGTGATGAAAATAAAAAAAGTATTGGAGGAAATAGTATGGTAGTAGCAATTGATGGACCAAGTGGTTCAGGAAAAGGAACAATTGCTAAATTATTGTCAGAAAGATTAAATTTAGTAAATATTGATACAGGAGCTACATATAGATGTATAGCTTTAAAAATGCTACAAGATAATATTGATATTAAAGATGAAGAAAAAATAATTGAAATATCTAAAAATTTAGATATGAAATTTCTAAATCATAAAGTATATTTAGAAGGTAATGATGTAACAAAAGAAATTAGAAGTAAAGAAGTAACTTCTATAGTATCACCAGTATCTAGTATTATTGAAGTAAGAGAAAATATGGTTGAATTACAAAGAAAAATGGCTAATTCAAACGATGTAGTATTAGAAGGTAGAGATATTACAACAGTAGTATTACCAAATGCTGATTTTAAATTTTATTTAGATGCAACACTTGAAGAAAGAGTAAATAGAAGAATGAAACAAAATAAAGAACTTGGAATTGATATGTCTTATGATGAAGTAAAGAAAAGTATAAGTGGACGTGACTATAATGATATGAATAAACCGGTAGGTGCTTTAAAAAGGACAGATGAACAAATATATATTGATACAACTAATATGAATATAGAAGAAATATTAGATAAAATTATAAATATAATTAAAGGAGAGAATTAACATGAATTTAAAGGATTTATATATAGAATTTTTTGTAAGTAAAGGTCATAAACAAATACCAAGCGCTCCAGTAGTACCAGAAAATGACCCATCAGTATTATTTAATACTGCTGGTATGCAACCTTTAATTCCATATTTAATGGGACAACCTCATCCATATGGAACAAGACTATGTGACTATCAAAAATGTATTAGGACAAATGATTTAGATGAAGTAGGAGATACATTTCATCATACCTTTTTTGAAATGCTTGGAAATTGGTCATTAGGTGACTATTTTAAAAAAGAAGCAATTACATGGAGTTTTGAATTTTTAACAGAAGTTTTAAATATTCCAGTAGAAAGACTTGCTGTTACTGTATTTGCGGGAAATAGTGATATACCAAAAGATGAAGAAGCAATTAATATATGGAAAAGCTTAGGTATAAAAGAAGATAGAATATGTCCAACAAGTGATGATAATTTTTGGATTGCTGGAGAAACAGGACCATGTGGACCAGATTCAGAAATGTTTTACTGGAGAAGTAATGATCCAATACCTGAAAAATTTGATTCAGAAGATAATCGTTGGGTTGAAATTTGGAATGACGTATTTATGCAATATAAAAAAGATGAAAATGGTATTACAGAACTTCCTAGTAAAAATGTTGATACTGGTATGGGAGTAGAAAGAGTTACTGCAATACTTGAAGGTGTAAATGATAACTATTTATCAAGTATATGGTCTGATGTTATAGAATTAATATCTAATATATCTAAATTACCATATGAGGGTAATGAAAAAAGTATGAGAATTATAGCAGATCATATTAGAACAGCTGTATTTATATCAGCTGATTCATCAGGAATAAAACCATCTAATACTGATCAAGGTTATATACTTAGAAGATTAATCAGAAGAGCAATAAGACATGCTAAAAAATTAAATATAGATATTAATAGTGATTGGGATCAACAAATAGCTATTTTAATATTAAATAAATATAAAAAATATTATAAAGAATTAGAAGATAATTATAATGTAGTATTAAATGTTTTAAAAGAAGAAAAATTAAAATTTAATAGAACATTAGAAAAAGGATTAAGAGAATTTGAAAAAGTAAGTAATAAAGATATTGATGGAGAAACAGCATTTCATTTATTTGATACATATGGTTTTCCAATAGAACTTACTGAAGAATTAGCAAGCGAATTAGGCTTAAAAATAGATATCGAAGGATATAAAGAAAAATTTAGAGAACATCAAGAAAAATCTAGATCAGCTTCAGTTGGTAAATTTAAAGGTGGACTTGCAGGAAATAGTGAGATAGAAACTAAATATCATACAGCAACTCATCTATTAAATGCTGCTTTAAAAATAACAGTAGATAAAGATTGCCATCAAAGAGGATCTAATATAACAGTAGATAGAATGCGTTTTGATTTTAACTGTGATCATAAATTAACAGATGAAGAAAAACAAGCTACAGAAGAATTAGTTAATAAATGGATACAAGAAGGATTAGATGTCAGAGTAGATGAAATGACAAAAGAAGAAGCTATTAAATCAGGAGCTGAATGTATGTTTATTGAAAAATATCCTGATATAGTAACTGTTTATTCAATAGGAGATGTATCTAAAGAATTATGTGGAGGGCCACATGTTAAAAACACAAGTGAATTAGGTCACTTTAAAATAAAAAAAGAAGAAGCAAGCAGTGCTGGTGTTAGAAGAATAAAAGCAATATTAGAGTAGGTGAGGTATGAAAAAGGGATTTACATTAATAGAACTAATATCGGTTATAGCTGTATTAGCGATAATTGGTTTAATCACAGTACCAATAATTTTAGGGGTTATTAACAGTGGTAAAAAAAGTAACTTTAAAAGTAATGTTGAAGGTGTAATTAGAAGTGCTAAAATATATTCAGCAAAAAATTCTGAATATACTATAATAGATTTTAGTAATTCAGAAGATATACAAAAATTAAGCCTTAAAGGAGATTATCCTAAAGAAGGTACATTAGAAATAAATGATAATGGAGAAATAAAATTATCTTTAACAGATGGAACTTATTGTGCTACTAAAGAGTATAATTCAAGTTTAATAATAAATAAATGTGAATAAATAAAAAGTCAGGTGGTTTTATGGAAATAATTAAACAAAATATGTTAAAAAATGAAGCTAATTTAAGTAAATATGCTACTAAAAGCATAGATGCAATTAGATTAGAAAAAATAGAAGATTATGATATAAGACCAGCATATTTTAGAGATGTTGATAGAATTATCTATTCATTATCATATACACGATATATTGATAAAACACAGGTATTTTCAAACAATGATAATGATAATATAAGTAAACGTATGACACATGTTCAAATGGTTTCTAAAATAGCTAGAACAATAGGGAGAGCTTTAAATTTAAATGAAGATTTAATAGAAGCAGCTGCCTTAGGACATGATTTAGGTCATGTACCATTTGGGCATGTAGGAGAAGCAATTTTATCTAAAATAAGTTGTGAAAATAATGAAGGATATTTTAATCATAATATTCAAAGTGTAAGAACTCTTATGAATATTGAAAATAATGGTAAAGGTATGAATATCACTTTACAAGTATTAGATGCTATTATGTGTCATAATGGTGAATTAGTTCAAAATGAATATAAACCAATCAATAAAACTAAAGAAGAATTTTTAAAACAATATAATGATAGTTATATAAGCAATTCTAATAAAAAAATGATTCCTATGACTTTAGAAGGTTGTGTTGTAAGAATAAGTGATATTATAGCATATATTGGAAGAGATATTGAAGATGCTATTAGATTAGGTGTCATTAATATCCAAGATATTCCAAAAGATATTATTGATACATTGGGTTGGCAAAAAATTTCAAATTCCACTCTAAAACAAAATGATTATACCGAGGTAAAAAATAGTGAAACATCAAATTTGTCGGAATTAGAAAAGTCCATTTTAAATGTTACCGACGAAGTTTGCGCTAATGTGCTATCTGTTGTGATACCGCTTCCTTCAGCTGCCATCAATGTATAGCCATCAGGGGTTTTTGCCTGTGCTGCAGTACACAAAATCACATTGAAAACAAGTACAAATAGTAAAGCTATTTTTAAAAGAATGTTGGGTTGTCTCATAATCCCCATATTTCTCCTCTCTTATTAGTATATTTATTATGGTTTATAACCCCATATATACAGATAAAATCTTTGCTGCTTCTGCTCTTGTTAAAGCTCTATTTGGTTCAAGCATGTTTGGATCCGGATGGTTAACATAAATTCCGTAAGTTAAAGATTTTGCATACTCATCAACCGCCCAATTAGGAATGCTTGAAACATCAGTAAATCTGTTAACAATTTCTGTATCAACATCTAAATCTTTTGTTATGTGACTAATTACAGCCGTACATTCTGAACGAAGAATAGCTTGATTTGGTTTGAAAGATCCGTCAGGATAACCGTGAACTAAATCAAGTGCATCAGATGAATAATAATCCGCGCCAATTTCATTGGCAATATCCTGTGTTAAAACTGCGCCACCAACAACAATCTTAGCTTTGCAGTCAACACTTCTTAATGCTTTAATGGTTTCTTCCATTGATTTTAGCTTGATACATCGCTTGATCAGCCATTTCAATTAATTCATGAATTCTGTCTGAATGCTCTATAAATGTAGC
>ERZ842401.7905-NODE-7905-length-10684-cov-9.655847_pt1 | contig 10684 bp, 10 predicted proteins | sample MGYA00521270_ERZ842401 | MGnify/ENA primary metagenome ERZ842401 (study PRJEB31892, sample SAMEA3878208) | bioreactor metagenome | biome: Moose rumen | place: Sweden | collected 2011-10 | study: EMG produced TPA metagenomics assembly of the PRJEB12797 data set... | reverse complement strand
GACTTTTGAATGATTTCAAATACAGTCAGAGCGGATATCAGAATATCAATATTCGTACAGATTTGATAGGTGCAGGAAAATATTCGGTACGAACATGGTACAATATTTTGGATGATAAAGAACTGGCTGAACAGATATTCTATAGACTAGAGCAGGAAATACAGGAAGAAAACAGCTATAACAAAGAACGATATGCTCGGATAGCAATATCTTTTAAGAAATTTCTGTCGCATCAAGATATTCGCTCTATGCTCTGTATTCTGACCAAACTTCCTGCAAAGGATGATTATATACTGTGTACAGAATCAATTAAGTATATTTTGAATTTAGTGGCAGGAATACGTCCGGATAGAGAAAATCCCTATATTGAATATCTTAAAGGCGATGATTATGAAGTATCAAAAGACAAAATTCTTAATCGGCTTGCAAAAGGTGATAAAGTTTTTGTGATTTCTGCCTATCAGACAATTGGTGCAGGACAGAACCTTCAATATAAAATTCCGGATGAATTGCAAGGAAGGCTCGTAAGATCGAATGATTTTTTATCAAGAAATGAAAAGGATTTTGATGCAATCTATCTCGACAAACCGACACATCTTTTTGAAAAAATGGAAAATGACTGGCAGGATGAAAGTTTTGTCAAGTACCTTTTTCAGGTAGAATTCCTGTTAGAATCATCTGAACTTTCTATAGATTCTGCATCAAAGCATATACAGAAGGCTTTTCGCTGCTATACATTGAGAAAAATACCGAAAAATGTTTATGTTGATAGTGTATATGATAAGCAAAGTGTTCGAATGTATGCCACTAAAGCCGTGATCCAAGCTATTGGGCGAATCTGTCGTACCAACCAAAAAAATCCGGATATTTATATATTTGCGGATGATCGGATTGCAGATTATATTGATTTATCTGTAACGAACGGCAGAATACTTAATTATGAGTTTATGTCTTTGATTGATAGGGCAAAAGGGACTCAGCGAAAGCTACCTGTTTCAGGTTCGTTGAAGGACAAAGCAGTTTTGATTTCCAGCCGAGCGTTCCATGATATCGAAAGTCTGTTAAATTATCCTTGGAATGAAGTAACAATAAAGAAATGGAAAAATATGCGGCTGCTTGTTCTCTGTTATCCGACAGCTTCTGAGAAGGATGTAGAAAAAAATTTCATTTTCCATAATTATTATATAAAGTTACCCGAATTATCTAATATTCTGTATTATTCTCAGGATGAAGATTATCGGAAGATCAGGATTTCATTTGAGAAAGAATACACCATTCATTGTGTAGAAAATGAAAATAATACACGGCTTGATCGTCTGATGAAATGGGAGTCTCTTCGCAGCTACTTTATATCTCAAGGATATGCAGTTTCTTTTATCCCCAATGACTATATCATGTCTCCTCCGATTTGGAATAATATTTATAAAGGCGCTCTTGGAGAGGTTGCCGGACAGTTCTGGTTTTTAAATATACTGAACATTGAACTTGAAGAGATAACCGATCCTGAACAGTTTGAACTGTTTGACTTTAAGATTCCCGATAAGTCTATATATGTAGATTTTAAGAATTGGGATGAAGGTACAGAAATGAACTGGAGCGAAGAAGTTTCTAAAATTCAAGGTAAAGCTGAGCAGTGTGGGTGTAAATGCGTGATTATTTCAAATATATTGACAAAGAACGACTATGCTATACAAAAGTTTGTAAAGGGAAAGACAGATTTTTTGATAGTTCCTTCATTACTTAAAGATAATGGGAAGATCGAAATATGTCAGAATGCCGTTGAAAGTATAAAGGAGTGCCTGAATGCCTACACCGATTAAAACAAACCGGATTACATATAAGCTGATCCATGAAAAAATCAATGCACGATATGACATTTTTAGCGTAGAAACATCTATGAAGCATTTTAAGTTCGGAGCTTATATTTTGGATGTTCCGATATTGGAGAAAAATGTTAAAGCTGTGCGTTATGAAAGCGGCAGAAGATTATATGTGTTGATGAATAAAAATGAAGATAACAAGCAGCATCTTCACAAGGTACTTTCTGACGCACCTGAATTTGATACTGTCACACTTGAACAGATACAGAGTGATATGCTTGATGATTACATTCTGTTGCAGCTCCTGTTGAACAGCTTAGGAAGCGTTAATAATGATTTACTGAGATTCAATAATCTTACCGGACATTTGTATTGTTTCAATACAACTTGGTTACGAAAACATAATGGAGTTACCGAGCAGATACCATGTTTAGAACTTCATATAACGGCAGATTATCTGTTGGAGTTTGATGTAAAGACATTTACTTCCGTAAAGCTAAAAGATAAGATAAAGTTTGATAAGCTCAAATTTGAGGACTATCCTAAGTATGTACTTTCAGTCAACAATACTCTGCGAAGAAGGCTCAAAAATGATAAGGATCCTGCTTTTATTCAACGGCAGATATCCGACAAGAAAACAGGTGACATTGATTTTCTTAAAATAGGGTCTGTCAATGCTTTTGAATCAAGCAAAATGGGAGTTGTTTCTACAACAATCCAACGATTCAATGAGCAGTTTTCTGAATTTGCAGAAATCGGGTTCAGAGAAGTTACGGATTATGTTTCACTAAGATACGCTCCGAATATAGAAACGGAGAATAAAGTATTCGTTGAAACTATACTTAAGGAAGAAAAGGTTCGCATTGTAGATGGCATCGGTGATGATTATTCGCAAGCGTTCAGCAAGAAACTTCAAGAATTCCTTTTGTCGGAATATAGTGTTACTGCACCTATAGGAAAGCGTATTGTAAAAAACTGTTTGAATTTGTATCTTATCCACGATGTTGCATATTATCAGGGCAGAGATGATCCATATAAGAAAAGATATCCCGATTCATCAATACAGCACATTACTTTTGAAAACTTGAATGAGAATGTAAGTGCTGCATTTTTTGCCACTATTCATGAGCTGGTTAGGATTTGCTCCAAAACAACTTGAACAAGAGGGTAAAACATGGTATAATAGAGATAAGAAAAAGGACGGTGAAAAATAAATGGATAAAGAACAGTTCAGAAATCTGCCGGAAAAGCTGAAGCGATTAATACTTGGACAGGAAGCAATAGAAATCGGAAAGGGTGGAGTTAGTCAGGTAGCTAAAAAATATGATGTTTCCCGAACTACAGTAACAAAAGGGAAGAAAGAATATCTTGCAGGTGAAAAGTATTCATCAGAAACCGGTTCACGAAAAAAGGGCGGCGGAAGAAAGCTCATTACAGTGAAAAATCCTGAAATAACAACTCTTATAATTGAAATGATTGAAAAAGAAAACGGCGTATATGGTGACCCGATGACAGAACGCAAATGGACAACGTTGAGTACACGAAAAATTGCACATTATCTGAAAAAAGATCATGGAATTGATATATCAAGCAACACCGTGAGACGCATATTAAAAAAACAAAATCAGCCGTCAGCAGAACAGAAAGATGAAAGGAACAGGTAAACCTGACCCTGACAGAGACAAACAGTTTAAACACATTGTGAAAATGAGAAAACGCTATCTCACAAAGGGATGGGCAGTGATATCCATTGATTCTAAAAAGAAAGAACTTATCGGCGAATTTAAATCCAACGGTTCAGAATACAGGGTATCAAAATCTGCACGTAAAGTAAATGATCATGACTTCGGTGAACAGAGAGTGACTCCGTATGGAATATATGATTACGGCAGAAATAAAGGATTTATTAATCTCGGAAACAGCAGTGATACCGCTGAATTTGCTGTTGAATCCATACGCAGATGGTGGCATACTGAAGGTTCATCAGCTTATCCGGGATGCAAACATATACTTATTCTGGCTGATAATGGCGGCAGTAATGGTTCAAACCGCCGTATGTTCAAAAAGTATTTATCCGACCTGAGTAAAGAGACCGGATTGATTTTTTATGTCTGCCATTATCCTTCCGGAACATCAAAATACAATCCCATAGAACATAGATTGTTTTCTGAAATTTCAAAAAGCATTCAGGCGCAGCCTTTAACGGATATCAATACATTTAAAAATTTGATTTCACATACCGTAACGACAACGGGTCTTAGTGTTACATGTGTGATAGATGTAAATGTATATGAAACTGGTCAGACCATTTCTAATTCTGATTTTAATGCTCTTCCTGTTATTCCTTCTAAAGTTATTAGCAGATTAAACTATACTGTCGGCTAATGTTTTTTGGTATTGTACATTTTATTTTGGCGCAAAGCCTTATCAAGTCTGATTTACAGATTGGACAGATTCGTCTGTTTGATTGGAGTAAATTAGGATTTCCGGAAGATATTTCATTTGGAATGATGACGAATTATGACGATACAGAACGGTATTTCTTTATGACTGTCCATCCCAACGGCAGTTTTGATATTGAAGAACAGGAATGGAACTTGTTTGAACAAACATCTTATAGTGATTGTATGAATGTATTTGCTCAGGCAAAGCTGAATTCTGAGACTGTAGAGGGTATTATTCGAGATAGTCATGGATACATAAACAGTATAATTGACACCGGATGGATTACTATTCCGGAGATATTTAAGCTACATGAAGAACTTTCTAATGGTAATACATATCTTCGTAACAAAGAGAAGAGAGAAGAACTGCTTAATTCTGTTATAGATATAAATAAATTCGGATATGAAAATAATATATATTATTTCGTTGGTGTTAAAGGCTATGGTATGAAGCGTAATTTGCATACAGCAGCACATATCCGTAAAATTGAGATATATGAAGATGCACCAGATCTATTCGATAAACTTCTGCCGCTGATGAATGTGACTTTCGTCAGAAACGGGCAGCTTACGGTGATTCCATTTCCTTTTAAATATCTGAAAGAATATATAAGAGCTTTGACTAAAACAGGAGAATGAATATGGAGAAAATCAGTCCTATAGGCAGAGAATTCAGAGAACTCGAAACGGAATTGCTCACACCTGAAGAAATAGCAGAGATCGACGCGAAAGTTGCTTTGATTGGTGAAATCATCAGGGAAAGACAGGAAATAGATGCATCACATCAGCAAATTGAAGAATAGGCAATCGCAGCCATTCCCCGGTGGGGAATGGCTGCGTATTAGGCATACAAATCTGCCAATGTCACAAGTGTGACTGCACCTTGATTTTCCAATTCGATCAGGTTTTCGGTAAATCCTCCGAGCGAAAAGATATAGTAATAGTTGTTCTTACCTTTGCCGAATACGGCAGAATAATGTCTGATCAGCTCCAGTTCATCAACACCTATCTTATCGTTCCGATACTTGCAGGAACCGATCAGATAAGAATCTCCCTCGATAGGTATACCAACGATGTCGATCTGAACTTCTTTCCGCAGCTGCTTGTCGGTCCCCCACCATTGCCCTGCGTTGGACAAAAGAACAGGCAGAGATTCGGCATACTTCATAAGATACTGTCTGCACATCTGCTCAAATATCAGCCCCATATAGTCATGAAGATACGGTTTGACGGTTTTGCTGTATATCTGATCGAAGCGTCCGGAACCGATAGCAGCCATATTCTGCGGTACGAACCGATACCAGAACCGAAAGAACGGATCACCGATAGAATATATCGTCTTTTTGTTCTTAGGCTCTGTGATCGGTGTTTCCTTCTGAATAATGCCCAGATCAAGCAGAACTTTAAGATATTTGGAGCAAAAGCTAGTTTCCGCTCCGATCTTGGTAGCAATCTCATTACATCGTGATGCTCCTCCCGCAATCGCCGTTATGATAGAGTTGTATATCGCAGGCTCGCGGAGTTCCTGTTTCAGCAGATTTTCGGGTTCTTCAAACAAATAGCTCGATGTATCGAAGAAATTTGACAGCAGTGCTTCATCTACACTGTCTTTGACATCAAGTTTATTGATGTAGTGCGGGATTCCGCCGGTAATGCCATAAACCAGAGAAAGCTGCTCCGGATCCAGATTCAGGCAAAATTCCGATATTTCCTTGTAAGTCAGAGCTTCCAGCCTGATCTGACTTGTTCTTCTGCCGAACAGCGGACTTTGAGAACTGAGAACTTGATTTTCCATAAAACTCATAGAAGAACCGCAAAGAATCAGGAATAACTGCCCGTTCTGCCAGATATGATCCATGATATGCTGCAGCTTCGAGGATACAGAAGGCTCTGCTTTTGCAAGATATGGATACTCGTCAATTACAAAGATCAGGCGTTTTTCCTTAGCAAGTTCGGTGATCTCACGGAATACTGCATCTGTTCCCGAATAAAGCGGTGCTTTCGATATATCTCCTTTGGGGTTCTTATATAAATATACGGCTCTGGACAGACTTTCGATATTTTCAGACAGAGAAGCATTCAGGGCAGAAAAGAAAATCACAGGCTTATCCTTGCAAAATTCATTGATCAGTGCCGTTTTTCCGACACGTCTGCGCCCATATATGACAATACACTCAAATTTCCCGTTTTGGTATCGCTGATTCAAGTTGTTAAGCTCTTTCTTTCGGCAATGAAACATAATGATGCTTCTTCCTCTCTATAAAGTAACTTTAGAGTTGGTAACTCATAAGTATATAATATCACGCTTAACGGGATTTTTCAAGATATTTTCTGCCGAATTATCTATAAAATATCAAAAACAGAAAGGAGACTTTAATAATTTAATAATGATTACATCAATAACTTTTGAAGAAATCAAAAATACGCCGCTTACCGAGGAACAAAGAGCAGAGCTGAAGGCTCTTCAAGACAGAGAACCTGAACCCGATGATGAAAATCCTGAAATATCCTCTGAACAGATTGCGGAATTTAAGCGAATAGCGGCAGAGCGCAAATCAAAACTATGATCAATTACATCATCGTTGAGCATTATAGTTCTGTTTTCGTTGAGTAACTCAGCAAACGGATTTTTGATTGCATTAGAAAAATCATAATGTTCTAACATAGTCTCACCCCTAAAAATACATTTTGTTCACCTTTATCGCTTGTACGTTCATTCATTCCCCGCAGGTTTATCATTGACGAAGCAGAAAAAAATTTTTTCTGCTTCGTTTTAATTGATATAATGCCATTTGCAAGAAATTATCTTGATAATATCTTTTTCTACAACGTATACTAAGCGATGTTCTTGATTGATACGTCTGCTCCAGAACCCCGACAGGTTTTCTTTTAGCGGCTCAGGTTTTCCTATTCCGCCGAACGGGTTACGGCAGGTGTCTTTGATAAGCAGATTTATTCTTTTCAGAACCTGCTTATCGTTGGCTTGCCATTCAAGATATTCTTCCCATGCATCTAAGTCCCACTGAATAGCATACATATTTGTCAGTCCTCTATCAGATCATGTTCTTCAAATTTGAGTGTACCGGCTCTGTATGCCGCCATTTTCTGTTCAAGGTACTTGATGTTACTGTCCTCATAGAACGGATCGGCAGACAATTCAAAGGGTATTCTGCGTTCATTGCCCACTTTTTTTGCAAAAATATTAAATGCTGCGCTCATAGACAGACCGATGTCGGCACATACTTGTTCCATTCTTTGTTTTGTCTCCACATCCATCTTAAAATTCACGTTTACGGTTCTTGACATATTATCATCTCCTTTACAAAATAAAGAAAATTTCTTCTATTTTTCTTTATTTTATCATAGAAAAGTTTGTTTGTCAAGAGTTACGCCAATGTCGGTAAAGTATGATTACTTAATAAGTAATCATACTTTACCGACTGGTTTGTCAAATCCATGGTTATTTTTTCTTAACAAATCGAATATCAACAAACAGAACGCACGGTTCTGTTTGTTGATGACGTAGTAACTTTAGAGTTGGTAACTCGTAAGTATATTTCTATATTTCACGAAGCAAAGTTATTGCATATATCAATCCCAGAGTAAAAGCAACCATCGCAAAGAATTTAAGCCAACCGATCACTTCTTCCTTATGTTCTCTGCACTCGTCCGCCAAAGAGCCGACAGCATCGAATGACTTTTCAAGCAAGCCTGCAGCAGCGGCAAGCAGCTTCAATATACAGCCTGACCGAATGATTATGTAGATACCGTAAAGTGCCGCTGCTGCTGCGATACCGTTGATATCTCGCGCCGCAAGGGCAGATGTTCCGAACAGCAGAAGTGATACCGATATTGCAAACGCAGTACGGCTTATTTCATCATTTTTCAGATCATATACCCATTTGCCGTCAAATTTTTTAATCAGAACAACAGGCACAGCTAGTATGGCTGCTGCGATAAGGACGGTCACGATCCATACGATAACTCTGACTGCCGCCCACGGTATGCCGCCGATCAGTCCGCTTATGAAGTGAACACCGTCCATTATCCAGCCGATCACTTCCTCACCGTCCAGAACTATCTCGTTCCGGGGATAGTTTCCGATAATGCAGGCGCAGACGTACAGCATAGCGGCAGAACAGATACCGACGGTTCCTATAAGCCGTTTTCTTGTATCATCATAGATTTTTCGGCTTTTTTCGGTCTTTTCGATTTCATCGTCACATTCTTTTCTGTATTTCGCGCAAGTTTCCTCTGACTTCTTATCTGCCGCTTCCTGAGCTGCGGCAATTTCTTTATCGGCTCGCTCATCGGCACGGACTGTCGCTTCTTTGATTTTTCTCATCGAGTATTCTTCTAAGTCCTTGGTCTTTACTTCGATACCCTTTTGAATCGAATCGTAGATGTTGCTCCAATCTTCTTCATTCTTCTGCCGATCTTCCTTGATTTCTGCCTTTTCTCTCCTGATCTTGCTCCATTCATCATCGAGCTGCTGTCTGACCGTCTGCTCTGCCTTGACCGCACGCTGCTCGGCAGCGGCTGCTTTATCCTCCGACTTCTTTCTGCTGTCTTTCAGCTTTTCGATTTCAGCGTTCTTACCTTGAATCGTGATTTCCAGATCGCTTTTTTCTTTCTTGAGCTGCCCGTTCTCGCTCAAGAGCTGCTCGTTTTTCTTCCTCTCGTTCTCTAATTCTGTCGAGATACTGCTGCCGTTTAATTTCAGCAATTCGGAGTTCAGCTTCATCAAGCTGTCGTTTGATTCTTTGAGATTCTGTATCGTCTCCTTCATCGCCAATATTTCCGCTGCCATTTCCCGATTGTCCGACGAGCATTTCTGAAAGCTCTGCCGCAGCGTTGACAGCCGATTCTTCAGCTTCTGTATCGTCGATAAAAGCTCCGACTTCTCGTCTGATGACACTTGATTTACGGAGGTCAATTGCTCGATCAGCGATGAAAGCTCTTGCTTTTCCGATGATAGCTGCTGTATCTTGTTGTTCTGTTCCTTGCTGTCGCTGATCTGCTGCTCCAGTTCCGATATCCGATCCTGTAATCTGTCGTTCTCGTTCAGAACTTCTTCGAGTTTCTCCGCTAACTGCTCTGCTTGCTCGGCTAAGGAGATCTGCGACTCGTCCATTAAATGCACTTCCTTTTATCGTTTTAAGCTGTTCGTCCAATGCTTTAAGCTGTGCGGAAATTCTCAGAAGCAGAATGTTACTTTTTCTGATTTCATTATTGATGTTTACCCTATCCGAATCTCCGCCCGCGGCAACTATCTTTCGTGCAGTATAGCCTTCGTGGATTGTGGGAATCTGATTTATGTTTTGGCGTTCATAGCTTCGGTGATCTATCCTTTTACTTTCACTCAAACGTGCATTACAGCATTCTGCCCATGCAGCTCTCCATTCTTCCGCTTTGCCTTGGTCATTCCAGTCGTTATAATTTTCTTTATGGTTCTTGTACTGTTTTCGTCCGGAGCTGTCGATACATTGAAAAATCCTGTTTCCGTTTTCGTCAAGATCAAAGACCTTTTTGCTCTTGGCTGCCCACTCCCCATTCTCTTTTATGCTTCGCATAGTAGTCATAATATGAGCGTGAGGATTGCCGTCTCCTTTATCGTGTAATGCCCAATCCGCACACATACCCGATGCAACTAAGATTTTCACAAAATCCCTGACTGTATCTATCTGTTCTGTTCTGCTGAATTCTCGCGGCAGAGCAACTTCAAATTCACGCCATAACTGAGCGTTTTTTACCTTTTCGACTTTGTGAACTGCATTCCATAAAATTTCTCGGTTTGCATATTCGGAAGGAGCATTTTCACAAAGCACAACTTCACTGAAAACAACTCCGTGTTTCTTTGTATAATCGGAAATCAGTCCCGTTTCATTATCTGTCATTTTTGTACCGCTCCGATAGGCAGAAGCGGCAATGGCGGATTGTCCTCTTGAACGGCTGCCGATAGAAATATTGCAGTGATAGATTGCCAATATAATCACCTCGATACACGGAAAGTGTGAGATTCATTTGTGCAGGGGAAGTCCAGAGGGGGATGTTTCCTCTCTGGCGCACTCACCATATAGCTTGCCTATGTGGTGTATAAGTGCGCCCTTACGGGTGCTATACAGAAGTATAGCATGAAATTTTAGCCTTGTCAACCCCCGTATTGACAAGGCTGTGAAGGTGTGCTATAATGGAACATGAAAGGCGGTGATGATATGCCTCGTAAGCGGCGTACATTTGAAGAAGAAATAGCAGACATACAGGAGCAGCGCAAGAAACTCAATGAACGTGAGAAAAAATTAAAAGCGCAGCACTCACGGGACGAACAGAAGAAACGTACCAAACACTTAATTGAGATCGGCGGTGCTGTATATTCCGTACTTGGCAGATCGTTTAAGGAAGGAGACGTTGAGCGTTTAA
>ERZ842401.7904-NODE-7904-length-10686-cov-3.464303_pt1 | contig 10686 bp, 10 predicted proteins | sample MGYA00521270_ERZ842401 | MGnify/ENA primary metagenome ERZ842401 (study PRJEB31892, sample SAMEA3878208) | bioreactor metagenome | biome: Moose rumen | place: Sweden | collected 2011-10 | study: EMG produced TPA metagenomics assembly of the PRJEB12797 data set... | reverse complement strand
AACATAGAAATTGTCAACACCGTATGCGAAATAATGGCAGAAAAACACAACAAAGAAAAAGATTTTTACAAAAAATTGATAACCTTTGTAAAAGATAGACCCGGACACGACCGCCGATATGCCATCAACTGCGACAAAATAAAACAACAATTAGGGTGGAAACAATCGGTAAACTTTGAACAAGGAATACGCAAAACCGTAGAATGGTATCTCGCAAACAGCCAATGGGTAAAAAACGTTCAATCGGGCGATTATAAAAATTGGATAAATAAAAATTACGAAAAAAGATAAAATGATAAAAAATATCTGTTGCATCGGAGCTGGATATGTAGGCGGTCCAACAATGACTGTAATGGCCTACAAATGCCCTGAAATAAAAATAACCGTTGTTGACCTTAATAAAAAACGCATAGAAGCATGGAACTCATCCAACCCTAAAAATATTCCAGTTTTTGAACCAGGACTTGCCGACATTGTAATGAAAACAAGAGGTAAAAATCTATTCTTTTCAACCGACGTTGAAACCGCAATAGACCAAGCCGAAATGATTTTTATGTCGGTAAACACACCAACAAAAGAATATGGCAAAGGCAAAGGAATGGCCGCTGATTTAAAATATATTGAATTGTGTGCCAGACAGATAGCTGCAATTTCAAAATCAGACAAAATAGTTGTAGAAAAATCCACACTTCCTGTACGCACCGCCGAAGCAATACGGTCAATACTCGACAACACTGGCAACGGTGTAAAATTTCAAATACTTTCTAATCCAGAATTTTTGGCAGAGGGAACAGCCATCAACGACCTACTCAATCCCGATCGCGTTCTTATTGGCGGATTACAAACTCCAGAAGGCAAAGCCGCAATAGAAGAACTAACTGCAATATATGCACATTGGATACCAAGAGAAAGAATACTCCACACAAATGTTTGGAGTAGCGAACTATCAAAACTAACAGCAAACGCATTTCTCGCCCAAAGAATTTCGTCAATCAACTCGCTGTCAGCACTTTGCGAAAAAACAGAAGCCGATGTAACCGAAATATCAAAGGCAATAGGATCTGACAGCCGAATAGGTTCAAAGTTTTTAACAGCATCGGTTGGATTTGGCGGATCGTGTTTTCAAAAAGACGTACTAAACCTTGTATATATCTGCAAAAGTTTTGGTCTTGAAGAAGTAGCAGAATATTGGGATCAAGTAATAAAAATGAACGACTATCAGAAACAACGTTTTGCCGACAACATAATAACAACACTTTACAACACTGTTTCGGGCAAAAAAATAGCTTTTCTCGGATGGGCGTTTAAAAAAGATACCAACGACACACGCGAAACTCCAGCAATGTATGTGGCTGATATTTTAACAAAAGACCTTGCCAACATTTCTGTTTACGACCCTAAAGTATCAGAAACCCAAGTGTTTACCGACATGGCACACGTTAATGGCAGAACAGACGAGGAAAATAAAAAACAAATTTCGGTTTACAACGACCCATACGAAGCCTGCAAAAATGCCCACGCAATAGCAATACTTACCGAATGGGACATGTTTAAAACTTTAGATTGGAAAAAAATTCACGACAACATGTTAAAACCAGCATTTATGTTCGATGGAAGAAACATCCTCGATAAAAAACAAATGGAAAACCTCGGTTTTAAATTTAAAAGCATTGGAAAATAAAAACAATTACAAACATTAATATAAAAATTAGAAAAAACACGAAACAAACAAACATTGTTTCGTGTTTTTTATTAAAACATATCATATCAATAATGCAAAGTTTTATTACATTTGCAAAAAAAACAATGGCAGATTTATTAAAAACAACAACAGCAATACTAACAACAATACTCATAGGATGCACACACGGGCATCCAGATAAAGATTTGAGTTTCAGTATTTTTGGCACAATAGACGATGCTAATGGTAGAACCATTTACCTAAAAATAAACCTCGAAAACGGATACGGACTATTAGATTCTGCAAAAATAAAACCAGATGGTAGTTTTGCATTCAACGCACTAACAAACCGTCCCGATTTTTTCTCGCTGCAACTCGAAGGAAATGAAAACACAATAACCATTGCCGCTGATACATGTCAAAAAATAGAACTGCATGCCCAAGCCAAAAATTTTCCTGAAAACTACACAATAACTGGTTCACCAGAAAGCGAAAAAATCTGCCAATTAGAAAACCAACTTACACAAACCAAAAAAACAAGCGATTCGCTTGGAAAAATATTCCGTGCAAAAATTAATAATCCCGATTTACCAGAAATAAAACATAGTCTTGATTCGGTGTATCACGAAACAGAAAAAAAACAAAGAATCTTTTCGGAAAACTTTTTAAATCAAAATCAAGGTTCGTTAGCTGCATTAATATGTCTATCACAATACATTGCACCTCGAACACCAATTTTCGACCCAATAAAAGACTTTGAAATATACGAAAAAACATCAACACAATTATCGGAAAAATATCCAGAAAACATACACGTAAAAAAATTGCAACAATACGTAGAAAAACTAAAAACACTAAAACACGACAGCAAACCGCTACCGGGTACAATAAAAATTGGTTTTCCTGCACCAGAAATATCATTACCAACAATAAAAGGCGACACAATAAAACTATCTGATTTAAAAGGGAATTATGTTTTGGTTGACTTTTGGGCATCGTGGAGCAACATATCGCAAAAAAACAACGAACTACTTTCTAAAATTTATTGGAAATACAACTCAGCAGGTTTTACGGTTTATCAAATAGCAATCGACAACAACCGCGAAAACTGGAAAAACGCAATAAAAACACAAAAATTACCATGGTACAACGTTTCTGACCTAAAACTCTGGAACTGCCAAGCAGCCCAAGATTATGGCATAAAAACACTTCCCGCCAATTTTCTCATCTATCCTGATGGAATTGTTGGTCAGAGCAATTTAACACCACAAGAACTTGACGAAACTTTAAAAAACTTAATCGGAAATAAAATAATTAGAAAAAAAGTAGAACCTTCTCAACAAAATTAAAATATGAAAAAATTTTTTACAACAACACTTGCAGTAATAACAGGACTTTTTGTTTGGTCTATAATCTCTACAGCAGCTACAGCGATATTCTTTTTCGCCATAGTGGCATTCTCCGACATGGACAGCAACAATACCAAAGATATTACCAAAAATACAATACTACATCTTACTCTCGACACAGAAATAACCGACCGTAGCGAAGATAGTTATTCTCAAAACGCATATTTAAACTTAACAAATTTTTCAGTTAGCGAAAAAACAATTGGCATCAACACGCTTTACAAAGCAATTAAACAAGCATCAACCGACCCAAAAATATCAGCATTATTTCTCGACCTATCAACATTAAATTGTGGGGCAGCGTCTGTCGAAGAAATAAGAAACATGATAATTGATTTCAAAAAATCAGGCAAGCCAGTATTCTCATACGCAGATAGTTACGACAATCTAACTTATTATTTAGCAAGTGCAGCAGACCAAATTATTATGAATCCTTGTGGAGGAATTGAATTTAAAGGTCTTGCAATGCAAAATTTTTATGTAAAATCGGCATTAGAAAAAGTTGGAATAGAAATGCAGGTGGTTCGCCATGGCAAATTCAAAAGCGCAGTAGAGCCATACATACAAGACAAAATGAGCGATGAAAATTCGTTACAAAGCCAAACATTGCTCAATGATATTTGGAACAATATGCTATTGGAAATAAGCGTAAGCCGCAAAATCGACACCGAAGTTCTCAACAAATACGCCGATGAATTAGCATTAGTTAGTAATCAAAATTTTTGCGTAAGTAGCGGAATTATAGATTCATTAATGTATCGTAGCGATTTTTTAACTTATTTACAAGAAATTGCAGGACAAGATATTACACAAGATATAAAAACTGTAAGCCTCAACGATTACCAAATAATAGAAAATCAAAAACCACAAAGCATTATAGCTGTGATTTATGCAAGTGGCGAAATAGTAGGCGATGGCGGACGTGGTACAATTACAAGTAAAGCAATGGCAAAAGCCTTTGAACAAGCACGTTGCGACGACAAAGTAAAAGCAGTGGTTTTAAGGGTCAACTCGCCAGGTGGTGATGCATCGGAAGCAGAAACCATACTCCACGAAGCAGAAAAACTCGCTGCAGTAAAACCTTTTGTTGTATCAATGGGCGACTATGCAGCATCTGGAGGATATTATATTTCATGTTTGGCCGACAGCATATTTGTAATGCCAAACACCATAACAGGCAGTATAGGTGTGTTTGGAATAATGCCATGCGCCCAAAAACTCATCAAAAACACAATTGGAATTAACGTAGAAACCGTAAAAACCAACAAACATTCTGATTTTATGACAATAACATCCCCAATGGACAGCAAAGAAGCAGAAGTTTTGCAACGTAGTGTCGAAAACATCTACTCTTTGTTTATTGGTCATGTTGCTAACTATCGTCCTCTAAGCGTTGAAGGCGTTGATAGCATTGGACAAGGACGCGTATGGAGCGGTATTTCTGCATGTAAAAACGGACTTTCTGACAATTTTGGCGGACTTGAATGTGCAATTGATGCAGCTGCAAAGATTGCCGACATAAAAAGTTGGAAAATAATGGAATATCCCGAAAACGACAATTCTATTTTGGGAATTTTTAAAGATATATTATCGGCAAAACTTTCTGCTTTTAACAATTATCCAAAAGATTATGCAAAAATATTAAAATATGCAGAAAATCTTAGCAAAAACCAAGGCGTAAAATGCTATATGCAACCAGTTGTAATAAAATAATATCATTTATGAATTAAAAACAAACATTATTCAACATTCTCAAATGCTATTAATTACGAAATACACAGAAAATACGGAATATAATTTCAAACAATTATGTTATATGTTTTCTAAATCAAAAAATACAAGTATTTTTATGAATATTTTCCGTTAATTTTAATTGTAAGTTTTCTGTATATTCAGTAAAAATATAACTTGCGAACCCAAAACAAACATACATAAAATTATGAGTTCATTTGACATTATACGTAAAGAAGGACGATTATTGTATGAGTACATACGTGGTAGCCACCTTTATAATCTCAACAACGAACATTCTGATGTTGACACTGGCGGTGTCTTTATATGTACAAACCGCCAACTTTTGGGTTGTTTTGGCTATCAATCGCAGATTAGCGATACTCGACACGACAATACTTGGTATGAAATCGGCGAACTTATAAGACTCCTACTCAAATCCAATCCAACGGTTTTGGAAAGTATATTTATACCTTCGAGCAAAGTGCTTGGCAAAATTAATCCATCGATGCAGTTGATTATAGACAACCGCGAAAAATTTATTACTAAGCAATGTTTTAATCCATTTTTTGGATATGCAAAATCTCAAATAGATAAGGCACGTGGTCTTAATAAAAAGATTGTAAATCCTGTAAACCAACGCCTTACGCCATTTGATTTTATCTATACTTTCAAAGGTCAAGGTAGCATAAAATTCGACAAATGGCTCGCTGAACGTGGACTTTTCTACGAATTTTGCGGACTTGTTAATGTACCAAATATGCACAATGTCTATGGTGTTTATTACGATTTTGGTGCACACACAACAGCACATATTGACTGGAAACAAGATGTTGTATTCTTAAATTTTGCAGCAGAATATTTCAACGATAAAAGTTTGAACGAAACTATCATCCGGTTAGAATCGAAACCAATAGCCGAATATAGAGGTGTTGTAAAAAACGATGGTGAAATCCGTCTTTCTTCCATCGAAAACAAGGAAATAAAGCCGATGTGTTTTATTTCATACAATGCGTCAGGCTACTCATCCCATTGTCAAAGGTATGCAGAATATCAACAATGGGTAAAAAATCGCAATCCAAAACGTTATGAATCAAATCTGGACAAAAATTACGATTCCAAAAATATGATGCATTGTTTTAGAATGATACATATGGCACAAGAAATTGCTGAAGGAAAAGGTATTATACTTGAACGTACATGGGATAGGGATTTTTTAATGGATGTCCGCAACCACAAATACGAATACGATGAAATTATATCAATGTTGGAGAATGACAAAAATCTAATGGAACAAGCCGTTACCCAAAGCACAATACCAGAAAAAATTGATTCCGATTTTGTCAACGAGCTTATGGTTGAAATAAGAAAAACACAATTAAAAAAATTGTAAATCACAGAAAAAAAACATTATAAGTAATTTTAAAATATGAAATAAAATCCCTACTTGCATATTAGGATATTTTTTGTAATCATTTTCTCAAAAAATTTCATATTCTCACACTCGCCATTATGGTGTTTTTCTACTTTTTCACCCACTTTTAATTTTTGCGGTGAAATGAATTTCCGTAAAAATGGCAAATTTATCAGTAAAACATATAAATTCAATTTTATTGTTTATTTATAATTTTGCGTCATAAACTACAAAAATAATTGCTTATGAAACATCTTTTACTAATAATAGCCTCGTTGCTTTTCACTTTTTGTTCATCGAAAGATGAAAAGCCCGAAAACTCTCTTTTGCCCGACAACAAACAAACCGAAGAGCCTCAACCAGAAAATCCAAACACAGAAACTAACAATGACAAAATATTAATTGTATTTTACAGTTACACAGGTAATTGCAAAGATATTGCAACTTTGCTTTCCTCACTTCTGAACCCCGACATTGTTGAGGTAACGCCAGCCGAAAAAGGTCTCAAATACGAGGCTGACAATTATGCGCTTGGCACACAACTGCTCAACAAAATCAAGTCTGCGCCCGACGATGTCAATAGTTACCCCAGTATCGACCCTCTAACCGCCGATTTGTCGCTCTATGGCAATGTTATCGTTGTAACGCCATTGTGGTGGAGTCAGATGTCGGCAATAATGCAGAGTTATCTTTTTAGAAATGCCGACGCATTTAAAGACAAAAAAACTGCGCTGATTGTATCGAGCCATTCAAGTGGAATCAGTGGTGTTGAAACCGACGCAAAACGCCTTTTGCCACAAACTTCGTGGCTTGGAAAATCGCTATGGATCAACAATTCTAACCGCAATCAGTTGTCATCGTTATTGGAAAATTGGATAACAGAATCTAATCTTAAAAAATCATCAAACACCATGAAAATCAACATCACAATCGGCGACAAAACCATGTCTGCCACACTTGAAAACAATAGTTCGTCAAAGGCTTTGTACGACGCTCTCCAACAATCTGCAATTATCTATGAAGCACACGATTATGGCGATTTTGAAAAAGTTGGTGATTTAGGTCAAACATTCCCCAAAAACGACAAAAACATCACCACACAACCCGGCGATATTATTCTTTATCAAGGCAACAACCTCTGTCTTTATTACGGTGAAAACACATGGAATTTCACAAAAATTGGCACAATCGACAACGCTACACAACAGTCGGTTAAAGATTTTGTTAAAGCAGGAAATGGTAATGTAACTATAAAATTGTCAGTGGAATAGAATAATTTCCATAAATTGAGTTTTTCTCTTTAAAACGAGTTATCACCATTTCTTAAAATTGTAACAAAAACAGAAATATGAGAAAAATAATAATTTTGGCAATGATGTTTGGCACAATGCTAAATGCTTGCAATCAAAACAATCAAAACACTTTGAATATGAACAAAATAGAATTGACACAAGAATGGGACAAGGTGTTCCCATTGAGCGAAAATGTCAGCCACAAAAAAGTAACATTTGAAACTCAATACGGTTTTACGTTGGCGGCTGATATGTATATGCCAAAAGACATCAAAGGAAAATTATCTGCAATTGCTGTCAGCGGACCTTTTGGCGCAACCAAGGAGCAATCGAGTGGACTTTATGCCATGAAAATGGCTGAACGCGGATTTGTAACGTTGGCTTTCGACCCGTCGTTCACTGGTGAAAGTAGCGGCGAACCCCGTCGCACCGCATCTCCCGACATCAACACCGAAGATTTTCTTGCAGCAGTGGATTTCCTATCGAAACAAGACATTGTTGACGCTAATAAAATTGGTATCATCGGCATTTGTGGTTGGGGAGGAATTGCTCTCAACGCTGCCGCCGCCGACCCAAGAATCAAGGCTACAGTGGCTTCTACAATGTACGATATGTCGCGCGTAAGCGGTAATGGCTATTTCGATGGCGACAACAACGAGCAATCACGTCATTCTGCTCGCGAAAACATTAGCAATCAACGTCTTAACGACCCAATGGCAATGGCTGGCGGTGTTGTTGACCCACTTCCTGCCGACGCTCCGCAGTTTGTAAAAGATTATCACGACTATTACAAAACTCCACGAGGCTATCACAAACGCAGTGGCAACAGCAACGACGGTTGGCGTACAATTGGAACATACGCCTATGCTAACACTCGTTTTCTCCATTATATCAACGAGATACGTTCAGCAGTCTTGGTAATGCACGGAGAAAAGGCACATTCGCTCTATTTTGGTCAAGCGGCGTTTAAATACATGGTTGAGGGCAAGGCTGACGGCTATACATTTGTAGGTCAACCGAATCCAAATCCCGAAAACAAGGAATTGCTGATAATTCCCAATGCCACACACTGCGACCTCTACGATGGCGGCAACAACAACTACATTCCGTGGGACAAGTTGCAAGATTTTTTTGAGAAAAATTTGAAGTAAATTTTAAAGTCAAACATATTTATTTTCAATATGTTTGGCTTTTTTTTATTTTTGAAACAATATGCCAAAATGTTTCCATACAATTTACCACACTCCACCAGAATTCGACGATTTAGTTTTAACTGGTAATGATACCACTCTGTTTAGTTTAACTTTTGCTAACTCTGACGGTTATAAAATTCATAATCAAGATATTAGCGAAGAAAACGATTTACCAATTTTCAAAGAAACGGCCCATTGGCTTGATATTTATTTTTCGGGACATCAGCCTGATTTTACACCAAATTTTCATATCCAAAATGCAACGCCATTTCGACAAGAAGTATCCGAAATTATGCTCACAATTCCATACGGCAAAGTGCTGACCTACGGCGAAATAGCAAAAATTATTGCTAAAAAGCACGGTTTAAAAAAGATGTCGGCACAAGCAGTAGGAGGAGCCGTCGGTTGGAATCCTATTTGCATTATTATTCCTTGCCATCGTGTTTTGGGCATAAATAATTCTCTTACAGGATATACTGGCGGCATTCATAATAAACAGAGTTTGCTAAATTTAGAGAACCTGCGCGTTGAAAATGCACAAAAAATATCTTTTTACTGAAAATAAAAGACGTAAAAAGCAATAATTTAATCCGTTTGGTTTAATTTTGCAAAAAAAAACAATATGGCTGCAAAAAATCCTAAACCTAAACCAAAGTTTAAGATTGGAGATAGAGTTATAATGAAACCTAATTTTTTAAGCGAGAGTAAAAAAATTAAAGGAACAATTATAAAAGTTTATCCAAATATGTTTCATCGTTTTGTATATTTTATTGAAACAGATGACAAAAAAGATGAGTATTTTAACGCAGAAGACGAATTTAAATTAACAAAATAATGTTGTTTTAAGAGTTGAAAAAGATAGTGAGGGAAAACTAATTTTTATAATATTTGATTTTCCGTTTGACATTAAGAATGTTACCACGGTCGTAAGTAACCCAATAAGATTTTTTCCAAATTCCCGATTTCGTAAAATTAGAATATTTTATGTGGTAATTATCTGTTTTATCGCGACTTACGCAAATAGCATCGGCAATTACGCATACATTTTCTCCATTGTCGCAAAAATATATATAATCGGTTAAATTGCCATTTTTAAATTTATAGACTGAGTATGAGTTTGATCTACTTAATTTGTAGCCATATCTACAAATACAACTGTCGGCAGAATATTCGAAATTTAGCGTTGAATAAGGATACTTTACTATTTTTAATTTGCTGTTTTCATCATAATAATAATCGGTCTTGCTTATCAACTCGTAGTTCTCATCATAACTTTCACTGCATTTGCAACGACCTTCGCCATCAAAATAAATACGATTAATATCAACCGACTTTGGGTCGTCAAAAACACTAATTGATGTTCGGATTTCAATTAAAGAGTCGGAAATATTGTATTTATAATTTGTTGTAGATCTGAGTGTTGTCCAATTGTCGTAATTTATTCTGCAAGTCAAAAATCCATTTTCGTCATAATAATAAACAGATCTGGAACCCAAATGGCATCTGAATTTTGGATTGGAAGTCCAAGAAAGACAAAAACTTATACACCTACGAAAAAAATTACGGTAGTGGTAACAAGGTTTTGCAACAATTTTTTTTACGCCTTTTGTTTTGCGCTGACAATTTGTATAGTCCTGATTATCAAGTTCAATAAATTGTCCCATAGCTTGTTTCAATGGCTGAAAGAGTAAAAATAATATGAAGATTGTTAACCGCATATAGATTTTATTTTAATTGTAGAGGCACGATTAATCGCGTCTCTACAATCGTTTGAAAATCAATTTACCTCGTCACACTATCGAATGCCTCCACAAACCTGTCGATTTCCTTCTCGGTGATGCAGAGCGGCGGAATGAGACGGATGGTGTTGACTCCGCCAGAGAATCCCGTGAAGATGTGTTCATCGAAAAGTAATTTCTTGCGGATTTCGGCTGCGTCGGCAACTGTCTCAATGCCAACCATCAAG